>Ga0247780_1000720_pt1 | contig 27668 bp, 15 predicted proteins | sample UWRJL079202R5_FD_179927 | JGI IMG/M metagenome (GOLD analysis project Ga0247780, IMG submission 179927) | Plant litter microbial communities from Arlington Agricultural Research Station in Wisconsin, United States - UWRJ-L079-202R-5 | ecosystem: Environmental > Terrestrial > Plant litter >... | reverse complement strand
TACCTCAAAACTGAGGCCTGAGGCCTTCAGAGGACAAACTATGCTAGTGGCATTTCCCATGATCCCCCAGAAGATTCCCCGAATGCCTCTAAAGATTCTCTGGAGGCCTCAAAGTGGACAAAGTATGCCAGTGGCAGTCCCTATGAGGCCTTGAAGAGGAACAATGACACCTGAGGCATTCAGCCCCAAGCCGTCGAAATAGGAACCACTACGCCTCAGGTGTTCCCCCTTAAATATTCTCTTACCCCAACCACGCCTTGAAAGAGGAATAACTAACAGTTTAAACTAGCAATTGGCGAATGGTTCCGCGACAATGGCAAACATGCGCTCATTGTTTATGACGATCTCTCCAAGCAGGCTGTTGCCTATCGTCAGATGTCGCTCCTCCTGCGTCGTCCCCCCGGACGTGAGGCTTATCCCGGTGATGTCTTCTATCTCCACTCTCGACTCTTGGAGCGTGCGGCAAAGATGAACGATACCCACGGCGGCGGCTCTCTCACGGCTCTCCCCATTATCGAGACTCAGGGCGGAGATGTGTCTGCATACATTCCTACCAACGTCATTTCGATCACTGACGGTCAAATCTTCCTGGAGGCCGAGCTTTTCTACAAGGGTATTCGCCCGGCTATCAACGTCGGTCTCTCCGTGTCGCGTGTCGGTTCGGCTGCGCAGCTCAAGGCCATGAAGCAAGTTGCTGGCTCCCTCAAGCTTTTCTTGGCCCAGTACCGTGAGGTCGCCGCCTTTGCCCAGTTTGGCTCGGATCTCGATGCGGCTACCAAGCAGACTCTGAACCGTGGCGAGCGTGTAAGTATTCTAACAGCGTCCCTACTGCTGAGATGTATGCTAACTGTGCCCTTTACAGTTGACTGAGCTCCTCAAGCAGAAGCAGTACTCCCCCATGGCTGTCAACGAGATGGTTCCCCTTATCTTCGCCGGTGTCAACGGTTTCCTCGACACCGTCCCCGTTGCCAAGATCCTCCAGTGGGAGGCTGACTTCCTTTCGCACCTCAAGACCAATGAGAGCGAACTCCTCGCTACCATTGAGAAGGAGGGCGCCATCAGCAAGGACCTCGAGGCCAAGCTCCGTGAGACGATCACGAGCTTTACCAAGAGCTTCCTTGGTTAATTGTGCACAAATACCAAAACTTTACGGGTTGCTCGGGAGTGTTAGCGAGGGGCAGAAGGTGTCTATACCGCATAGTCGTGTGTGTTTCTAGAGAAGGGAGTTCCGTCTCGTCGGGTGCTGGAATGAGAACTGGACGCGTGAGAACGGGAGATTCTCCAGTCAATTGTAAAATAGAGTTAAGACTCAATCAAGCACTCGATTCCTTTTGTTCTTGAATACATATGGGCGATTAAATAATAAGCGGCAGATATTGAGAAGCCCAACAAAAATACAGCAAGAAGTCTTCAGAATGCAGTGCGGTGTCTTGGATAATGTTATGGGCCGTACCGAATTCTCGAGAGGCCTCCTTGCGTTTCTCCGGCACCTATCCCTACACGACCAGGGACAACAGCAGCAGTGAGGACAGAATGGGGAATAGGAAGGCCGACGATGGCCGCAACACCGAGGCGCAAGCCAACAAGCATGTGTCTGAGAATGTTGAACGCCCGAAGGCAGCGACTCTAGTGTCGGACTTGCATATGGAAGATACTCTCTCGAACCAGCTCGAGCCAAAGAAAGGGGCCCTTTAGCCAGTGCGAAATGTCTTACTGTAACGGCCGCCCATAACTTTCGTTATTACAGGCCATCTCCCATTCTGAAAGCACCTACATCAATTCTGAAAAGGCCTTCCTGCATGTTGAAAAGGCGTGTGATATGATAAGCAAGGCCTTACCGTCCTAGAACAAGACTATGTGAGGATTCCAAGAACGCATTTTCGCACAGAGATAAGAGACCCTTTTTTTTAGCCCGAGCCTTCGTACAGACGTTGACAATATCGTCGTGGTCATAGTTCTGGTGGCCAGCTTGTACAGTTAGGGCATGCTTTGGTTCATAAGCTACTGCTGTGATTGCTCTCCCCTGAGATATCCAGGGCGGCCAGGAAAGACCAAAAGGGGTGTTAAAAGACGGAGACTAACACTACTACGCTGTGCTTCATCGCGTCGTTCTCCTCGAGAGTGTTGACTAATCCTCTTATAGTATTTCTCAATGTCGAAAATGCATTCCTGCTATTACGTGACGATTCCGACGAGTTTTCGCAAGGGGAAGAGAACCCCTTTTTTGGCCCAAGCCTTCAGACATTTTCCTAACCTTTCATTAAGCGGACCGCTAGCTTCCTCACTTCTAGTGGTTCCACTGCTGTGGCAGCGCATAAAATCGACAGAGAAGAACAAGTTCACCCTCGGCTGGTCAAAGCTAACGGGGAACAGCCCGATCAGACGGTCGAACGGTCGGTGGTCCCTGAGATTCCAGGATTCGAATCATATGCAGTAACTGCTCGAGTTTGGCATAGAAAGAGAATACAAGGCGGGAAGGCCTGACAATGATTGTGTATCATCTCATCTCCAACCGGTTCTATGGGCGCTCTTCTCTCTTGCCTTGCTCGGTGTCAATATCAGCGCCCCAAACGCGGGTGTATCTAAGACTTTCAATTACGAAAGGCCCCGTGGAATAGGTATGTTTTCTTACAGCCAAGAAGATTTAGGTGTTGGTGTATTCCGCATTCTCAAGAAGGTGCCTGCGTTTTGAGATGAGCTGGCGGTTGTGACATCATGGGGCGGAACCCACCCACGACCAACAGCCACCACAACACCACAACTCGTTCTTGGCAGACAACAAACATCCTCAACCCCTTCAATTCGCCAACATAAACTGATCTGCAAGGGCAGTCATCTAAACACCGAATACCAACCGCGTTGAGTGGCCAGTGAAATATTTGAAGAAAGAGGTCTTCTCGTGCGCCGGCATTTGAACTCATCTGGGCAAGCACCCCGCATCATCCGACTCTCCCCTGCAACCTTCCGAGCCCGAGCTTGAACGACGAACATAAACCATCCCACTAATGCGACTTTTCTCCCGCAGAATCCTGACTGACTACCTACTCCACGGTCATGATTGGCGCGTTACCAACCGATCCGACAATGTCAATAGCTACAAGGGATATACTCGGGCGGGTGCGGCAGATGATCCCGCCGATGCTCGAGAAGTTTCACAAAGGTATGTGTGTCTTGTCTGTCATATGGTTCTTCAAACCGAGAAAAGACCTCAATTTACGACATCTGGTCCCTCGGTCTTCTAACAGTTGTATGGACAGGACAATTGGGGCGAGTGGGTGTCATTGGAGGGAGCGAGGACTACACAGGAGCACCGTACTTCTCGGCCATGGCGAGCGCCCGCCTGGGATGTGATATGGTATGCCACCCCCCCTTCGTCCTCATTCTCAGTGGCATTTCACTAACAAACATCCAGTCCCATGTCATCTGCACACCTACAGCCGCAGCAGTCATCAAGACCTACTCGCCCAACCTGATGGTCCACCCCCTCATGCGCTCCTCCCCGGCATCCCTTGCAGACTCCATCACCGCCTCCTCGGCAGACACCGACCCCGCCCAGGTCGCCCCCCGCATCATCGCCATGCTCGACCGTCTGCACGTCCTCGTCGTGGGGCCCGGCCTGGGCCGTGACCCCCTGATGCAAGAAACCTGTGCACGCGTAATCCGTGCCGCGCGTGAGAGGGCCTTACCGATGGTGCTGGATGCCGATGCGCTGCTTCTCGTGCAGAAGGATCCGGGGCTGGTGCGTGGGTATGGGCTTGCGGTACTGACGCCGAACGTGGTTGAGTTTGGGAGACTTACCAAGGCGCTCGGGGTGGATGAGGCTGTTGGGGCTGCTGATGGGCCGGGAAAGGTGGAGGCGCTGGCGAAAGCGCTGGGAGGGGTTATGATCCTTCAGAAGGGCAAGGAGGATCGCCTGAGTGATGGGCGGACTACCCTCACGGTAGACTTAGAGGGCGGGAAGAAGCGGAGTGGTGGGCAGGGGGATACGTTGACGGGGTGTATTGCGACATTTCTAGGGTGGAGGAAGGCGTACCTTGATGGGCTTTGGGAGACGGGGGGAGGGTTGAAGGAGGAGGAGTTGCTTGCTTTGGCGGTATTTGGGGGGAGTGCTGTCACGAGGGTGAGTTTGTTTCTTTCTGTGCATTGAGGCATCGGCCATCGAGTCTCGGTATTGTGTGTGCTGGGTCTCACTCATCTTGGGAGGGTTGCCGTCACACAGCGAGAAACCCTTGAGTCCTGGGCAGGCTGGAGACGCGCAAGGAAAAGGAGGCATTGCTAACAATGTCAATAGGAGTGCTCGCGCTTGGCTTTCGTAAAAAAGGGTCGTAGCCTACAAGCCAGCGATCTCACGGATGAAGTACACGCCGCGTTCATGAACCTATTCGGTGATGTGGATGGCGAGGCCGGTAGCTCGAGACTCTGGGCCACGTAGTCACTCCTGTCTGGCTGATCCCTGACGCAGGGTATCAATATAACACGGGCTGTTTGGCGATTTTCTCTCCGAGATCGTCAGGGGCGGCTATCAAAGCAGAATCAGGGGTTCATGCCAGGGGAAGATGGAGATCCGGGGAAACGGACCCTTGTGAGTTGATTATTTGTTATTCCGTTGTCTTGAACCTTTATGTGTATCAATACCGCCACATGGACAATTGGCTTTGTTACCCGAGATTAGGCGTTGTTGAGCATCAGGAGATCGATGTATGAGTTGGTTGTATGTGGGCCTTCTGGTGGTGGTTCTGTGAGATTGAAATTCAAGGGTATACTGCAGCTGTCGTATTTCTACAAGGCCTCCCTTACTGAAAGCCTTTCGAGACACAGTGAACGCCTTTCTCGGTGCCGTTAAAGGCCTGCAACATGGTAAGCCTAGGCCTCCTTGTGTACTGAAAAGACCTATTGAGATGCAGCCAAGGCCTCCAATATGGTGTGTCTAAGCCTCCCTGTATATTGGAAAGGCCTTTAAGATGCAGCCAAGCCTTTCACCATGTAGTTGAGGTCTTCTACCGTGTTATCAAGGCCTGTGGTGTGGCAAGCCTAGGCCTTCCTACATACCGAAAAGGCTTGTTGAAATGCAATTAAGGCCTTTCATGATGTAGTTGAGGCCTGTAAGGTAGTAAGGCTAGGCCCTTGCTGTTCCGACACAGAGCTGTGTTAGGATTCTGATAACGTATTTTTTGATGGTGAAAAGAAGGACCTTTCTTTTGTCCCAAGCCTTCGTACATACGTGGTTTCACTTCACTCATTGATAAAATGGTCCGCCGGTGTATCGACGATAGCCACGGCGGAAGATGAGCTGCAACATACAATGCCCGCCCCTCATCAAGCGACAAAGAAGGGCCGAAGGTTGTCAGTACGGATGCCGAAAAAGGTGGGTTGGTACGGATATGGACTTTCAGCTTTTCAGCTCGCCCGCAGCATTGTTCAGTTGGCACTGGAGCGGGGAGGTTGGCCACCCATGCGTCAAAATTACGATGGAAGTGAAAGTTGGATGTTGAACATGGCTCATGTAAGTAAAATATCTAGTCAATGTTTCCATGCCCAGGTCGCCATCAGAGCTGAACGATAGTTTAAGAATAAAGAGCTCCACAAGCCAGTGTGTACCAAAGGGATGTTGTTACTGCTAATATAAATATTACGCAAATATATCTTGCCTAGGATCCTCCAGCCCAATATCGCATGAAAGACCCTTTTCTTTCGGCCAGCACCCTCATATTGTACTGAAACATGTGGAGAACACACCAGCCGAGGAAGGCGACAGAAAATCTCTTGTTTGAGGAGTCCGCACCACACGGACCGTTATACGGAGTACGAGGTGCTTTCCTCTGTGGCAAAGTGTCTCTCCTCCGAGGAAAGTCGGACTCACCTCCGGCTTTGCCTCTCTCAGCCCGCGGCTAGCGGAGACAGAAGGGGGGAAGTCCTCTACTTTGCTCCGTTTCCGACGTTCCGTTGCCCGCTTACGCCGTCCACCTGGAACATCTCCTGTCAGCGTGGGGATCGACAGGACAGGGAGCAGAGAAAACCGTGTCCAGCTGGGACCTGGAACTTGGTGGAAGCTGCCAGAGTCTCAGTCAACACGTTTTTTCGATGTCTCTCAACCCCGCCCTCCGAGCTTGCCGGGCGACGCGACAAGAGCAAAGGGGGAAAGAAACAGTGTCGATCGAGAGATGCTAGCAGGGAGCGCGTGTTTTAAGGGAGTCGACACTGGCGCTGTCTTTGCTTTTTTGCCCTCTCAAGCTGATGGTCCAGACGCAGGCTCAGGCAGGAGTCGGCGCTTGGTGGTGGGCGAGTGAGACAAACGGTCTTGTGAGAGCCCAATTGGGGGAGAAGGAGCCTGTCCCCCTCGGCAGCTAGACCTAGATACATCTTGTGTACGTAAGGTAGTTGATAGTCAGCCTTCTTAGCTACGCACGTATTGGACCTAGGGAGAGGGCGATGCTGGTCGTATTGAGGTCGAAGACACTACTAGTCTGCATCCCCGATCGTGCCAGGGAATATGCACTGTACCGGATGCCAGACTCCGGCAAGCCGGCTACTTCCGTGGTGCAAACTTGAAAGCCCTGTTGGTCAATGTCGTTTGTCCACGAGAGTGATAGGTGTAAGGGAGAACAGCTCGAGCCTGCCGTCTACGAGCTAGTACACGCCGCTCTGCGTCCGAGACAGCCTGCTCGGGGACCTAGTTGAAGCCAGAACCCGAGACGGGCCTGTGAAACGCTTTCTACGTCGAACATGCCCGACAAACGAACGGCCAAAGACCCGGGGCAAGCAAGCACCGTATCGGGCTTTTGGAGATCATCGGTGTGGAGCCGGCGCAGGGCGAAACCCGTGGAGGTGAAGCCGTCATCTTTCTCGATCCAGAAGCACTGGAAAAGAGGCGTGCCAAAGCTGCTTCGCCCTCATCGAAATGAAGGTTGCCTCCTAATGAGGATGGTGGGCTCGTCAAATCCACGCCTCGTTGGTTGAATGACTCGAGACAGCTGAGACCTGTGCTGATAGTGTCGGGCTAAGCGGTCGTCCGTCTCTGGCGGGCAGGAAGCGGTTAATGGGCAACGCCCAAAAAAAAAAAAAAAGAAGAAAAAAAAGCAATGCGCCGAGCAGCTCAGCAGCTCATTCCGAGGCCTCATTGCTTCTGCTCATTCCTGGCCGACAGTCGCACGAGCTCGGAAGCCCCCACGTCTCGATGAGCCCCTTGTCAAGACCATTGCAAAGCTGGATAGCATCTGGCTAGCCGGCATTCCCAAGCTGTCGAAATCTTTCTTAGCAAGATGTAGCCTAGCAAGATGCAGTAGCTCGCTCACTAGCCGCACGGCGGCATAGGAACTCAATGGGAAAACAAGCACGAAAAGGTGATTGGTGGGGGCAGATGGCGTCAAACGAGCACCAGGCTGCGGCTGCGCTTGCACGTTTGTTTTCCTTTTGGCTGACAGCCCAGCCTCGCGTGCCTCGTTGTCATGCGCTGTCGATCACCTCTACTGCGAGAAGTCTTTCGCCTGAGGAGAGACATCCCTTGAACAAATTGGAGGGGTCAATGGACAGGCGATTCGTCCGCGATCAGAGTTTTCCCCTTCGCATCTCGGGGAGGGCAGAGCTCTGAGCCGTTTGACCACTCCCGCATTGCGAAGCGTGTGGAGTGTGTTTTGGTCTCAGCTCCCTCAGGTCAGCTCAATTGGCTTCAGGTCTGGGCGCTTCGGCACTCGGAAAGTACCGTGACGCTAGCTAACCATCTGTTGCCCCGACCGTTCCGTACGCAGTAAGACGGGCTCGCGAGGGCAAGGCGAAGGGGCGAGAGAGGCAGTCGGGAGGCTCTGTGGGGAGCGGAGAGTCAATTTGACAGCGGCTGGTCCGAAGCGGGGTTGGTGGTGGCCGGAGACGAGGCAAGGAAAAAGACACCGCCAGTTGGAGAATCCCTCCCCCTTGTCCTGTCACCTGCTTTCATCACCTAGCGATGCAACGATGCATGTGAGTGGCCCCTGCTATATCCTTGCCGTCGCGCCTTCCGCCGCCGTTATTAAACGCCCGAACCGTGCGCATTCGGAATTCAACTTCTCGTTGCTCTGACTGCTTTGATCTCTCTGTCCGATTGCAATCGGTCACATTTTTCCGTGGTGTGTTGAGCCCGCGACTAGCGGTGTCATTCCATGGGACACCGAACTCCGGTTCAATGATGCATTGTTGACGTTGTTGAGTTGTGATGGCGGTGGGCGTGCCCACACGACCGAGCAGCCGAGAGACTCGGGGTTTCCATCCACGCCCATGTCACACATCCACACTGTCCGCCACACCTGTGTCAGCACTCGAAAGCTGCGAGGAGGCTGGTTCCCGAGCTCGGAATCAGTTGCAGCACGAGATCCACCAGCTGAGACGGCTGGTCTCAGCCAGTCTCACTTTTGTGCGTGGATGAGTGTATCTCCAACTCCGTTCTTTTCTTCCAGATTGCCTGGGATGACTGGAGCAGCAGGTCTCAGAATGGAGGCAAGACTCAAGTGGGAAGCGCGCTAGAGTGTACACGCCAGATGTACCAGCTGTGAAGCCAGAAGCCACTGGGATCTTGGCCTCAAGCAAGCTCACTGTCCACGCCCAACATGTCGACAGGCCCTGGCTCGCTGCCTCCATCGAGCCGATCTGATCTATTGGATTTTTGCCCGCCCCACGGCTGTGGGTGTGGGGAGTTGTCGTCTCATCTGATAAACCCACCGTTTTTCTTTTCCTAGTATCCCTTCACACTCGAAATCGGCTCCCACTTTCCGTCAAGTTGCTTCCCCAGATGTGCCTCATCCTCGTTGACCAGCTTCAATGTTGCATTCACCAAACCTCCCCTGTCGACTGCTCCCTGTCACTTCCTCCCGCATGGGGGCTTATATGATCGATACCCCCCGTTGTTGATACCTCCCTCAGAGTGGGGTTGGAAAACATTCACGTCGAACCCAACGCCCAAGAAAGCTCACGGCCTTAAGACCTTGCTAATTATTCTCTCCCGATCTCCTGTTTGGCAATCGTTCGACTCTCATCCCACCGCGTCGACGTGTGAACAACTTTTGCTCTCCCTGCGATTTCTGCGGTGTAATTGGAATCCCTCTCCCATCACACCCCACATTCATTGGTCTCGGAATGGTCATACCTTGCGTGTGACCGTTCGATCTCTTTGGTAGTCGAGCCGCTTGAAGACCTGTCATATATTCGATCTGCCTCAAACTCAGTCACCGGCTCGATTTTTTTGCCGCCGAAATCTTGGGTATCTAAGCGGAGTTGGTGCTTGGTCATAAAATTCGCCGTTCTCGACGCCACTCTTCAAAGATAATACACATAACAAACTCTTTTACATGTATGCCTGCCGAGTCAGTATCATGATTACTACGGTGTCTACAATACTGATACCAAACCCTTACAGATCAACAAATACCCGTACACACGCCGCAATGGCGGTAGGGCTCGACAAGTTGGAGCGAAGGCTCGAGAGACTGGAGAAGTTTTTTTCCAAAAAGAGGCGAGGTTCTAGCCGTGTCTCTCTTGCTAGCGATGGCACGCCGGCATCTCCTCTTTCACTATCGGCGATGTCCGACTCGATATTCAGGACGTTCCCACAGCCATCGTTCATCAGGCCAACCTCAACGCGAATGTTTGCCAGGGAGGAAGTAAGCTTAGCGTTGCGGCCCGAACAACGCTCACACAGTCTGCCAGAGACACTCGGAACGCCCCGCCTAATGTCCCTTACGTCTACACTCGAAGCCGAGTCTATGCTTGGCTCGAGTGCCAGTCAACCTCCACGGATACCGAAGCGGTCGTCCTCGCTGAGCCCCACGCGCCGCCCTGCGTCCTTGGCGTCTCTCGGAGAGCTTCTGGAGTTCAGCTTTGCGAGCCCTCCAAGAAAACGAGCAGCTAATAAGTCACCATCGGAATCGCGGTCGAGATCTGGCTCTATTTCCCCCAAGGCACAACCGAACAGGAGACGACAGCCCGACGAGCTGCATGACGTTCATTTGATTCGTCATCACCAGCACCCGGTTACGCCGCCACCATCGGCGGAGTATGACAAGACCTTCGCTTCCACGAAATTGGGCTACCGACAGAATATCTCGGCTGCCACAGCAGCTGGTGAACTGACGCCTGAGCCGTCTCCCAAATTTGTTCCGCTTTTGGGCTACGAGACTGACAGCTCGGAGATGGATTCGTCCGCCAAGCGACAGAGACCGAAGAGTCTCTATGTCGCAACGAGTCTTTTCAGAGAGGCGAAGGCTGCGTTGCGGAGGCCTGTCAGCTGCTCCAGTCTTGGAGCGCCGAAATCAGCATTCAAGGGCGACCATTCCTCGAAGGAACCAACCTCGGTCTCTGGGAGACCAGAGCACCCCACCCGGAGTGTTCGGCCTATCACGGCGTCAAAAGAACCGAGCTTCAGCGATTTCCTTTCCCTCAGCGACGACGATATTGCCGGCGATGCTCTCGCGCCTCTTGCTCGACTTCCTCTATCGTCAAAGCCTCCGAGTTGCGCCCTTCCTCCCGATCCTCCTGGCTTGGTTTTGTCTCCACAAGTACCAGCTGGCGCTCGCCTCCTTACGCTTTCGCCCCCGTTAGCATCTCGACCAGCGACGGCTGCCGCATTTGAGGCGGCCAGGATTGCAGCGAGGTACAAGTTCGATCTGGTTTATGTCGTCAATCTGTGGCCGAGTCGTATTGGCAGCGTCCAGACGTCACTCGGGCCCGAAGAACGATCGCCTTCAAGGTCAACAGCTGATGGGAACATGGACAGAGCGTCCCATCTGAACTGCCATAGCCCACGAGTTGAAATGACTGGTCGCCTACTGGCGGCTTATGGGTTACCGTTCATCAAGTCCCCGTTTCGGATTTCAGAATCGGTTCACCTCAAGGTCCTCCGATCCGAGGGCTGGCTTGAGTACCGCTGTGAAAACGTCACGTCTGAGGAATTCTCGCGAGGGTACAGTTGCTCCTTTTATACGGGCCACAGCCTAGGAGGACGCTCAAAATCCATCGGCAAGGACGGGAGCTCAAAGGAGCGACGGGGAACTCCCAATCGAGGTGTCGTCTTCGCAGCCTACAGACTACCGCGCGCAGACGGCCAGGACCTTCAAAGTGACGACACAGAGTTGGCAGCTCTCCGGACGGATGCAGAGACTCTGGTGGACATGTTGATTGATATTCACATGACACAGAGACAGAGGCGTCCGCTGGGGTGTATTAAGGCAGGAGCTGGACCTCCGCCCTCAACAATCGGCACACCCCTCTCTGCTTGATGAGCAACGGTTTCCGCTCGTCAACAACGAGATATGCCGGGGCTCCCGGTGGCAGTCCGTAGTTATGTTATGTATGAGAATGAGCATCTGCGGGAATGATTATTATGGCATTTGGATGTGAAGGGAAATCACAGGACCTTTGAACGAAGATATGATGGGAAATGCCGCAAACGAGGGAATGATGTTGAGGATCTTAGTAATGGACTTCTTGGTCTTCTTCAATAGACCGTCTAACAATCTACCGCTAATTAATCCCTACCTATTCCTCCACCGAGATGCCTCTGCATGTTTCGTTGTGTTTTAGCAAGTCCTCAATACTCGTGTTAACAAGTCAAGTTTCCGCCAACAAGAACAATCAGTCACCTTGCGCTATAACACGAGAGGCCAGGTAATAGCAGTTATCGCACGGAGAAGGATTGGGGGCCACAAAATGTAATTGGTATCACGGAAGAAGGAACTGGTAAGCCGGCATAACGCCGGTCGGTCTCTGAGGCCGTGGCTCAACTGAGCAGATGGAGCTGGATTGACGAGAAAATTCGTCAAAAAGGTATCGTCATGCATTTACATGCCCCGAGAAAATCATCCAGTATTTTCCTCTGGACCGGCAACCTCTTTTTCCAGAGGTTCCATGATGCCGAGCCATAACTCCCCGCGCCCTTGAGATGCCCAGACTTCCCTTACTCCTCAGCTATACCGCGTCCGTCCATGTCCGCAGAAAGCGATTTAGCGGACAATGGCGTCGAAGCGCTGCTTGAACCACTTGACGGTGTCGTCACGGTTGATGCGGTGCTGGGAACCGATGCGGCCCTTGCAGCGGCGGCGCTTGGCGACGCGCTCACCTGGACGGGTCATGCAGCAGTAGAAATCCATGCCGTAGATACCGATACCAGGGTCGTACTTGATGCCGAGATCGATGTGCTCGCTGATGCCGAAACCGAAGTTGCCGGTCTCGCTGAAGTTGCGCTTGCGGAGCTCATACTCCTTGACCTTGAGGCCACGTTCGAGAATCTCCTCAGCCTTGGGGCCACGGACGGTGACGTGGACGGCAATCTTTTCGTTACGACGGATACCGAAGGTACGGACGGTGTAGCGGGCCTTGCCTGTCGAGAGAGAGTGAGAATGAGCCAATTTGGAGAGGGACGAGGAACCTACTGTAGACGGGAGTCTGACCGCTCAGCTGCTCGAGCACCTTGGCGGCTCTGGTCAGTCTGTCACCAGACTCGCCAACCGAGATGTTGAGCACGAGCTTCTGGATGCGAAGGTCGCGCATGGGGTTCTGGGCCTTCTCAGACTGTTCATTTTCATGTTAGCAATTGCAAATGAGCCGTAGGGCGACCTAGGGGTAGGCGTAAGTACCATTTTGGCTGTGTGGTTAGTCGCGAATCTGGTGACTGAGAAAGTGGTTGTCGTGATGATTTTCGTGAGAATCTGAAGGCCAATTTTTGTTGGAGAATTTCCATAGGGCTACACGGATTTGTGTGTGCAATGATGTGGGGCGCTTCGATCTGGCTGGTGGGGGACGGTGGCTTGGCCCGCGGGGCTAGTGAGAACTAGTGTGTGGCTGGTGAGTGTGGGGAAGTGGGTGCTGGGAGCTCGAGCCTTGCAGCCTCGCGTCCAAATTTCGAATTTGATTTGCCTCCGCCCATCAATACCTTGTGAGACTTTGAAGGCTCCCCAGAGCTGCACAGAGACCGCGCCGACGAAGTTACAAGAACTTTGTCAAAACCATACCAAATTTTTGAAATTGCAAGGAGCTACTCGGTAGCCACCAGCCGCAATCATGTCAGCGACTAACAAACAGGGCAAGATGGTGAGTCGCGATTAGCCCCTCTCCCCAACACCGCGTTGAGGCATCCACGTTGACATCAGACACTGACAAGCCATGCTGTTTTAGGCCGGCTACGTACGTACTCCCCGACTATATACCGAATTCGCGAGCGAGGCACCGCCAGTGACGATGCTGACAGTGTCCCGTAGATCAATTTCCGGATGCGCGTTACTCTCATCGATGGCCGCCAGATGACCGGCCAGATGCTCGCTTTCGATAAGGTATGCGCCGTTGCGCCCTTCGCTGTTCTGACGCACCCCCACTAACGGTTGCAGCACATGAATCTCGTTCTCGCCGATACCGAAGAGTTCCGCCGCGTCAAGCGCAAGCAGAGCAAGCCCGCCGCCCCTGGCGCATCATCAGCTGCCCAGACCGTCGAGCAAGAAGAGAAGCGTACCTTGGGTCTGACAATCGTCCGAGGCGCACACATTGTCTCCCTCTCGGTCGAGTCGCCGCCCCCTGCGGACCCCAGCGCACGCCTCGGAAAGGCGACTGGCCCAGGCGTTGCGTCGGCCCTCTCGGCTGGACCTGGTGTCGCGCGACCTGCTGGACGGGGCGCGGCTGCGCCCATATCGCTGGCTGGCCCTGCTGCTGGTGTTGGAGGAGCGCCCCCGCCGTTTCCCGGCTTCCCTGGTGCGCCCGGCGGTTTCCCCGGCCGCGGAGGACGTGAGTTCCATTGCCTTTCCAACTCTCTGATGTCCGCTGACCTTGCCATAGCCCCGCCACCTGGATTCCCCGGTGCTCCGGGTGGTTTCCCTCCTGCTGGCTTCCCTGGTGGAGCGCCCGGCTTCCCTCCTGGATTCCCGCCCGGCGGGGCGCCTCCTGGATTTAACCCCCCGAGACGGGGATGAAGATGACGACTTTTGGTCTATGGATGTTGACGATACCCCCGACCAACAATTTACAGACGGCTGGCATTGCCTTGTGAGGCTCTCGGTGGACTCTCGACATAAAGCAGTTTGGGCGGCCACGATAGACGCTTTGCCCTTTCTTTCGGGGTGTGAATTCGGGGCGGCGTTCAGGGGTTCTGCAAAACTGACTTGGGCTTAAGCGGCAACATGTATCTGGCCAGATTGAGAGATAGGCGGGACGATTCTATAGCACAGCGACAGATTGGATGCAAGACGACGCCTAGCAGTAATAGCTACGTTTATTGCGCCAAATTGGAATCGTCGATGCTGTCGTCTTGTCCACGTGACGATGCCCCTCGTGTAAGTCCGGCTCACTCAGCGAACCGGTCCGTGCCTACTGCTCTGTCTGAGCACCGCCGAAAACCATCAGCATCAGATATATCGGAGAACCCGACCTACCCTACGCAGTCCGACGTCAAGATGGCTGCCCTCGTCAAATCGATCAATACAAAAATCAGGTCTCATCCAGTGCTGAACTATGTTTGCTCAACTCGTAGGACTCCCTTCCCCAAGCACAGAAGTCTCTCGGCACAGCTTGATTACATTTCGTCATGAGGAACACCTGGCTCAAGACTTCGTCACATCCGAGCTGATGAGCCCTCACTGTTCGGCCAAGTCCCCGGATGCATGTCAAGTAATGCAGAGACAGAGTCTTTGCTTTTTCTTAAGCAATTTGAGAGCTCGATTGTTCCTCTTCACTAATCTACCTGCTGGAGATATCACCTACGGACCTTGATGCCCGGGATCGCTTTCAGTATGCGATTGCTAACTTGATGAGCAGACTTCTGGGGCCCCGTCTCCAACTTCGGCATTCCAGTGGCCGCAGTTGCGGATACCCAGAAGAGCCCCGATCTGTATGTACCCCTAAGCGTCACGGCCGTCCCCTTTTCCGTCCGTGGTCTATCATGAACTCAGCCCCCGCAGCTGAGACCACCTGCTAAGCTATGATTGGACAGCATCTCCGGCAAGATGACGTTCGCACTCACCATTTACTCGGCGACGTTCATGCGGTATGCGCTCGCCGTCACGCCGAAGAACTATTTGCTGTTTGCGTGCCATTTCATCAACGAGGGCGCGCAGCTGACACAAGGCTATCGCTATCTCAATTGGCATCACTGGGGTGGCAAGGAAAAGGTTGGGTTGCGGGGCGCCGTGGAGGTAGGGAAAGAGAAGGCTAAAGAGCTTGAGTCCAAGGTTGAGTCCAAGATTGAGAATGCTGTTGGGAAGAAGTGAGAGGTTGGCTATGAAGATAGCTGGAGGTGAGAATTGGTGATGGTGGTGAGGGACACAGGATGGGTGACTGAGCATGGCGCCGTCGGTCTCTTGTGGTAATGGGCATGTTTCCTGATCGTGGCAGGAGTCTACCGCCCAAGTTGTATCAAGTATATGTAAAGCACGGAAACGTCAGGCCCTGGGGAGGGTTCGGTATTGAATTGGCGAAGAGACAGAGCCCTCAAGGGCGCTATGATTGCTTCCTCATTGGGATTGTTATCGTATCACCATTGTCGACTCACGAGCGGGAGATGTTACTTGCTACGGACCACTCTGTTCTGGATCTGATTGAGATTCGCGAGTTCAACAAGGGTTTGACGTGAGGAACTGCCAAGTGTCTAAGTGCGACTATCATTCGAAACCGGACTCTTGGCAGCTCCCTGCTCACCTTGAATTTGACCGAGACAGCTTGAACGCGTACGCTCTATTCTGATCATTTGACATCTCTTTGAAACGATCGACATGCTACGAGGCTCTCCGCCAAGGCATTGACTCACCGTGTACATCTCCTCCCTCCCAACATCCTAGATATTTAGACCTTTAAGTTGAGTGTGGGGGGCGAAGGGGCAACATATTGGACATGGAGAGGAGAAGGCTGAACGGCAAGGCAGTTTCGGGCTTTGCCAACAATAAACCGAGGTGAAAATGGCTCAAAGCGCGAGGCCAAGCCGAAGGCCAGTTTGTGGGAAAATGTAGACTCTTTGCTTGCTAGGTACGCATGGAATTGAGCCCGAACGCCGAGCGGGTGCTACATCCCCTGAAGGGGCCTCGGAGACGGTTCGGTGTACGCGGGGTCTGGTGATAAGCAGTACGTTGAAAATGGCGCACAGGGGCGGAATGCGGCTGTACTAATGACAATGCGGTATGAGAAACGGCGGCAATTGCGCCTATGACTGAGCTCGTACTTATTGACACACATGTTGGCGGGAGGAGCTAACACGCCGGGCGAGAATAGGATATTCACCGATCCGTACGCTGTCCAACTCGAGACCCGAGTGATGAAGCGGGTCTCCCGAGACCCGAGATAACACATGGCGGGGTAGTGAGCGTGTGCTGCGACCACCCGTACCATCATCAGGCGGAGGAAGGGGATTTGGAAATAACGAAAGGCTTCTGGTGTATTAACGGGCGAATGGGACTATCCTCGGCTAGACGAACGAGATCGAGACTCAAACTTGTGTCTGAGCATCAGGGCACAAACATCTGATCTGACACCCGGTGGAGGAGCTTGCTGCATCGGGGAAGCGGCCGGGTTTCTGTCTCATCAGGTGTTCAAATGTCAAGGCGTCAGCCAAACACCTCGGAAGTAACCTAACTTAAAGAAATTTTGGACCCGACAGCAAGCAGACAATTCTCCAAACAGTTGTGATGACTCCTTGAGTCTGTCGACCCCCTTATCCCCGCGATTGAGGGCTTCGAGGGCGTATTGGCCTTAGTAATACCGCTTATATCGACCGTGCTTTGGTTGGCCGGCCACCTAGGCGACTTCTGTCGTCAATCGCTCCGATCACGGGCGAAGGAGAAAAAAATCTGCAACTGACGCAACCAAGCTTTGGTTTGCGCCCTGTCTCACGGGGCTCGCGGTGGACGACATGCAGCAAGCGCCTCAAAATTGCTTGGCGCAGTCGGCTCAAGGTGAATCCCCCTGTCGACCCGAGCCCTCCACCAAGGGCCCCGCACGCAGTGTGGCCAGAGCTTCGGGGGTGGAATATCGATCTCTTGCACATGTGCGATGCCTGCCATGGGAATTTGGAGAACTCCCAGCTCCCGACCAACAGCTAACCAATTGGCATCGCCGATGTATCAACGATACGGCCCGGATCTGTTTCCATGCGACTGCTACTTCCATGGTCTGTCTGCGCAATCTTGAGGTCGTTTGCTAAGAGGATTTGCGGGCATCCCACGGTGATCTGTCTCGTTGCCGTGGGTTACAGCAGGGCTCCTCTCTGCTGTCTGAGAAGGATAGAAAAAAGAAGCAGATTAGTAGGGGTTTGCATCCATGCTCCGTGAGGCCGAGATGGTTGTCGATGGGATCCCCGAGCTGCAGGCCGGCGTGGTGCACGTTGGAACTCCGCTTGCCGCAGGAAAGCGCGAAGTGAAGAGAGCAAAAAGACTCACCAGGTCACTCGCTCACGCGGCCATTGGCTGAGCTCCGTCCATGGATTGGCAGGCACGATAGCTACCTGACAAGCTGATCCTTGTTTGACGTCCAACTGGTTGTCCTTTAACCACTTTAGGTGCCGCTCGGCATGGGAGTTTGACTAGACAGTCGTCTTGACGTTGACAAAATCCCCTCACCACCCCCGTTGACGCTGTCGGGACCTCCTCTTCTCTCTCCTCCTCTCCTCACGCTCACTGTCCTGGCGAAGCCCCCGTGCTCCCTCTCCAAACGAAGGATAGCCATACCGGTCATCGTTCTACGGTCATATCATACCATTATCTCCAGCCGGCCACCTCGTCTCGCCGGAGCTCGTAGCTCCTGTGCCAGTCGAGCTGTTGAGCCGAGCAGCAAGGTTTACCCGGAGCTCTCGAGGAGCTTTTTGGCTTGTCAACCCCACCATCGAACAACCCCGCCGTCTCCGTCATAGGCCGCCGGCCCCCCCCTCGATATCCCACTACAACATCCCACGCCCTGTCGCTCCGTTTCCTCGACGCAACTCTCTCCCCGTGATCGCAAGCTCCGACCCCAATTGATTCGCCATGTCTGCCGACAAGACGAGCGACAAGTACGAGGAGGTTTTTGAGGATGGCGAGTCCGGCAAGCAGACCCAGACGGTGCACCGTATCCGTGCCAATTCGACCATTATGCAGCTGAACAAGATTTTGGGTTAGTGAGACTCGCATGTGCTCGTGCGGAGGAAGCTCGCGACAGAGCTCCTGCAGCTTCCCGCCTCAATTGGTGCCCATGGCTGACGCGATGCAATTCGGATGAACAGTTGCGAACAGAGGAGAAATCCGTAGGTATCCCCTGCTATGATTCCACTTGCTTCGCGGAGGCTGACCTTGATTTAGCAATTCGTGTATGTTTGATTTAATCCGTCGAGTGATTGTGTTGGGACAGCTAAGCTCACTTTGGATTTCCCTGTAGATCTTTAGAACAGTGAGTTTCGCCCCCTTGCCCGCTCCCCTTGAGGTCGACATGACTGACCTGGTGTAATCAGGCGCACGAGTTGTCTCTTCATACCATTGCTATCTTCAGGTGAGCACCTTGGCGAGTAAGACGCCACACTGGGCCAGATCGCTGATTTTGTAGTTATGAGGATCGTCTATCGATGCACAGGCAGAGTACGCGCGGGACTTGTTGACCCCTTTTGGTATAAAAAAAAACCCTCCCAGCTAACATTGTCGTTACAGAGGCCGACGAAGCATATGTGATCGGAAAGCGTGGGCAATACACTCCTGTCGGCGCCTATCTTGCCAGTGACGAAATCGTCAAGATTGCTGTTGAGCATGGTGCCCAGATGATCCATCCTGGTACGTTCGCCTGAAATCAAACACAGTTCTCAGTACTGACAATCTTGAAGGCTATGGGTTTCTATCTGAGAATGCCGAGTTTGCTCGCAAGGTCGAGAAGGCAGGCCTTATCGTGAGTGATATCCATGTTGACCCACAGCAGCCCACTATGTTGACACTCCGGGATCCCTATAGTTTATCGGACCCTCCCCTGAGGTCATCGATGCCCTTGGCGACAAGGTTTCGGCCAGAAAGCTCGCCACCGCTGCTAATGTGCCCGTTGTGCCCGGTACCGAGGGCGCGGTAGAAAGGTTCGAGGAGGTCAAGAAGTTCACAGACGAGTATGGATTCCCCATCATCATTAAGGCCGCGTATGGCGGTGGTGGCCGTGGTATGCGAGTCGTCCGCGACCAAGAGTCTCTCAAGGAGGCTTTCGAGCGTGCAACTTCCGAGGCGAAGAGCGCATTCGGAAACGGCACCGTTTTCGTCGAGCGATTCCTGGACAAGCCTAAGCACATCGAGGTGCAGCTCCTTGGTGACAACCATGGAAACGTGGTCCATCTGTACGAGCGCGACTGCTCTGTCCAACGCAGACACCAGAAGGTTGTCGAAATTGCCCCGGCAAAGGACCTTCCGGTAGAAGTGCGTGATGCGATCCTGGCCGACGCCGTCAAGTTGGCTAAGTCGGTTAACTACCGCAACGCTGGTACGGCTGAGTTCCTCGTCGATCAACAAAACCGCTACTACTTCATCGAGATCAACCCCCGTATCCAGGTTGAGCACACCATTACCGAGGAGATTACAGGCATCGACATTGTCGCAGCGCAGATCCAGATTGCCGCTGGCGCGACGCTTGAGCAGCTGGGACTCACCCAAGATCGCATCTCCACTCGGGGCTTCGCTATTCAGTGCCGAATCACCACCGAGGACCCCGCGAAGGGTTTCCAGCCGGATACAGGAAAGATTGAAGTATACCGTTCTGCTGGTGGCAACGGTGTACGTCTCGATGGTGGCAATGGTTTCGCTGGCGCTGTCATCACCCGTAAGCTCTCTCCGCTCGCCTTTCACACTCTACCTGCTTGATTTAGGGCAATGCTGACACTTTCTAAGCACACTACGATTCAATGCTTGTTAAAGCAACTTGCCACGGCTCCACATACGGTATGTCGGTGTGCCTAACCCCCTTCGCAGCATCTCCAGAGGAGCCCTTCGCTTCTGGAAGCAAACCCCTATGCAGAATAGCGACTGACAATAGCTCTCAGAAATCGCCCGCCGAAAGATCCTTCGCGCCTTGATTGAGTTCCGCATTCGTGGTGTGAAGACGAACATCCCATTCTTGGCTTCTCTCCTGACCCACCCGACCTTTATTGAAGGCAACTGCTGGACAACCTTCATCGACGATACCCCGTCCCTATTTGATCTCGTCGGTAGCCAGAACCGTGCTCAAAAGCTTTTGGCATATCTCGGAGATGTTGCTGTCAACGGAAGCAGTATCAAGGGACAGATTGGAGAGCCCAAATTCAAGGGTGATATCATTGTTCCCGACCTTTTCGATGCTTCTGGAAACAAGCTTGATGTTTCGCAACCTTGCACCAAGGGATGGCGGAATGTCATCTTGGAAGAAGGGCCCAAGGCCTTTGCCAAGGCCATCCGCAACTACAAGGGCACCCTTCTTATGGACACGACATGGCGTGATGCCCACCAGTCTCTGCTCGCGACTCGTGTGCGAACAGTCGACTTGCTGAACATTGCTAAGGAGACGAGCCACGCTCTCAGCAATCTTTACAGTCTTGAGTGCTGGGGAGGTGCCACCTTCGATGTTGCGATGCGTTTCCTTTACGAGGATCCCTGGGACCGTCTTCGCAAGATGCGCAAGCTGATTCCTAACATCCCTTTCCAGATGCTCCTGCGTGGTGCTAACGGTGTCGCCTATTCGTCTCTCCCTGACAATGCCATCGACCACTTTGTCGACCAGGCGAAGAAGAACGGAGTGGATATTTTCCGCGTTTTCGATGCCCTGAACGACATCAACCAACTTGAAGTTGGTATCAAGGCCGTGCAGAAGGCCGGTGGTGTCTGCGAGGGTACCGTTTGCTACAGCGGTGATATGCTCAACCCCAAGAAGAAGTACAACCTTCTGTACTACCTGGAAGTTGTCGACAAGCTGGTAGCCCTCGACATCGATGTCCTTGGCATCAAGGACATGGCGGGCGTCCTCAAGCCTCACGCTGCTACTCTTCTTATCGGCGCTATCCGGAAGAAGTACCCTGATCTCCCTATCCACGTCCATACCCACGACTCGGCTGGTACTGGTGTGGCTTCGATGGTAGCTTGCGCTATGGCTGGTGCTGACGCTGTCGATGCTGCCACCGACAGCATGTCCGGTATGACCTCTCAGCCCAGCATGAACGCCATTCTTGCTTCTCTTGATGGAACCGACAGGAACCCCGGACTGGATGTTCACCACGTCCGTGCTCTCGATTCGTACTGGGCACAGCTTCGTCTGCTCTATTCGCCGTTCGAGGCGCACCTTTTGGGTACCGACCCCGAGGTTTACGAGCACGAGATCCCTGGCGGTCAGCTCACCAACATGATGTTCCAAGCCTCTCAACTCGGCCTTGGCTCCCAGTGGCTGGAGACCAAGAAGGCTTATGAGCATGCCAACGATCTTCTCGGCGATATTGTCAAGGTCACGCCGACTTCCAAGGTTGTCGGTGACCTTGCCCAATTCATGGTTTCCAACAAACTGTCCCCTGAAGATGTGAAGGCTCGTGCTGCGGAGCTTGACTTCCCTGGGTCCGTTCTTGACTTCTTCGAGGGATTGATGGGCCAGCCGTATGGAGGATTCCCGGAGCCGTTGCGCACCAATGCGCTGCGTGGGCGCCGAAAGCTGGACAAGCGCCCGGGCTTGTTCCTTGAGCCCGTCGATTTCGCTAAGATCAAGAAGGACCTCCAGCGCAAGTTCGGTGGTAATGTGACCGAGTGCGACGTTGCAAGCTACGTCATGTATCCGAAGGTCTTTGAGGACTACAAGAACTTTGTCACCAAGTTTTCAGACTTGTCTGTGCTCCCGACAAAGTACTTCCTGTCGAAGCCCGAGATTGGAGAGGAGTTCCACGTCGAACTTGAGAAGGGCAAGGTTCTCATCTTGAAGTTATTGGCTGTTGGTCCCCTTTCCGAGAATACTGGCCAGCGTGAGGTGTTCTACGAAATGAATGGCGAGGTTCGCCAGGTCACCGTCGACGACAAGCAGGCGTCGATCGAAAATGTCAGCAGGCCCAAGGCTGATCCCACTGATTCGAGCCAGGTTGGCGCGCCCATGGCTGGTGTGCTTGTTGAGCTTCGTGTCCATGATGGAACCGAGGTGAAGAAGGGCGATCCGCTTGCCGTTCTGAGCGCCATGAAGATGGTTAGTTATTTCCACTCCAAAATGCCTAGCTTTCCAGTGTTATTTTCTGTCCCGCCGCTAACACGATTTCCCAGGAAATGGTTATCTCCGCTCCTCACAATGGTGTGGTCTCTTCTCTTGTGTTGAGAGAGGGCGACTCTGTTGACGGGTCCGACTTGGTTTGCCGTATTGTAAAGGCTAGCGACAAGTGAGCAGTGGCTGGGCAGCAAAACTACCCTGGGCCTAGCTTCAAAATACCAGCTGGCCACTAGAATGTTTTTCACGACGCAGAGTTGTGACTTCGTGTTTTTAAAGGGGAATGTGGATGTGGGTGTGACCAACGTGGTTTGTGTCATTAGGAGGCAGACATGTTTGTAGAAGGACTTTGGTCCTCCGTCCTCTATACCTAGCCAAATATCACTTTATTAAGCAATGGTAATGGGTTGTGAAACGCAAATATTCCCAGCAGTTGGGATGGGCTGTTGCTATACGTCTACGAGAGCTTGGTTTTGGAAAACTTTGTATGTAGCCCATATATCCTATGACGTATATCAAATGGCCAGGAACAAATACATGGAGGCAGGTTAATCGAATCAAGGCAAATCAGGGAAGGACGAAACGAACTTCAATAAACAACGAAATCGAATTATCATACAGGTATTGTGGCACATAAAAATATTTCTGGTCCTTAGTTTCCGCCTAATGGGCCTCGGGAATAGTCACGCTAAAGACCTCCTTTTGACGGAAACAGACATCCATCCGCGCCCTAATTAGAGTTACAGTGGGGCATTTTCACACACTCGACGGGCTTGCCTGGAGAGCCAGGCTCCTTTATGGGAAGAAACCAGCACCCGGACGTAGGGTCGAAAATGCAATTCATATGGCGCCCAGACCTAGGGTCGTAGGCAACCTTCTAGAAGCCATAACCGGTCGGCTGAGGTGCGAACCCATTTGTGAAGGGAGCCGGTGAGGTGCGCCCTGCGCCAGCCGGCCCGGCTGTAATCATGAGCCTACCGCCACCGAGGATTGGTGTGTTATCCTCGGCCGACTCCTGCTCCAGCTCTTTGGCCTTTCGCGCCTCGTTATCCGCCTTCAACGTAACCAACTCTTTGGTCTGCTGGCAGAGGAGGTTGATCATGTACGGCATGGAAAAGTCGTTGAGGCCATTGCGCCATGACAGCTCCAACACGACATCGGGTCGGATGAGGTCATAGCACGCGTAAAGCATGCCCACGTAGCACTCGCGGTTACCGATGTCGACGAACTGAACATCAAGGGTTAGTCAGGGACAAATGTTAGGGGATGGAATACTCACGTATCGCAAAAGCTCTTCGACAACATCAGACTTCCCGGAAATGGCCGCGGTCTCGATGGCATCCTTCCAGAGTTTGTCCTGCTTAGATAGGTTGATGGACTTCTCCCACCGCTTGTTCTTGCGGTAGATGCTGGCAGCAATCTGCCTGAAGAAGACCAAGTCGTGCTTCTCAAGACGACCTGCAAGAACAACGGCATCGTAGTTATCATAGTTCTCAACCGAGTCGCGAAGCGTCTTGTAGTCCTCCTCCTCAATGAGAAGGTCGTTGATGGCGTCATTAACAGTGCGCTTGTTCTGCGACTGGACGTTGAGTAGGAAGGGCTTGATGAGTGGGAGGTTGTCTGACTTCTGGAACATGCGCACAACTCGGTTAACGTCAATGCGTGGCGTCAAGGCCTGAAGCAAATCAGTCAACAGAGAAGGGTGCTGTTCCAGATAGAAGTTTATGGCCTTGTAGTAGATCTCCAAGTTAGCGACCTTGATGGTGATCTCTTTGAACTGCTGGTGCTCCCAGGAATCTTCAGGCCTCTCCATGACAGCGAGTGCCGCGTTGTCGAACTCGTCGTAGTTGTAGTAGCAGAACACCAGTTCGGGCCACAGGTTGGCCTCCTCGCAAGCCTTGATCATCTTGGGAAGGTTCATCCTGCTCCAGAACAGCTTGAGGTGCTCCATCACACGTTCAGGACGGTAACGGGAAAGAGCAATGCCGAGCTCAGTAAACATCCCCATGTGCGCACGCTCCAAGCCAAGTCCTTGCTCGAGGAGGCTGATGAGCTCGTCGAAAAAGCCGTTGTACTCATACTGCTTGACCAGGGCCTGAAGCTGCTCAGCATCGACAATCAGATTCAAGCCGCAGATTTGAGCCAGGCGGAACTCCTTTTTGTTCACGCATGCTTCGTGCACCTCCTTCCACACCTTGATATTGTTGGCTTTACGGGCACAATCTACTGCTGCCTGGTAATCGGACAGGTGGACAAGAGTTGTAGCAAGCTTGGCCCAGTTCGAGATGCTCGCGAAGAAGATCTTGGCTGACTCAAAGAGACCCTCAGCATACGCCTTGTCTCCGGATTCTTCGACGTTGGCGACATTGGTGGCTCGGAGAAAGTCCTCAAGTTCAGCCAGCTGATCAAGACGGGCGAAGCAGAACGCAAGAGCGGTATCGATGGCGGGTTCTCGGAGAGTCTTCCGAGCCATGCGGAGGTACTTGACAAGCTCCTCGTTCTTACCCGCGGCAACGGCGATTTCGATAACTTCCTCGTAGTTCTTGGGATCATCGGCCTTGATATATGACTCAATCGAGTCGCTAACCCGAAGGCCGTCCAATTGTGCCTTAGCGACCTTGCTCCAGACCGGGGCAATGTCGACCTCTTCGGCATAAGCTTGGGCGCGGTCGATGCTAACGACGTGCTCGACAAGCACATTGACCGCAGCCTCCTTGTTATCGACCTTCTTGTAGATCCCGAAGGCCTCTTCGTGCAGACCAAGCTCGATGCAGAAGTGGGCGATATCGTCCGCGGAGAAGTTGTCAAGCTTGTGGATGTAGTCCATGACACGGGTCTTGTCAGCCTTGGCAGCGGTCAGCATCAGCAGGTTTTGGAGGTCCTTGCTGTCGCTGAAAGGTGTTGGCTCCAACACGATCTTCTCGAGAAGCTCGATAAGCTCGGCGGGTAAGTCGGCAGCCAAAAAGGCCGCTACCGCCTCAGAAACCTTGGTTGGATCGGTCGATTCCGGAACTGCGGTCGAGATGACTTGGTCGACGACTGAACGCCGATGGAGGTTGTTCTCACTGAGGACAAACATCCAGAGCTCACGGTCGGCACGCTCAAGAAGATACCTCGCTTGAGCCTTGTACATGGAGTTCTCGTTGGTAATGTTGACCAGCTCGAGGTCATTCTGGCCCTTGCTATAGGCGATATATGCCAAGTTCGGATCCCGCTTCTCGCAGTACTTCCCGACCGTCAAGGTGTCATACTGATCGTTCTCCTTAAGGAACTTCTCGGGGTTGTTATTGGAGTCGATATAGATCTTCGCCAATGCGTTGTAAACTGCCTGCTGTTGGTTTCCAGCGGCAAGGGTCGCTTCGAGGAACGGCAGGAGAAGCTTGAGACGGTTCCGAGTCTCAACTTCCTGCACCAGCTCGTCAATAGGGATCGAAACCGGGTTGACAGTCGTAAGAAGGTTCTTGATGATATTCTCATCGCAATCAACGTCAAGAAGTCCGCCAATGACGCCAGGTGTCCTTGAGGGGTTGACCTGCTGAACATACACCTCGATGGACTTGAACTGCTGGTGCTGGTAAAGGTAGAGCACCAGATCGTGGACAAAGTTGAAACGATCGCAAACAACCATTAGAGGAAGCATCTCGCTGAGTTTAGCCTCCTTGAGGAAGTTTTTGACCTTTTCTGGGTTGTAGACACTGTTCTCTCGGCAGATACGCTCAACCTCGCGAATTTGTCCCATCTTTGTGGCGGCCTCAATATATTTGAAGACAACCTCGGGGTCCTCAGACACATTGACGATGCTGCCCAAGAAGTAGAAAAGGCCCTCGGCAGTCTTGTACTTCTCAAACAAATCGATCAGACGTTGGGGATTCAGAAGGTCAGCATACTTGGTAGCGATCTGCACCACCGACTGCAGATTCTGGCGGATGTTGTGCTTCATCATGGCATCAAGACAGTCGATGGATTGATCGACAGACAGGCGGCCAAAGTAACCAACTAACCACTCGGCATTGAAGTTCGGTGCCCCAGCAATGTTAATGACAACCCTCTTGACGGCGGCAGGGTCTTCAAAAAGCTCGAGAGCCTTTTGGAAGAGCCCGGCTTGCTCGCAAAGAGATGCAATCCGTGCCTTATCAAAGTGGGAGAACATTTCATTCCCGAGAATTGCGTCTGCAACCTGCGGGGCATTAATAAGATTCATCTCCAGGAGGCGAGTTTGAAGATGGCCCTGCTCGGGCTTGTTGTCCTTCAAGGCATCGAGCAGGAACGCGGTGGCCTGTTGGACCATGTTCTGGGACTGGAATATGTCAACCACGCGCTCGAGGTCAACCAGTGATCCACTTTCGTGGTTGGCAAGAGAGGTGGCGAACTCAGCGCCCTTCTCGGGGTTGACGCGGACGATATGGTGGAGGAGCTGAACAAAGTCCGGCTGGTAGCTGGTCTGAGCGCAGTATGGGAGGATCTTCTCGAATTGGCCAGTCTCGGCAAATCCGGCGACGACCTTGTGCGGGACGTTGGCCTTCAGGTAGACAGCAAGTGCCATGGGCAAGTCGTGTGGCCGAATCATGTCGCCCAACTGCTCAGAACACTCGAGCTTGTTCTCACCGAGCCACTTTTGCAACAATTGCTTCCGGTTCTGGGCGAGAACCGGCTGAGCAAGCTCAATGGACTCATGTTGATTCAGAGAGCCCTTATCAAGCAGCATTCCAAAGTACTGGAGAATGTGTGACATCTGACCGGGCTGCTGAGGCAGACGCTTGAACAGCTCTATCGTCTGAGGCGTCCGCAAGAACCCGCGCGGCGAGTCGGCCGCAACCTTTGCGGCTTCCTGGTACTGACCATTTTTGAAAAGCTGTTCAAATCGCGTTTGATAAAGATTGTCGGCTCCGGGGAGCCCTGCGCGTGAGGCCAACTTGATGGCCAGTTCAGTGCCATGGCTCTCAAGGACGTACGGAACGATCGCGTCTTCATCGGCACTAACAAAGAGCACCTGACCCTTCCGGTTGATACCGACAACACCGGTCGAATCCTTGTCGCCGCAAGCCGTGAAAATAGTTTCGCCGGAAATTCTGTTCATAAAGATACACGTCGCGGTCTCCAAGTCGTAAAGGTGGATGAACCCATATTTGGTGATAAGATAGATAATGCCGTACTTTTGAGAGACTTGCAGGGCGACAGGGAAGTCGTTCGCAGCTTCTGGCGGGAAGAAAACGTCGACTGCCTTCTTTGCGAAGACGGGGTTTGTCTCAGCATGGTCGACCTCAACGATGTGGAGCTTTGCGCCGGTGGCGGAGCGGACTGCGAACGTGAACAGCTTGGTGTCTTGGGGCGCACCATCCAACCGGACCGTGCCAAACGCGGCAGCATGCCCCTCAATGGCCTGGCTGATGCCACGGTCCTTGGAGTATAGCTGCATGGCGCCGACAACGCGTCCCTGCTGTTGCGAAATGCCAACCACCACCATCCATTTCCCATCGGCGCTGGTCCGATAGTTGATGATTTGATTCCCCTGCGAACTGTTAGAAAGCCCCCCCCCCCCA
>Ga0247780_1000719_pt1 | contig 27672 bp, 17 predicted proteins | sample UWRJL079202R5_FD_179927 | JGI IMG/M metagenome (GOLD analysis project Ga0247780, IMG submission 179927) | Plant litter microbial communities from Arlington Agricultural Research Station in Wisconsin, United States - UWRJ-L079-202R-5 | ecosystem: Environmental > Terrestrial > Plant litter >... | reverse complement strand
CGATTCTCTCTCCCTCCCCCTCCCAATGTTGCTGACAGCCCCCCCCCCCCAGATGAACTCCTCAAACCCACGTCTACGAGTGCAATCCACAAAGCATCTATGGCTCAACCTCTCACTACCGCGTTGCAAATCGCCCTCGTGAACGCGTACTATGCCCTCGGTCTCATCCCCTCTTCTGCCGTCGGCCACTCAAGCGGAGAGATCGCTGCCACCTACGCCGCTGGATATCTCACCATGGCAGAGGCCATCACCATCGCCTACTATCGCGGATATGTCATGACAAAAAGTCAGACCCTTGATGGCGGTATGGCGGCTGTAGGTCTCGGCGCGCAAGAACTCTCCAAGTTTCTCCGCGAGGGCGAGGTTGTTCTCGCGTGTGAGAACAGTCCCAACAGCTCAACAATCTCTGGAGACAGGGAGAAGGTTCTCCAGGTTGTTGCTGCGATTCACCAAGAGATGCCCGATGCCCTCGCACGGCCGCTCAAGGTCGATATGGCGTATCACTCGCATCATATGTCGTCGCTGAGCGAGGAGTATGTCCGTCTCCTGGAGGAAGCTGGGGTCTCGGGCTCTGTGGCCCTCGTCCTCCGCCGCAGCACGACGACGAAGCTGTTCTCCGCCGTCACGACCGAGCTCCTCGCTCCCGACGCTTCCCTCGGACCCAAGTACTGGGCCCAAAACCTCATTTCCCCCGTGCGTTTCTCTTCAGCCGTCTCAACCCTACTCAGCACACTTCCTCCCTCCACCTCCCCTCTTCTTTTGGAAATGGGCCCGCATTCCACCCTCGCAGGTCCCCTCCATCAGATCCTCTCCTCTCACTCCCTTCCACACACCTACATCTCCTCCCTCTCCCGCGGAAAAGACTCCTGCATCTCCTTCCTCTCGTCCCTCGGCCAGCTCTACCAATCCAACGTCCCTCTCAATCTGAAACCCCTATTCCCCCACGGCAAAACACTCCCAAACCTCCCCGCTTACCCATGGGATCACTCTTCGCCCGCGCTGTGGGCCGAGTCTCGCATGTCTCGTGCCTGGCGACACCGTGTCTACCCCACACACTGCCTCCTTGGCACGAGGGTTCCCGAATCATCAAACACGGAACCGGCTTGGAGGCATATCCTCCGATTGGAAGACGAGCCCTGGCTGGTAGATCACAAGATCCAAAGCGATGTCATCTTCCCATTCGCAGGGTATATTGCCTTGGGGGGAGAGGCGGTGCGGCAACTTATGGGCGGGAAGAGCGGGAGCGGGTACCGGGTGAGGAGGCTGGTGGTGTATGCTGCCATGTTGGTACCCGGTGAAGGGGATCTGGAAGTGGTAACGAGCTTGAAGCAGCATAGGTGGAGCGACGAGGCGGAGTCGGAGTGGTGGGAGTTTAGCGTTGCGAGCTTTTCTGGGGGTGGCTGGATGAAGCATTGTGATGGACGGGTTGCGATGATCAACAACAAAAACAAGGCAGGCTTAGAACGAAAGGCGGAGTGGAGGGGTGGGGAAGAACTTCCGAGGAGGTTCAGGAAGGGGAGGATGTATGATGCCATGGCGAGGGCGGGATTCGTGTATGGACCTGCATTTCGAGGGCTGCAGGACGTGACGACGAGTACAACAGAGCCGACGGCAGTGGGGCGGATTGCGTTGCCGACGGAGAAGGAGGTTGGGTCCTCCAAAGATGCGTTTACGCTGCACCCCGCGACAATCGATGCGTGTCTCCAGCTGCTCCTTGCCGCGAAGTCGAAGGGCTCGGCCCGCAGTGTCATCGACTTGTCTGTTCCGACAGCGATTGAAGATCTGCAGATAGCTCACGCCGCGGGTGGGCTTCTGGAGGCGAAGGCGTGGAATCAGTTTGGCCAGGGAGACAATGCCGTCGTGGAGTGCCAAGCAGGCGGGAAGATCGTTTTGCGCGCCGAAGGTCTCCAGCTGCGGCCCATATCGGATGACACAGACAGAGCCGTCGCAGGTAAGAACGACATCCATGCCGCCGCCCGACTTCAATGGATGCCCGATTTCGATTTTGTCGACCACGCGACTCTGTTTGGCCCACCAACTACCGACAAAGCACAACTCCGCCTGCTGGAAGAGTTCGGACTTCTCATCATTCTCGAGTCAGCTCGTCGCCTTGAAAGTCTCGCCCCCTGCCAGCCGCACTTCGGCAAGTTCCGCGCATGGCTCGGCAAACAAATCGCCTGTGCTGAAGCAGGCAACTACGAGCTGGTCCCTCACTCCAAGTCGCTCTGCCAGCTGACCAGTCCCGACTGCCTCGGCCGTATCGAAGCCCACGCGGCCAACCCCCAAAACCTCGCCCACGACCCCGCCCACGACCCCGCCGTCGCCACCGGCATCAAGCGAATCTTTGACAACGTCGAGGCCATCTTCACCGGTTCCGTTGACACCCTCGATACCCTCCTCCACGACAAGCTCCTCGCTCGTATCTACGACATCGTGAGCTTCGACTACGCCCCCTTCATTTGCACCATCTCGCACTCCCGCCCACAGTTGCGCATCCTCGAAGTGGGCGCCGGTACAGGCGGAACCACGGAGACAATCCTGAAGAGTCTCGACCATGTTGCTGCCCTCCCGAGCTATAGCTGCTACACCTTCACAGACATCAGTGCCGGCTTCTTCCCTGCCGCGCAGGAGCGCTTCGCATACGCGCAGAACTTGGAGTTCAAGGTGCTCGACATTAGTCGCAACCCAAAGGAGCAGGGCTTTGAGGAGGGGACGTATGATCTAGTACTAGCCGCAAACGTGGTTCATGCCACGCCGTGTCTGCAAGAGACGCTGAAAAATCTGGCATGGCTGTTGAAGAGTGATGGGGTGTTGGTAATGACCGAGATATGCAGCGCTAGCAGAGCGTCGAGCTTCATATTTGGGAATTTTGTGGGGTGGTGGTTGGGTGACGCGGATGGGAGGGTGGATGGGCCGTGTGTTGGTGTGGAGCGGTGGGATGTCGACTTGAAGGCGTCGGGATTCAATGGGGTTGACACAGTTGTGTATGACGGAGAGGATGAGGAGGAGTATCGACGGCTCTGCGTCATGGTCAGTCGGAAGGCGGGAGCAGTGGCACCGGCTGGAGAACAAGAACGCAAGAAGGTGGCTTTCTTGACTTCGACACCGGAATCTGATTTGCTGGGGGACCTGTTGGCCTCGTTTGGCCAGGAAGGATGGGAGACGTCGAAATTTGGGCTGGCTGACCCAACCCCGGACAAAGATACCGATATCATCGCTCTCCTGGATCTGGAAAGCAACTTCTTTCAGGCCATTACGCCCGAGTCTCTGGCCGCCTTCCAGCGTCTTCTCGGAGAGGTCTCACCCTTGCAGAACCTTCTCTGGTTGGCGCCCCCGTCCCAAATTGCCTGCATCGACCCTCGTACCGCCCCGAGCATTGGTGTTTCCCGCACGATCCGCTCGGAGCTGGCGCTTCGCTTTGCAACGTTCGAGCTGGCTGCTTCAACGCCTGGTCTATCCACACTCGTTTCCCGGGTCTTCAATAAACTTCGCACCGCCCAAGACACTAACACCGTCGAGAGTGACAAAGAGTTCGCCCTTCACAATGGTCTCATCCACATAGGGCGGTACCATCCTTTCTGCCTCCTCGATGAGACCTCATCACAACTCAGTATCGCCGCTCTTCCATCGGCCGCTGGCACGGCCGTAGCCCTCAACGTCATCAAACCCGGCATCCTTGACTCTCTGACTTGGGAACGCAGACCGCTGCCTGATGTGGTTCCAGCAGGACACGTCGAGATCTCAGTACGCAACGTAGGTCTCAACTTCCGCGACGTCGTCTACGCGGGCGGCCTCATCCCTTGGCAGGGACCCGGACCTGTGCCCCTGGCAATGGAGGTCACTGGTGTCGTGACGCGTCTGGGCGAGGGCACAGAGGGGCTGAGCGTTGGAGATCGCGTGATGGCATTCACCAATAAAGGCCAATTTGCAAGCAAACTCGTCGTCGATTCGATGTATGTGGTGCGTATTCCCGGCAGCATTTCCTTCGTGCAGGGCGCTACAATGCAGGCCGTGTATGCCACTGTGATTTACGCGTTGCTGGATACTGGACGCCTTTCGCCAGGTATGAGTGTCTTGGTGCACTCTGCATGTGGCGGGGTTGGGATGGCGGCGCTGCAGGTGTGCCGGATGGTTGGGGATGTGACAGTGTATTGCACCGTCGGTAATGAAAAGAAGGCCGAGTACCTGGTGCAGAACTTTGGGATATCGAGGGAGAGGATCTTCGGCAGCCGAGACGCCGGATTTTTGGACGGAATCATGGCGGTCACAAACGGTGAGGGCGTCGATTTGGTGCTGAACTCGCTTGCTGGGGAGCTGCTCCACGCGAGTTGGAAGTGTGTTGCACGCGGTGGAAAGTTGCTCGAGCTAGGTAAGCGGGACCTGAGCAGCTCAGCGAAGTTGGACATGAGATTATTTCTCGACAATCGGTCATACTGCGGTATCGACCTTGCGTACATCACTGACAATCAGCCGCGAATCGTGAGAGAGTAAGTACTTCCGCCCCCTCTCGAGCCTGGAAGTATGGTACTGACCGCGGGCAGCTGCTTGAGACGAACCCTTGCTTTCTACGACCAAGGTCTCCTTGGCCCAATAGAGCCCATTACCGAGTTTGATGCTGCTGAGGTCAAGCATGCCTTCCGTCATCTGCACGCTGGCGAGCACATCGGCAAGATCGTAATCAACATGCCTGAGGATGCGGAGACCTTGGGCGCTGTGCCAACCCACCAGTCGATTTCGTTTTGTCCTGATGCAGCATACCTTCTCGTCGGCGGCGCTGGCGGCCTTGGTCGCTCGTTGGCAATCTGGCTTGTCGAGAGAGGCGCGAGGAACCTCGTGTTTCTCTCTCGAAGTGCAGGTACGAGTGCTCAAAGCAGCCATCTGGCTCGTGAGCTTGATTCAATGGGCTGCGCAGTCACAATGATCTCTGGAAGCGCTATTAATGCGGAGGATGTCAAGAACGCTATTGTCGCTTCGCCAGCCCAGATCAAAGGAGTCTTCCAACTCGCTATGGTTCAAAGAGACTCGCCTTTCGTCACAATGTCCCATGCCGATTGGACAGCCGCTCTGGAACCCAAAGTTACCGGAACATGGAACCTGCATCAAGCCTTCCTCGAAACTCCGCTTGACCTCTTCTGGCTCGCTTCATCCACTGTCACTGTGGTTGACCAGCCTGGTCAGGGCAACTATAAGGCCGGATGTACCTTTATTGAAGCCTTTTGTCAGTACCGATACTCGCTTGGTCTGCCGGCTTCCGTCCTGAGCATATGCCCTATCGAAGACGTGGGCTTTGTGGCAGAGAATGCGTTGGCTAAGCGAAATGGCATCGCGCAGGGCTTGTACATGCTCACTGAGCATGAGTTCATCGAATCCGTTGAAGCAAGTCTTTTGGGTCAGCAGCCGCCTTCATCGGGTGGTGATGAGGCGATGGGAGTTGGCCAAGGTTGGCAATGCAAAGGGCATATCATCATGGGCTTGCGCTCCAGCTCTGAGCTTCATCTTGACGACGACCGAAACCCGACGAATTGGCGCCGCGACCGCCGAATGGCATTGTATCACAACAGCATCGCTGGCTCCGCCTCACAACTAGAATCGGACTCTTCTTCTCTCAAAGCGTTCATCACGCGCCTAGTTGAGAGTGGTGCCGGAGCCTCCGAGATATTGGACGATGAAGAAAGCGTAGATTTCCTTGCTGCTGAGACGGGACGCAAAGTGCTCGATTTCCTGCTGAAGCCAGATGGTCAGCTGGATATGAACTGGAGTCTATCGCAGATAGGGTTGGATAGTTTGACAGCGATTGAACTACGAAGATGGTTTCGCCAGGCAATGGGGCTGCAAATTACCGTCTTGGAGCTAATGGGAAGCATGAACCTGAAGGCTTTGGGACAGACGGTAGCAGCGAAGTTGAAGGAGAAGCACATGGCCGGTTTGTGAGTGATGTTGGCTGCAGAGCTCTTTCTACCATCGCTATCGACATTTAGGAGATTGAAGAACCATGCTGGATGACTGGACGAAGCGACCGTTAGCATCTTGTCATAGATTCGGAACACTGGGGAGAAGTTCAGGGTAGGCGCATGTCGTCCTTCCGCCTCGTGCAAGTTGGAGTCTTCGTCGATGGTGAATGATATTCTGCCTGTGCCTGTGATTGCCCATCAGAGATCAGCAGAAAGTTGTGTGGAAAAAGCCTAGAAATTTAGCCGCAGCAACAGACTCTACCTATCCCCCAAACACTCTGACACACCATGCCCGCATGATCAGTTTCTATGCTAATGTCCCTTTCTTGGATCCCACGTCTTTCGGGTCTAGAAGTCGCGACCCCACAACCGATCGACCTGATTGCCGATCATGAAGACCACGTGCACCCCCAATTATAACCATGCCACAAAACATCCATTTCCTTACTAATTTCTATGAAACAACATGTTTTCTACATCTCCTCAGCGCGACGAAGGCTCTCTAAGCCATAGTATATAACCTCCTGAGCCTCCTTTATCGCAGGGGTGGGGTCTACGCGCGCGGTGACTCGCCTCCGCTTTAGGGGCTTCTGCAAAGCCTCTTTAGCCGTAACGATGTCGCCTATCCTTACAAACTTACCGTTTAGAGGCTCTTTCACCTTCTTCCTACTATATGGTTCTGTAACCCTTAAATCCTCCTTTAAACGCGCGTTTTTAACTTCTAATAAGGCCATCTTTACGTTACTTTAATCCAGCACCTTCCCTACCTTACAAAAAACACTCCTTACAGTTCGATTAGTAGGGCTTACGTATCCCCTAACGTTATTAACAGCTTAGAGAATATCACAGCTCTTTTACAGAGTTTTAATAACACTATCTGTAAAGATAAGGGTTATCTTAAGGGTCTGTGGCTATTTAAGGGGGGGGGGGTGAGTTTTTAATTAGTGCTTTAAGATTACTAAGGACTTAAGAGGGGTTAAACGGCTATATACTAATCTTTTTAAAGCCGCTTTTTACGTTAATAAAGCTTACACCCTCCTTAAAGGTATCCTTATAAGCTAGAAGGAAGTGTTATTTATAAGCTAATGTTAAGCCTTAATAGGCTGTAAGTAACTTTATTTATTACTTATAGTAAGTTTTAAAAGCTGAGAAAATACTGTAATTTAAAGGTTAAGCTTTATAAAAAGTGTAAGCTAGTAAGAATAATATTTAAACTTTATTTTTAAAAGTTAAGTAAATTAATTCTTTCAGTTTATAATTTAAGTGGGGATTTATAATAAAAAGGTGTTACTCTGTAAAGTCTGTAAGCTTAATTTCTAATAAATAAACCTTTTTAAACTATTTTAAGGTTATTTTTATATTATTAAAGCTAGTGGGGGAGTAATTATACTTTTAATTATAAATATTAAGCTGGTTTTTAACTTACTTAGGATATTATTATCCTTAGAGACTTACTCTTATAAAGATAATAATTAAAGTTAGCCTTTAACTATCTGTAATAACTGTTTTTAAAATAGATACCTAAGTGGTTTTATTAAAGGACTAAATAAGGGTTTTAAATGTAAGAGAATTACTTATAACAGTCTTAACTGCTATCTTACCCTTTTATATACTGTATTTATTTATATTAGTAATATTAATGTGATAGATAGTTTTAAACTTTAAGTGAAAGTTAAGAAGGCCGTAAAACTCCTTATAAGCCTCTTTTATAAAACTGCGTTTCTTCACGCTTTTTAACAGTACTAACTTCTTTATTTTAACATATATGTAGTGTATTAGGAAGCGGTTTACTTAACAGTAGCTAATAGGGGTAAAATCACCTCCTTTAATAAGGACTATTACAGCCATTTTAATAATCTGGGCCTTGCTTGGAAGCTGCGTGGAGGCTTCCTTATTAAAGCACCAGTTAACAAGGAATAACTCCTCTTTAAGAGAGAGCCTCTAGTTAGTTAATTTACTAGTTTTCTTATTAGTTATACTGTAAATACAGTTATAAAGGGTTATTTAAGGGATGCCCCAGTTTTATACAGCCTCTCACTATATAACTTTACGCTTAACTTTATCAATTGCCGACGTAATATTCTGCTTACGTACAGTATTTATCTTAAATTTAATGTGTTTTAATAAAGAATTAAAGGAGTGGTAGTGGTGGAAATAAGGGGGTGGTTAAGGAGGAATAATAGAAATTATAATCGGCAATCAGGTTAATCAGTTATAGGGTCGCAACTTCTAATAAATCTCACGTGTTCAATTAAAGATATAATTGCAAATGCGACTGTAGAGCGGGCTTATAGTACAAATAAACATTCTCTTAATATTTAACTGGCGCTGACTATTTTTCACCTAGGCTTCCTTAGGAAGTCTTTAACTTCCTAAATACCAAAACTTTAAAGGTTATCTATCCGCAAGAATCCCTAAAAGTCGCGACCCTATAACTAATTAACCTGATTGCTAATCACAATTTCCACCATTCCTCCTTAACCACCCCCCTATTTCCACCACCACCACTCCTTTAATTCTTCACTAAAACACACTAAATTTAAGATAAATACTATATGTAAGTAAAATATTACGTTAGTAATTAATAAAGTTAAGTATAAAGTTACATATTAAAAAGTTGTGTAAAACTAGGGCATCCCTTAAATAACCCTTTATAACCATATCTATAACGTAATTAATAAGAAAACTAATAAATTAACTAACTAGAGGCTCTCTCCTAAAGAGGAGTTATTCCTTATTAACTAGTACCTTAATAAGGAAGCCTCTGCGTGGCCTCTAAGTAAGGCCTAGATTACTAAAATGGTTATAATAATCCTTATTAAAGGAGGTGATTTTACCCCTATTAGCTACTATTAGGTAGACTGCTTCCTAATACATTACACACATATTAAAATAAAGAAGTTAGTACTATTAAAAAGTGTGAAGAAGTGTGGTTTTACAAAGGAGGCTTATAAGGAGTTTTACAGCCTTCTTAACTTTCACTTAAAGTTTAAAGCTATCCGTCACACTAATATTACTAATATAAATAAATACGGTATGTAAGAGGGTAAGATAGCAGCTAAGACTGTTATAAGTGATTCTTTTACACTTAAAACCCTCGTTTAGTCTTTTAATAAAACCACTTAGGTATTTATTTTAAAGACAGTCATTATAAATAGTTAGAGGTTAACTTTAGTTATTATCTTTATAAAGGTAAGTTTTTAAGGATAATAATATCCTAAATAGGTTAAAAACTAGCCTAATATCTGTAATTAAAAGTATAACTACTCCCCCACTAACTTTAGTAATATAAAGATAACCTTAAAATAGTTTAAAGAGGTTTATTTACTGGAAACTAAGCTTATAAACCTTACAGAGTAACACCTTCTTATTATAAATCCCCATTTAAGTCACAAACTAAAAGAATTAATTTACTTAACTTTTAAGAATAAGGTTTAAATACTATTCTTACTAACTTACACTTCTTATAAAGCTTAGCCTTTAAATTACAGTATTTTCTTAACTTTTAAGACTTACTATAAGTAATAAATAAAGTTACTTACAACCTATTAAAACTTAACATTAGCCTATAAATAACACTTCCTTCTAACTTATAAGGATACCTTTAAGAAGGGTGTAAGCCTTATTAACGTAAAGAGCGGCTTTAAAAAGACTAATATATAGCCGTTTAACCCCTCTTAAGTCCTTAGTAATCCTAAGGTACTAATTAGAAACTCCCCCCCCCCCCCTTAAACAGCCACAGACCCTTAAGATAACCCTTATTTTTATAGACAGTGCCGTTAAAACTCTGTAAAAAAGCCGTAATATTCTCTAAGCTGTTAATAACGTTAGGGGATACGTAAACCCTACTAATCAAACTGTAAGGAGTGTTTTTTATAAGGTAGGGAAGGTGTTAGATTAAAGTAATGTAAAGATAACCTTATTAAAAGCTGAAAACGTGTGTTTAAAGGAGGATTTAAAGGCTACGGAACCATGTAGTAGGAAGAAGGTGAAAGAGCTTCTAAACGGTAAGTTTATAAGGATAGGCAACATCGTTACGGCTAAGGAGGCTTCGCAGAAGCCCCTAAAGTGGAGGCGAGTCACCACATGCGTAGACCCCACCCCTGCGATGGAGGAGGCTTAGGAGGTTATATACCATGGCTTAGAGAGCCTTCGTCGCGCCGAGGAGATGTAGAAAACATGTTATTTCATAGAAATTAGTAAGGAAATGGATGTTTTGTGGCATGGTTACAATTGGGGGTGCACGTGGTCTTCATGATCGGCAATCAGGTCGATCGGTTGTGGGGTCGCGACTTCTAAACTAGCAACCAATGTAATTATACCTAGAAGTTGCAACCCCGCAACTGATTAACCTAATTGCCAATCATCATTTCTGCCATTCCTCCTCGACAACCCCCTCATTTCCAATCACTACCATTCTTGTAATTATGTGGTAAAACATATTAAATTTAAGATGGATACTGTACATAAGCAGAATATTGCATCTGCAATCGATAGAGTCAATTGCAGCCTCATACAGCAAGAGGCTGCATAGAATTGGGGCATCCCGTAAGTAACGCTGATGAGGTGGCACCTGCCAATTCCCAAGCCGACGCCCGGCATGACCCAAACTGCCTGGTAGCGGTATCGGGTTCCCTGCAGCCAGATAGGCACGACACAATCAGGCTTTCAGTCACTGAAAGACCATCAACGCCTGCCACAGGAAAATGGAGCTGCTCCAGCGAAACACCGCCCGCAGATCGTAAAGATCTGCCATTCGACAGCGACCATCATGTAGACGTGCTCGCTGGACTTAACACCTCTAATTCTCTACGTACACACCCGCCACAGGTAATTTCTGATGGGGACCTGCGCGACCAGCACGAGGACCACGTGCAACGAAGCAGCCATGCCGATCTCGCTGAAACTCACCCCCCAATTGACCCTGCCGCTGCAGACGCCATACGCGGGCGAGGGCTGCCTGATCCTGACAGCATCCAAGAAAATACCGATGTCCCGCCGGATCCCACCATCATTACCGATCTTGGTGAACGTCTTGCCCTGGTAACGACATTGGGGTATGATGATAACTGCGAGGTAGAGAGGACGCCGAGCCCCCTCCACTAAGCATTCCTGAAGAGCAGGGCCAGCTGTGATGGCAATCCACACGAGGCATTTGTCCCCAGGGGCCTGCTGGCCCGGATGAGTATTTTTGCTTCTGCGAGCAACGTCTTGGGCCTAGCATCCTCTCTCCTGTCAACAAAAGCCAGTGGGTCCTCGCCTAAACATCTACTTACCGCCGTCACTGCGTCCCCCTGGTCAAGCAGATTATGGACGTTTCAGGAAGCCGCGGTGGCAAAGCGGTTCCTCTTTCGGTTCAAGGACAGGGCCGTGGAACTCAATGATACTGTGCCTGCGGAGAGGGCTTCAACAAACGGGTTACCACCGAAGAACGACAGCCAAAAGGGCATGTTGGATAGGATAGTCCAATTCGGTGAAGACATTAAAGTCGACAGCTTTCCCAGCCCCTTGTGATGCGGGAGAAGCCATAAGCAGAAGAAGCTACGGCGGCACCAGGCGAAGACAATGTTGAGAAGCTGTCTGAAGCTCAGTTTTCTAGTCTTGCCATGTTCCGATGCTTCGCCACTGAACGGGATCGAATTGGAGTTCCGGCAGTGAAACTCGCTTTGGACACGGTCTATGCCGGTTTCGATGTCACTGCTAGAAGAGAGAGGAGAAAATAGACAGGCTGAAGAGGGTATTAGAACTGCTAGACAGGGTCGTTGTCTAACACCCATGTCCAACAGGGCCATACGTTGCATGTGCCTCAGGAAGGCCCCATAGGCATTTCTTAGACAAAAGTTAGACGTCGTGACTTCAAGTTACCCTTAACAAGAAACTTAGAAGTGAGGGGTTGCGACTACTGCCTACGAACATCCAAAAACATACAGAACACCAATGCCCAACCAAGACAAAGCCTTCAGATCAACCTTCTCCCGATACCCTGACGACGCCTTCGACCCCCCGCCCGAAAACGATCCACTCCCAGAGGAGCTCGAACTGGAGCTGGAGCTCGGCGAGGTTGATTCTGTTCCGGACGAACTTGATGACCCGTCACCGGATCCGGTGGAGCCGGAACCTCCGATGTACGGACAGGGATTACAATCGCGATATGAAAAACCACATGTCTGTCCCAGAAGACACGTCCAAGCCAGGCCTCTGACAGGGTCCCGCGGACAATTGTCAATTCCCGTGCAAGTGCGACCCGAGGAGCTAGATCCCGATCCAGATCCCGATCCAGAAGCCGGTGTCTGCAGAAATTCAGCTTATCTTGTTCTAGAACAAAATCTTAAGTCAACAGCGAGGGTGAGCCACTTACAGTCGTCTTCGTACCGCACAACGTAGGGTCATTCACCGAGCAGCATGCCTGTGCGGAAGTCCCTTCGTTGATGCAAGTGTAGCCATTAGCGCAGCAGCCTGACCCGCAACAACCTGCGATTGTACAGCACCCACTCACACCAGGGCATGCAAAGGTCGTGAGATCGCAGGTGAGAAGGGGGCCGACGCTGACTGGGCTGTATTGGGCTGCGACTTGGCTGATTAGGAAGAAGACGAGGAGTTGAAGGGATAGCAATTTTCTTGGCATTTTGTCGATTTTAAGCGGAATTTGTCTTGGAATAGGTTGTCTGTAGAATGAAATGGTTGGGAACAATGTTCGTAGATACTGACGATAAGTCTTCCTAGTCTTGGCAGCCGGCGGATTTATACACTTTTCTTCATGTGGCGACACCGGGCCCTTTCTCACAACATGGAATTGGACCAGCATTGAAGGGGCTAGGCCTTTCCACTTTCGCTGGATGATTGGGAGGAATATTGGTTGAAAACCGGACTCTTGGCACCTGATTTGTCGATCGGCATTTCGGTGGCGGGCTCTAGACCCGCCAACGCAGGGGGGTCATTCAGCTCCAAGCCACATATTGGATCGAGACCAAAACCTCAGCCCAGGACGAACCCGAATGCAACTCTAGCTAGGTTACACCCAGTTACCCGACTTAGGCATCGTATCGAAATTTTTATTATCAGGGTCTACGGAGGAAAAGTCCCAACATTCTCACCACCTGGAATTCGGGCTGTCACGTGGACTGTGGCATTGTGTCAGCACATCGGCATTTTTCACAAATTGGGAGGAGTCGAACTTGAAGCTTGTCATTTACAACTTTTTTATATTCTCTTCATATTATTACCCTCCTACCTAGCGTGATCGACTTCTATCCCATCTGTTTGTCACCAACTTTAATCGCAACAAAAACGGTCATTTAGACTCGACCATAGCAATCACCGCACAGCTCACCTTCCCCGTTCAAAGCTAGACTTTCATCTCAGCCCTCAACGGTACGCTCAGAATCCACGCTGGCGCACTCAATCACCAATGCAACAGCCCCAAGCTAACCAGCTGATTAAGAAAAGGGCGGCGACAGTGATGACAACCGCCAGGGCGATAGTTTTTCCGTTTGAGGTATCTGGCGGCGCTCTATCGTCCTTTTGACTGTAGCCAACCCCGGCAAGCCGTGTTGGAATTGGTGTTGCCATGACGGTGTAGTTGCTTGTCGAGTTGGTCAGGTTGCCGGTGCGGCAAGGGGGAGTGGGAGAGGTGAGGTTCCCATGATGTGAAGAGTTCCTGTAAGTGGGAGTGGGAGTGGGTGAGGTGGAGTTGTAGTAGTGATGGTAGCTTGCATTGCCGCTGAGCAACGGAGCGTAATCATCATCCACGGTGTGAGTGGCGATGAGGGGCAGCGCCGTCAAGGCTGGAGGACCAGCCAAGAGGAGGACGAGCATTTGAAAGTTGAATCGCGTCTTGATGGGTTTGGGAGCGATCTGAATTGCAAGGCAAACTCAACCTCTCACATCTACAAATACCCAGATACCTGTGTGTGGTGAGTTGCCTTGATGGGTGTGTGAAGTGATGCCGACTGCTTGGTGCCGAGTTCCATTTTCTGGTAGGCAACACTCGTCGTAAGTCTGTTTCTTTTGGAGGATGGATGGCATTGGCCTCGTGCAAACATCCCGGCTTTAAAATAAACACTGATGTTGCCTGGTTACAATTCTGATGGTCCTGGTTGAAGTTCTTTGTCCTGGGCAGCACTTGGAATTCCTCAGCGTCTGTAATTCACCACTAACAACCTCATTATATTTTAATAATAATCTCAGTTCAAGTACCAGGGGATTACAGCTCAGGCGAGCCTCAGTGCGGCTCACCCCCAGCTCGGGATTTGCAACTAATACGGACTCGGACAGAAAAAATTGTCGGGTGAGATTATATAGGTAATCGGTCACTAAAAAAAATTAAGCCTTATCTAAAGATGGTTAGGCTAAATCAAGCTCGCTTCACCCTTGGCTCACCTTCCGCTCACCATCGCTTTCTCCCCAGCTCGCCATATTGCAAAATCGTCAACTTTACGCGACGAGGGATAGGTTTTGGGCTAGATGGTGGTGGCCTATTTGTAGGTCCTCCCCCCCCCCCCGGGGTGGAAAAACGGCGGTTTTAAGAAATGGACTTGGTAGCCAGCATATTCAATCTCAGTTTTGAGGTTCTGCGTTGCAGTGTCATGTAGTGGTATATTTGTGGCTGGTGTATTATGTACTGGTAGATTTTGAGCTGGTACATCATGTACTGATGTATCTTGGAATGACATGTCGTGTACTAGTATAATTCTACGTGCTGGTATATTGTATACCATGTTAAATTTATATGCTAGTTCACCATCTTACAGCCTTACTATCCCACTATTAAACTGGTGAAGAAACACACACAAAACCCAGCGGTCGGCCTTCCAGGCTAATGTCACGGCGACAGTGTGAGAGCTGGAGAGTAGGTCACGTGCCCTAGCACGTGATAGGAAGACATAGAAGTGGGGCCAGAATGACGCGGCCCCCACAATACTACAGGATGAGACATGGCACTAGGCCCGATTGGGAAGAGGGGCATTCGCCCTTAAAGGAATGGATTCCAGATGCCAGCCTTCAGGAATCCTGCTTCTCTTCAACCAAGTATGCTATACAATTGGTCAAAACTGCTCAGTTCTACCAGCCGTCGTGACAGTCAGGTAAGGTCAATCAAGCCAGATCCAGGCCCCCTTCGACACAAAACTTGCCTACAGAGTCTTTCTCCGAGCAACCTCCCATCTCTCTTCAAAATCTTTTAGTGTCACACCTACAGGAGCGACCCGGTCCTTCTCTGCAATCGGTTCCCGTCCCATGGCCATTGCCTCAACCGATGTGGGCTTTTCATTCAGGTAATGCTGAAGCATTGCGGGCAACTAGTCTGGTCTAGAGCGTGATGGTGGTCAGCCAGTGTTCGGTTAGGGATGTGTGGTGTCGTGAAGGAAGGCGCGAGTTGCTGGGCCAGTGGCCGGAACTTACCGCCGGTTGGGCTTATCGCGAATTCCTATTGGGAACAGAGGGTTCGGTGCCGCCAGGCTTGCCTTTGAGGTATCCATTAGGTGCAGGTGTTAGTGATTGGAACAGCTGAGGTGCTGTTAAGAAGCTGATAGCAGTTGAATGTCAGAATGCACATGGAACCACGGTTGAAGACGTGCAATATATTTTTCGATTCAAATACAAAACTTATCCATTATTTTCCATCTTCCCATTTCGTGGTTGAGCATTATCCTCATAATCGCTGGAGTTCGCGATCCTGAGTTCTGAGGGCCTGAGCAGAGCGCTAGGTCGTAGTGTCGACTTCTCGCCCAGGCATTTTCTCGTCTAGCGCAATTGCGCAAAACGCGTTCTTTCCTTGGCACCTGCATGGCGCACAGCCACACTCCTTCCCAAAGCTGAGCTCAATTTCTGAGAGCATCATCATGTCATGTCACCCCACACCTCAGCTTCTCACGACTCGAGCTTAGTCTCGATACATTGCACAATCGCCATTGCCATTGCAGAACTTGAAGCAGCGCGAAAGCTAGAAGCTCACAATGGAATCACCGTCTTCCAGGTTTTCAAGCCCTCGGTCGGCTGCCACCAGCTTGCCCAGCTTCACGCTCCCACCGCCCCTGCGTGATGCTCCTCGAGTCAGCTCGGAGGGCCACTCTCCAATGTCGTCGTCCAGCGCAACTCAGTCACTCCCACCGTCGACCGGACCGCCAGCTGGATACCTTGGATACTTTGCAGCTTCGTCACCACGACAATCCCGGCTGGCTTCATTTGACAGTTCGGAGGCAAGAGTCGCCCGGTCTCGATCTAGGAGCATCCCAACTCCAGCGTCCCCGAAACATCTGGAGGGCAGAGATGGTGTAACCAACACGGGTCTGCCATGCGGCATCGCCAACTCCACGTCTGGGGGGAGACTCACTTATCCCCGATTTCCAACATTTCCCGGACCATCGATGCCTCAAGTCGGCCTATGGGCGTCTTATGGACAAGTTTCCGGGCCTGTCCTCTCCAACTTGCATCAACCGGCCGCTCCGTTCAGCATGGCGAGAGAGGGCACATTACCCCCTATGGCTCAATTTGGACATTCTCTACCGCATTCACTGGTCTACATGCCCGGTCATCATCATCCATCCCTGCACGGCCCACAAACAGAGCGACCGTTCAGGTGCGACCAATGTCCTCAATCCTTCAACAGGAACCATGATCTCAAAAGACACAAACGCATCCACCTTGCTGTGAAACCATTCCCATGTCAAAATTGTGACAAGAGCTTCTCCCGAAAAGACGCGCTCAAGGTATGTATTGAACCGACGGTCCGTTGAGGCAGCAATGCTTATGCATTTCTAGAGGCATAGGCTCGTGAAAGGTTGTGGGGAGAAACTGAGAGACCCTAGCCCGAGCACTGTCGATGAGAGTAGGCCCGCTCTCAAATCAAGGGTCGAGTCGCCAGATGCCAACGTTTCGATCAGCACTACTTCCGGTTTCTCATTTCGGAACATTCCCCTCTCGATAAGTCAGAATATCAGGAGCGGTACCCAGATTAAGATGGAAACTCCAGAATCACCTTCAGTGTATTATGGGAGCCCCTCACCTCCCCCTTCGAAATTACCTCCATCACCCAGACTGGGTGTTACACTTCGGAGCCCACCTCCAAATATCCCCCCAAGTTCAGTTGCTTCCATTGTGCCAACATTTGTCCGGCCGCAGCCAGTGGGAGACGAAGCGACATTTTCGGAGTCCCTATATTCCCAGACACCAAAAAGCGATGGAAGCTCCGTCACTACCGAGACCTCCTTTGACGAAAGGAAATCTAGGATGATCGAGAGCATTGTCCGGGATGCGACAAACAGGATTAAGGTCATGTTTTTACAAGCCAGGGGTAGCTCTGGCTCGACTTCCAATCCCCCAGGCCAAGATCCAACGCCAGGACTACAGGAGAGCAGACCACACACAACACACCCTACGACTGGTAATGACAGAAATCTGAAACGTAAGATGGATGATAGGGGTTACTGCGGAACTGACGACGAAGATGAGGACACGGGCAATCACGGGCCAAAAGATCCTGCTGCTACTAAAGAAGAGGCCCCAAGATATGCCTGCCCGTACTTCAAATACAACCCTTCATTCTACAAAAGCGCAAGGGGTTGTCCGGGGCCTGGATGGCTAGATGTTCACAGGGTCAAGTAAGTTCCATCAGCCCTCATTAAACGCACTTATAGACTGATCAACATACTCTAGAGAACACCTTTACCGACGCCACAAGCAACCAAAATACCGTTGTGGCCGCTGTTGGCAACCATTCAAGGACCAAGCGGGCCACCTCGACCATCAAAGAATGCCTGAACCCTGTTCCCTTCGCGAAATGGAACATGTAGAGGGGTTTGATGCCGCACAGGAGGATAGACTCCGGTCGCGGAAAAAAGCAAAGGGAATTGCGGAACCATCTGAGGCAGAAAGATGGCGTGATGTGTATAAGATTTTATTTCCTCATGATGATGTACCTTCGCCGTGTAAGGTTTCCCAAAGCTTGATTCCTCTTCCAGTGTCAGGCTGGGGATATCGCTGACTCATCACAGTCTACGAATACGGGGAGCTCCTCGCCGCAAATACAAGCGGACGCCATACTCCTGGTCCAGACCGTCTGGGAGAATGCGAAGCATATATCCTGCGCGTGGTCCCACCGCGCCTTCACCAGGATCTCTGTCGCGCCGCCGAGAGAAACTTCAGCATAGTCGAGGAAACACTACGAAGAGAAGCTATTGCCTGCATGAAAGACCTCATTGCACAGGCGTTCCGGGAGTTTCGATCCCAATCTACACCCGGAGAAACAGCGATACATGCAGCGGAAGAGCACTATGAAGACCATCTACTAGACCAGCAACTGGGGGGTCAGTCTAGCGATGAGGATCCATTCGCAGGGTTAGACTTAACTCTCTTGGATATGCACCCGTTCGTCATGATGGGTAACGACGAATTCAGATACGACGGAGACGGGCTGCTGGAGAATATCTTGCGGCCAATTGACGATGCGGGGAGCGCCAAGAAGCTGTCGGACTCAGGCTACGACTCGGGAAGCCCGGAGACCCATCGATAGGGAATCCTGCAAAGAGCCACATGAACTGAAAGAGAGAGAGATGGGATGAGCCATACGAGGCTCAAAAGACACTAATACGAACAACCCTATCCCACCCCCTGAAGTACACCCTTAATCCCACCTACCCCCCTCCTTCCCACCCCCATTCCCGCCCCAAATAAGAGTAACGCCCAAATTCTGCAAACCCTGACTGTGACGGGCTGAGCCCTGTGGTAGCCTCGGTGACCCTCGGCCATGGCGATGGGACTTCGAGGTGGGGCGTAGCCCCACTGGCGACCCCTGAGTCTGTCTTCCTCCGATCAGACCAATGCAATTGTGTACATATAGAGAGCGCTCTCCTACAGGGTTTCTTTCTCTCTTTTCTTCTCATGTTCTGCGTACTCGTAGAGTAGGCCTAGCTAGTTGTAACACACTAACCTGCTCGTTACACAGCCCGTCACAGTTTCCGTATATACGGTGGAGTTGGTATTACGGGTGGAGACAGGCTCGGCCAGGCTGGGCATTTTACCGCCCATGCTTATTGCTTTCCACCACAGTTACTGCAACAAGGCAGTAATCCATCAAGTCAGGTAAGGCGGTGGGTTCCGGCATAGTCTTTCTGGCTCTGTGCCTTGTTCTTGTGCCGGCTGGAGCGTTGGTTCTGTGTCTTGTTGTTGCGCTGGCTGGAATGCCGATTCTGTGAGTTGTTGTTGTTCTGGCCGTATTTCTAGGTCTTGGATTTTCTCTATTAACTTCCGTTTTTACAAAGAAGAAGCCTAAACCTTTTCCCCAGAAAATTCTTTTCCGTTGCAGGCCTGATATCGCCAGCTACGTAGGAGCCGTAAGGTCTGGGCACCGACAGTTTCCTCTACTATGCGCCATAGTTCAATTGGAACTATTTTGATTTGGGTGTGTGTTGACCAAGCAGTCGGTCTGTCGAAACTGTTGTTCTCGGCCACCTTGATATATAGTAGATTGTTTGCTAGAGAATTGAAAGTTTTACTCGTATATGCTAGAGTTACGCTCTGAGAAAGAACGGTAGTTTCAGTAGGTCTGTTAACGGCGGTTGCTTGTATGGGTAAAGGAAAACGGTAATTACTTGGTGGTGGACTGGTCCCAAAACTGGGTCTAGAAACGGGTCCTTTACACACCCCATTTTAGATCACGGCATTTATAGCCGGACCAAAAATCGCTTCCCTAAACTCACCTCGGCTCAGGGAGGTGCTCACTGTGCCTCACTCCCCGCTCAGGCTTTGCGACTAATCTGGACTTGGTCAGGAAATATTGTGGGGGGTGACTAAGGAGGTAGGTAAAAACGCTCGAAGCTCGGCAGCCCCGCGACGCGCGATTTTTCAGCACAAAAAAACTGATTCAGACCACACTCCAACTCATTGAGTTCATAGGCGACTCCAAAAACCGATAATGTGCAAGTTCCACCGCCATAGTCGCGAAGCCGCTAGTACCTAGGTAGGTATGACTTCGCGCCTCTACAGCCCCTTTCTACCTCTACAGCCATCCGGCTCATTCGGTTCAACGGCCTCGTCGACATCCTGGGATACCGAGCGCCCATCGTCTCGCTGTCGCTTGAAGAAGCCGACCTCGCATGTCCGCCGCCTTTCGATGCGCTCTCATACACGTGGGATGATCCCTTGCATCGAAAGGGCTCGGGGTTTTACCTTCCGGGCCAAAGGCAAGACCTTGAGGATGTTGCACGCTGCAATGATATTCTTGTCGGCATCCAAAAGAACCTACACTGCGCGCTGTGGGTACTTGCGACAGACGCAAACGTCCATTTAGCACGCCAAAACTTGATTTGGGTCGATGCCCTATGCATCAACTAGGATGACCTGGACGAGCGCGCAAACTAGGTCCAGCTAATGGGCGACTTGTTCAGCCGAGCTGGGTCGGTGATAGCCTGGCTGGGCCCCGCCGACAGGTTGACCCGAAAAGGTCTCTTGGTGGTTGACAGACTCGCTCTTCTCTACAACCGTCAAGTCGCGTCGGTGTCTATCAGAGACAATGATGCAGACAGCCTCCCGCCCCTGATAAGTCTCGAAGACGTGCTCCACCCAAGCCTCCAGCAGTCTAAGTTAGGGATCGAACCGATCCTGCTTGGCGAATGGGTACTGTTTATGCTGTTTTTCTGTCGATCGTACTTCTCCCGTATGTGGGTAGCGCAGGGGTTGGCGCTGGGAAATCAAATCATCGGAATATGTGGAAGCGAGCTCGTCGACTGGGACAAATTGGTTGCTGCCGCCAAGTATTACACTCGCAACAGCTGGATCGGTAAATGGGTGTTATACATCGCCAAGGGACGCCTAGGCTTACTATGATGGGACTTCGAAATCGTAGCAATGTTTTGCAAAATGGCCGAGCCGGTCGGGGAGCCAGTTTGCCTCGCACTTGCCCAAGCAGAGACGGTGGCCGACGATGCTGGTGCCGGTGCCCGCGCAGGCGATGGCGCGTGAATCTCGTTGCGGAGGTACTATGTCCGTACCGGCTGGCTACCTAATAGGTGGAACGCATCGAGGGCAAGGCTTGCCTCCCGATTGCCGTCCGGGGAGAATAGCCGACGGATGGTCCAGCGGCGTCAACGCCCTTCCCGGCTTGGGACTGCCGCAACCTTAAATCCTGAATGCGGAGTACTAATCGAACCGGAGTAAACTCCTGCTCCTTCCCGCTTGCAGTTCCCCTGGTTGCGACGCAGCCTATTGCCGCGCCAGTACCCATGCATGGCCAATCTATACAACTGCGTCCCCAAATTCTCCCACCTACCGCACCAATCCGACATGATATTGGAGTCTTGACATCGCCATAGCAAACAGCGCAATGTGTATAAAGATTCTCCCAGAAGGCCCTCGGCCAAAATTGCACGGTGTCTGCAGCAGAAGCTCTCGCCGATACCGTGACAATGAAGGCCGTCCTCCTCGTCCTCGGCTCCGCCGCGTCTGTTCTCGCCGCTAACGCGTGCCCGCCGTCCGACTGTAGTAAGGCGCCGCTGAAGAACAACAAAGTATGCGACACGTCATTGAGCCCCACGGCGCGGGCCGCTGCCCTCGTGGCCGCCATGACGCAGAGCGAGAAGATCGTGAACCTGGTCAGGCAAGTTTCACCTGCTAAGCATGTGTGCAATCCACCGATTCTGACCTCCATTCCCTTCTAGCAAATCGCCCGGCATATCTCGCCTCGGCTTGAATTGCTACAACTGGTGGAACGAGGCGCTGCACGGTGTCGCGGGAGCACCGGGCATCGACTTTAACGGCGCCTTTTCAACGGCCACGTCCTTTCCCATGCCTATCCTCACGGCCTCGGCATTTGACGATGATCTGGTCTTCAGTATTGCGTCGATAATCGGCCAAGAGGCACGAGCATTCGGAAACAACGGCAAGTCTGGGCTCGACTACTGGACCCCAAACGTCAACCCCTTCCGCGACCCGCGATGGGGTCGGGGCTCCGAGACTCCGGGAGAAGATGTCGCCCGTATTAACGGGTACACTGCCGCTCTCGTCCGTGGTCTGGAAGGCAATAAGACGCAGAGACAGATCATTGTGACCTGCAAGCATTACGCCGGCTACGATCTGGAGGCTTGGGGAGGCGTCGACCGTCACAGTTTCAACGCCAAGATCACGCCCCAGGAGCTCGCCGAGTATCACATGCCCCCCTTCCGCGTTTGCGCCCGGGATATGAACGTCGGGTCCTTTATGTGCTCGTATAACGCCGTCAACGGCATACCATCGTGCGGAAGTAAATATCTGCTGCAGACTGTCCTCCGCGAGCACTGGAACTGGACCTCGCACAACAACTACATCACCAGCGACTGCGAGGGCGTGGCCGACTTGTTTAGGGGACACAAATACTCGTCTAGTCTAGCGGCAGGCACCGCAGCTGCTTTCAACGCTGGTATGGATAACAGCTGCGAGTATTCCGGTGGATCGTCCGACATCAAAGGCGCTGTCAACAGCGGCGCTCTGACTGAGGCGACCATGAACCGGGCTCTGACGCGGCAGTATGAGGGTCTCGTGCGCGCCGGCTACTTCGACGGCTCGGCTTCCCAGTACGCGTCCCTGGGCGCGTCCAGCGTCAACACACCCGCCGCAAAGCAGCTCGCGCTTCAAGCCGTCACAGACAGCGTCGTCATGCTGAAGAACGACGGCACGCTTCCCATCAAGGCGGGCATCAAGGTCGCCATGGTGGGATTCTGGGCCGACGACAAGACCAAGCTGCGGGGCGGCTACAGCGGCCCGCCGCCGTACCTGATCACGCCCGTGGCTGCTGCCAAGGACATGGGCATCACGGTCAACGTGGCAAACGGCAACACAGACGCCGCCGTGGCTGCTGCGCAGAAGTCGGATGTCATCTTGTACTTTGGCGGCCTGGACACGGATTCGGCGGCCGAGGGTAAGGACCGAACGGCGATCGCTTGGCCGTCAGCGCAGCTTACCCTCATTGAGAAGCTTGCCGGCCTCGGGAAGCAGTTGGTAATCATTCAGATGGGCGACCAGGTCGATAACTCGCCTCTGCTCAAAAATAAGGGAGTCGGCTCCATCCTCTGGGCGAGCTGGCCAGGCCAGGAAGGCGGCTCTGGCCTTATGCAGCTCATCACCGGCAAGAAGTCTCCCGCCGGCCGTCTCCCCGTCACCCAGTACCCGTCCAGCTACACCTCCCTCGCCATGACGGACATGAACCTGCGACCCAGCGGCTCCAACCCAGGCCGCACATACATGTGGTACCCGAACGCAGTCCAGCCCTTCGGGTACGGCTTGCACTACACCACCTTTGAGCCGTCCTTCGGCACCTTTTCGGAAACCCTCGCCATCACCGACCTCACCGCCGGCTGCAAGGAACAGTACCTGGACAAGTGCCCGCTGCCAGGCCTGCCAATCCGCGTCAAGAACACGGGCAACGCAACGTCCGACTACGTGGCGCTCGCATTTGTGTCCACGACCGATGCGGGGCCTACACCACGCCCGATCAAGCAGTTGGCGACGTACGGACGGCTGCGTGATATCGCGCTTGGTGCGACGGCAGAGACGACGCTGAAGTGGACGCTGGCGAATCTGGCGCGCCATGATGCCAAGGGGAATATGATCTTGTATCCGGGCACGTATTCGCTCACGCTTGATCAGCCGACGCTGGCGACGTTCAAGTTGACGCTGACGGGTACGGCGGTGACGTTGGATAACTGGCCGGCTGCTTAGGAGGGTGCTAGCGGAATTTTGCTTGGGGGCTGGTGTGATCTTGTCTTGGTATACTTGGGGTAATATATGTTGTCCAACTGGGGGCTTCATCCTCGTAGAGCCCAATGGACAATACAATTGAGACACATTGCCATGTGCTAGAAAAAGTGTCGATTTCTAGTGCATCTTGTCCCAGGCACCGCAAGGTGGAATGGGGGCTGCAGTTTCTACGTGGACCGTGGGAACCAAGGCACCCTTGGCACCTGCACCATCTGCGGGTTCAAACCTGTGAGGTTGAACCTGGCAGATTGGGTGCAGACTGGAGGTCCCGCTCCTCTGAGAGTGGCTGTGTTGACGCTGGTACCTACACCTAACCAATCATCACCCCGTGTCTCTGGAGTCTCCTGCTTTTTCGACCTCTCTTGACTGCACAGGCGCTATCTGGTGATATAAGCCAATCGCCATCGTCTGTCACTGGAGCCTCTAATAGTCTTTTCGACCTCTGTTGCTAGCACAGGCGTCCTTGGCAGTCAGTTGCTCCTCAAACAAACAACCACTCGCATGCCGACTGTCCCACCATGTCATTCCAAGGCAAACCAGCCTGGTTGTCTGCGACGAATCTAGGCACACGAAATTCCTTTTCCGTTCGCAATCCTGAGCTGGGGTGAGCTGGGGTGAGCTGTGGCTGATTTGTCCTGAGCTTTTCCTGAGTCTTCCCTGAGCTAGCCCAAACTCTGGCAAGCTGGAGAGTATGGGGACCCTAGGCCTACGGGTATTTATGGCTCTCCTGGAGTGTCTCCTCGAGCGTCTTGAGAACTCGCTCGGCGAGCCACTCGGACCAGCCGGCGGTACCCACTACCCACCTTGTCGTTAAGGCGTAGAGTGAGAGCCTTGCCGGGCTTTTCGGCGCGAATGAGTATCGAGATGATGTCGGCAGCGAGGGGGCCGATGTCTGCTTCGAGGGTTTCTCGGTTAAGACGCGGTGGTATCGCGTGGAGGTGGCACATCATGCAATTCAGAATTAGACCGTCACTGGTGTTCATCCCGCCTCTACAAGCGGTTCATGCGGGAACGTTAGCGATCATGCCACCATCGACCCTTCAACGGACCATCACCCCACCCCAGCCGTAAACTACTTCGATGATAAAAGACGACGTGTTGAATGTTTTGAAAGCGGTTCAGACGCTAAAAATTCTTTCATCTGCAGAGAATAATACCTCATCTTCAGTTTGTAACCATTCCAAAAAGAACAAACCATGTGGCCGTCGCTCGTGCTTCAAGGTCAGTCAAACACGCATCACCCCCAACGCCACCACGCACTCAGCCTATCTCGCTGACCATTCCAAGTTCTGGGTGTATGGGCCTGCAACACCATAGCGCAAACCATCACCGGCCAGTCCATCTTCGTTTCTAAATCCAACAGTCTCGCCTTCGGCATCAACATCCCCGCTGAAAAGCCTGCTGACCTCTACTTCGCCCTCCGAGGACGCCTCGTCAACACATGGACCGCCATCGGCCTCGGCCAAACCACCATGACAGGCGCCCTGGTACTTCTCATCTACCAAAACGCAGCCGGCACGAACGTAACCCTTAGCACCAGACTCTCCACATCCACTGTCGAGCCCGACTTCACCCCGGATTTCCACATCCAAGCCCTTCCCGGGACGGGCGTCGACACCGCGTCCGGAACGATCCTCTTCAACGGGAAGTGCTCTGACTGCTGGAGCTGGCCCGGTGGCTCGCTGGATGTCCGCGACGCCCATGCGCCGTTCATCTACGCCGTAGGGCCGAAAGGCGATCTGCGGAGCGATGACCCGGCGGAGTCGGTGGGGTATCATGAAGAGTACGGCTGGTTCAGGATGAACCTGACTGATGCTGTCGGGGCAGCCCATGTCCCCGTGCTGAGCCAGCAGCAGCAGTCGAATGCGTCGGAGGTGGGGAAGGAGTATACGGGCCAAAAGGATTTGGTCGCTACTATCCACGGGATAGTTCTGCTGGTTTGCTTTCTCGGGCTGTTCCCGGCGTGCGTGGTTGTTCTCCATCTGTTCCAGATGCCGAGGGTGTTCAAGGCAGGGCAGATCATCAGCGGGATCGCGGCTGTGGCCGGGATCGGGATCGGGATCTACGGGGGGACGTATTATAACAAGGTAGGTGGTGCTTAACTGGCCCCGTGGCAGAAACTTTGATGCTCTCTGCTGAATCTCTTGTCAGACTGAAAAGATGGCGACTGCACATCAAGTCATCGGCTTCATTGTGCTCGCGTTCCTCCTGATCGATGCCGTCCTCGGCTGCACTTTTTACCCCCGATATCGCAGAAACGAATCCACTGGAAAGGGAACATCTCGCCTGCTGCATATTCTCGTCACGTCCTTTGGTCGCTTAACGCTTCTCCTGGGCTGTATCAATGGCTTCTTGTACGTGAAGGCACCAAACACCACACGATTTGCTGCTAACTGAGACCCTCACAGGGGCTACGCGCTGGCTGGTCATAACGAGAAGAACAAGATAATAGGTGGAGTGTTTGCCGCTGTTGTTGCCATCTTGTGTTTCACCCTCGTCTTTGCCCATCGCCGCGATTCTCAACGCAAGATGGAAGAGGCGCACGAATAAGGTGGATGTGGTCCATGAGTGCGAGGTCTGGATTAGTGTCAGAATCTAGCACTCATGGCCAATTGTGGTGATTGTTGTGTATTGTTGTTGTTCTGTGGAAGAGAATCTCTGGCCTACAGGGTCCCCTATTGCCAAGCCGGCTACTTCCGCGAATGGCTCCAATTGCTTATATAAGCTGACACACCCCCTCAACCGCTGGCTCGTTGGCCGAGGTGGTGGTTGAAGCTATTCACAGACCTAATTCCGGAAATCCAGCCTCTCCGCCTTCGATCAGGTCCTCCAAGGCTTCTTCTTCTTCTTCCGAGAGTGGCTGCGTGCCTTGTGTATTCAACCGTTCCGTGATATCTTCCACACCAACTATGGCTCTGAACCGCTTAAAATCGTCATCACCAAGAGCCTTCGTGAGGCCATTAGCTACCTGTTCCTTCATACTGACGTAATTAACCGTAATCTCGCCGTTAGTGACTTTCTCGCGTAACTAGTGGTTATAAATATCGATATACTGTAGCTTTATTTACAGGGTTACTGTATCTTTCGTAATAAGCCGAATTATTTAAAGGTTATTACACCAAATTAATATCTTATTACCGTTAAGCGTAACGCTAGCTTCTTAAATAAGGTGTAGTGAGAAGAGCGCTTTTTTAGTGCCTTACACTAACGCTAGTAGTTTAGCCTTAATAGTGGAGGTTGTCACAGTATCTTACTTATTAGCGCGCCAGCTAATTACTTTGCCGAATAGCTTCGTTACGTATGCCTGCAAGCTATAGTGATTAACAGTATTATTAGTGAACGAGGTGTTGGTTTAGGTTTTGAAGGTATCACTACCCCTGAGTTTAAGCACGTAATTACTTGTTAAAAGGAGGTATTAAATTGCTTGGTTTATGGCCGTAAGGTGTTTAGGGCCAGGATTAAGGTTAAATCGCGTAAGCTGTAATACTGTAAAGGTTATGTCTGGCTTAATAAACATTACGGTGTACAGAATTAAGCTGGTTATCTGTTAATAGTTAGTTATTTCTTCACAGGAGGCCTTACCTTTATATAGCAGTAGCTTAACGTTACTTATTAGCGTTAAATAACTACCGTAAGTGCCTTTAAGGAATCGATTTAGCTTATTAATATAATCAGCTTACAATAGGTAAACGGTACGATTTACGCAGTTGTAGACTATCACCACTCTTAAGAACTACTGTAGATCTTCACCGCCTTAAAGGGCGTATCGTTACTTAATTAAGGCTATTAAGGCCTTAGCCTTCTGGCGGCTTCCTTTTTTAAAGGTGATAACGATATTATTAACGTAGAAGAAAATAATCACGCTGTCCTTAATTTAATCCTGTCCGGAGGACAATTTGTTGTAAGGGTGGTCTAAAAAAAAAAATTACTATGGGAAATTCAGTCAAAAATGATAAGGAAATTCAACTCGACCTAGGACTGGTCGGTTCATTATCAA
>Ga0247780_1000716_pt1 | contig 27738 bp, 35 predicted proteins | sample UWRJL079202R5_FD_179927 | JGI IMG/M metagenome (GOLD analysis project Ga0247780, IMG submission 179927) | Plant litter microbial communities from Arlington Agricultural Research Station in Wisconsin, United States - UWRJ-L079-202R-5 | ecosystem: Environmental > Terrestrial > Plant litter >... | reverse complement strand
TTTTTTGCCAGAGCTACATCATCATCCACGATCAACCTCCCTCATCGCTGGGCACCTACCTCGACGCATCGCTATTTCGTATTTCCTTCAATTTTCCTAGAACTATCAGTTTCCTCAGGGGTAGCCTTTATTGACCCGGCTTTGCGAGCCGGAAATACCGCTACCATGCAAGTATTGGTATCACCGTCGTCGCGCTGGAGATGCGTTGCCTAACCGGTTATTAGGTACGGTTTCCTCTATCCTGATACGTCGACGCCGGGACAGTAGAATACCTCGGGACGTAGAAGGCAGGGTAGAGGGGGCGGAAGCAGAGGTGGTGCTGCATGGGGTGGTGATGGCGGCCGTGGTGGCCGTGGTGGCCGTGGTCGTGGTGGTGGTCGTGGTGGTGGCGGGAAAAACGACAAGAAGAACGACAAGAACAAAAATGAGAGATATGATGCGGGAGGAGATGAGAATAATGACGAGACCAACCACAAGGGGTTTGGAGACATAGGCAAGGGAAAAGACAAGGTTCTCACGGACATCGAGCGCCTCTGCATGAACTCGTCACCTCTCCCCTGGGGAACCCCCTTGCCGCAATACGCCCCCATCTCACGACCCGGGCCCCCAACCGCGCCTCCTAACCCCAAACCGACACTGCTCGACGTTTTTGAACCGGTTTTTCCCTCTCTAACAGGCCAGACTACGGGGGATAGTTGGAATGAGTACATGAAGAACCTTCCGGGCGCCTCACCCTCCAGCTCCCTTTTCGCCTCTCCACCATATACTCCCGGCAGTGGTACTTTGGGCAACCCTGGAGGTAGTGTTTTACGTCCTGTTCCACAAGGAGAGCCAGGACATAGCCAACCAGGATACAGTCAGCTAGGACATAACCAGCCAGGACACAAACAGCCAGGATACCGCCAGCCAGGATACCGCCAGCCAGGACACAACCAAGCAAGCTTTCAAAATTCCGGCGATAACCAACCAAGCTCTCAAAATCTCGGTAACAACCAACCAAGCTCTCAAGGTTTCGGCTATAACAAACCAGGGCACAACCAACCGAGCCCTCAAAGCCAGAGCCACACATCGTCGCTTTCGAATACGTCCTCCTCCACGCTTAAAAGCCGATCCATGGCAGTTGCCCCCAGACAGACTCATAGATCACAACATCGGCAATTCAACCCCGATGCTATGGACATCCCCCCTGTTGGAACGCCGCATGGCGAGACTCCCATGTTACAACCTCAGCCGTTGGACCCCGATGCTGAGGACATTCCCCCTGTTAGGGCGCCGCATGACCTAAAGGTTATCGACTCTATTCCTGGTGGGAAGAACAACCTCGAGAAGTCAACAGCCCCTGAAAGCGAACCTGCTGTTGACGATTGCCCGAGCAGCAATCCCCGTAAGCTGTCGTATGCAAAGACTCTGGCAGCAGCCCAACCCCCGAGCACCAATCCCCCGCCCATCGGACCCCCAAGAACCAAGCCCCCGAGCCCGCTCCCGTTCGTTGCGCCCGTCATTGCCACGATCAAGGCTTATAATTATAAGCCGGTTTACAAGCGCAAGCGCCCGGGTAACAAGACCAAGAGTGACAAGCCCCAGGATAAAGATGCTTCGAGCATCAATCCCCAGGATAACGATGCCCAGGGGTAACAAGCCCAAGGGTAACGAGCCTCAGGGCATCCACCACCCGAGCATCGTTCCCCAGAACTACAAGTACTCGCCCACGATCTCAAACCCGGAGGAATAGTTGGGATTGTTAAACAGGAAGAATGAGCGGTACTTCTTTTATTTGTCGTTTTCTGCTGTCATTGCAAACAGCGCAAGCAGCTCTGACATTTTCATGGTTTGCGATGGGCAACCGTTTTGCACGCATCCTGGTCACACATTTGTTCATGTCGGCAGCGAGGATAGCAATGTATTCCGGTATCCCGTAGAGCTAGAAATACAAGTCTATTGCAGCGAACAACTACCATTTGAACAGCTTGGTCATTATTTTAGTGCTATTTAACTGACGCACCAGGTGTATGTGTCTGTTGTCTGTGTAGTGTGGTGTTGGGTACTTTTCTCCCTTTGCCCCTAAATACCTGGGACCCATAACAGTAACGGAAAAACAAAAGAAAAGTAGACAGACCTCTACCCGGTATCAAGGGCGCATCTATCCATGCCATGTGCAATAGTAAAACACAACGTGATGTCCAAAATGACTTGTGGTATCCGCATCCCAGAACTGATAATGTCTAAAACCATGACAGTGATAATCCAACGTAAAAAGTACACCAAAAATCCAGAAAGGCAAGACCTTTTACAAAATAACAACTACTACAACAACTACTAACTACTTGCTTAACCGCCACCACCCGCTTCTATTCCCCCTCCGATGCTGCTGCTGCTGCTCGTAGCCTTCTTCGCGCACGTTGTGTCGGCCCACAACCTCCAGGAAGACCTGGTCGAGCGTCGTAGGACTGACGCTGTAGTGTTCGATGCCAAGGGCTTTTCTGTTCTCCTCGAGGGTGACGACGAGCTTGCCGACGGCGGAGTTGCTGTTGTTACTGTTGCCGCGGGTGATGCGGTCTTCCTCTGGGGTGGTGGTGGTGGTGGTGGTGGTGTTGTTGTTGTTCTTGGGTGAAGACAGGGCGGAGATGGACTTGGCGGGGATGCTGAAGCGCATCTGGCCGTGGTAGGTCTTGTCTTCGACGTCGGCGCCGGGGAAGGTGCTCTTTACCCAAGCGCGGACGCGCTCGACGTCTGCGTCGGTGGTGCGCGGGGCGCCGCGGCACACGAGGTGGACGTAGAGCTTGTCGCCGAAGCGGCCGCGCAGCTGGTCGATGGAGCCCATGGCGAGCATGCGCTTGGCGAGGATGCCAGCGCGGCTGGCGAGGGCGTCGGCTTCTTCCATGGAGTGCGTGGTGAGGAGGATGCTGCGGCCGGGGACGGTGTCGGCGAGGGTGCGCCACATGATGCGCTTGGCGGCGGCGTCGAGGCCGGAACTGGGCTCGTCGAGGAGGATTACGGAGGGGTTGCCCATGAGGGCGATGCCGAGGGAGAGCTTGCGCTTGTTGCCGCCGCTCAGGGCGTGGGCCTGGCGGTCGCGGAAGGCGACGAGGCCGACGGCGCGGAGCACGGCATCGACTTGGCGGTCTACATCAGTAATCCCGCGGACGCGGGCGTAGAAGCGCAGATGCTCGGAGACGGTCATTTGGTCGACGGCGTCGAACTGGGGGCACACGCCGAGGGAACGACGTGCGGCGGCGAGGCGGCGAGTGACTGAGGCGTCTTCAACGAGGACGTCGCCGCCGCCGCGGGCGTCGGGCTTGATGTCGCCGCGGATGACGCTAATGGTGGTAGACTTTCCAGCTCCATTGGGGCCGAGCAGGGCAAATACCTCGCCATGGGGGACGCCAAAGGTGACGTTGTCGACAGCCGTGTTAGACCCGAACGACTTGGTCAGGTTGACCACGCGCAGGCCATCTGTAGAGGCCGAGGCGCCCCCGTCTTTAGAGATAGCGCCGCCAGTCGCACTGCTCTTGACTCTTACGAGTTCGTGTGCCACCTCTTCGTCAGAGATACCCGCGGCCTCGTCCTCAGTCCGAGGGGGAACGGGGGAGCGCTTGGAGAACAAACGTTTGAAGAGCGAGCCGACGTTGCCGCTGTCGAGCCAGAGCAGGAGACCAAAGAGGAAGATGGACTGCAGAATGAGATACAGAATTGGCCCTCCGTACTGTAGCATGCCGCCGGGGTTCGGGGCAAGCGTCTCGCCGTCGCAGGCGGTAGAAAACAGATTCAGGGCCAAGAACATGGCGCGCTGAACCGAGCAGATAGGCGCGAAGGCCGAGACGACAAAGTGAACCACCAAAAGCAGGCCGTCGATCTTGTTGATAGGCGCATACGTGATGACGCTCATATAAGCAATGAGATAGATTAGGAACATGACGACCTGGCCCGCCGCTGTAAATGCGTACGCCGACAGCTGGTTTGTGCTCAAGATGGAGATGTTGTACGCCAGTAGGATCGAAGCCAGTCCATATAGAAGGAAGATAATGAAGAGATAACCGACGTGATACCAGAGATGCGCCAACCCCCCGAGAAGGCCGATCACGATGGAAGTCGACACCAGCACAATGAGGAAGTCAAAGGCCGTGTGCGCGAGCCAGAGCGGTAGCGGGCGTACACCGTTCGAGTACTGCAATCCCCGGACCATGCGACGGCGTTCCAGGTTGGGATACAGCGCGAAGAAGCCAGGATACGCGCACAGGGCGAGCGCTACATAGATGAGAAGCTGCAGAGAGTTTCCGGCATCGGGCGTGAAGGGGGTGTCAAAGTTGACAAAACTCGACGCGATAGTTGAGTTGGTGAGCATCATGTCCATAACCCATTGTCCAAACCAAGCGGAGAACATCTCGCCGATGCCGCCCTTGTAGGATACCATCGCGGGATTCACGTCATCGCCGAGCCAGACGGCCGCGGGTGTGATGTTCTTGCGAAGCAGTTCGACCTGCGAGTTGAAGTCGGCAAACGAATCGACCAGCGTGATGTTTTTGAAGACATCTGCAGGGTTGACGGCCGAGGATGACGAGTTGCCGCCGGGGGGGCCTCCTCGCGCTGTGGCGAGGTAGACGGGAGTGAAGAGATTCACGAGCGTCGCCGGAGAGAATTTGCTGGATGGGCCTCCGACCAGGAAGAACTTAAAGTCGCCCGAGAACAAGTCCACAGCAACCTTTCGGCTGTTCTGCTGCCTTGGATCACAGCCGACGGGGTCCTGCCCCTTTACAAACAGAGTGACCAGGCCCGCTGCAATGATCGGGATAAAGAAGGCTGCCAGGTACGGGAACCAGTTGTGCTTGAGGATGACGCAACGTTTGAGGAACAGAACCCAAGTCTGGCGCAAATAGCCAATTCTCCGTCCAGACATGAGTTCCAAGCCGGCGCTCTTGCCTTCGTCGTCGGTGGCTCCAACATTCTCGAGTGACCCCTTATCGCCAAGCTTGGTGCTGAGAATCGCTTTTCCGTCCTCGGTGCGGACTTCCTCGGCCAGCTGCAGAAAGACATCCTCGATGGTAGGTCCAGAGAAGCGGTAGTCGGTAACGCCGGCTGCCTCCAGTTCCCTAATGACCTGGGCTGCAAGACTCGAAGTAGACACGATATAGGAAGCCTCCTCAAATGTAGTCCTTTTCTTGACACCAGCGATGTCTGGGAGATGCGGCATCTGCTTTGCGTTGTTGATGTGAATCCTGTAGCCGCCGCCCATTTTATTCTTTAGCTCGACTGAGGTACCTTCGGCGCGGAGAGTACCTTTGGACAAGATGGCGATATGGTCTGCGAGCAGGTCGGCTTCGTCCAGGAAATGAGTCGTCATGATGATAGTACGCCGCCCACGCTCGCCTAGCAGAATATCCCAAATCTTTCTTCTGCTCAGGGGGTCCAGGCCACTGGAGACCTCGTCGACGCAGCAGACAGCGGAACCGCCCGTCAACATCATTCCAAGCTGCAGCTTGCGCTTCTGGCCACCCGACAGCGTCTTCGACTGCGCCTTGAGCTTCAGCTCGAGATCAACTGACACAACCAAGGCGCGGATATCTTCCTTGCTAGAAACGTTGCCCGGCGACTTCAGGCGGTTGAAAATCCTTACGTGCTCCTCGACGGTGAGCTCGTCCCAAAGCACGTTTTTCTGCGGTGCGATTCCCAACCCGCCGGTACCGTCAATGGTAATCTTGCCGCTTGTCAGCTTGTTGATGCCGGCGATGGAGTCGAGCGTCGTGCTCTTTCCGCTGCCATTGGCGCCCAAGAGTGCAAGGATTTGGCCACGCGAAGCAGTCAGGGTGAGCTTTCCGACAGCCACAACGGGGGGCCTTGGGGCCTTGACAAAAGAGAACATGCGACGGATGAATCCCGGCGCGTAAATCTTGGTGAACTCCTCCAACTGCACGGCGGCTTCGGGGCCGAGGTCGCCGCGGTTGTCGCCCGTAACTATGTTGCGGGTGGAAGTGGTAGTTCCGTGTAGCCAGCGCTCCACGAGGGCTCCCAGGATGGGGTACGCAAAGATTTGGATAACCAAAAACACCATCAAGACAATGCCAGAGGCGTCCCAGGGGCTGATAGGCGGTATTTCGAGCAAATTCGCCGGCCGGTTCTGGTTCTCGTAGCGGGCAAGCAGCGTGATGAAATACGTATAGTTGCAAGGCGCGAACAGCAAGCTGAGGATGACAACCGTTGAGGTTGAGGGAGCTGAGATGGTCTGGGCAATGACAGCCAGGACAAGACAGAATATAGTGACGGACACGCCGCTCAATTGAGACCGCTTGAAGAACGCACCGCCAAAAATGGCCATGGATGCCAGCGCCAGGCCGGCGAGGATATGGTAGAACAAAAGGATAGCGCCGCTCGAAGTAGCAAACACCCCCCTCCACAGAATCAGGGAGCCGACAACCCATCCAGGCAAGTACAGCACTGAGAACGACAGGTGATACGAGACAATGCGGGCGAGCTGTGGCTCCCAACGATGCTTCGAGGACATCATGGCTTCGATGAGGGTTGACATGCCCGATTCGCGCTCCGAGGCAATGAAACCGGTCAGATGATAGACAACACCAATGCTCCCAGCGATGAAGGTAACGCCGAGGAAGCTGATAATCATCTGCGAGTAGATTTCACGGACCCGGACGGCCCGCTCCTCCTGCGTGAGCCCTGTGAAGACAGACTCCTCGATGTTGGCCGGGAGGGGGTTCCGGTTGTTGGTGCCATTGTTCGAGGCGCTGATGGCAGAATCGACGGCGTGCTGAAGCGGCAGTAGGTAAATCTGGCCGTCGTTGTCGTCGCGCTTCGTGTTGATCCTGCCGCTGCCGAGCGCACCATCGGACCTGATGGTGTAGTTCCAAACACGGCCGCCACCCTCGGAGGGCGATCCCCTAAATACCACGGCGCCATAACAGGGGGTGACGCCGCGCAATGTAGCGCGACAAGTGGTGGTGAGGTCGACCTCCTGGGACAAGATGGTGGCGCTCTTTCCCGCACGCCTCACAACGGCCGCCAAGTCGTCGATCACCTTCTCGATCTCTCCCCCGGTGAAGCCATTGTTGACAAAAGCGACTGTGTCCCGGCCCGTGCCGCTGGTGGCTGCGAGCGCATTCTCCAGCGACCGGATCGAGTGCGGGCTAGCGATGCCATTGACTGCAGCAGGCACGAAGAGGTTGCGCGCGAAGCTGAGGAACGTCGTGAGCAGGATTGGCAGTAGGAATGCGCGTACTATCGTCGCGAAGCTGTGCCGCCCCAGCACAATCAAGAAATTCTTGGCCGTGAGGGTCCATATCTGCCGTACCACGCTCATCTTCCTCTTCCTCGATCCCCCCCGTTGGCCGTTTGATGAGGCCCCGGTGCGTCCAAGTTCGTGGAGCCCGGTGCCAATAAGACAAGCGCCGGAGCGGTTGCGCGGGGTTTATCGGCGCTGCCCCGAGTGTGGATTGCAGTCAGAACTCAATTGCAGAACTCAATTGGCCACCGTTCCGATTTTGCCTGCAGCCTTCAAAAATAAGAAGCACGAGAGGCTAACTGATAATAATAACAGGAGGGCAACCTCACTTCGGCGACATGGACTACAGTCCTCGAAATTAGAGTTTCGTGTTAGGAAAGACTTTACCCAGGCGGCAGGTGACAGCAGGGGTAAAAGGGGATATGGTGGTAATTATTAGAGGGCTGAGCAAGCTGAGGAATTTCTTTTCCGCTGAATCCAGGGACGGACTTTTGCAAGAACCCGCTACGCCCGACAAAGCATGGGGCGATGGCGTGCGGAAGCGACAGGTCTGGGCAACTTGTCTTTGGTCTTGGCGCGGGGCTCGTCCGGGATCCAATGGGCCTCAGCCATGCTGCCTTGACGACGCTAGGCGGCATTCCTTCCCGAATCCAACCCGCGTCTGTGGGATTATGCCCACCCACACACGTGCTCGCCTAACCGGAAACAGGTCCACGTAACGACGACACTTGGTAGTTCGTATGTTCCCTGTTGGTCGACGCCCCCTCGGCCGAGCCAGGGGACATCCGGCGTTTCGCTGCGCCTCACTGACGACGACTCTCACGCTCACTGGGGGACACCCGCCTCGGTCGACATGCCTCACTTGGTCCACCACGGAAATCACCAACAGGTGAATGGCCCACATTGCCTCTACTAATCAGCATGACATTGGTGTATTGAACATGTCGTTTCTTCGTGCAATTCCATAACTACATTGGCTGCCTGTAAACGTCTCACTTTTCTGCCTTGTTCATTTTGCTTCAACCCGTATCTATTTGTGGGCTTTACAGGTCTGGTTAGTATCTAGAGGGTTGGATTTTGATAAATAAGCAAGAAACTTACGGATACCCTCCTCGGGGAGGGGCTGTACATCGACGATTTCGGCCGCAAACTTCTCCTTGGGGGCTGACTTGTCCTCGCGAAGGAAGGGGAATGCCAGCACCTCTCTAATCGAGTAGTTGTTGGTGATGAACTGCGAAATCGTTAGCATCACCTTTCCGGCGAGGGCGTTCAGTTTGGAGCCTCACCATGGCAAGGCGGTCGATTCCGAGACCCCATCCACCAGTCGGCGGCACTTTGTATCCAAGTTAGCCTTCGCTCTATCCCACCTAGGGACGGCATACTTACAGCCATACTCGAGAGAATTCAAGAAACTCTCATCCACAAGTTGTCTTCGAAATCGTTAGCTACTGGCCTGCGGGTAAGTCTTCTGAGCCATAGGAACACGTACGCCTCGTCATCCCCTTGATCCTTCTGGCGAGCCTGCTCCTCAAATCTGAGCCTCTGGTCGAAGGGGTTGTTCAACTCAGTGTAAGCATTTGCGATTTCCTGGGAAGGTTAGCATTCCTGTTGCCAGTGATTTTTACTGTGAAGACATGCCTTCTTGCAGACGAACGCCCTGTGACAGTTTGTCAGTATACCAGGATCAAATCAGCTTCGTTGCAACAAAATGCAAACTTACTCAAATCTCTCACAAAGTCCTGTCCGGCGTTCAGAGTCAGCTTCACTTCAAAGTCACTTGCAACCACACGGGGGGGCAGAACACACCCTTCTTGGATCGGTGATACTTGGCCAGAGGGCTCATCATTTGAGGATGCTCCACTAAAGTTAGGTCAGAAACATATATCGTATATATGGTTAGGGTAAGGGGGTGTAACATACTGATGAAGGTGGGGTTGACGCATTGAGTCTCAATGAACTCTCCGGTGAGCTTGTCGATCATCCGCGCATTGGTGAGAGGCGGCGGGCATTCGACATTCATCTTCTTGCAAACCTTCTGGAGGAACGCATTTGTCGCATCGGTATGAAGCTCCTCGTAAGGCGGGAACTTCTCTCCGGTTGTGCGCTCGAGTTCGGGACTTTGATCTTGCTGTTAGTAGATATCTGACTGCCATGTTCATCATGACATACATCATCTCAATTCTTCGCCATGGTGCCTCCCAGTTTACATCCAGAATCTCGCCATGCTGGGTTGTGAACTTGGTCTTGTAGGAGCCAGTAAGCTCCTTGACGAGTGATGAAACCAGCTCTTCGGTCAGCGTCTAAAAACGGGTCGTCAGTGTTTTTTGCAAAGTTCCAGGATTCATCCTTCCGATCATAAATCCTTGGTTGGGTTATACCCAATCGATGGAAAGACTTACCATCACATCGTACACATCGGCATACGCCCAGTAGAACTCTGTCAATCTCTTCGTTAGTATTAATTATGAGAACAAAACTGTCTATAGAAAATTATCACGCACCGCATGAGGTGAATTCGGGGTTCTATAACGCAGCCGTTAGCTTCGTCACCAGGGAACCAAGCTCGATTCCAAATGCTCACATGAGTAAGATCAACGCCCTCGTTTCTGAAGTTCTTGCCGAGCTCAAAGACTTTGCCGAACTGTCCAACAATCATCTTCTTGAGGACTATCGAATCCAGGTCAGCGGAGCTACGCTAGAGGGCTGGCGGTTGCACTCCTGAAGATCATCCAGAGAGTTACAGCCCAGTGGGAACGTACAGAGCTCAGGTGCGACTCTCATGAACATGTCAATGTCCAAGTCGTTGTGGTGCGTGACGAAGGGGAGCTGTCAAGTTTGGCATGTCAGACACAGTATAGAACCCTAACCCTTACCCCTGACAGGGGTCAAGCTCATGGCACTTACAGCTGTAGCACCGCCAGCGATGGCGTGCATCATTGGCGTCTCAACTTCAATGAAATGACGCTGGTGGAAGACTAGATCATAAATCAGACCGGATACATCTTTACCGTAGCATCAGCACTTACAGTCTCGGATGAAGCGGACCATTCTGCTCCTCTGCCAGAGCGCCTCACGAGACTTGTCGTTCCAGAGGAGATCGAGATATCTCATACGAGCTCTGATTCAGCCATAGTGAGTGTCTTATTCGTTATGGAGAGGAGGAATATGCCGTACCTTTGCTCCCCATCGGAGAATGGGAACTTGACGCCAGGCAGCATGTGGAGACAAGGGCTCAGAAGAGTGACCTGAGTAGCAAAGATGGACAGCTCGCCCGTCTCCTTGTTCTTGGGGTTCGTCCGGCCGGGGTATCCTGTGATGCCAATGACGTCGCCACGGCGGAGGTTGGTGTGCTGCTTCTCGAATGGAACGCCATCCTTCTTAGCCAATTGGGCCTGGCAGACAACCTGTAGCTGGGTGCCGATGCTGCGGGTATCAGCTGAAGTGCGGATGTCTAGTAGTCCTGATCAGCACTGTCCTTTCCAATTCCTAGTGAGTCACGCGATGGCAGTCACCCACCGTAGAAGATGAGCTTGGAGCCGCTCGCGCGGATGCTGTAGATGCGACCAGCAAGGTTCAGTTCCTTGTCCTCAACGGTCTCGCCTGGCTTGAGGTGCTCGAAGTCCTTGTGGAAAGTGGTGTCATCCTCGTAGGTGACCTGGAACTTGTGGGGGTAGGGGTTTGTCTCGGGGCTCTGGAGCACTGTAGCATTAAAACCCAAGGTCAGCAACAGCACCGCATCACACAACAAGTGCCTTCCACACCACGCACGTTCATTAACCTGCCGGGAGCGGATCTCAAAGTACTGATTCGGGTTCAAGTTCTCCTCCTCGCCGGCGCTGTTCTTGGGCTTGCTCGAAGCGGCCTTGGGCGGGGCAGAAGCAGCCTTCGCGGCCTTGTCGGCCTCCTTCGCGCGCACCTTCTGGCGCTTCTTGAGTTCCGTCTTAGACACGCGTTCGCCGGTGACCTCGTCGAGGTGAAGGTTGGCAACCTCCTCGGTGGGGGGTGCGGGCGCCGGGGCGCTGGAGTCGGCCATGTTGATTTTGGATGGTTTCAGCAGTCGTAAACCGAGGGCAAACCGTTGGAAGGCAGGATTATGGTTCAAAAAAGTGTGTCGAAATACAACGGGAAACCCAATTGAGATAGCGGGGTTAAGAGGGGTTAATTCTCGAGTCACAGTTTGACTCACGTCAGTGTGGCACAGCCGATCGCGGGGCAGCTGTGGCTGGTAACCCATGCTTCCCAGCGGCAGGGGCAGCCCTTGCGAGCCAAGCCTTGGCACCATTCCCTGCTCTTCTTGTTTGTATTCAAAAATCTTCAAATGTTCCAGCCAAAAGAAAAGGGTCTCCTCAGCCAGTGTGGCAGATGCCTTCTTTTAATGTCAAGACAGTCCATATGTTTGTTGCTCTAGCCCATCTCTCATTCTGGAAAGCCCTGCCTGCATTCTGCGATGACCATTTCAATACAGTGTAATCCGTAAGCCATTCACGATGCGGCTATGGCTTGTAACACAACAAATACGGCACATGTACCGCCATTGAATGCAGACATACAGCCGCAGCGGTTGAACAACCCGACTGATTGGCCCCACAACGGAGACTGCTCCGAGAGCGGGGAGTCATCCCACTCCGCCGTCGCACCCTCTCCGGGAGTTTACTGATAAGTGCGAGTGCGAACCGCAGCCCGTCCTGCAATTATTCGCATTCGCACTCGCCAGCGTGCGTTTGAAACAAACGGCTTGTTGAGGAGTGGAACGAGGTGACGCATCGGGCCCAACAACCACTATTAACAACCAACGTCACAAGAAATCCCGCTGCAGAACAATGGGAACCGTCCCGCCGAAAATCCGGCGGAGATCCGGCCCAAATCCGGCGAAGCGGCGTGATAAACCATCCGCACGATGGATCGCTCCACGGGCAGGATTCAGCCTTCAAGTTGACTCGACGCGATCTACATGACATAAGTAGGGAGTAAAACCTCGCTGTTAAGATGATCTATCTTCAACAAGCCATCATTGAGCAACAGAAACAACACCTCCAAGTTTCAGCATTTGAATATTCTATCCAAGATGACCAGCACATCCCCCCCGAACCCAACTCGGGCTCTCACAGTACTGGTGGTCGGCGCAAGCGGCTACCTCGGCGCTGGAGTATGCAACGCCTTCGTCCGAGCTACAGGCTCACTACCCGGTTCTCGCGAATTCCGCGTGTATGGGCTTGTCCGCCGCGCAGCTGCTGCACGAGCTCTTGCCGTTGCTGAGGTCATTCCCGTTGTGGCGTCACTCGACGACAGAGACGCCACCCGCGACACCCTTCTCGGTCACAGCCCCGTTTGGGATGTCATTGTCACTTGCACCGAGCCGCCACGCTCCGAGACCGAGAATCAGCACTGGGATGACGTCCTGGCCCTGGTTCAGGGGTTGTCAGCCTCCTCCATCGCCCTGGGGACCCGCACCATGGTTCTCTGGTCATCAGGCTGCAAAGACTACGGGATGACAGCCCTACATGGAGCAGAGGGTGCCGCGCCGCACACGGAAGAATCACCACTTGAGAAACACCACCTCATCGATGGCCGAATCGCAGCAGCTCTCCGTGCGCTTGAGGTATCTGCCGCCGATGGCGGCGCCGGAGGCTTTGACGTGGCCATCCTGCGATCAACCCCTATTTGCGGATATATCGGCAGCTACTACGGCGGCGTTTTCGACTATACTGCCATATTCGCCGCGGCAACCCCCCCGTCCAAAGAACCGCGGGTACTCAAATTTACCGCGAACGCCGACACCATCCTCCACGGTGTACATCTTGACGATTGCGCCGGTGCTTATCTCGCCGTGGCGTCAGCCGCCCTCTTCGGTGGAGACGATCCCAAGCACGGCCGCCCTGCTGTCGCGGGACAGGTTTTCAACATCTCCGGCAAGCGGTATGAGACCTTGCGGGAGATTGGCTCGGCTCTGGCGGCCGAGTATGGCTTTGATGGCGGTGCGCAGTTCGGGGTTACCGCAGAGGAGCTTCCTGAGGCTGCCTCCAACCCGACTATCGGACTAGTTTTGGGGTGGTCTCAATGGGTTAGCAGCGACAAAATCAGGAACCTCCTGGGTTGGTCTGATCGGCGCCTGCTGTTCGTCGAAAATCTGCATGTCTACCGCCTTGGGTGGGAGGCTGCTGCTAAAGGGGGCTCGCGCAACGTGGATCAGGTGAGGAAGAGGTTGGGTGGAAACTGGGGGGAGTGAGCGGTTGAAATGGGGGACACTGGCCGTATTTCTGTTGTTTGCTTGCTCGGTATAGCACGTTAATGGGTTAGAAATCTATAGACACCGAGCTGTGACGTCCGGGAGCCTTCTGAATTCGCAAGGTTGAATTTCTTTTGAATTTCGAGCTTGTGATTGTTGTGATATCGGCCCCTACAGCTTGTGTCAAAACCGCAGCGAAAATAAGAACGACCATTCTGATTTTCCAATGCCAAGTGCATCTAAATTTATATCAAATTCAAAGGACCCTCCTGGAGCCTCCCGAGCCATTGTCCGTGCTTCAAACAAACTCCTATCCGCACCTATCCCGACACAGAACTTTGATAAACACTGACATGCGTAACTACAACAATAATCATCACTCCATGCCGCCCGCCGAGCCCGGGTTCCTGGTCGGCAGATCCACGTCCTGGATGCACATAAGTATCGGCCGGATGCCGGTAGTGGCTGGGGGTCGCAGGCGCGACTCCTCTTCGACAAGCTGCTACCAAGACAAAATGATTGATATCCCCGTCGGTGCAATTTTAACCAAGTCTTGGCTGGTTAGAGTCTATAGATATCGCTGGGAGTTGGAGAGCCAATATTACCCGGATGGGTAGCTCGTTGAGGTTGTATTCCCTGGGGGGGCCGGAGCAGGTCTATTGCGAGGCGGTTATTAGGGCTTATATATGTTTACTCGGTCCTATGAATGCAACTGGGGGTTTTCCTTTTTTGGGTTTAGTAGTCACAACCCAGACGAGTTTCGCTGGCAACACCGAAGTGGCCATTCAGGACATGCTGTGAAAGATTCATATCAGCCCGAACAACTGACGTATTGTACCTACATTATCTGCCAGGAACATGTTTAGCTACCCCTCACTAGACCCAGGGGGCTTATGCTTCGACTGAGGGCCCGGATTGCCGGTAGATTAAAACTCAGGTTCCTAATTAACTAATACGCCAAGGATTCTTGGAGACGGCCACTTTACCCGCCTCAAATAGTAGCACTCGGAAGGCCCTATCGTATATAGGAAGCTCGCTCGATTGATTCCGTTCAGCTACACGATGTCCCGTCTTTTTGTTCGTTCAACGATTTCCGGTCCACAGCATCATATTCGCGAACCGAACTCCTAAGAATCATGCGTTTCGTCTCGATTCTTGCCGCCGGCCTCCTGGCCCCTATCACGGCCCTCGCCGCCCCGGCTGGCGATGCTTCGTTGGACGTCCTCAACAAGCGCGAGAACCTGTGCAGCTTGAAGGCCCCGCCGGTTCTCTGCACCCCGAACGCAAATATCACGGCCGAGGAGACGGCAATTCGCGCATACAAGTTCTACCGCGCCTTCGTCGTGGACGGCGATCCTAAGACCATGTTCTCGCTCATTGACAACGAGTACATCGTAAGTAGCCAGCCGACCGAATAAACAGCTGGATGCTCGCTGCGACCGGGATGGGATTGAAAGCCGGATGCTAACCTGGTGCGCGTCGCAGCAACATAATCCCGGATACAAGTCCGGTCCCCAGGCCATCTGGTCCCTCTTCTGCAGCGGGAGGAAGATCGGAACCGAGGCAAGCACCTCGTGGTGCTATGTCCCCTCCACCGGCATGTCGTATGCGAAATACGCGACCATCGACCGGTGGAGGTGGGTTGGCGGCTGCGTCCACGAGCACGTAAGTTATTCCTAGGAATCAATCACCAGCATGCTGCGCTGCGATGCTGACCAGATATTTTCTATCCAGTGGGACCAGGGCGAGAAATTCCCATCGGCCGACCAGTGCGTCAAGCTGCCGGCCGGGGCCGTTTGAACGCTGGGTGTGCGATCGGATCCTATCGAAAGTGCTGAAGTACTTGTGCCATATATGCCACGTCAGGGGCAGAACATGAGAGTCATCCGCGCGGAGGGTATTTCAAGTAAATAGTTGTGACGTATTTACTCATCTTTTCTGATCGTGTTGAACTCCACGGACGGCGCCACAATGTTGCGTGTGGGATTTCGATTTTTTTTGTGAAGCGGCTGAGTGTTCGGAGTGAGACCGGAATCGCTATTCCCCAAAAATAATTGTACTCAGCGAGTTTGAAAACTTGAATCTTGAGGCGTTGGGAGAATATGACGTCTGTGTCCAAGGGTTCGGATCTGCAATCGTCATTGATTAGTACCGGCTTGAAGTAATAGTGGGATGGGCGGTTGACGCTGAAACAGGGCTGCTTACTCAAAGCCTGTAGTAATTCAAGTCGGATATAACCCGGACCTCGGTGTTGGATTTCGGTGAGAAATTTGAACAAAAGACTGCGAAAGAAGAGGTGCTGAGTGAGTTTCATATCGAAAGGGTTAGGGTTAGGTCACGATCCGAACGCATGCGGCAGGAGTGTGCATCTCATCGGCTTGTCATTGGCCTCACCTTCCCCCGGGCATGACCAAGGCCAAATGACCGCATACTTCACATGCGCCCCCGTTCCCATACTATCCAACGCCAATATCACTCCCGTGCAACCCCCCTGTCTCTGTTGGTATTCCCTTTCGAAACCGCAGATGAAGCCGACTTTCAGGAATCGAATGGCCTGTCAAGACGTTATCGCAGGCTTCAATGAAGACAAAGACAATAGGCGCGCTGTTTCTTGACCCGTCACCTCGGTTTGAGCGAACAGAGAGAGGCGCTACATTGCGAAGACTATAACATGAACGACGCCAGCGGGGAACGCGTTGACGAGCATATACGAGCCCAGGAGTCGACCGCCAAGGAATTTCCAGGAGGGACCGATGGCGACCACGGCGATCATCAGGGCCGGCATGGACAACCTCACCTCGACCCCAGCCGGTGGTGGTATGCATCGTCTGCATTTCCCCTGATAGCTGCCACTCTTGGGCCCGTGGCATCGTCTTTCAGTATTTGCGCGCTCGTCAAACCATGGCGGCAGTATTATCCCCCGAATACCAATATCGACCAAGCAGCTTTCGTTGCCGACCCGGTCTGGCTCACCGCTATCAACGGCATCCAGCTTGTCATCGCAATAGTCGCCAACCTGGCCCTGCTCCTGAACATGACAAGGCGGCTCCGCTTCTCAATAGCCCAGCCCATTACCATTATCGGCTGGTACATCTCGTCGATTGCCCTGATCTGCCTCACGGCGACCGCAGCTGGCCCTTTGGTCATCGAACCTGCCGAAGAGTATATATGGGGCCAGGCCTTCTACTACGGCATGTACTCAGCTATGCTCTACTTCATCGTCGCATCCCTCATGGTTGTTACCTTTTGGGGCGCCCATGCGGGCCACTACGATAAGGACTTCAACTTAACTCCGAGCCAGAGAACCCTCATGCTGCAGACGATCATGTTCCAAATATACCTTCTGCTCGGTGCCCTGGTGTTTTGCAACGTCGAGGGCTGGAACTATCTCGATGCTGTGTACTGGGCCGCCGTGACCCTGTTCACCGTCGGATTTGGCGACTTCTACGCAATAACAACTCTTGGCCGCGCCCTCCTCATACCATATGCGCTCATCGGTATTATCAGCCTTGGTCTGGTTATTGGATCCATTCGCAGCTTAGTGCTGGAGCGTGGAAAGCACCGATTCGATGCTAGGGTGATGGAGAAGAAGCGCCAGCAAGTGTTGCGGCGCATCACGAAGAAAGGCAATGACGACATCCTCGTTCCGATCCAAGGAGGTCCGTTTCCATCGCCTTCCGTCGCCTCCGGGCTAACGGAATTTGATCGAAGAGAGGCAGAGTTTAAACTCATGCGACAAATTCAGGAGGCGTCCGATCGTCGACGGCGATGGTACGCCATGGCAATCTCTACGAGCACCTGGCTCGTCCTGTGGTTAGTAGGCGGCAAGATATTTCAGATCTGTGAGGGACCATACCAGGGGTGGTCCTACTTTGATGGATTCTACTTCGCATTCGTCAGTTTGACCACGATAGGGTATGGTGATCTTACGCCAGTCTCCAACGGGGGGAAGTCGTTCTGGGTCTTTTGGGCATTGCTCGCCTTGCCTACCATGACGGTTCTTATCTCAAACGCTGGCGACACCATCGTCAAAGGCGTTCGAGAAGCCACTGATCAGATTGGTATGGTTACAATTTTACCTGGCGAGCGGGGGTTCAAAAAAGACTTGAAGAAGATTCTAAGGCGGCTGTCGTTTGGAACATTGTTTGAGGAGGACATCGAGGAATTGCCACCGGGATTTCTGGGTAGCTCCCAGCGACGCTTTGACAGCGATGACAACGACGAAGACGATGATGTTGAAGGCGAAGTAGAACAAGATGAGGATGAGCTTATAGCAGAAGGCGCCGACCCAGCCGCCGCACGCGAAAAGAAAGAAAAGGAGGACGAGGACGAGGGAGTCCATAACAGGCGTGTCGAACAGAACATGGAATCCCAGAAACCACAAGCAACCAGACAGATAACTTTCAGCGATAACGACTTGACGCAAAAGGGAAAAAGGCCAGATGGTAGTCGGCCACACACCTCAGGTGGTCAACAGAGACCCCGACCAACCTCTAACCATTCGTCACAACTTCCCAAATTTGCCCGGGCCGTCTCGATGCCCCGGCAAGTCTTGCCTGACATTCCACCGAACAAAGCGGACTACCACCTCACACTCGTTGAAGAAATTGGGCGAGTGGTGCAGCATCTGAAGAGCACTCCCCCTCGCAAGTACACCTTCCCCGAATGGGCTTGGTATCTCCGACTCATTGGAGAAGACGAAGGAAATGCGGACACACATCATGAAACACATCCCCACCTACACAAGGGAATCAAGCACAGGCTCCATAGGAGAGTCCGTGACCACGGCGAAGGGTCTGAGAAAGCGGAGGGCAAAGAGCAGGAGAGCGATACCGGCATGGCACCACTAAATCATACTGATTCTTGGTCTTGGGTAGGGAGTAGGAGCCCCTTAATGGGGTCCAAGGAAGAGGCCGAGTGGATTCTGGAGAAACTTACAGAGAAGCTGACTGAGGAGCTAAGAGGGATCAGTAGGGTAGGGAGAAGGGGGAGTAGTACTAAGGGTCATCATTAATGGGAATTCCATCCATGCATTTACTTAAACGTCAAGGTATTTCATTGAAATAACCAAGTACGATCATTCCTAAAATCCTATTACTAGCCATTACTCGTCTGTCTCATCGAGCTATCCCACAGAGAAGAGGGGTGTTTTAGCTGATGGTGCTTCAGGGGCTGCTTATGTAAGCTGAAGTGCACGGGCGCGATGCTGCTTGGTGTGCTAATTTCACACCTTGGCCCTTTCTATCAAGGCATCTCACAGCTCACAGCACGCGACACCGTAAAGTGAGAGCTACTAGCCAGATTTTGGGCGAAATTCGTCCATGGAAGACAAGTGTGCCCCCGCCTTCGCGGTAATTTGGCAGTGAAGCGGCGGTGATTGAATGGTTAAACACTAAATTAAGCTGGAATGAGGTAACGACGAGCACGAGTCCACAGTGAGCCCCCGTCTAAATAAACTTTTTGTGGCAGTTCAAGGTTATCTAACGGGAATGCAGCTTGACATATTCGGGCCGCTCCCCATTTAAGATGCGAAAATGGCTGCCGCTGCCAAAACCATGGCGCGCTACTCGTCTTCAAGCATCGGCGCATATTTTGAGGTGGAAACCTTCAAATCACTTCAGCACCCTCAGAGATGTCCAGCATGTCCAGGTCGCCTGCGCGTCCTCAGGTGACATTACAGTATCGTAAGTTTCCAATGGATGTGTCTTGAAGGTCCTTTTGCTGACGATCTTTGCAGTCTTCATAATATCTCGGAACACAGTGCAACTACGCCGCTTGTGATATGGATCCCACCGTTCTCCTTTTGCGATGGCTATGATCCCGCCAGTATCCTCCCGCCGCGATGGCTGCAGCAGTTTCCAATTGCTACCATCAATTATCGATGGCCAGGTCTGTTCTTGGGCCCAGAGGATTCAACCGTCAGTCGGGTTATAAACAGACCCCCGGCAGCATCGCCAACCCCCTTGCACTGGCCCACCCCCCTTCACGACATCCTCTTCGGCTACCGATGGATCCTTGAGCACCTCGCACCACCCGAGCTAGCCCGCAGAGACATATATGTCTACGGGTCCTATCTCGGCGCCAGCCTCGCCGCCTCGCTTGCCCTGACCGAGGCGCAATCCCACGAGCCCATGGCAGTGCGTGGCCTCATAGCCTACAACGGCATCTACAACTGGACCACATTCCTCCCGGACCATCCCATCAACAGGCCGAAGGATGTCTCTAAAGGCAAGAAGAAGAAAACCCTTGCCGCCCTGGACACACCCTCCACAGACCTCCAAAACAAAGGCAGCCCCTTCCATCTCCTCCGCCAGCAAGCCCCCCTGCTCTTCCACGACCCGTCACACCTCTTCGATCCCTTCGCCAGCGCCGCCCTCCTGTTCCATACCTCCGGCCTCGCCGTGCCGTCCGATTTCCACCGCGACACCTCCCTCCTCCCTTCCGACTTCACCTCCGCCGTCAATGCCCTCTCCGCAGGGTCACCGCTAATATCAAAACCAACCTCCGAGCAAGCCGAACCCCTCGTCAAAGCCACACGCAAAGCCTACCTCACCTTTCCCCCACGCAAATCCTCTCTCCAAATCCCACCCACTCTTCTCTTATACGACCCCGTACCCACTCCTGCTTCCCGAACTCGAAAAAGCACCGCCAGCCGGCGCCGGACCGCCTCGGGAGCGAACTCCTTCCAATCCCAAGCCAATGACCTCGCGGGTGCCATGATCCGCAGCGTGGAGGTGCACGAGCTGCGGGACCGCATGAAGTGGGACGAGACACTCGAGGACCCAGATCTGCTGGCCGAGGAGGCAAAGAGGCGGGTGCGCCTCGCGCAGGTGGGCGAGGACTCGGAGGACGGGGCGGAGGCGGGATTGGGAGTGCTGGATCTGAATGGAGCTGGGGAGGAGGCTGCGGGGGATTGGTTGAGGGCGAGGGTTGAAGGGGAAGATGAGTACTGAGTGCTGTACGGAAGTACCAGAGGTAGTATTCTGGGAGGTTGACAACGCCTCCTCTATTATTTTGTACCTTACCTATGATTGTATGATATCTGGACTGTATATAGTCTTCAGCTACCTAAGCTGGAGGCGAGGCAATCAAGTTGGAAACCATCCATCTCAATTTTTAAATCAGATTCCAAGCCAAGGTCTTCTTTCGAGATGCTTCAGTCAAAAGAGACACAATTCTATTGGGCCCTGAAAGTCTGGAAGAATTACGTTTTCATCCAACATGCTGGCAGGGGGGGCCGGAGAGCTCCTGCCGTCGTTCACAGCAACGGATGTTTGGCGCTAGTGCTCCCAGAAGCACAGATTGCGTCACTCGACAGCATCCAATCCACAGAGCATTTTATCCATGAAGAAAGCAACGACAAGATATCGCTCACTTCATACTTTGACGTTAGGTAACATCTCAAAACCCCACGCGGTAGCCGAGACAATTGAGGGACTCCGCTTAAACGCCGTCAACACCACGCCCAAAGGATAAAACTTACATAACAGAGTGCGGGGTGTCACTGCCGTCAAAACTCTCCGAAACTCTCAGCCCGACTGAGATATACAACCTCCACCTCATCTGAATGATCTCAACTCAAACCAAACCACCAGGAAGAAACCCCCCTGCGTACAAAAAGCCACTCCTCCTCGCATCCCTCCTCGCCCTGACCCTGGCCCTTTTCCTCTCCACCAACCCCTCCTTCCTCCCCCGCCTCGCCCTCCTCGCAGGCCACCTCACCCGCCGAAACGCCTCCGCCTTCACCGCCACCGCCCCAATGACGTCCCCCTACGCCAAGGAGCTCGAGGTCGCCCAGCTCGCCGTGCAGCGGGCCGCGCGCCTCACCAAGCGTGTGTTCCACGAGAAGGCCAAGGGCACTGTGTCCAAGGACGACGCCTCGCCCGTGACGATCGGCGACTTCGGGGCCCAGGCGCTCATCATCGCCGCGCTCAAGCACCACTTCCCGGGCGATGAGATCGTCGCTGAGGAAGAGGCCGCACAGCTGCGCACCGACGCCCCGCTGCGCGAGCTGATCTGGGACCTCGTCAGCACCACGCAGCTCGACGATGCCGCCGCCGAAGGCCTCCTGGGCGGGCGCATCCCCGATGCGGACGCCATGCTGGAGCTCATCGACCAGGGCAACAGCCAGGGCGGCGCGCGCGGCAGGATATGGGCTATTGACCCCATTGATGGCACCAAGGGATTCCTGCGCGGGGGACAGTACGCCGTGTGCCTTGCGCTGATGGTTGATGGTGATGTCAAGGTCGGCGTGCTGGGCTGCCCGAACCTGCCGGTGGATGATGCCGCCCCGCTGACGGCGGATATTGGCAGCAACCAAACCGACGAGGGTCGCGGGGTGATCTTCTCGGCTGTCATTGGCCAGGGGGCGACGAGCCGGCCGCTCGGGACGGGTGCGCTGGCTGAGGGGAAGAAGATTTCGATGAAGCCGATCACGGAGATGTCTAGCGCGACGTTCTGCGAGAGCGTTGAGTCTGGGCACTCTAACCAGTCTGACTCGGCACAGATCGCGCAAAAGCTGGACATCACGAATCCCAGCGTCAGGATGGACTCTCAGGCCAAGTACGGCTCGATCGCGCGTGGCGCGGGAGATATCTACCTGCGTCTGCCGACGTCGAAGACTTACCAGGAGAAGATTTGGGATCACGCTGCTGGAGACCTGATCGTCCGGGAGGCAGGCGGCCAAGTCACTGACACCACAGGCAACCGGCTGGATTTCAGCGTCGGGAGAACGCTGGCTAGCAACAAGGGTGTTGTTGCGGCGCCTGCGGCCGTCCACGGACAGGTGATCAAGGTCGTGCAGGAGGTTCTTGGGCTGAGTCAATGAGCCTCCTCTATCGAGGCCCAATAATTGTACAGGTTGTGGCACAGGCGTAGTAGCCACCCAAGAGTTGGGCAGCCAGATAGAGTAAATGTACAACAAAAAAAGAAGATCCTGCGCGCGCCTCCCCTCTATTTGATCTTCTTCTGCTTCAGCTTGATCGTCTCCTCGTTGACGAAGATTCCCTTCCCCTTATACGGCTCCGGGACTCGCCACCTCCGAATCTTGGCCGCGAATTCGTGCATTGTCTCCTTGTCGATGCCCTCGAGGAGGATCCTTGTCACCTGCGGCGCACTGGCCTTCATGCCCAGCGGCACAGGCATTATGACGGGGTGAGAGAAACCGAGCTTGAGGATGATGAACTGCTGGCCGGGGTACTGCTCTTCTTGCGGGCGCAGCTCGACCGTCGCTCTGTAACCGATACCTACCAGCCGCAGAACGGTAGTATGGCCTTCCGAGACGCCGCGGACGTATCTGTTGAGGTAGGACCATGTCGTCCCTAGCACGGTGAATGTCAGCTTCTAGCCTTTCTACCACTAATAGCTCACGCTCCTGATAGCGGAATCATCACATACCCCACATCTCCTTCTGCTTCTTGATCTCCTGGTCCTCCACGCTCAGCAGCGCCGTCCTTGCCTCCGTGTCATGCTCGATCTTGAGATACGGCGGGATCTCCATGGAGAGTGTTCCTGCCAATTCGCAACACCACCGCGTCAGCACTTCCGTCCCTTTTCCATGTCTGCACCCCTCCCATCACTTTGCACAACACATTGCGCGGCGGATCGCAAACTCACCCAGCGGCCCGGTCACCGACACAGTCCTCTTGGCGATCTTCAAATACGTCGTCGTGTCCTTCTTGAGCTTGGGCTCCCCAACCACAAACTCCACCCCGGGGGGGATCGAAATGGGCGTCCGGCCCAGCTTGGACGGGCATGTCGTTGTCGCGGAGAAGGGTCTCGAGGAGGTCGCTTGCTGTGTTGTCTGGAAGGCGGGTACGAGGAAGCTGGGGAGGGTGACGATCGGTGACGACGTGGAGGGGGCGGCGAGCGCCCGACCGAGGGCGCGGGCTCGGCTTGGGGTCAGCATTTTGGAGAGCGAGGGTGCGGCGGAGGCAATTGGGACAATTGCGCGACGTGCCTGGCGACGACGACGGGGTGGATGCTGCGCTGCTGGATGGCTTCGAAAAAGATGAGATTCGGGAAAGCTTCGGTTGATTGTGGTGAGCATGGGTCGGAGCTTGGATCCACAGCTGGGGGTGCCGGTGTGGGCTTAGTCAGCTGGGTGGGTGTTGTGCGGAATACCCCTGAGACTCAAAGTGGCCGAGTGGTTGGTTCACTGGGGCAACCGGGCAGCTCGCATCAACATGGTGAGAACCTCGGAATGAAACAATTTCCTTCACTATTGGGCATGAAAGGTGGGGATATTGTACTATTAATGAGGCTTTCTTTCAGATACCTAACATGTTTATCTTCTCTAGGTTTCCATTCTATCTCCTACCTAGTTTGGGTTGATGTCTTGGCTCTCCGTGTCGTCGCACAGAAAACAGAAACAGAAACATCCAAGGAATCCTCAAAGGCAACTTCGATTTCCTGGGCCAGTTCTTTGCTTTGAGCGTGTATCCTGCTCGTGGCCACATTTTTTTTTTACAGAATTTAGGAGATATTTGACCGGCCTTGGTCTCCAATGAAGGCTTTGGCTAACAGAAAAGAAGTCTCTTTTCTCTGTGCAAGGATACGTCATGAGAATACCCAGAGTTTGTGCCGGAATATCAAGACCTGTCTTGTTGCCTTATAGGCCTCGACTGCATTATGAAACACCCCGATACCTACCATTGGGACAGGCCGTTTGAGAATGCAGGACGGCCTATAACAGTCAAAAGCCATGAGCTGCTTTGACAGTAGGAAAGCTTCTTCCACACTGGCCCGGGCCTTCTCATACCAGGATGTTCATCTGATTCAGCCATACCCTTTTGCCTTGAGAGTCAAATTTCATCTGAACAACGGCTGTCTTGAAGTCTGGACTATCTTGAAGAATTTAACTTCTTGGTTCTCTCACAAATGGATAACATCTTCACCCAACAGCGGACCCGGCCGGTGCCTTCCTGAACTATACCAGCGGGTTGCTCCTTCCTCGTCCGCAATCATTTGCAGCCACAGCCTCTGAGGTGGCCATCAACGCTCCACGCCACAAGCTGCTTCTTATCATTTTTTTCAGATCTCATTTATTCCCACTCTCCTCCTCCTTCATCATCCGTCCTTCCTGGTCCGACACATTCGCATGGTCGCACGAGGCGTTCGTGATTGCCAACTATCAATCGTTGCAAAGCCGCCATGGCCTTGAACAGACTCCAGGTGCTGCTGGTCCTGCTCGCATTTCTACTGCGAAGAACTGAGGCGGGGTTTTCATGGAGGGGCGACAATCGACCAGCGAGAGGTATGGTCCAAAGCCAGCCGTCAGAAGTCGCCCAAGCCAACCTCCAAAATATTCTTACCGTCACGTTAAGTGAGCTGCAGGAGCTTGAATCAGAGCCTCTCTGCCACAGGGTCGCTGCCCGTCTTCTGGTCAACAACTGCCAGCTCGTGGACGGTAAGGACGATGCAACTATTCTTACAGATAGCGGACGCCAGGTCCGTGACTTCGTGGACTCGTACGCCGCCAGCTTGGCCATATGCGACCTCGAACGAGGGAGTTTCAAAATACCATTGGAGTGCGCAAAATTCCGGGAAGCATCCCTCAGTCAAATTGCTATTCGGACTCAGCCCCAGCTCCATGTGAGCCCCAAAGAGATTGGCCTCTGTCTATCGGCACTGGCCGCCTCGGACGCGGCATGGAGTACATGGATCAGCTATCGCCACAAGGCCCTACGGTTCTGTGAGGCCGCTAGAGGAGACAACGAGAAAGGTAAGTTTTTGATCTCTGCTGGTTTAGTTCCACCACTGACGTACTGCAGCACAGAGCATACTCCTCTACCAAAAGCTCACCAAGGTAATCGCGAAGTTTGTCGAAGGCGTAGACTTAGATCTCCAACGGAAAATGGACGACCTTGATAACCGAGCTCGGCAAGCTCTTGACAATATTGACCGGCTATCGCCGCAAGTAGACCGCCTAAAAGATAGACTGGTAATGGTCGAGGACTATCTCTCGGGCAATCTCGCATATGCTTTGAAGAAGTCATCTAAGTCCACAGGCGACGCACTGCAGAGCGCAGAAGATCTCAAACAGCTTTTGAGCACGCTTGTTAGCACAATTCTTGAACGGAACGAGCAACTCTCCTCCGCACACGAGCTCTCGGTACGAAAGGCAACGGGAAAGACGAATGAAGATATCGCAGCACTGGCAGAAATCGTTTCGATGACTGCCGCTTCTACTAGCGCCTTGCAACGGCAAATTGTGAGTCTTTCCTTCCTGCTGTGTCTACTCTCCATTTCTAACCTATTTTGCCTAGGAGCTCTCGAGCGAGCATGCAGCATCACTAGCCCGGCAACAAGATTCCATGGAGCAAGGATTCGATAGACTACTCGCACGTCAAGATGCCGTTGAGCAGGGCTTCGATGGACTGCTTACCACCGCCCGCACACTGGCCGCCGATTTTGAGACGCACACCCAAATGCTTCAGCAAGCAACGAATACCACGAACGAACTTCTCGATACCCTAGAGGAGACCACTGACACCGCTGCCTCGCTGACAAAGACCCTCGCGGGTTTTGGATCCGGAAACTGGTGGCCTTATTTCCTTTGCCCGGCGTTCACTGTCGTCGTTGGATCTTACGGACTTGAACCTTCCGCTTTCCGAAACTTTTGGTTGGGAGCCATTGGCGAACTCGCTGGCTTTCTAATATCTGCTCCGTCCTCTGAGCGGTTAGGCAAAGAGTTTAACTTCTCTTTCCTTACATCCCCAAACACAACTGCTCTCAAGATCTGATGATGCTTGAACCACGACAGCATACGCATAGAGATTTTGGGTGGATGACATAATATTCATAGCCTGGTGACAAACACAGTGGAGGAGAGTCTCCGCAGCGAGTTAGAGAGAGCGCAAACATATGAGAAGAGATATATTGGGATCATTGCGGAAATCCACAAACAAGTTGGTACTTTACTAGCGCTGTTGACCACTTCTGTGTAGTGATCGGGAGTGACTTGATGCAGAACTGCAGCGGGAACGGTGATACTAGGGGGGTGAAAATTAGTGCATCGGCCAAGATCGGTGAATGGCCGCTTGGTTTGAATCAACTCCTAGAGACAGAGATCTTTCCAATCGGCTATAACTTGAGAGGTATGGTGGTGCGGCTGCCCCGAGGGAAAGCAGAGCGGCTGTATGGCGCCGCCATAGACTGCTTCTCCGACCAGTCATTTCAACAATAGGGATTGTAGTATAGTGGTCAGTACTTCTCGTTGTGGTTCATTTCACAGCGATCCGAGAGGACCCAGGTTCGATTCCTGGCAATCCCACACTTTTTTGCCTTTCCACCACAATAAATTTAGTGGGCTTCTTTTTTTGGCAAAGGCAGACGCCGCCCAACCACCTCATGCCTCGGCGGGGATGGCCGGGACATCGGTCAACCAATCATTCTCTTTCAGTGCCTCTGTTGACCGATTGATGAGAGTTGGGATGGAGTCAGGTCATCGTCCTTATCCTCTCAACGTGTTCTAAGTGGTGATTGTGATATCACCATCGGTTCTACGTTGGCAGCTCATTCTTGAAGCTGCACCTCGAGTTCGAGCGGAGCTCATTCCCCTTCGAGACTTCGCTCATAGATAGAAGTAGTATCTCACCGCCTAAAGACATCGAAATGGCAGGCTCATTCGAACAGTTCATCAAGTTCGCAACAGATGCCTGTGAGCGATATTTCCCCCTCCCTCTCAATCAAGACCAAAACCAGAACCAAAATCACTAACACCTCTCAGCCGGCCTCGAACGCACCTTCCGTTTCCTCCAAGCCATCGCCCAAACCCTCATCTTCTTTGCCCCAACCCAATCCCTCCTCTTCCAAATCCTCACCTTCCTCTCGCCCGATGGCCACGAGAAACTCCAGCCGCTCTCCCTCTCAGTACTGAGCACCTTGCGCGCGCGCTTCGCGATCGGCAGGCGCTACTTCCGCGTCTTTCGCTTCCTGGAGTCGTTTAATTCGGCGTGGACGCTGTATCACCGCGCTGCTGGGGCGGAGGGGATGGGTCTGGAAAAGTGGCTGGATGTATCGGCCAAGTCGTTCAATGGGATGTATTTGCTCCTGGAGACAATGACGTTTCCGGATGCTTTGGGTGTGGAGGGGTTGGGCATCTGGGGCGGGGAGGTAGGTGGGATGTTAGTGGTGGAGGCGCAGCGGTTTTGGCTGTTTGCGCTGGTTTGTGGCGTCGGAGCTGGGGGGGTGAGGTTGTGGAATGGGTCAAGGGGGAGGGATGGGAAGAAGAAGGGAGAGAGAGAGAAGAAGGGGCAGGGCGGGGATGGTCAAAGGGAGAAGT
>Ga0247780_1000715_pt1 | contig 27776 bp, 20 predicted proteins | sample UWRJL079202R5_FD_179927 | JGI IMG/M metagenome (GOLD analysis project Ga0247780, IMG submission 179927) | Plant litter microbial communities from Arlington Agricultural Research Station in Wisconsin, United States - UWRJ-L079-202R-5 | ecosystem: Environmental > Terrestrial > Plant litter >... | reverse complement strand
CAGAATACAACTGCCGCAAGTTCGTACCTCGCGAGAGCGTCATGGCTGGTTTGACGGACAGTGCCAAACAGAAGGCCATTGCCTCTGTCAACGCCCTGCTTGATGACTAGGCGCACCCTGCACCCAAAACCGCGCTTGCAGACGTTGGGTAGGTAGGATGCAGGAGTGTTGGAAACATTTCGAGGCCGAATCATTGTTTTTATCTTAGACTCTGGCAGCCAGTGTGCGTAGTAACTCACTTTTAAAGAAGCATAATGTCATTGAATGCTTTTTGAGTACACTCCCAACTGATATCCGTGTGTTGAACGGGACTTGGATAACAAAGAAACCCCAGCTCTGGTATTAACAAACAGCCCGAACTAGGCCTACAACTTACCCTTCAACTTATACTCCCCCTTCACCACCCGCTCACAAAGATCCTTCAACGGCTGCCCAGCCCATTCAAAGTCCTCGATCCCCAAGTACACCTGCGCGCTCAACCTCGTCCAAAACCTCTCCCGATACACAAACACCGGTAAAAACGTCCCATACTCCTTCATCAACCTCCCTTGAATCCAATTGATCACCAGCCCCTGATCCCCCCTCGGAACAACCTCCACCCCCTCCAACCCCTCATCCCTCGCCATACGTCCCACCCCTTCCTCCCCATTCCCTGCGGCCTCAACCGCAATCGGTAACGCCACATTCACCATCGCACACTTCCCCAGCGTCCCCTCGCTATTCTCAAGGACCTTCGTCCCCAGCACCTCCGCGACTTTCCTCCCCCCTTCCCGCGCCAGCGCCTCCTGGTACGCGATAATCTTCTCCTCCCCGCCAAGAACCTCCTCTCTCCAGCGGATACTATCCCCCACCACGAGATAAGGCGAGTTATCCAGCGTCCCAATGAACTCAAACGCCGTCACAAACGCCGACTTCCCGCTCGGCGGGAGTGGATTGCTCCGCACCGGTGCGCCCGCCACCTCCTGCGGCACAAAGCCATGCGACGTCGGCATCGTGGACCGAATAAGCTGCTGATTCCGCACCGGGACGTAAAACACCGCGCACCCGCGCGGGACGTGCAGCCACTTGTGGCAGTTTGAGACGAAGAAGTCCGGGTCGAGCGCGGCCATATCGAGCGAGACCATGCCGATGCCCTGGGCGCCGTCGACGCAGGAGAGAATTCCGGCGGAGCGGCAGGCGGCGGTGATGGCTTCGAAGGGGAAGCGGATGCCGGGGAGGGAGGAGACGACGTCGAAGACGCAGACTTTGGGGCGCTTGCCGTCGGCGCGGGAGGCGGCGACGGCGGCGGTGAATGCGGAGAGGATGGTGGAGTCGGGGCAGGGGTAGAGAAGGGGGATGAGGCGGGAGGAGGCGCGGCCGTGGGAGGTCTCGACGATGTAGTCGATGGTTTTGGCGCAGGCGCCGTAGATGGTGTCGAAGTAGAGGATTTCGTCGTTGTTGTCGGGGGCGAAGCTGAGGTTGCGCAGGACGGTGTTGACGCCGACGGTGGCATTGCTGACGAAGACGACGGTGTCGACGGGGGCGTTGATGATCTTGGCGACGGCCGCGCGGGATTCGTCTAGGATCTCGATCTGCTTGTAGCGGATGAAGGGGTCAGGTCGGGCCTCGGCTTGGTCTTGGTATTCGCGGCGCTTGGCTTGGATGACACGGGGCATGGTCCCGAAGGAGCCTGTGTTTTGTGAGTCAGGGGTTGAGATTCGGGGAGGTATGGGACTCACCATGGTTGAGGTTGCGGAAGGCCGGATCGAAGAGGAATTGTTGCTCTCTGAGTTCTTTTCCGTACTCGACCACACCACCCGCCTTTTGGTCTACCAGGAGAGACGCCTCCTTGGGCCTGATGGCAAGATCCTGCGTGTTGGCTACCATGTTGGCGAATTTGAGGCTTGTGATGGCAGGTGTTGGGATGCGATGAGGATGTGGATCGGGTTGCTATCCGGATCCAAGAAATTGTAGAGATTAAGGTTGTTAATAAAGCACAGACGATCAAGATGGTTGAGTCATTAGACTCCGCTGGAAGCTGATAGCGTTGTTGGGTGAGGGCTGAAGTGGATACTGGGGGGAGTCACGCAATTTGTTTCCAAAGCCAACCCAACCGGTCCGGGCCCGGGAGCAAAACTGTCGATTTGTAACACTTCTTTCGGCGGGGAAACAATCCCACGCCAGCTGATGCAGTCGTGGCCAGTTAGATCACGTCGATTGGCTACCGATGCACTGAATGGTCCTACATCGGCTTGTTGGCAGGAACAAACTTCAATCCGTGATATTGTTGCGGTGAATGCTGCATGCCAGTGATTTCGGGACGCGTCCACCCCGCATATCTTGGCGTGCACCGGCATCCCTAGCTCGCCGTTGCCGTTCATGTCCTCGGTAGGGCGCGTTCGGGTGAGTAACTCTGCGGAGGGACTTGACCAAGTTGGTGACCGAATGCCGGCGCAAGCCGTCTCGAGGCGTGGCGCTTGACGCGGCGTTGGTGGGGCCGAGGACGGAGACCAACACCCCGAACCGTGTTGTCAGTTTGCGAATACGGCGTGTGAGGGAGGGTTTGGCGCGTTCGGTGAGAAATGAAGTCGTATCGAATGCGTCGCCGCCCTACCGCTTGGCGTAGACAATCTTTTGGGCTGGGCGGTAGAAAGGCGTGCTTGACACAGGCAGCCCCGACTCATCTAACGCCTGGACCAACTTCCCAAGCCACGCATGGTATCCCGCAAACATTCCAACCCCCATCCAGCCCTCACAAAACGCCTGCAACGCCTTGTACCGCTGCACCTGGAACTCCTTCTCCTCCACACCGGGCGTCACCTCCATCAACGCCATTGACACCTTCGTCACACACACCGGACACAAATACGGCGGCTGCCTCACATCCTCCGCCATGCCCGCCGTGCTCTGCATGACGCATGCATAATACGAGCAATGTCCCAAACACAAACAATGCCCCAACTCATGCGCAACTGTCCTCGCAACCCTCGAGAACCACAACCCACCAAGATCCTCCTCCGGCGCCGGCGCCGCCACCGCCGCCCTGACCGCCGCCCCCAACGGCGTCTCCCCGAACCCCTTCGCCTGCTTCCGCCTGAAAGCCAGCGGAACCCCCCTCCACGGCGCCCCATTCGCCCACATCTCCTCCCCACAAACCTCCGTCGCATAGCTGACACAGTGACTCGCCGGCCACATGTGCTCCCGATCAACCACCCCCTCATCCAACCCGGGATGATACCGCGCCGCCGAAACCACCGCAATCCTGCTACTCCCGTACGCCCGCCCACAGCAGAAGTCGTCCTCCTCGTCCTCATACAAATCCTGCTCCGTCATCATCACCAGCGAATACGCATCGTCCGGTAACGCCTCCAGCGCCGCGTCGAGGACATCATTCAGGTTCAGCTGCCGCTTGAAGGCCCCGTCGGGACACGCGCGTGTGCGCACGCCAGTGACGCCCTCTTCGCCAACCTGCAGCCCGACCACGTCTGGCGCTGTCCCGGCGGTGCCGTCCGTCCAGGGCGTGAAAGCTACCGTGCCGGGGTACGGCTTCACCGCAAGGGGGTGATAGAACGCCGCCAGGTAAGCGAGGATGTCCTTCTCCTTTGGCGATTCCACCGCGCGCGCGGCGGTTGAGATTTCTGCCGGAACAGCCCAGGTCTTCATGAATGACAATGATGTAGGGATGGCCGGCACCGACGCGACGTAGATGGTCTTGCGCTCGTGAGTGAACGGGTTGCGTAGCTTCTCGCGCATCCAGGAGCGCAGACTCTGCGGGGGGTCCTTGGGGTCGATGGCGAGCGCGTCGTCGGGGAGGACAAGTGGGCCGGGGAAGGTGTGGCCGAAGGCGATTTCATCTTCGCGGGTCGCGGCGGTGCCGCGGAATTGGCCGATGCGGCCGGAGGGCGTGGCTGCTGCTTTGCGGTTGACGAAGGGGGGGCGCGCGAATTTGGCTTCGGCGGCGTGGTCGGAGACGTCGACTTGTAGGCCGTCTTTGTGGGTGCATGGCTTGGAGGGAGGCATTTGGCGGGATGCTTTGAGGTATTGAGGTGTTGAGGGGAAGGGGAGAGATTATTCCGTTCCCTCTGGTCCATGGTGGCAGGTGCCAAGGCGCCAGGTTGTAAACAAAACTCCAGGCAGCAGCCGGGGACTGCTGAGGGTTAGGGTCACATTAACACCTAGATGGTGACCTCCGTACAAGCAACGTGTTTGAGGAATTTATACCTGTGTCTTATCGTTCATTTGACCGAAATAGGGCTTTAACTCTCCACCTCCGATTCGCCAACACAAATACTAAAGACGAGAGGTTGTTATTAAGATTTACAAGTAATTAAGTTAAACAAGACAATTACCAAGACCCTGCGACGATGGATCCCCGGCCTTTTACCGTTTGCGAGTCCCGGCTGTTCAGCATAGCACATTCACGAGTTATAGTATCGCGGATGTGTCTGAGAGGCTGTATCGTGAAACACCCCAGTCAGCTTGGCAATCCCAACCCCAACTGTTCTCACTTCTGGCCTCCTGATTCACACATGACTTGAACGAAACAGCCCCCACCAGATCTCGCGGCGATGGGACTCCCGTCTTCCTCCTTTTGCGAGCCGCGCTTGTGAACCGTGGGACATCCACCGGTCATATCGCGGAGGTCACTGAGAGCCTGCATCGTGAGAGTCCTGAGTCAGTCTGGCAGTTTGACGCTCCATTGGCCATTCGTAGGGTCCAGGTGGAGACATACCCGGTTGAAGTTATTGGTGCATAGTTCAAATGTAGCCGATTGTCGGCCTGAGATTCCAAACCCCTTTGAGGTGTTAGATCTCGTGTTGTGGAAATGGGTCCAAGGAGATCACCTACCGTGGCGCCTGAGATCGTGTCTCGCGCAGCAAGATTGGGAGTATGATTTCTATCTGAGCCACCGTCGTTGAAGGAGGCAGCACGTTTGGCTACCACGTTCGCCTGTGTCGTAGTGGCGAGTAGTAAGAGTCCGGCGGCGACAGACTTCGCGAAACGCATAGTGAGGTAGGTGATAAAAAAGAAACAGCGCAGATGATGATGGACAGGTAACTTCTCTGAGAGAACTAGTAGCTGATGAGCTTGAAACCCTGCGATTTTGGCGTGTACGCAAGACAGTTCCAGCTACTCCGATTGACTGGGGTCCTTTGACGCCGCGCCAAGGCAGATGTGCTGTTATATAACCTTGGGGACCTGCAAACCGTGGAGCGGACATCAATGGTCTTCATCATCGATGAGGCGCAGCAATGCACCCCAGGGCTGCAACAAAGCCAAGACTTTCTCACCGAGGAACAGGCCTATTGTGTTCGTCCCAAACTTGGAATTGATATGACCAGCGATATTAAACTGCTAAGAATCGAATTAGCCCTTCCGTTAGTTCGACACTGCCGAATATCTGTCCCGTCGCTGACCAGGTCAGGCCCCTCCGCTGTACTACCCTCCTCATAAGGGACGGTCCCTCTGGGGGTTGCGCCAAGTGATATGAAGTCGTCTCCTGCCGTCTTCGGAAACGAAGATTGGGTTGCGCACTGAGCTGCCTATTGGTCCGGGTAATGTCCGAGATGTGAGGTTTCGGACACAGCGCAAGGCGCAGCTGCTATGAACCCCTGATTGATGACCACCCGCACTAGTGTGCGTAGATGCCAAAAACTCGAAAGCCCATACCGAAGAATACAGGGTAACGGGTAACGCCTAAAAGGTCACCCAACAAAATCGCTGATTCAAGGGGGGGATCTATACCCGCGGTACTAAGTTGGGTCGTCCGAGCCTCACTGCCGCCCTCCACTTCCAGACAATACCACTCGGTCTCAAACTACCAAGACACAGCAATCATGGCCTCACTGAAACGTCAGGACACTCTGCTGGACAAACCGGTGGTCCGAAATGCCCCATGGCCGGGAATCGTGGCTATCATTGCCATGTTAGCATGTCTTATCGCCTCAGGGGTGGTAGTGGGTATCGCCAATGACAGCCCGGTGACATCGTGGGGAGTGCGGCCTGCCGTATTGCTGGCCGTTTTCACAGCAACATCCAATGTCGTCTTCAACACGGCCTTGGCAACCGGGATAGCAGTCCGGTTCTGGCTGTGTGCGTCCAGAGGCGTCAAGCTTTCCCAGCTGCACTACATCTGGGACCATGGAGGAGTCCTCAGTTTCAGCTCCGCTGTCCGATCTGGACCCCCGGCGAGGACAGTAGTCTTGCTGGCGCTGCTAGCAAACGTGCTGCAGTTTGTGGGAGCACCGCTCCTCCAGCGGTCATCATATCAGGTCATCCAGGATCGGTACAGCAATAACACCATCTCAATGGACTTAGCTCGGGAGATCCCAGCCGGTGTTTTCGGGACGAACAACAACGGAGTGGTGACCAGCGCCGAACGCGTCCTCATGCCGCTTGTCCAGCACTGGTGGCGCAACACCTCCATGACCACCCTTGGCCGCGAAGGATACACGTGCGACGGGGTCTGCGACGGCCACGTCCCCGGGGCAGGCTTCACATACCACTGCTGGACAACCCAGCGTCCTCTGGAGTTGGCCACCAAGAAAACTGACAACCAAACCGTCTTCCTCATAGCGCTGACTAACAAGGAAAATGCCACTACCGGCCCCTACCTCCGCTTGACGTCCTTGCACCTCTCGGAAATTGACAACGATTGCGTTGGTACAATTCGTGAGGAAACATGTGATCTTGAGTCGGCGACCATCGAGTATCCCATCACAATTCAAAACCAGACTGTCCACCTACGGCGCGAGGAACTCGTCACAGGCGGAGGGCCACGCGTCGTGTCACGGTACTCAGTGGCGGGAGACTCGCCCAACATAACCGGAAAAGCCGGGATTGGTCCATTATTCACACTCCGTAACTTCGCTATCAATCGCATCACGGACATTGCGCAAAAGAAGTACCGGGAAGAGTCGAACATGTCGCTTTACGTGTCACCGTCGATCCTCGCCGACATCTTCTATGTCGCCGACGGCGGCAATGATGCTGGGCCGAAGGCACGCTGCCGCCTCTTGTGGACAAGCCCGACGGAGTATGTGCTAGCGAATCTGTACGATTTCATGTTCCGCTCTGCGATGCAGCTTGGCAATGGGACTGAGACGCAGACATTTGCAGTCCGGCGAACGACGCCGACACTGGTGTTTCAGGCTGATGTGCGTTATCTGGGCGCTGGTCTAGTGCTCACGGCGTGTGGCATTGGCCTTCTTGCTTTGCTGATGTGGGGATGGTGGCAGCTTGAGCGGTCAGTGACTCTGAGCCCGTTGGAGACGGCAAGTGCGATGGGGGCGCCTATTCTTCAAGAGGCAGAGCGGGATGCGAGTATCAATGAGATACTGGCCAAGGTGCGAAACATTGAGTTCCGGCTGGGGTCGCCGCAGGTCGAGACGTCGGTGACGGAGATAGGTAAGGAGTAGTGCAAGACACAGAATAGGATTTGGGGAATGTGGGAAGTTGTACTGAAGGTGCCCCGTGTCGACTCACGGCCACGGCCACTGCCCGCCAGTTGGAGGCTGAAATGTGCCTTGCTTCTCGGTGTTGACGTGCCGACGTTCAGGCGACGGAATGAGCAGGAATCTTCTGATGATGAGAACTCTCCAAACTGAATCCCAGACTGCCCCCAACAGTTATCGACCCTTGACCTATACCACTCATACTAGAATCAGTGAAGATTCTTTGTCGCCCGTTGACAGCTCGCTCCAAGATGGACCACCGGCAACGGGCCCATCATGGCACTCTCCACCGCTTGGCATTGCACAAAGCGCGGGACCGATAACCTTAAATTGCAGGTCTCCTGTATCTACCGGTCCTCCCGTGACAGGTCTTACCACAAGCATCGTGACCGCGTTCACCGACCTCTCGTAGACAGTTGGTTTGATGTAAAAAGTATCAGATTTCCAAAGCGGCCGCCAAATCGGTATCATGATATCGCCGCTCTGCACCTCTCGAGGGCCGATGCCATAGCGCGGACACAGCTCTGATCCGATCTCTAGCGGCTGGAGGGCGAATACAGAAAACTCCTGCAATATGAAGGCTAGACCCTTGACTGGGTTCAGCCCTCACGGGGTGCCGGACCCCGGGGAGACGCCGTCCACGTCTGGCACGTAGTGGTCCGCCCCCAAAGGCTTATCAGTCCCGAAACGGCGAAACTCGACGATAACCCGAACCAAAGCCATCAAATCCAGCATGTGCAAGTTTGGCTGCCCATCATCAAGTGGGAAGAAGTCTCGTAAAACCGCCGTCAACTTCTCTGTCCTCTGTTGGTTGTCTTGAGGAGCGGGCTGGCCGAAATGGGTTCTTACAAGCCGGACCTGTCCGGAAATGGAAGGGTTCCAGTGAATGCGTAAAGCGCCGAAAGTGTATGATAGTCTCACTAGGGGGGGATGTCCCGGAGATGCGGGATAAGGCTCATAGGTGTCGACGTTGAGGATCTGGGAATGGTAGGGAAGACTCCGTTTTCGGGACTTGGACCAGTCCGGGACCCATGAAGGATGACAGTTGCTATCCGTGGCGGAGCCGACGGGGCCGAATTCGAATAAATGAAGCAGTAACTGAAGTTTGGTATTGTCTGTGCCGGTTGCCAAGAGGAAGGACGCAGCTTGCCGGTAAAGTTCAGCCCAGTGGACAGTGTAGTCGATGGGAAATCGACTTTGTTTCGGGACGAGGCAATGGAGTGCGGCAATGCGGTCCCTCGGGTCCTTGCATTTGGCTTCGTGAAAATTCCACAACAGTTCCAAGAGCATTCCAGTCCCAGTGGTGACAGTGCTGGTGACCGAGCCAAGGCATGCGGCCATCTTGAAATGGTAGTCCGACGTGTCCAAAGCCTGCCACCGAGTGGTCGCTAGACTAAGCGTGGCGAGAGGGATGCTGTGCTTCCCGCAATACACTCTCGCATGGCGAGCTAGACTAGCCTCCTGAATGACCCACCGACGGGAGAACCACGGCTGCTCAAAGAAGCCGATAAGGTCTGCGAGACCCTTTACGGCCTCATTGACTGAGAAAGATTTCCTCAGACAAGCGGCCACCCGAGATGACATTGTCACCTTCTCGCACTCTTCCAGTCTGCTGACTTTTCGGAAGAACCGGAAGGTTTGCGCGGTGCGAGAGTGCCCAGGTCCCAACCAAATGTACACCTCCTTCGCTTGTTCGTAAATGCGGCCCATTCTGGGAATCTGCTGAGCTTTCTCCAACTCGTCGCTCTGGTTAAGACACACGGCGTCGATCCACAGAAATTGCCGCTTTCTTGGCACGCGGAACCGACGCAGCACAGTGTCGACATTCGGGGTAATTCTCAGATACGAGGTATTGCCACCGTCCTCGGTGATCTCCAGCGTCAGGTGAGGCTTTTGATCCCCCCAATAGTACGAGATGGCGAAGTACTCGGGATGCTGTGGTGCAAGCGACGGAGTAGCGATTGAGCATGTCAATGGGGCCACCTCATTCACCGCAGGGTGAAGGACGACAAGCCGAACGGTGTCTGCATCGGGCAGGGGCCGGTATTCGTACTCGTTCAGAGGAGGCATATTTCGGACTGGAAGGCTTGAGGCGCTGTTGAGGAATTATGGCCCATGGAAATGGCGATGATTTCTTTGAGAAGAGACGAGATGTTCCTGCGGGTTGGGCATCAGCCAGAGGCGGGGCAGCGGCATTGGATGCATTGCTCTGCAAGGCGAGTGGTTTACGACCAATAGAAAAGGTTTCCATGTCAGGCCACGCGGTCATTGACAAACGTGATCAACGCCTGTGATAAGGCCGAAACCGCGGCGTGCAAGTGTCCGACAACCTATTTGTGGAGCCGGATCTGTCCAGAACTGCCATTTGATTGTCGGCAAGGTCGACACTGTATTCATCAATCTGCTGGGGCGTTAGTGTGAAGCAAGGAGTCTGGGTTGGTGCTCGGGCGACTGAAGGCAAAACATGCTGTAGTGGGTTTTCAGGTAGCAAGATGCCTTGGGATGTCACGCGCTTTGTAACGGAGTGTAGTTGTGAGTTGTGTGTCCACGAGAAAACGCAACTGCGAGTTATCGAAGAGGCTGGAATATTGTCTTGGTGTACAAAAAGCTACCAGTCTATGACTCTTGTTCCTGAAGTTCCAAGTCTCGTTTCTCTTGGTCGGCCTCAAACCGTCGCAAACACCCCCCAATCCACTTCGTTGTCCGATGTGATTCTCCCAGCGCCCTATTTGCTAGCTCAAGTGCTTTCCGAAACTCTTGACCTGCCCCCTGGTAGTCCCCTTTTCTTTCAAGCACGCCACCCAAATCCCCAAGACACCCGATAGTATTCGGGTGTTGTGCCCCCATAACCTGCGAACATAACTGAAACACCCACCGGTACAACTGTTCCGCCTCGTCATACTCATTGAGTTGAAGGAGCGAGTATGCGAGGTGACCCATGCAACGAATAGTAAACCAATCTTCTGTACCTAGGGCCCTTTCTGCCCGCATAAGCGTTTGTCGATGAATACGCTTCGACTCCTCATATTTTCCTTGCTGTCGCAGCAATTTACCAATGCCATTCATGCAACGAATTGCTTCGACGCACTCAGTTCCGACAGTTTCCTCCCAGCCTTTGAGCGCCTGTCGATATAGTTCTTCTGCCTCCTGATGCGCCCCCTGATACGAAATTGTATCAGCAAGACTGTACATGGTGGAAAGGGCGCGTGGGTGTCGGGGGCCTAGGGTACGACGCGTGATACTAAGAGCCTTGCGGTACAGGCCCTCGGCCTCTTTGAGCCTTCCAAGGGCGTCGAGCGAATCCCCGAGTCTGTTCATACCCTCAACGGTGCTGTCATTATCGACGCCCAAATATGACCACTTCATTTCCAATGCTAGACGATGCAATGGCACAGCATCTTCATACCTCCCAATCAAGAAATTCCAATCTGCTAATAGTGTGATGAGGTCGATTTTGGCTGTAATATAATCGGGGCCGGCCGCTTCCTCCTCCATATTTCCCCCAAAGTTCAAGGCTGCGTTAATGTGTGGGAGGTACTGCTTCCAGACCTCTTTACTTTTTTTCTCCGGCCACGCGCAACAGTGACCGAGTCTCAATATGACACCTGTGATATTGTCCCCTCCTTGGCTATTCATCCAGTTGCGCATCGCCAAACGAACAAGGCGGTGCATGTCGAACGAGTCTTCTCCCTCTCGTTGCGCGATGAATGCGAACGACTTTAATGCACCAATTGCTTCGTCTTTCTCGAGTTCGTCGTTTGCTTCCGGCAACAAAGCAAGGGGAACGTTCTTCTCGGCGAGTAAGCTGGCAAATCGCAGATAGCTCGCTGCGAGACTGTTGTCCCGTGATATCTGGTTGAACGAGACAAGCCATGTCGTTGCAATCGGGTTTTGGATTGATTTGTAGCGGCCTTGGTCCTCGAAATTGGTGCCGAGGAGTTTGATCAGGGTCTTGTCACTCGAATGACAATGGTGGAGGTACTTTGCGACAGACATCCCCGTTTTTGCCATGTATGCGGACGCCTGCTTGATGGCCAAGGGGAGGTCGGCTAAGAATTCCAGCAGTTCTGCCATACCAGATGCGTCCATCTGGCTGTCGTCGACATTTTTCTCCAGGAGCTCAGTTGCCTCTGCTCTGATCATGCCAGCCAAACTAATGACATTTCGCCGAGAGATGTCGAGTCGCGTCGCAATCTCATGGGTCCGTGTCGTCACGAGGATGGAGCCGCTGAGACTGAACGGCAGGTACTCCGAGAGATTCAGAGCCCCACCATCGAAGAGGAGCTCCACATCGTCGGCGTTGTCGATGATCAAGAGCCAGCTACCGGAACTCTCGTGGCTGAGGGCTGTCTTTACCAGTAGCTTCACGTCCGCCTTGTCGCCTTCGATTCCCTTGACGTTCATCCGCCGGCCAATCTCACGGTAGGCATTTTCAAAGCTTGGGGCGTCAAAAGCGGGAACCCAGAAAACGGAACACTGGTCGTGGAGTCGGAATGCGACCTCCAACACGATCTGCGTCTTCCCAACCCCGCCTAGGCCTTCGACGACGGTTCGCTGGCAGCTTTCCTTGTCTCTGCTCGGCAGGGCTCTGTCAAGGAGCTGCGCGAGAATGGGTTCCCGCCTGATGAAGTCCCTGTTCCGTCCAAAAGGGACCATCCAGTGCTTTTGGACAGCCGACGGGGCGGGTTGAACAAAGCCCGGGTTTGTTGCTGATGCTTTAGGCTCCGTCATTGTAACCTCGCGAATGGGCTGTTGAGCGTGGACATGCTGCCAGTGACAGCAGGTGAACCCACCCGTTGTCTTGCGGGGCCGGGGCGCCGCCCTTGCGCGAAAAAGCTCCGCGGTTCCGTCATGGCGCGGCACTCCGGTTCGAGCTTGACAGGGCGAAGTTAGATATCGCTCTGGATCTCTTGTCGCCTGGTGTTGTGAGGGTGGAGATGAGAAGTTTCTCAGAGATGCTGACGAGAGGGGCTTTCTACAGATTGTGGCAGCTCAGCCAAACCTCCAGGCGGGGAGGTCGCCAACCGCTCCTATTCGCTTAGAGAACACATCTGTGCACTGTAGGCAGCGTCTCCGTGTACTATAGCCCCACCAAAACTGCCATACATAACCCTAACCCCCGGACACCGCCCCAACCCTCCCAATCTCTGACAGCTGCCAAACTGCGACCGCACTCAACCCCCTCAATTGACCACACCGCAAACAACGCTCACACAATTGAATCTGCGCAAATAAGGCCAATTCTTCCATTTCTGCAATAATCCTACAAATAACTACTAACTATTCGGCTGACTAAGCACCCTCCGCGGCTTCCGCAGCCTCTGATTGGCCCACAATTGCCTCTGCAATTGCCTCCGTTGCTTGCGACCGTGAGTTTCGAGTACTGTTGCGCGTAGTTCGCGTAGTTTTCGTGACCCTACTCGTTCCTGCTGTCGTCGCTGAGGCCTGACGGCTTCTAGATGCTGTCACGGAACTGCCTCTATTCGCAGGGGTTCTTCTGCCGCCTCTGGGGGCACTGCTGGACGTTGGAGTACTGTTCGTACCGCCCAAAGCTGTCGCTGGCGCCCGGTCTAGCTCTATTCCCTCCCACGATGAGGGCACGCGGCGAATGCTGGGGTTGGTGCCAGATTGTAGGTGAGCAGCGGATGGCCTTGCGGAGGATTCGCGAACGGAGCCACTGGGCCAGCATCGTGAGCGAGCTCGTTATCGCTATCGGAGTCGTCGCACTTATCGTCGCAATCGGAGTGGTCGCTCGGCGCGTCGCTGAAGCCACCCCAGTCGCTGAATTCTTCGTCGGAGAGGTTCATTTCTACGAAGAATTAGTAGGGCAATTGATTGGGACTACTTTCGGCTTACTGCAGCGATTGGTTGTTGTTGGTTGCGCGGCTGCAAAGTGGTGGTTGTTGACGGCGATGTTGGTGATGGAGGCTTCTGCGCGGGGTTGATGATCCGTGGGTGCGGAGGTGGAAAATTTTCGTGGGGGCCGTGTGTTCTGGCACCTGTCAGGAATTGGAGGGTTGGGGCGGTGTCCGGGGGTTAGGGTTATGTATAGGCGGTTTGGTGGGGCTACAGTACACGGAGACGCTGCCTACAGTACACAGATGTGTTCTCTTCGCTTAAATGGGACCGATTGACCCCACTTGACTCGTAACCAACCACTGGCGCTTCCCTTTCGCTCCTTCCCATTCGCTCCGGTAAAAGCCGCTCGGTCGGGAAAATATGATCAGTCGAATTCTTGCCAAACGTCCGAATTAGTAGAGGAGTGTGAATAACTCCGGCTCCACTAGTTTTACCTGCTAGTGGAAGATGCGGCCGGCCTGGAAGGCGGAGGAAGACGATAATCGGAGCTTGATGTCATCTCTTCGGTTCAGCTTCGGGACAGGGCACGGACCATCTCAGCTCGGTGCCCCAGCCGTTCTTTGTGGTCAATTTTTTAGCCTAGTGATGCTGTCCAGGAACACCACTTCGCGGGCGCCATCACAGCTAATCGAGAACAGCCATGGATCATCTTCCCTACATACCGTCCAGCATTATCTGGGAGATACTCTCCGCGCGCGATCTCGTGGCCCTTGCCCGTACGAACCGCCTGCTTCGTTGCAACGTGGAACAATTTCTTTACCGCCGACACGCCATTACACATCGGCCTTCTGCCGTCATGTGGGCTATCGAGACTGCTAAATTGGACATGCCAGAGACATGCACAAAGGCTCTCGCCATTCTCGACAAGGTGGAGCAGTTCTGCCAACTCGCTCCTGGTGCCCTCGATCTTCCCTGCAGCTCGAGACACACCTATATCAACATCCAACCTCCGCACCCATTCATAGCCGTCAGCGTCCAATATTCGCTGACGGCTCTTCACTTGGCCGCATGGAAAGGGCTCGATGCCATCGTCGAGTGGTTGCTGCGGGGCGGTGCCAACGCGAATTGCGAATCCAGCGTCGTCAGCCCGCTCTACTTGGCTGTCTTGAATGATAAGGCCTCCTCGGCAGTCTTGCTTCTCTCCCATGGCGCCAGCCCGGTTGTGCGACCAAGTTCCCAGGACTCTCTCACCGTCCTCCAGCTCGCCTGTACGATGGGTTACGCCAGCCTGGCCGAGCAGCTCCTGGCCTCGGGGAGCGTTCCAGCAGATCCTACCGATGTATTGCAATGGTACAGCACCCATCTCTCCCGTGGCTACGTCAAAAACGACGCCCCGGCCGTCATCGAGGTACTCGCCAGAGACGCAAATGTCCCGGATGCGCTGATGGGCGAGTTTCTGCGCGCCTCTAGATGGCAATCTGCATTAGTACTCCTCCAAGCAAAGAAGCGCCGAAATCGGATATCTCGCACCACAGCCACCGAATTGCTGGACAACGCCTGTTACTCTCTCCGATACCGCACGCAGAAAGCGCAGAACGCCAACCTGGTAATCCGCCGACTGCTTGACATGGGTGCCGACCCCGACGTGGGCCACCAGCTTCTGTCTTCATCCACTTCCGACTTTCCTACCCTACTAACACTGCTCCCCCCTCTCCTGGAAGCCGGGATGGACTTAGCTGCTGAAGATGCCCTTGGCATAGCGAGCGCCTACGATAGGAACCAGGACGAAAAGGGCGCCTCGGCCCAACTCGAAGTAGTCCGCTTGTTGCTTCGACACGGCGCACCCATCGGCCCGGCTACGAGGGGAGATGCGCTCGACTCCCTCACAACGCGGAGCGACCAAGGGAGAGGGAAATGGGCTCATGAGCTCTGCGGTGCGTTGGTGGAACACTGCCGCCAGATCCCCCGACGCCGGCGTCGCAAGGATATAACCGCCTTCTTGGGCCGGCTTTCTGATACGAATAAGCGGCTTGGGAACAGGGTCTTTGATATTGACTTCGTTTAGACACATCCATCTCAGCAATTCATCACACAATGATGCGTGCGTGGGCCGTATCACGTGTGGTAGCTCGTGATGCTGTGCCTGTTGGGGCACTTGTGGTCGTGTTAGATAGATAGACAGATAAGGAAGGAGGGACCCACCCCCACCTACGGTGGTCTGTGCCCACCACAAGATGGTAATCCACCACGTTGACCACAGCTTTGCCAATTGCAACGTGAAGCCTAGCGTCACGGCTGGTGAACCCGGAGCAAGGCTGCAGCGGTTGTGGCCAAACGTAGTTAATTGCAAGATGAAGAATGTCATGTGCATGTGTGATCACATGACTAGACACGTGCAATGCCTTCTGATTAGATGGAGGCGCTGGATCTGAAGAATCCAATTAGACGCGTCTGGTACCGTGGCACGGCACCTAGCGCGTTCTAGCATGTAGCCTGTGCCCAGGCCATATAGCTATATTTAGTAGGGTTCCAAAACCCCTCTGGGGGTTCTGGGGCCATAGATTGGATTACCTTTGCCCACAGTACCCTCTTGTGACGACCCTGCAGGCCGTCACTTGGGCCGGAACGGCCCGACGTATTCCCCGCAACAGGAACAGTGCAGGAAGACAGTACGTACGGTACTGTGCACTGGGCCAGGGGTGCAAAGACCCGAAGCCCCTACGACCAGTCAGAAGTGTCCCGGCCGGGAACGTCCCGGGCCTCGGGACAACAGAGGTCGGGACAGTGTCCCGGGAACATAACGAGTAAGTATCGGGACACTCTGGTAGTTAGTATAGATAGTCATCATCCTGCCCACGATGGCCGTGAGGGACTCCTGGTTCCTCACGCTAGTATTACATTGTTCATTTGCGTCCTACTGTTCAGACTTCCCTCTGTGCATTATAGTGACAGCGACCTACAGTGACAGTGTACTCTCGTCTAGGAGTGCTAGCTTAACAAACCGTCTTTGGATCACCCCTCAAGTTTGGCGTCCTGCCATACGCTCTGTCTTATCTTGTCCGGTCACCCCTCGGGCCCTCGTCAAGAGCAGGTCGTAACAGTAAGAAGTTAGAGAGAGACAGTTTTAAGGGTTTATAGGAGAGAGTGTTTAATCCAATACGGCCAGAAGTGGAGGACAGGAGAGTGCAGGTTACCGACTGGGTGGAGGTGGAGTTAAAGTCTATCTTAGAATCAGGGGGTGTTATCTGCTTAGTAAATTATAGAGGTGTGAACTCGTTCTGCGAAGCGTTATAGTAAGTCCATTCCCAGGAGGGTGTGGTAGTATTTTACGGCTATAGGGGCTGACGTTATCTACAGTGCAGGGGTCCCACAGGTGCTGGTTCCACCGTGGTCGGATTACTATGATTTTAGGAATTGTGTCGAGTGCTGGGTGAATAATCAGGCGAAACCGCGCTAGGAGCAATGGGGAGTTGGCTAGCGGCATTAACGAAGTGTTGTTTGGACTGAAAGCCGGGTAGATGAGGAAACAAGCCGTGGAGCTTGCAGAGAAGCATCCTGAGTTTTCTGGGAGAGAGAGAGCGGCAGGGGCGATTATGGCCTTTGTGGGTTAGAATTTGCACAGGGCGGCAGGTCTTTGAGGTGTGTTCTGCAGCTCAGATCACAACTAGGGAAAAAAATTGAGTAAAGCAGCGTTATATTATTTTCGATCTACCCATTCTAAACTGGCTCTTCCCGATCTCCAACCCAATTCTCAGATTCTTTCTCAACCTCGCAACTGTTCTGTATCCTCCCTGCTAGTCCCTGAAATGGAGCCCCTGAGCTGGCCCCGGTGACACGGCAACGGTACACACGATAACGGTGCGCACTGCCTTTAATGGCCTGCATTGCTTTAAATGCCTTCGTGGAATGGCTTCATAGAATGGCTGCGTTAGATAGCCTCTACCGTAATGGTTAGAATGTGCCGGCTTGTGTTGTAGGCATTGGATCGAGTGCGCTGTATGTTACTGGTGTGGAGGCCCGCACTCCAGCGTGTCTGTAAGTCGCCGCCGCGCCTAAATGGAAGCCACTGGAATCGTTGCCCCTGAATCGAACGACTTCTACAGCCCAGAATTTAACGACTTCCACTGCTCAGAATCGAACGTCTTCCATTGCCCAGAATCGAACTACTTCCATTGCTGTGGATTGCGTGGGCCAGCGCTGAACTACAGGCTATCCACAGGGCTCTAGCACCTTGTACTCTCAGGGAGTATTTATAGGGCTGGGTACCTGGGTAGTCTGTGCGCCCAAACACCTCACAGGTCTTATCAGCCTCCACAGGTCTTAGACCTAGACATCGAGACCGCCGACGGACGCAACATCTCCCAGGAAATCCTTTATCCCGCGAACCCTGGCTCGATCTACCATATGACCAAGTGTTTAGATCAGCTTCTCTTCCAGTTTTACGCGAAAAACGACGGGCTGCGGATCACCGACCTGCACCAGGGCATTGTCTGGGGCACCCATACGGAACAAACACGCCGACACCCGGGATTGATTAATAGATTCAATTATGATGGGGATTACGGGACCGTCTTAAATCGATTTCTTATCCAATCAGCGATCGGTTATCTGCTTATTGTACATGGAACTGGCGGCCAGACCCGCGCCTTTATCCACATCCAGGACTCGGTCCGCTGCATCGAGATCGTGCTGAACAATCCACCTCGGCCCAGCGGCCGCGTCGAAATATTCAACCAGATGACGGAGACCTACCGCGTCCGCGACCTCGCCGAAATGGTTGCTGAGATGACAGGCTCGGAGATCACCTGGCTGCCGAATCCACGGAAAGAGGCTCCAGAAAACGAATTGATGAAGAACGAGAAGCTCCTTGACTTCGGTCTGAAGCCAATCATGCTCTGCGAAGGGCTAATTGGCGAGGTCGTCAATGTTGCGAAGAAATGCGCCTCTCGTATTGACCGGTCTCGTCTTCCGGCCGTTTCCGCCTGGACAAAGGACATTGCGGCCAAGTGGAACACGACCCGGAGGATCATCGCCTAAAACTTGGATTTGATGACTTTCTTCTTCCGCCCAGAGAGGAAAATTTGAAAGCTGCCGCGGAACACTGACCTATTGCCGTCGTCAGCGTTAGCTCTTATCATTGCGACGCATTCCTCATTGAGCGCCACCAGATCAGAGTCATACCACTCACCAACTCCTATTGTACTTGCCTTCACTCTGGCGCTTATTTAGTATTACTTGGAGACCCCTTATCTCACAGATTGTGATATCAGCCATTGATGCGCTTTTCACCATGTCGGACATTATTTGGAGGTGGAAGTGGATTGGGAAGGAAACACCGTCGTCGCGAGAGCTATGAGGAGATGGAGATATATTCGGTCAGTTTAGAGAAGACACCGGGAGCGCGTATCTGAGCTTGTTTGTACTAGTACTTTTGGCATTGTTTGCTTGCTGTACGGGGGCTTGAGATTTTGCGCTGGTTTGGACGCGGAGTCGGAGACTGAGTGGAGTTGGTGGGCGTTGACCTAAACACACAGACACGAGCAACGCAATTTGTATCTACACTTTTTAGATCACCACCTCCGTTTCAGACGGACCTTTATGTCCACATCCGGCGGCACACCGGCAGCCCCCGCATACTTGGTGTCATTTCGCGGTGGCCTATCCGATGGCGTCCCATCCATCTTCACCCACTCAACGAACTCGTAGTCAAACTTGCTGGCCAATATGGCAATCGTCAGCATAATCTCCTGTTTCGCAAAATGTCGCCCCGGGCAGATAGCCACACCACCACCTATTGAACCCATATTAGCCACCAATCATCTCTCGCAACAACAACAGCGGCAGGACCGCAAAGGGGGGAGACAACTCACCATAGGGAAACCAATCCGTCGGGCGGCCTCTCACCTCAAACACTGGAACGCGCTTCCCTGTCTCCGGCTCCTCCACCCACTTGATATTGCGCTCCGCCCAGAACTCACCCGCCGGATGCCCCTCCGCCCCCCACACGCTCTCGTTGAGATGCGCTAGCTCCGTCGGCGCCTGCAGTATCGACCCCGGCGTCAGCATGTAGCCCTCGACCTCCAGCGGCTGGACCACCTCTCGCGTCACGTTGATGGACACGTGCAGGCGCATGACCTCGGTATAGACCGATTGGAGTAGCGGGAGGTTGATGAGGCGCTGCAGGTCAAAGGTGCGCTGTCCTGTTGAGGAGTCGATGGCGACCGAGTCGACCTGGCTGCGGAGGGATTCCAAGAGGGACGGATCACGGATCATTTCGATTACTGCCCAGGCGCAGACCGGGATGGTATTTGCATTGACGCTGTAGTGCCGTGTCAGCAGCGTGGCATATTGTACCCGGGTGGGGGAGAAAAGGGAGGTCATCCAGAAGAAAAGGGAGAACTGACGCAACAATGCCAGTGACACAGGTGAAGCCTCCACAGGTGCGCGGGCTGAACTCGCTGCGTACCATCCACCTGGAGAACTCACGCCAGAAGCGCGGCCCGAAGAGGGGCTCCCAGTCGGCTTCAGCCTCGGAACCGTCCCAGTCGAAGCTACCAGCGGCGGATTGGAAGAACTTGGCCGTTGCGCCACAGCAGCGCTCGGCCGTGGCATAGACTCCCGGGAACAGCCACTTAGGCGGGCCGTACAGGATGGTGCCGAGGACTTTATCGTAGTCCCAGAAAAGGTCGAGCAGGTTCGGGATGACCTCGAAGATGCGGCACCCTAGCAGGGACAGGATAGCGGCCCGGGCCATTTGGTCCTTCATAATGGGCACGATGCGCGCCTCTGTCCATTCTTCGCCCACCGGGAAGCGGGCATCGAGCTCTTGGGCGAAGAAGCGTTGGTAGGTGGAGGCCAGAGCATTGGCGTAGTACGTCTGGGAAAGATACTTGTGCATGATGGAATGCATGGCGGCCCAGTATCGCTGGTTCTGCGGCGTGTCCTCGGTCCCCGGGAGCGGCGCCGCGAGCCGACCTGACTTATCGTTGGCGAACTTGGCTACGTCCTCGGGGGTTGCGCCCATCATGAACCTGATAGCGTAAAGTAGGAAGGTCTCAAAGCCGATGCTGGGTGAGTTGCGGAAGAAGGTCTGCATATTCTGTGCGCCTGTGACAAAGTAGGCCTTTTTTCCGCCCAGGCGGAAGCCGACTATGTTCTGGTTGCGCAGCGCTTTGGTCGTTCGTGAGAGGAAGGTGTTCATGTCGGCCATGTACTGGATGGTGTTGCTGAAGAATGGAATCGTCTCGCCGAGCATGGGTGGTTTCTTCTGGCCTACTGGGCCAAGGGCAAAGATAGATGCGACGAGGAGCAAAACGAGGCCTAGAGACGCTGTGGCGGCGAACTGATACGGCTCTACGAGCCGTCGCAGTGATGCGATCACACCTGTGACGGTTGTCTCCATTTTCTCAAGTGTGGAGGGCTCCGCACTAGAATGCTGAAGATGCCAGTCATTGCGTTCTCGGGGACTCTGAGATATTTATCAGAGTGGTATGCCACCCAGTTAAATATCAACTTAACTTGGTTGTCTTGCGGGGTTCTGCAGATGATGATGTGGTTGATTGGGCGCCACATACTGCAATGCATGATTCCGCACACTTGAAGGGCTGTTCCTTAATGGCTCCTAAACGGGTGTTCGGGTACGAATCCGGAGGGGCTGCCGTTGTCTTTACTAGTGGGTGGTTGGTGGGCATGGTGCCCCACCTGAGGTGCGTTGCTGAATTGGTGAATGTAGTATCCCTCTAATCCCACGACATCGGGGCCCAGGGTCGGTGCACGCTGCCAGTAACACCAGAATAAACGAAACTTCTCGTGCCTAAGATACCCCGTTAGTAAAAGCCATGATCGTATGTTGAATGACCAATCCAACTTACATAAAGCTCCCTGTCCGATACTATCGCTGGAGCCTCGCAAACCAGCCCTTCCCAGCCTCCTCCTCCTCCAAAGACTCTTCCTCTTTTCTCAGCTGCTAAAAATCCTAAAAGCAGACCACCTACGCCGCAGTCAGCCCGAACTGCCGCTACCATTGCAATGCAAACTCAGTCTCCCCAAACCATTTCAATGGCTTAAGTTCGCCCATCACCCTCCTCAAATTCTCGGCGATCTCATCCCCATCCATCCTAAACGTTGTCGCAAATCCTCATAGTAGCTCCCCACCCAGCGGCAGTTGTGTCAGAAACACAGCACACTGGATTGATCCAAATAATGGGATTCCAAAGATGTGATTATAGTATTTATTGTGGTTCTGGCAGAAGCACCGATAAAATCCCTAAGATCGTGCCACCACATGCTCGAACGTCAGGGCTGCCAATTATAGCTCCTCCTGAGCTTCCCTTCCCCATCCACTGTCGTGTTGAGAGTTTCAGCGGCTGCCATGGCAGCCATGGCTAGCCGGAGAAAAAAGCCACAAATATTGATGTCATACCCGACACCGGAAACAATAAACCTAACCGTTATATACTTTTTACAGACCCGAGGCAAACCCACATCTCAGGAGCTACACAGCTCGACTGTCGTTCCTCCGTCTTGGCCCAAAAACTAGGTAGGTATGTAACACAGCACGTGCACTGGGTGTTGAGGAGGATGGTGGCGTGTGGTTAATCGTCCAAGTAAAAAGCGGGGAAGGAAAAAACTCACAGGCCGTCAAATCAATTCACAGGTCAATCGTCAGTCAATTCATTGAATATACGTCCGTATTCGCGTGGAAGTTAGTCCGTTGATTGATGTTGGCACCGATCCGTTTGAACAAGGAACGTGCCAAGGAAAAATACCGCTTATGGCAAAAACGGCTAGAGTGCCCAAAGCAGCTCCTGTGTCCGGCCACCAGGCACGGCAAACCGGCACCGCCTGCATGGGCGGATTTTATTCCTTGTCGAAGTCCCCAAATAAGACCACCCCGAGACGGTACCATGCCGTCGATTGGTCAGTGTTAGCCGTGTGACAGCCCCAGGTTCGACCCGCAGATGCCGCTGGGCGCAGCAGTGGGGGCAATTTGTCCCCACACTTCTGCGGTCCGGAGGGGTTGTGTTCTTTAAAGCGCAGGGTGCCTTCGTGATTGACAACAAAGTTTCCCGGCGTAAATTTCCCCCAGCGATCTGCCCCATCTCATCGTACCATGCTCGCTGGTATCGTTGGACGGGCCGTCCCGCTAGGTCTTGTGTCGCTATCTTTACTAGCGGCACCTTCTCTCGCAGATGAATTAACGAACCCAGCGAACTCGTACCTGGATCTTCAGAAGCACTACAAGCTCGGCGAGACCTACCCTATCACATGGGTAACCTCGTTGCAATACATTACGCTTGAGATCCGCCATTGGGGGAGTACCGGCGAGACTGTCGGCATTCTTGCCTGTCGGTGCCCAACCGCCTAGAAAAAGGCTAGTGGTCAAAACGCTGACAGTAGCTAGTGGCTATTCCGAACTCGGGTATTTTTGATTGGACCGTCGGCGAACACGACAATGTCAACAGCAAAGAAATAACCCGGAATCCACAATTCAAGTTCGTGATCACGGACCCTACAGGCAAGATAAACTCGTCGACGACCGGAAACGGGTTTGCAAAAGGCCTGCTCCAAAGTAGAGGTTTCATAATCGACGACACCACGTTGACTTCCACGACGACCAGTTCATCGTCGACGCCGGCATCGTTGGCCCCATCAAAAACCTCTACCGAGACATCGCAGACCGCTGCTGCCGTGACCGATGGGGGCCTTACTCAGTCAGCCAAAATCGGCATCGGAGTCGGCGTCGGACTCGGTGCTCTGCTGCTGATCGTCGTTGCCGTCGGAATGACTGTATTCGTCATGCGCCGGCGACAACGCGAGAAGAGCGTACTGGCAGCTTATGAGACCCCTGTCGCCCCGGTCCCGGAATATGGAGACAAGCCGCCAGAGATTGGTGGAGACGAGCGAAGAGGCGAGTTGAGCATTCAGAATTACAGCGGGCCGCCGAGCGAATTGCCCGGGCATCCGGATACCCATACGGGCAGATGGAGTTAATACTAGCGATAATAATCAATAATAATAAGTCTTCCGTCCAACGAACGAACCCCGATATTCTTGACGCTGCGCTACCATTTGCTCCACCCTAGTCCCCCCCTCCCTCCTCCTTCTTCATACTGGGAGAGCGGTGGTGGCTGAGGTAGCGGTACCCAGAAAGCTGGGCGGTCATCCAGACGGAGGGGCCTGTGCTCCGGTTGGAGGAGGCGAGGGCGCGGATGCTGTTGATGATGTCGTCCGAGGATTCGCCAAGCCATGCTATGACTTCGGTGGAGCGGCGGTAGATCTTGGCCATGTGTTGGACCTGGGCGCGCTCATGGTCAAGTTGGTTGATGCAGATGGCGTCGATCAAATGAAGGTCGACTTTGCCGTGGGTTGTTTGTAAAAACTCAAAGAGGTTGCGTCGCACGAAGAGGGCTTGGTTGTGGATTTGGATTGGCCGGATATCATCTTTGGTGGTAGCGCTACCCCAGGTGTAGGACATGGCTTTGTGTTGTGTCCGGGTGAGGTTTTCGATTGGGACAACGGTAGAGGTGTATGGAAGGGTGGCTGCCCCGGTTTCTGGTGATGGCCGAAGCAGCCGGATATGTGTTTGTGCACTGATGAAAAGGTGCTCAAATCCTCTCACGGGTTGTGGATCGCTGAGGGAAAGGGATAACAAACCGGCCGGCTCAAAAGACGGGAAAAGTGCTCTTCAACCCTTGTTTGCCTGTCCACCGCGAAGTGGGCTGACATCGCGGACACAGCCTATGTTTTCGTTCAGAATGGTGGCGTAGCCGGTCTAGATTTTATCGGAGTTCGGGTCGAATAGGAGCCTGGCCGCCTTGTAGCCCGAGCTGCTGGCCTCGGTCCTGTCAACGTGACTCTTACAACTTTCGTCCTACTCAAATTCTCCAAGGACCCACCACTGCCCTTATACTCGTAGGAAGGGGGGGAAGGGGGCATGTTAACAAGCTAACTATGGACGAAAGTCTCAGACGTGTGCGGGGACTGAGGGGCGGAAGCGAATGAACGAGTAAATTTGGGCGGTAAATGCGACCGGATCGGGAGAGTCCGAAGCCCGCATATGTGTTGTGAGATAGACGATAGAATCCTCGCCTGTCATAGCGAAAAAGTGGACGATCCTGTGACGCTAGGGTATCATTGTTCAGAGCTGACGTGAGCTTTATTGTCGCATTCAGGTGCAGGTATTCCCCGTCGTCTGGAAACTGGATGTCTATATAAGGGCGGCCAGCAACGTAGAAGTCGAGCCTCCCTTCAGGGTTTCTACACACTTCAGTTGTAACTTCACTTTAGTACGCCAACTAAGTCGCTGCGTGTGAAGTAATCCACCATGTCAACATCCTCTCCTGCGATAAATAAGGACAAGGATAGCCACAGGCCCTCGGCAGCAGTCAATAAGGACCTGATAGTCCTATTCTGCTGCACTCCGCTCACCGGCCACCTCCTCTCCAACCTTCAGATTGCGCAGTACTTAGTGGAGCGAGGTTATGATGTCACCTTCTTAGGCTCAACTCTCAACAAGCCAGCCATCGAACGCACCGGCGCCAGGTTCATGCAGCACACCGGGCTCCAGAACTATTCATCGGAAAATCTCTTTGAACTTTTCCCTGAGTTGCCTGATATGACCGACGGTCTCGATGGGTTCGCCCGGTATGCGGAGAATCTCTGGGCCAACGCCATGCCCAGTGCAAGCGAGTCTGTTAAGAACGCACTCGGCGCACTGCGACGCGGCGCGCCCGAGAAGAAGATCGTCATCGTCTGCGAGACGTGGTTCACCGGGGTGCTACCATTCAAACTAGGCGCCGATCTTCCCGAAGGATTTACCGAGCTGCCCAAAACACTGGGCACCAGTATTTTACCCGCGACGTTCGCAAGCATCGACACTGGTTCCATGGGCACCGCCCTTCCATTTGACAATAGCGAGTCGGGGAGGGCGAGAAATATCATGCTGGCCAAGCTATTGGCCACGAGCTCCCCTTTCAAGGAGGTCGGCGCGTACAGAGACAAGATGCTGCGTGCCTGCGGCGCCAAGAGGGGCATCGAGACGCTGTTCAACGGCCACGACAAGCTGGTCCACCCGGGCATCTTCGACCCCACCTAGATTTGGCAATTGATAGTCGTGCACCCCCATTTTTGATACGCGTGCATCTCCCCAGAGGGTTAGGGTTATATGGGGGATATCAGGAGTGTAATTCAGAGGTGCTGATGGCTTCCACATTGCTACCATTAATGAACCATCATATTTTGCAGTGATCTATATCCATTATTGATACTAAATCATAATATACATGTTTTTCTCACACGTAGAAGGCTTGCAACGTAAGAACTAACCCCCTCTATGCGTGCAAGTAGGCCCACGAGGCCGAAAGTTATTGTTATCTACTCTCACGTACAGCAACTGCCCTGAAAACGCGTTTTCCGGGCTTTTCCATATTAAACAGCACCTTTGATCTTTTCCGTTAGCCGAACCACTTGGCCACTCCGAGTCCTTTTCGCGGGCCTCTTAGGACTGAAACCGATTCTCCCACCACTTCGTTAGTGACGCTTACCGTTGCCACCCGCTTTCTCGACACTGTAGTCTTTGCCTTCTGAGTTAGCCGGCATGGGTGGCCATTTTTGTGCTACCTTACATCGAGACTGGGCGATAACGCGAGGGATTCTGGTGCTTCCAGGGCCTTTAAGGCAATCTAAAATCGTATTATTAGCCGCAGAATTGATACTGGAGCGATGCGAGAAACCGATGTGGGTGCGTTGTTAGCCTTGGTGAGGTCTTACAGTGGTTGGTAATGGCAAATTTCACGTCGATGGCGATGTTGATAATGGAAAAAATTTCAAGCCCCTCGCCCTGAAAAGGTGGCCCTGATATCCCCATATATAACCCCAACCCTCGCGGGAGGGGATGCACGCGTATCAAAAATGGGGGTGCACGACTATCAATTGCCATAAAACTGATCTTCCCGAGAACTAGGTAGACTCCACATCAGAGATAGTGGAGTGCAGGTACTGAATTGTATTCAAGTTGCCATCATAATTGAGCAAGCTTGAGCAGCCGAATGAGACATGGGTATCCCTTAAGGCAAAGACGCTTGCGATGTCGTGGTGCACGGTAAGTAATTGCAGGGCTGCTGACCGCCGTTAAAAAAACGATGACATGCCAGTAAACTTAGTGTGTCACGGTACCTACTCAGGCTTGTCAACGACGATCCGGAACACTGCTCAGGCTGCCAGGAACTGCGACAGAGGCGTCGGAATCGGAGGATCCTGGAAACGAGGGGGGGGTTTATGCTTATGAGCTTCGGCGATTTCTGGCCCATCCATTCTCACTGCCAATCTGGGCCTCATTGAGGCGAGTCAGTTGTTATCATGGCCTCTGAATTGGAGGTTGCGAGCGGCTTGGAGTGCGCAGAAAGATCGTGCTCGCTAGCTGCGCTGAGTAGCCAAGCCAAGCCACGATTCAGATTTGGGCCCGGGGAGGCAGTGATGTCGCTCGCACTCGCCCTGGCTTGAAGAATTGTGAACCGAAAACACTGTGGCAACTGCCAGTGCCAGCACCTTGAACCCTGGGCAGCCTTGGATGAGCAGTCCAGGCTAGCCAAGAAGTTCAAGTTCGCCAAGATTCGGCTGCCATGGAACTTCCGGGCTGGGGGTGCAGTGGTCGCTGGGCTTCGCGCTGCTGATTTGCAGAACCGTTCGCTACCACTGGCACGTTGCGGTGTCTGCGGTGCAGGAAGTCCCACAGCTCGGGTACCTAGGTATAAGTAGTAACCAGTGATCTCAACTTTTGACATCCGAGTCAATTAGACCGCGCCATGGCCGCCCCTGTCCAACAAACCCCCCAAGTTCCTGCCATACTCAGTAATAAAATCGGGACTTCCGGAACGGGCAACCCGGGCCTGACACCACCTTTTAGTCACCCCGGGGACGCACGGCACGTACTTTTAGACTGGCCGCACTCGGATCGCATCCGACAGCCTGAGGGGGAATGCACAACTCTCCCTGGTTCGAGAACTGGCGGGACCCAACTTCTGTCCCGGGCCCGTCCCAGGGACGACCAAGCAAACAACCCGGGCCACGCTGGCAGCCAGCCGCCATCAAAAGCGAGAGACCTGCACCAAACAGTTACATACGACCATACCCACTGGAAAATTCGGGATCCCGTCCGCTCTCCCATAGACAAGCCAGTGAGGGCCAGACTAGTAGTTGGGTCGGTGACGACCAGCGAATCCCTGGTGTTGTATGTTTTTTTTTGTTGCTGCCCTTTCGACCCCTATCAGGGCTGATGAGTTGGTGCAAGAAGGCCTTTTCGGCATGGGAGACGTCGTATAACGACAAAGCTCAGTGGCTGCCTTGACAGTAAGAAGGCATTGTCCGTGTTAGCCGAGGTCTCCTGTCTTTTGGTCGGGCCTTCGGACAGGTACGAAGGCTCGGGCAAAATAGAAGGGTCTCTTATCTCCGTGCGAAAATGCGTTCTTGGAATCCTCACACAGTCTTGTTCTTGGACGGTAAGGCCTTGGCTTATCACATCACAGGCCTTTTTACCATGCCAGA
>Ga0247780_1000713_pt1 | contig 27835 bp, 27 predicted proteins | sample UWRJL079202R5_FD_179927 | JGI IMG/M metagenome (GOLD analysis project Ga0247780, IMG submission 179927) | Plant litter microbial communities from Arlington Agricultural Research Station in Wisconsin, United States - UWRJ-L079-202R-5 | ecosystem: Environmental > Terrestrial > Plant litter >... | reverse complement strand
TCTGGAAGCCGACCACAGCCTACAAACGGCCCTCTCCTCTCCTGTATCTAGCCTTCTATAAGCAAGCAGTTTACACCACTCATTCAGTCATATACAGAGGCACTGCCTCTGTACCTCAGGCCTTCTTTTGCTTCCTACAGCGCTTCCAGCGCTGTAGTTGGCTTGGAACAGTACCGCTCTACTTCCTCTGAGCAACAGGCCTGTACTACAGGCCTGTGGAACCCTACTGTGCAACATTATTAATAACTATATTTATACCGTATATTTTTATAATATAATAATATAATAATGTTATAAGTTAAAGTTAATATAATTAGATCTTTTTAATTTATTTTGAGTTTAATAAGTATAAATGTGCTTAACTTTAATAATAGAACTTTTAAGCTAAGTTACATAAATATTCAATATATGTGTATAGTATTATTATAACTATTACTTAAAGCTATCTTTACATATTATATGTTATTTACTTTGTATTAATAGGAAAGTTTAACTAGGGGAATTAAAAAGCAGCTTTTAAGGTTATATAACAGCAGTGTATAGGATTACCTTAATTTCAGAAAGAATTGAGGAAAGATTAAGACAAATTAATTACAGCTTACCCCTACTTACCCTAGCTTAGGATTGCGAACGAAAGAGAAAATTGTATATGCCTAGATTCGTCTCAGATAACCAGACTGTTACAACATATAGTTACAATGTTTCTGATATTCCCAGATAAGAGATGGAACCAATGCAGACCTCAAAGTGTCACTGAAATTTCTATGCAATTCGCCCTTCTACCACTAAGTGACTCGCGATCAATCCTCATCCCCTTCCCCACCCGTAAACCCATAAACCAACCCAGCCAACTCCCCCCCATCTGGCTTATACTTCTCCCCCGTCCGCGTAACACCCTCCGTCTCCTCCAGCCACCCCGCCTCCAGCAACATCGCCTCATGCGCATACGTATCCAACTCACTCAAAATCTCTTCTGGTTCAAACCGCCACCACCTCACCACATTCCCCTTCACATCCAGCGCAAGCACACACACCTTCCCCGTCTCCAGCGCCTCCGCATCCACAATGACCACATTTCGCGACGTGAAATTCATCTGAAGGCTCTTCAGCGATGTGTAGCTATCCACCCCAGAACACCCCTCATCGGCGTGTCTCGTGACAGGGAAGCCCAGTTCCCTAACTTCCGCTTGGGCTTCCGCGCGAAGTTCAACATTGTAGTCATCGTTGGCAGTGGTGTTTAGGTCTCTATCGTAGAGGTCCACAGCTACGCGGCTTGCAAACTCGGGGAGGAAGAACAATGCTCGATTCCAGGCCTGCTCGGGGGTGAGGCCGGGTGAGGAAAAGATAGAGGGCTCGCTCAGGCCTTGTGAAGGGGGATAGGAGTAGTTTGTGAAGAGATCGTTGTCAGGGGCTCCGGAGAGGAGATCGTTCCAGACTTCGTCTTGGTTGGGGTCGTAGAAGGTTCGGATCCAGGTGCTGTCGACGAAGTCATCCCCGCTTTCGGTGGCCCAGATGTGGGCGGCAAGGGAGCGAACCGAGGCCGGACGCCATGGGCGCAGGATGGTCTCTATCTCGGCTTCGGTGGGAGTCCGGATATCGAGGGCTCTTGGAGTGCCTGGTCCCACGGGACGCACCGCGTCCCATTCGGAGGGGATGAGGTCAAGGGCGAGGAAGTCTCGAATGAGCTGATGGCGTCGTTCAAGGGGCGCAAGTGCGGGATATTGATCCCACTTGCGAATGAGGTATTGTTCGGCCGGGAGAGAGCCCCAAGGGGCGAGGATTTTCGCAGTGCCGCCCATTGCGAAGTAGTGTGCGGTAGGTTTGGGGGTTTGGTGTTAAATGAGGGGAGGTGATGAGCTGATGGAAAATCCGGGTCTTCGAGTCCAATTTATGCCGTCCCATTTGACACCGGCAAGCAATGGGGCAATTTCAATAGGGGCACAGTAGTAGACCCCCCAGACAGGCAGCACATCCGCTGCGGCCGCCGGAAATCGGTTGGTGGTATTGTTGCCTGGCCAGCTCCGCATCATTGGCTCCGCAGCCGCCCCTTTCCAATTAATCGCCATCCTCCAAATCCTACGCAAAAACAAGCAATTATCTGCCAGAGACAGCTGTTTCCCAACCAACACAGAAATGTCGCGAATTTTGGAGTCAAGTTGCTCATATAACTAGCCACCAGTGCCAGAGCGAAATGCAAACCCATAGGTAGCCGGGATGAGAGAGTCGGGGACAAAGGGTCCATAGCCATTTTCGCCCCAAGGAACCCCCAGGATTTCGGCAAGTTTCTTTGCATTGTCGGTGTCGCGATTGGGTGTGTTTCCCATGAAGCTCTGTGCCAGATACATGGGAAGATACGATGAACATGTCATCAGGGTCGAGATTGCCTGGACTGGTCAGTGAAAGTCCGCGCAAAAATGGCCTAGGTAAGCAATGCAGTTGCAGAAGACTCACCTGACCCGTCTGGCCCGATGCAAGTGTCAACGGCCAGAGTGCTGGGTTCACCGGCATGGCAGAGGCCACGGCCACGCCGAAAGCGTCAGACGCTACCATTTCAAACCTGCAAATTCCATCCCGCATTCTTTCCAGATCGCAGCCTTCATCGCGCGTCATCCTGTCCAGGAACCGAACAAACCACGACAGCAGTGAAACGTCAACATGCGCCTCGGAATGAGCTGGCTCTTTGCATATGATAGCTAGGAGAGCAATGCTGGCAGAGAGGGGATAGCTCAATACTCTCCACGTGTCTTGGAATGATTGCGTACGAAACTGGGACATGGTGCGGATAACAGCTCTCGCTGTTGCTCTGGCGAGGTTTCGGTGGTGACTCGTCCGTTCGTCGAGCATCATGCAACCGCTGGCCGCACCGCCCGGCAGCAACTCGGAGGTTTGCCTCATCTGCACTGTGACGTGCCGTACTGACACCCAACAGACCATGCATAGGCTGTTGTAGTAAACCAGATGCAGGATAGCAACGGAAAGGTCCATGTTTTCTCCAGTGTTGCTGTTAAGCTGATCACTCCAGTTCGGACGGATCTCAAGGGGGACTTGAAGCCTCCATGCTTCGAGCTCTGACTCCAGGGCAAGAAGACCCTCCTCTTCTGAATCAGGAAGCTGGGCTGCAATTCGAAGCTGGATCTTTGCAAGCTCAGCCCTCAGTCTGAAGATTGTCTCCCCTACATCTGAACCTGCTGGCAATTCCACCGCCACATTCCGCTGAGGATGTGTCGCGGGCAGACCTGTGTTGATTGCCATCTCCATGTCAAGGATGAAAGTGGCCCAGAAAACGCGGATTCGATGTTCCTCGTCGTCGGCTGAGATGGGACTTTGCTGTGGTGACCCAACATGCATCCCGGCCGTTTGCTGCATTCTCACGGCGATGGACAATAGCATTGATGCGGCGCGTGTGTCTGCTGACTGTCGCATGAACATGACCATTCCCATGACAGCTTGGGCGGCGCCGATGCTATCCGCCTGGATGATGAGCTCTGGAAGGACGGCGTAGGCGTTCCGGAAAAACTGCCAGGCGTACGGCGCAACTTGGCGGAAGGCGTTTTTGTGTGTCCTGTACATGATGGCGTTGGCTATGACGGCGTAGCTCAGGCCCTGCCACCAGGCATCGGGTATTTCAAACGCATTCGGGCGTCCGAGCTGCTCGATGAGCCACGGAGCACGGACAAATGGGAGCTCCGCGCACATGTCGGACAGCGTCTCCTCGACTAAGAACAATTCCGCCGACTCTGCTTCCATGAGCGAAAGATTTATCCTCTCAAGAGGCTTTGTGTAGTCTTCTCGTTGCCGTTGCCAAAGAGTAAAGCGCTCGGATATCCGGCGATTGAAGATGGACATGGGCATTGATGGTCTGGAGATCGATTCGCTCGGTCCGGGCTCCCCTGGATTAGGCTCTACTGCGTCGGGTTTTCCAAGGTCGGGTTGAGGTGGTGAAGGACTCTCGTCGACGACAGGTGGTCCCTTCCTTGAATCCTGTAGAAGCATGGACTCCATCGCGGCCAAACGCGCCTCGAGGGTCTCTATTCGCCGTTTGCTCTTTCCAGGCCCACGCACCTTTTGGGCTGAGGGAAAAATACATCGACGGTCCCGTTCTACACATGGCGAGCAAACGGGAGTATTGCCGTCGCATCGCATTTTTGCTGTCCGACATGGCGTGCACGCCTGAGAGACACGCGCGCGTGCGTTTCTGGTCGATCGAGAGTCTTCAGCCATGTAGACGGGAGGTTACAAACAAGGGGGTTTGACAGACGGGAAGATTGGGAATGGCCCCATCGAAGAGCTGAGAGCAGTGGCCGGCGGGTGCGGTTTGGTTCCGGCGCTGCTGATAATTGACGGAAGCAAATTGGTTCCGATTGAGGGACCAGCTTGCTGAGAAATCTCAAAGTGGGGCATCATGCGGAGAGTATGGCTGATGATTGGCCCAGCGTGCAACGGCGCCGAGATGCGAGGCGCCGGAACCAATTTGCATCCGGTTGTTTATGTCACCACGAAGTCCGAGACTGTTGGTTGTGTAAGTGAGATGGACCTGAGACTTACGTGCTTGTCGTGAGAGAATTGATATAAAGATGGTGGGCGGACTCGAACATTTTACATTCCCAAATCCGCACACACTTGAACCAATCATTCCATCGGCCTTCGGAACATCTCATCGCTTTTCGCACCTTCCCCACCAACCAATCAACCAATCACATAATGGCAATCATCGCAGTCGCAGGAGGCACCGGCAACGTGGGCCGCTCCATTGTCGAAGCCATTGTGGCCACTGAGAAGCACCAAGTCAAGATCCTGTCCCGCAAGACCAATGCCGAGCTCGAAGCCGAGATCGGCGTGCCTATCCTAGCGGTCGACTATTCCAATGTCGACGCCATCGTCAAAGTGCTCGAGGACAACAACATCGAGACAGTTATCTCGGGCATCGCCATGCATAGCATTGATGGCTCCACTCCTCATGAAATCGAGCTGATCCAAGCTTGCGATCGTTCCAAGGTCACCAAGCGGCTCATTTCCAGCGAGTGGGGATCGCCCTTCACCGAGGCGTAAGTTCACATTCCCTACCGAATTTTTCACCATCCCATTATTTGTCACTGACATTTCTCCAGAGACATCGGCGCAATCCCCTCGGTCATCTTCAAGGTCAATGCCATGAAAGAGCTCGCCAAGACCACAGACCTCGAGCATACCGTCTTCCACGTCGGCTTTTTTATGGATTATTGGGGTCTTCCCGCCGTCAAGTCCTGGCTCGCACGCACGCCCCTAGTCTTGTGGCTCGACATCGTCAACAACGCCGCCGCCATCCCGGGAGAAGGCAACACACCCAGCATCTTCACCCACACCTCCGATGTCGCCAAGTTTGTTGCCGCTAGTCTGGACCTCCCCAAGTGGGAGCCTGAGACGTATCTCTACGGTGACCGCGTGACTTGGAATGAGTTCCTACATTTGGCTGAGGAGGCAAGAGGTTAGTAACATTTCAAAGATGATATCTCGCCTCTTTCAGCATGCTAATCTTTCACAGGCACCAAGTTCACCGTCTCGCACGACAGCGTGGAGAAGTTGAAGGCCCGCGAGTGTACCGAACTCCCGAGTCAGGTGCCCTTCTATCAGTTCCTCCCCAAGCCCGCACTTCAGGCGTATGCCTGCGCCTTTGGCCTTTGGTTTGAGGACGGCACATTTGACCTGAAGCCTCCTAACAGGTTCTTGAACGAGAGCTTCCCTGAGATCAAGACGTTGAAGGTGAAGGAGATGCTGGAGATGGCGTGGAAGAAGTGAGGGTCTTTGAGCGAGTGAGGGGGTTTTCATTGGATAGTAAGCGTGAATATATCCGATTCGGGTTATTTTTCAGGCCGATAGAACAGTCCTTCTAGATCTAATTCAGTCTTTTCTGTCTTGCGATCATCCCACATCAACCGTTGGCCCGTTACTCAAAAGCGCTTCATTCTTTCTACCCTGACTCCCCGGCTTCGGCCTTGCCTTGTCCTTTCCCCTTCCTGAAGTGTGGGGTGAATCGTGAAGCACTAGAGCTTAGGTAGTCTAGAGAGACCAAACCCCTGTCTTGTGTTGGCTTTGCGCGAGGGTTTCTTTAGGCCCAATCTAGTCTTCACCATCACGACTTCTCGTCTCCTTCTTGCTGTCGTTCTTTGCATCCGCCTTCCCGAGCATTCGCTTTCGGTCTAGCCTCCTCTGCTCGACCATGTCCACACATCCAGCAATCATCCAATGGCAGTAACCCCAAAATGTCGACCAGCCCAGGAAACCAATGCCAATCCTCCGTGATTTTCCGTCCAAGAATCTACCACTGTCACCTGGTCTTGACTTGACACGGTCACGAGAGCTTCAGAAAAGGCGGTGCTGTCTTGCGATCTGTTGATTTGGGAGTGTCGCATTTAAGCCGGTCGTGATGACCCCTGGACTTTGATTCCTGGTGTTGGGGGTGCTGATATATCGATCGAAGTCAAGTTTTTGCCTGAGGTGAAGGGGTCGCTCGGGCAGGTGACTGCACAGGCCGGCCCTCGTTCTCAACATCGCTGTGATTATTCTGGCCGTTGGCCGGTGCGTCATCATTATCTTGTCTTCCGTGTGGCGATGGGAGACGATGGAAAGGATGTTTTGCAGTTGAGCAAGAAGAGGGGGCCTGGCCAATGCTCCAGAAAACATGACAACACGAAAGCTTGCAGAAGAAGAAGAAGAAGTGGAAACCAGGGTTCCTTTTCTTGTGATGGTACAATTTGAGTTTACTCTCCGTCCAAAAGCCTAATTCTGTTGATGCCGGCGCGGAAAAAAACTCACAAGCCACAGATTTTGTGTACGTCCAACTTGAAAGTTAACACCCATCGATTCAACGTCGTTCCACAGGTACCTGCCCACGTAGCCTTTTCTTGCTAGCCCCTATCTCACCCATCACCCAGTGCTTAGAATTTCTGACCTGCAACCCCTCATTTGGCGCTCAACCTGTTGAAAATGTCCAGGTCCCGCGTCCGGGAGCCTTGGACGCTCTCTGCCCGTACATGTTAGGCCATTTCCCAGCAAATTTTCCACATATAGGTACTAGTTCCAGCCCTCTCAAAAGTGTGCGATTGAACGCCTTCAAACTTTTAGTAGCTAGGTAGGTACCTACCCAACACCGCACCCTAGAATGGAGGGGAAGAGCGCGGCTGAATGCCCGAGCAAGGAATTTCCCGAAGGTGGACGCAAGCATCCTTCCGAAGGCGCTGTTGGAAATTTCAATGCCGTGTGACGGTTGACCGTGCGAAGGAAAATGAGTTGAGAGAGAAAATAACAGGAACTGATGCAAAAGGTGCTGGCATCATCGCATGCTGGAGGTCAATTCGACGTTACAATGCAGTATTATCGTCCATGAAGCGTTGGTTTGAGTGATGACTTTCCCGAGAGGCTCTATTACCTTCTATCGGAAGGCGCGGACTACCTGCAATTGCCCCTGAGTAAAATTTCACCAAGGACACGTCTGGGCCTATGGCGGCCGCGCTGCATGGCCCCGTCTGTTGTTTGTCGATCCGGAATCGAGGCAGGCGCGCGCCGGCATACCAAAACGGTCCCTAGGAAATGACTTGTCAACAGGCGGTTTTCTTGCTGTAGGCCTCAGTACATCACCGCAACGTTTTCTTGATGCCCAACCCGGCGGTACCTTAGGACTGAGACTCCGCTCATTTTCTTCCTTTTAAGACCTCTGCACTCCTCAGCAATTGATCAGCTTTTGAGCGTGTGCTTCATCATCCTTTAGAACCGCTGAAGACAGCTGATTTCTCCGGCTGTCCGACATTCCGGCATTTCAGTTGGCACGATGGCGACAGTCCCGGTTCTTCCCCACATTTGTGCAAATTGGACGCCCGACACGTCGATCTGTCAAGGCAAGGGCGAGTTTGCATGCGCAAATTGCAGTCTCGTTTTGGTACTTCATTCTCAGCTTCTTCAACCATTCTGGTTTCTGGCTTCTATTGCTAACTGATGCCATACCTAGTATTGCGGCAAAGAGTGCCAAACAGCGCACTGGTCAGCTCACAAGATCACTTGCCGGTCCCCCATTGCCAAGTCGAGTTGGCGTCCGGCCTGGGATAGGGAACGCCGCGAACCTGACTGGGCTACCCGTGCCGCTATGAACAATCTCCATAACCCTTATGGCGGACATCTGTACCTGTGGGGGAACGTTCCTGCCATCGATGTTTTGCGTCTGCCCGAGAACGAAGGTCTCGATTACAATGACCGGATCGAGTTGCTGTTTGCTGGTAAGTGCCACTTTCGAACCACATGGAACATAAACCTCCCTAATACAGGGCCACAGCTTCAGGGGATTTGCGCAACGTCGTGAAGACGATCGCCGACCTGCCGACCACCACAAGCCAGCCTCTCCACATTACCGTCAATGACAAAGAGTTTGGGGTTGTCGCCCGAAACACTATCCTCTTGCTCTTTGCCCTTGTTACCGTAGGCGAGACCATCACGGACAATGGTGGAAGGCTCGAGAAGACAGAGATGCTAATGCATCTTTGGTATTCCGCATTCATCCCCCGATCCACACTGTTGGCGATGCAGAATGTTGTCAAGCCATTTATCCGTGATGTTTGCATCAAGATTGCAGACAATAGCTCAGAGAAACACCTCGGGAAGACATGGGACTTTCCATCGGGGAGGAGCCTACGCCTGGTGCTTACCAAGAGCCAGTGGTTTGAGCTAGGAAAGCTGTTGGATATGCCTGATGAACTCACCTATCAGCGAGCCACCCAAATTCGACACACTGTCGTCCTGGCACCCGACAGAGCCGATTATCGGGATCGGTGGGCGTACAAGGAGCCTACACCATTCGCCCGTGTCGCGAAGCATCGGTTCCGTGAAGATGGGTTGCTCCTCCCATTCGGGCATCCTCGTATTGGATATGACACTCCTAACCCGTAAGTGTCCAAGTTGGGTGTGGTGTCATCGAAGAGGTAGAGGTAACTAACCGACCACTGAAAAGACTGCTGTTCCAAGACACGAACACCTGGCTCATGGATGATAAAGCGGACCCCATGAATGGGTGGCCGGTGTGGGAGATCCTCCACCATCTGCCATCGTCGCTCGCAAAGGAAGACATCTACGGCAAGCTATACACTTATCTTCGTCACGTCTTCAAGCAGTTCCTGGACCGTCTTGCAGCCACCAAAGTCAGCTTTGAGATGAGTTGCCTCGATGCGAGACAGCTCAAGAGCCAGCTCGGCCGGGACCGGTACACGAGAATTGAAGTATGTCATGTCTCTCTCTGTTATGCCATGCCATACGACGATTTCATGATAATAACACATCTTTTTCCTTGCAGGTTTCCAACATCGTCGATGGGTTTTACCTCGGAGCTGAGGAAACACTCAGAAGCCTTGCGCCTTTACTCCAACTTCCCCAGCGTAACCCGCATGCAACTCTCGTCGCCGTCTTCCTCAACGCGGTGATGGAAATGATGAAGAGAACAGGCGCAGATGGCAGGCCCGATCTCGGTCGGGTCATGAGATACCTTCCCGCTCCGACTCTCTCTACCCTCATGAACCCGTTAGGCGCAGACATGACTAGAATCTGGGATGGTCGGTCAATCGTCTCCATCGACGTCGACGAGTTCTTCCACCTGTAAGTATACGGGGGGTTTACTACCTACCTACCTACCTAGCATAACAAACACTGACAGAATTCAACCTTGCTGACATTGAGTGGACAGCTATAGGCGACGCTACAGCTTTGACAACCTCCAAGTGTCGGTTGACTTGGCCGTCGCCGAGAAGGAGAACAACACCATCGTTGAGAAGTGGCCGACGCGAGTAAAGTTGCAGATAGGGCAGCAAGGGGCCCAGGAAGAGTTTGATGTCCTCCTTGGATCGAACTTCAGTGGGATGGAGCGTTATGTCGAGTGGAAGAGAACTGCCTGACGTGAGGTTGTGGTAATGTTGGGGTTCATACATGTACTTGTCGTCCGTCACGTGCTGTTGGACTGAGCAGCCGAGACTTCCATGTCGAGTATGTTCTCATGGGCAATACCGAGAGTTCTGTACAATCTTCTAGGATAGGCACCTAATTCTTGGCCCATTTTTGTCCCGTGCACAACGGGGATGCATCGCACTGTAACAAACGGAGCAGAAATTGGTCCCTTCGACCATCCAAAATTTTAGCAGCAAAGAATGCCCATGAAAAATTTGAATTGCCACCATCATCGGGACCAAATCGAATATCTCCAGATGTGGCCACACGTCACGTGGGCACGCGCTAGCGTTGGTGTCGCACAGGGGTGTCACGTGGAGCCGGGTCGTGCACACGCGAAATTCGCTCCTGCCTCACCACGGTGACCTCCGAAGCAAGCACACACCCCCTCCTCGATTGCGAAAACCTCTGCGCCCACACTAGTCCTCCTTCCCGCCGTCGCCACCGTAAATGCGCATCATCACTGAGTCGGATTAAGCAGCTCAACCATGCGCGTCCCCAACCCCCGCCCCACCATCCTCGAAGTCGAGCGCAAATTCCGTCGCCTGGCCGTCCCCACACTGACCCAAAACGGCGGCATACCGCCATTCCAAAGTCTGCGCGCCCTCCGTGCCACCACCATCCACGACATCTACTTCGACAAGGCCGACGTGCTCTGCAACGCAGGCACCTGGGTGCGCCGACGCAACGGCGCATGGGAAGCAAAGATCCGCAAGGGCGGAGACCGGACCAACTCGCGCTTCGAGGAGCTCACCGACACACGTGACATAGCGGCGTGCATCCAGCGGATTACGGGGATTGACATGAAAGCGGAGAGGGACTTTGGGCTGGGCAAGATGGCGGAGTTTACGACCACGCGGGAGGCGTGGGTTGCGGACGGGGTGTTCTGCATTGTGAGGGATCGCATGGACTTTGGACACGAGGTTGGCGAGGTGGAGCTGCAGGTTGAGATGGAGGGGGTGACGGAGGAGGGGAAGAGGAGGGTAATGGCGGAGATGGACGGGAGGATTGGTGCCTTCATGCAGAGGTACGCGTGGGCGTTTGCGCCGGGGAAGCCGGTTGGGAAGTTGTCAGCATACTTTGAGGCGAGGAGACGGTAAGTGACAAGCGGGAATATGTGCGAGTGAGGCCTACTTTGGCTCGGTTAAGGGGGTGAGGGAGGGGCGCGAACTGGGCGGACACAACGGCCTGCAAATGTGATTTGGGTTTGCCGGCCCGGGTGGTTGGATGCTGGCCTGGATTGCAGGTAGCGGTCTGGCTACAACGGGAGCTTCGACCTCGCCCATCATACCTACCACTCGGCTCCTCTTCGTTCCAAAGGTCCCGAGACCTGCCAACCCAGCGATGGCTGCGGTTGCCCGTTGAGTGGCCGCTTCTGGTGGCATCCCGCCGCCCTTCGGTCTACTGAGTCATTCCGCGCGATCACTCAAGCGGTCAATAATGCAGATTTGCTTGCCGCGCCTCTCGTTCCGAGGCAGGTTTTCTGCCCGCTTGTGACGCTTTGCTGCAGTATTGTGGGCCTCGCCACAGTTTGTGCCACCACCCTTTGACCAGAGGCGCACCTTTGAGGCCTACAGTCCAGTGCAGCCTCCAAACTTCAGGTAGCGGCAAGTCTACCAGCACTTAAGTACCATGTTATGGTTGGCCCCTCGAAGTGGGAACGGGACAAATCCTCAACAGTTCGCGTCTTCAGAAGCGCCGCAACTGTAAAATCACCTCCTTGTCTGGCTCTTCAACTCGCGTCCAGCCCCCTATCTCAGTTTGTTCCGCGCGAACCACCATGAAACCCACGACAGAGAAACCTATCGTTGTTGGCATCTACGGTGTTCCGGGCTCCGGCAAGACGTTCTTGCTGCGCGCGCTTCAGGAAACCCCGGAAACCCTACTTATTTTTGAAGGCTCCGAGGTGATAGATAGTATCATCCCTGGTGGGCTCGCAGTCTTCAAGGCCCTTCCCGAGACCGAAAAGACCCAATGGCGCGAGCTTGCCATCTCCAAAATCCGAGAAGATGCCGTGCAGATCGATAGCATGGCGGTCGTATCTGGCCACTTCATGTTTTGGCCGGAGGAACACGCCTCCGGCACTCGCGTGATCACCCAGGGTGATTTGGATATCTACACGCATATCCTGTACCTGGACGTCCCCGCCGAAACGGTGGTGGAACGACGGGACAGCGACCCCACCAGAGTTCGGCCCCAAGTGTCAATTGAGCACATACGCCGGTGGCAGAAGACCGAGATGGCCGAGCTTCAAGAAATATGTGGCCAGAACGGGATTTTGTTTGCCAGAATTTCATGCGCTGTCCCAGAAACTGTCACGAGCAGTGTTGAAAGGCTCCTTTGCGCCTTCCAGTCGTGCAAAGAGGAGTCTTTCTCCGAGACCACTGCGGAGGAGACTCTCAAGACCATTGTTGATGGCTATAGACGCGACAAGCTGTTGGAGAAATTCCTAGTATTCGATGCGGACAAAACTCTTGCTGCCCAAGACACTGGCAGCATCTTCTGGGGCCTCGCCACTCACCACCCCGACACTAGCCCGGGACACGACCCGCTGAAAGCTTTGTTTGGCGGACCGATGAAATACAGCAAGCGGGCGTTTCTCCAGGCGGCGCTAATGTATACCGAGGCCGCAGACTACCCCGCCAACCACCTCGACTTCATACCCTTGTACGAGAAAGTGGCATCTTCAGTCACCCTGCGTCCCGAGTTCCTGGCACTTCTACGCCACGCCGTGAATTCCCCGTCCACAGGTGTAGTTGTCGTTACGTGTGGTCTACAGCGGGTGTGGGAACTGGTGTTGGAGCGTGTCGGCCTGTCAAATCTTGTGAGGGTCATCGGCACATGCCTGCCGTGTATCGGGCATTACTCCGTGCTGGGAGTGGTCACGCCCAAGATAAAAAGCTCCCTCGTCAGCCAGCTGCGGAACGACTATCAACTTACTGTGTGGGCATTTGGCGACAGTGTCATAGACATTCCCATGCTGACCGCGGCCAACCACGCAATTGTCGTCGCCGGTGGACCTTCCAAGAGCATGGAAGAGGCCCTCGACCACGCCATCAACCACAGCGAGTACCCCTTACGCCGAGCGCGGCAAGTCGTCTTTCCCCATGTCGACGGGACCATCACTCCGCGTCTCAACACTGATATCCTTCCCATTGTCGACGTCACCTCCCCGACTTTCCTCCACGAGGTCCTCGGAACTCCACCGCACCCCATGGAACCCCACGCTAACGGCGTCTATCATGCGACAGGGCTTGCGGCATCTAAGATCCTTGCCACTCCGCAGCGCGACGCCCGTATGTCTGGACATGCCCTCCGCGCCGCACACCAACGTGCCGGCTGGTATCTCTCCATGACCCTCATCTCGGATATTCTCGGCGTGGAGGAGATCCCTGGCGGAATCCCACACGTGCAAGGAAATATGACAACCGGTCATCGCCTCCGCAACGAGGAGGACACCCTTATTATTGCCCTCATGCGCGGCGGCGAGCCCATGGCGCTGGGTGTCAGCGAGGCGTTTCCAGCTGCGGGTTTTCTCCACGCTAAGAACCCTATCGATCTTAAGGAGGAGCATTTGAGTGGAGTGAAGATAGTTCTGCTCGTTGACTCTGTCGTTAACTCCGGGAAGTCAGTGGTTGAGTTTGTGGAGCATATCAGGGGCATCGGTGGAAAGGGAGTGAGGATTGTTGTCGTTGCCGGGGTGGTTCAGGCGGGAGCGGTTCAGGAAGAGGCTGTGTTCGGGGCGATGCTAAAGGCGGATGAGATGTTGGAGGTTGTTACGCTTCGAATGTCGGACAATAAGTTCACGGGACGGAGAGGGACGGATACGGGCAATCGGCTATTTAACACCACTCGTCTTGAGTGAGCTAGGGAGGGGTCGGTTGGTTCTGGCTGTGTCCGGTGTTGTCTGTCGGCTGTCATCTCTCTACGCAGCATCTACACTGGAACAATATCGTTTTGATTTTGGCCATCCTCGTTCCAGACCTCTCTGGACATCACCTCATGGGTGTAAGTGGTCTACCAGGTCTTGAAAATATTGGATCAGACAGCCAGTGAGTTGTGTGTCTTTGTCAATGTCAGGTCGCCCAACACCTTACATTGACCCACTTTTCGAGCCCATCTAAGTGTTAGTGCATACACCCGGATCACTACTAGCCACTAACAGAGTTCTCACCTGGTTGTTAGCTGTCAGCACTAAGGCAAGTTCACCGCCTGCCAAGACGAAGGAACAGCATGCCAAAGCAAGAGACCACAGTCGCTGCAGCTAGCTCGCCCCCGAGTCTCTCAAGCGTCAAAAGCGGGGAAGATGGAACGTCGGTTACACGGCAGGTTCAGCTCGTATTCGTTTTCGGGTTAGCCAATGGGATCAACACCTCCATCTACTCATACATACATACATAAACCGTCTCCAACATCACCCATCTCAACGACAATCCATTCACCACAACTTGCAACTCAACTCTCGCACCTCCCTTAACTCCACGCCCACAAACCTCAACAGTTCCCCATCATCACTACCCCTTCACCACCATGTCCGCCCCCTTCCCCGTAACAGTCCACCCCTTCCCCTCCTTGACTCGTTGGTCCTGCGCTTACGAGCACGAGCTTCCCAACCCCTCGGCCACCAACGCCCTCGTCTACATCCCCGGCCTCACCGGCGGCCCGCACGCCCTCGATCTCCAAATTCTCTCCTCAGCCCTCGCCACTACCAACAGCAGCTACACCCTCTGGGAGTTCCGCATGCGCAGCTCCTACACTGGCTTCGGCTACTCCAGTCTGGCCAACGACGCAGCCGACATCTCCTCCCTAGTCACATACCTCCGCACCCTCGGCAAGACCAAGATAGTCCTCCTCGGGCACTCCACCGGCTGCCAGGACTGCCTGGAGTACACCGACCGTGCCAAATACCCCTCCAGAGCAGCAGTGGATGGGTATATCCTTCTCGCGCCGGTGTCGGATCGGGAGATGGCGGGGCTGTTTATACCCGAGGAGGTGCTAGAGGGGAGTGTGACTGCGGCGAGGGGGCTGATTGACGCTGGGAAGGGGGAGGAGGTCATGGGGAAAGGGAGTGTGCCGGAGATTTTTCACAGTCCGGTTACGGCGTATCGGTGGTGGTCGCTTGCTGCTAAGGGGTGAGTTTGCATCTGGGCTTTTAGGTGCTGGTTTTGAAAAGGGCGAAGAGTTACTGACGGCGGAGAGTAGGGGAGATGATGATTACTTCTCGTCGGATCTTGATGATGAGTGGCTGAAGGCGACTTTTGGGCGGGTCGACAAGCCGATATTGTTGCTGCCGTGTGGGGAGGATGAGTTGGTGCCGCCGAGTGTGGACCGGCCTGGGCTGTTACGTCGTTGGGTCGAGGCTTGCCCGGAGGGGTTGGCCAGCCCGCTTTCGGGGTTTGTTCCGGGGGCGAACCATGTTGTGTCCAGCCCGGATGCATGGGTGTGGATTGCGGAGAGCGTGGTTAGATTTCTGAAGGGGCTTAAAGCCTGACGGCGGCCTTCATGGAGATATTCGGCTGAATTAACTTACGGAACTTGAAGCAAGGGGTAATGGAGAAGATGACTACCTATCTAGAAGACACATGATAAAACTCAAAAGGCGAAACAAGAAATACAAAAGTGAAAGCCACATTCAATCCCAGAGCACAAATCCATCATCTCCGAATCTCCGAGATTTCATCGTCCACTACCACCAAACGGTATTTGACTTGCACTGAATCAACAAGTTCCCTCTAATGGCCGTGGGGATCGGCGCATTTACACAGGAAAAACTGTGTTCCTTCCATGCAAGCCTGCAGTAGCCAATAACCCGATCCGAGGGATCAACCATGGTGGTGTTACGGTCGACGTAGATGGTAAAATGCCCCCATCCGAGATTATGATCCTTAAATTCCAGCCGCTCCCACGGTCTGTCTCCGAACTGTGGTTGCTAACAGATGAAAACGCCGTAGCCGCCAGTCAGGTCCGCGTCTGGATGATCGGGCACCTTGAACACGTGGCTATTCTCCATGTTGCTACCGTACACGTCGTTGCAGTCTGGTCGTGCTTAGAAGAACCAATACCAGGCTTGGCCAGTTACGCCAGCAGTATCATTGCCCTGATGAATGAGAAAGGTGTGAGTAAATGGGTCTGGCGGGGGTGGCAGGTAGTCTGGTTGCACACGCCATCGTCAGGGCGACCGGGGTCGTCACACCCACTCAACTGAGAAGTCCAGTGCCAGGCTGCCGTATGATAGGTCGAAGCCATTACGAGTCGCTTTCTGGGCAAATCAGGCCCCCAGCCCATACTCCCGAAAATGTTGCTGCCCGAGCTTGCACTTCTCAGTGCCTAACGGGGAATTGGTCGACATTTCCTGTGTCGCGCCCCCTCAAGTGAATTTCTCGCAGAGACGCACATCCATCGGAACTTGTTGTTTTCCCACTATCAGCGCCGAAGAGAGCTTTGTCGCAAGCGGATTTCTGTTTCCATTAAAGTATAGGTACTATAGCAACCGAGGGGCGTGATTATATCCAGTCGCTTTCCCGAGCTCCCATGAACACTCTATGCATCCACCAGCCCACCTATTTCCCACCCGCTCAACACTTCTCCGGGGGGAGTATCACGCTGATGTTGTATTCAGATGTTCTCCAGGTTGTTTTCTCGAGGTCCTTCCCCAGGTATTATCAGGGCCACCACGACACTCGGCAACACGCCAACCGACAAGACCGGCACTGAGCCTAGTGACGTACCAGTAGTGGCCAATGAAACCAACCATGGAGCTACACGTGCCGACATAATCACGGAAGCTGCTACTACATCGGGCTTGTTGGATAGAGCGGCCTATCTTGTTCGACGCTCTCAGGGCCCCGGTCCGTCGGTAGTCCTCGGCAAGCACCTTATGGACCTCGAAAGTGACAGGAACCTTGTGACGACCTGGAGGCGGGCACTGGCGACGCTACTGAACATCAACTCCGTCTCTGCCACTGGTTCACTCGCGGCTGGACCCTCCAGGAGCTTATCGCGCCCCGATCCGTTGTGTTTGTGGACAAAGGATGGAATGAGCGAGGCACCAAAGAGAGTCTTCACCAGGTGCTCTCAAGCATCACGAGAATCGACCCCTGGGTTCTTAACCGCATCCGCCCCTTACACCGAGTCGCTGTCGCGCAGAGGATGTCGTGGGCTTCGAGGAGAGAGACTACACGGACCGAGGACCTGGCGTACTGCCTGCTGGGAATCTTTGGCATCAACATGCCTTTACTCTACGGGGAACGAGACAGAGCATTCGTCCGGCTTCAGCAGGCCATCCTCCAGCAGACAGACGATTTGCCCATCTTCTCGAATGGAGTGTGATCATTGTAATTCAGGCTTTCAAAAGACTGTGTGATCCGAAAGATCGTAGGTAGATGCATGATAAAGTACAAAAACAGTGTTCCGGCCAAAAATTCCATTCTTATAAGCCCCCATCGAAACTCCAAGCACCTGATCAGCTTCGCGACTCCAACCTCCACTCCACTGGCAGATTGGCATCTATCAAATTTGATTAGTTATCCCTCTAAGATCCACGAAGCTGACACGGTGTATCCTTACTTAGGTTTACTAGGAATCCCCTCTCACTTGTCCTTAGGGTGGTCGGCCGAAGGCACGTCAAAGCTGCCTGTGGACGGTTGGTCCCTATTTAGTTAGTTATACTGTGTGGATAGGAGTATAAGTAAGAATGGCGTACTGGCTGACTTCCTTGGTAGAATCCTTTGGGTCCATGTTGGGGTTGGCTTCGCAAGAATTAACGCAAGTAGTGTTTCAAAGGATAATATATAGATGAAAAATGGTCGCTTTGGATATCGAGGGAATGAAGGGTTATTGAAAGACATCAAGTGCATTTGCGGGTAAGGAAAGCGGTATATATAGACGAGGACATTTTAGTGCAGTGCGCGCTTAGCGACCTAGCTAAAGTTGGGAGGGTATTTTTCATTAAAGTGAACCAAATCATGGTCACCTCAGGACGGCCAAGATCTCAATGTCATGGGCGGTAAGAAAGTCGGCAGTAATGCGGAGTCTTGAAGTGAGACGGTGACCTCGGAAGAGGCCAAACCGAGACGCGCTGATACCAGTGATGAAGCCAATCCAACGCAATGTAGCCATCCATTTGGCAATTTGTATCCATCCTTCTGACAACCAAGATTAGGCAAGCCTCATTATTGGGAGATGGGTGGCCGCGTTAGGATTTAACCCTACTTAGCTCGAAAGGCCATTCGCTAGACTTTTAATACCTTGGCGCGCGCCTAGCTGGCGCTAAATGTGAAGAAGTTCAAGTGAGGAATGTGCAGGGGGCCGATGATAACGTCGTGAGTGGAATCCTGGCCGTGGGTGGGGTTAATGAGGCTATTGAAATCTCCCCGAACCCACCATCGTAAAGGGGAACCACCGCCATTCTCTTAGAAGATTCCTTCGTCCTGACGAGAACTAAAAAGACGGCTGATAATCGCCGTCGCCTAAGCTGCCATGTTCCGTGTTTTTATACGTCTGGAAATGCGCCCAGAGATTTCTCCGCAAGCACAGGGCGCTAAGCGCCTGTGGCCTGTGCAGTTGTATTGGTGGGGGCCGGCACGGCCCGACCGATCCCCCGCACCAGGAACAGTGCGCAACACAGTGCGACACTGTGTTCCCACTGTGACCTCAATGCCAAGAAACGACCCTGTTGACAGAGGCTCAGGAGAGGACAGAGGCCGGTATAAGGTACCTTTTGGATAACTAGTATACATAGTCACCGTCGTGACCACGATGAACGTAAGGGACTCCTAGTTCCTCACGCTAGTATTTTACTGTTCATTTATATCTTACTGCTTAGATTCACCTCTGTGTATTTTAGTGATAGCGACCTACAGTGACAGTACACCCCGTCTATGAGTGCTAGCTCAGCAAGCCGTCTTCGGAACGCCCACGCAGTCTTTGGCGTCCTGCCATACGCTCTGTCTTAACCTGACCAGTCCTTCGGGTCTATGCTAGGTGCAGGTCGTAACACAAACAGCACACCTCGCCCAGGGGTCCTAAGCTTGCTAAAATAACGCATGTAATCATTACCCAGCCCTTAGGAGGTCGACGTCAAGTCTGGGGTTGCGCAGCCGGTCCTCCGAGCGTCACCTGCATGTCAAAAATGAACGGGACGGACACGGATAGGACCGCCATCCAGCAGCGGCTAGCACAAAGCAAAGGAAACAGATGTAAAGCAAAGGGGGGGCCTCGAGGCAGCCAAACAAAGGGGCCCTTTTTCCGGCAAAGCAAAGCAAATCCAAGGGCACCCTTTGCTTTGAATATTTGTCGGTCTTGGTAAATAATTAGGCCCATTATGGGCCTTGGCTGGACAATCCCATTAGTGGTTCGGTGTAAAATGAAGCCGTTCCGAGTGAAAACTTTTGCCCTCTGGGCTGTAAGCAATCCACCGACAGCGCACTGTTCGATATCAACTATTACGACGACCCCGAGCCTATCTTATTGCGCATGAATATGACAAGGGTATCCCCAAAGGCGTCATGACATGCCTGTCGCACTTCCTCGGGGACACAGGAACGATGATCGCCGAGGTCAGCACCGATGACGTGTCCAATACCGTCGCACCGATTCGAGACCGCTTGATTCGAATTTCAAGAGGCGTGGACTACGCACCCATACGGCCATGGCTGAGTTCGTGCATCGCCGACCACCGATCGTGCGTTTCTCCGACGGATAAGCAAGCCATCTCCCATACGAAGCTCATTGACTGCACGACCCACACGATAGTCGCTCCCAATCCAAGCATGCAGTACCTAGCCTTAAGCTACGTCTGGGGCCAAGGCCCCCCCAGAGAAACACGACTATCCGCATTTACCGAGGGACCTTTCACCGACTGTCGAAGACGCGGTGACTGCCACGGTGAGGTTGTGTTAGCTTATATAAGCAATTGGGGCCATCAGCGGAAGCAGCCGGCTTGGTAACAGAGGCCCCTGGAAGCCAGAGATTTCCACAGTAGTAAACAACAACAACAACGCAATCAATTTCACAGTCATCACCATTATTGGCCCCAAAGTGCTAGATTCTGACACGACCCCGCCCACAACGCCAGCCAGATCCGCAACATGATGGAGATCTATCGCCGCGCCGTGGCAACCATTGCAGCGGCATCTAGCGGGTCAGATCCGACATATGGCCTCCCCGGAGTGAGTGCAAAGCGTCATCAAGAACCCCATAATCAGATCGCGGGTCGGGTGGGAGACCGAACTCGAGTTTCAGGGCCAACCCTGCAACGACATCGATAGGCGATCGAAAAGTCGATTTGGGAAACACGGGCTTGGACCTTTCAGGAGCCCGCGCTGTCGAGAAGAATTCTCTATTTCACAGACGTGGAGGTCTCTTTGGAGGTCCGACAGGTGGCTCCTGCTGTGCTACACTTTGTGTACCCTGCGCATTCGTCCAATTGCCGTCTGAACACGGTCCACAGCTTCTTCTCAGCCATTCTGCCTTGACAGAAGGAGATAATTAGCGGCAACATTGGTAAATAGAGATGCATTTCGTTATGCCTGGTTCCCTTTTGGCGCCAGAGTTTTGGGGGAGGTCTTGCGAAAACATCCGTGCCTAGAGTCTGAATGACTCGGAGGGACACCGTGTCACACCCATCAGTTCGCTTCAAGCCACGGCAAGGCTTTGGGATTGCGGCCTCCGACTCATTGTGCGGCTGAGGATATCACATTGTCTCCGCCAAGACCAATATTCGTGGGTCATTCTGCAAGCCCATCACATTGCATCAGGCCACCTCAAAGCGACTTGAATGTTGCCTGCGCCCGTCATTTGCACCCTTATTCGTGCTTGCGGCTGAAGCTGCGTGGATTCGGACATAAGGCGGAATCTGGTGCCTTGAGTAACAGTGGCGCCTGCAGGGACTTCGCGCCGCCACTGCTGGTGACCGCTCCACTGCCACTCACGGCTCAGTCAAGTTTTTGTGGTACGTGCTCTAATACTAACAGAACATCTCAGAAACCCCGCGAATTGGCTATGAAAAAAAGTCCTGTCATAACTGGAGCAAGGTGAACACTAAAAACCCTGTCCCTGAAAAGACTGGAAGGCATCATGCAACGAGTTTGGATAAAGGGTTGACTACGGTCCAGTAGAACTTTTCCTGCTCGTTGCTGCCCGTTCCTTCAGCGTCTTGGTCAGTGTTCGCATAATGCCCACTCAGACAAGCAGAAACAGAATCCATATATATATTTCCCATCTTCCTTCCTAGCTGGGGAGTGTAGTGGTGAAGAAGATGCTTTCGGAAACGTGGGTCGAGGGGTCCATCGTAGTTCCCAGCAGCATAAAACTCCTCCACGCGGCGCCACAGTCCAATTTTGAGTAGAATAGCACCAAGCGAGTATACGTCGTCTGACGTCTCAAATCTGTTGCGAGGCCGGCTCTCCGCATCGATGGACTGCGGGTGGCGATAGAGGAGTGCTTGTGGACCCACGTTGTCAATGATCTCACTGAATGCCATGAGCATGTTTGGGCGTGCATACTCGAAGCCGAGCAGCAATGGTTGGCTAAGCCGGGGCGGAACTGATTTTGGAGAGGCTGGGGAGGAAAAGATAATATTTTCGGAGCGAAGCCCCTTGTGCAGCCATCCAGCCGAGTGCAGAATGCACACAGACAAGCTGAGATCGTGAGCCAGCTTGAAACGATCACCCACATATGGGATGTCGTTACCTCCAAGAACTTCCTGCAACGACCATGGCAATGTGCAAGCCCCGTACTCGAAGACAAAGCCAACTCGAGGATGCCAGTCACCAGCAAAATACCCGAGACAGTGAGGGACGTGCAGGGACGGCGGCTTGTTGTCGACGTTGAGTAGAGCAGCGAGATCTCGAAGTCGTCGCAGTTGCTGACTCTTGACTGTTTCGGCGAGGTCCTTGTCAACTAACACGGCTCGTTCACCGACACCACTGGCCTCGGAATACAAAGCAAGGGCCCGGCTCGCATCGGTGGGTGCTGACTTCGGGGCGACTTGTTGAAACTTGAACGTCGAAGGTAATCCGCTTACCCTCGATCTGCAGCCTATTGTGGAAAGTAGCTGGTCCGGAAGTCACCGGGCTCTCGAGACAGAGCCTCTGCTCAGCAAGCGCAGCTACAGAGCTAAGATCGTTGTAGCCTGCACCCGCTCTTCCCAGCTCTTGGATGACATCTATTCTATTTTACGCTGGAATGAGCTTTGGTGCAAGGGCTTGGCGAAGGCGGCGGCGCTCGACGGCGGAGAGAAGGCAGTAAAGACCTTCATTATAGTCTCTAAGGTCACTAATTATGGCCTCGAATCAGATCCGGTCCACAACTGCCCAGCGGAATTTGTCCAGGAGGCCGATCGCTTTGGTACGCTCGATAGTTAACTCCATTTCCTGCTGAGAAAATTTGGAGAGTCGTGTCTCGCTGCAGCGCGTCAATGACGAGGGGCTTAGGCGATGTGTCCGCAAGCGCCGCGATTATTGTCGGCTGGCTCGGTCTTGTCAGTTCATCCGACTCCTCGCCTAAGCTTGCGCTGGGGCAGGCTGGCGAACGTGTACTTACCAGCGAGGAACTGTTGGCGCCGTCACGCAGACCGGCCACAATGTACCATTCTACGCAATCGCTCGAGCTCACCCTAGACCGCAGCGGCGCGTCGAGAAGGCCGGACCTTGTCCGTTCGTCCATTATCCTACCTCCAGACTTTTAATCCATCAGGCGGAGTCAGGTCCTACCCGGGCCGAACACTGCAATCGCCCACAGAGAAGGGCCAAGTTACGGATGCCTGTCGGTTTTGCAATTTCTGGCCGACAATCCAGCCATCCCAAAGTCTGGCCTCTCCCTTCGAAGCTCACAGCCTGTCAGCGGACGCGGCCGGACATACGAAGTGCGGCGATACAGCGAAGGCAACAAGGAGCAAATTAACACATCCAACTACTGGCGTCCGTCAGAAGCGCACAAATATCTCATCTCGACAACCACCTCCACAGGAGATGCCGCCGTTTTGCCAGAAACGTACAGGTCCCTCATAAACGAGCTACGCATTCTGACCTATAAGCCGCTGTCTACACACCCTAACCTATTGCGTATCACGGGCGTGGGCTGGGCGCTATCTGAATCTGACCACAACTATGCCCTACCCGTCATTCGCACCGAGTTTTCGGCACTTGGAACGCTCCACGGTTTTATGCGCGCCTGGGAGTGCCCATACCGACTCAAAAAACAACTCATGCTCGACGTCGCGACGGGGCTGGCTGCTTTACATGTGTGTTCCATGGTCCACGGCGATGTCAAGGCCGAAAATGTTCTCATATTTTCCACTCAGGACCCAGATTGTCCTTTTATCGCCAAGATTTCAGATTTTGGCTTCTCCTTGGACATAGGGAACACACTGCCGGGAGATCATGGTCACTTGGTCGGACGTACTCCGCTATGGGCCGCGGCTGAGGCTAATAGAAAAATAATTTTCAGTGAGATGCATCTCACGGATATGTATTGACTGGGATTCGTGCTTTGGGCTATGGCAACGAATGGGAGGAGTTTGTTTGAGGTTCTTGAGGAGCTTCCAGTTGACCCGACACAGCGATACGAAGCCTTTCGGTTCTTGAAGGAGACCGATGATATGGATGTAGCAGCAACACGCCATATCTTAGGAGCCCAAGCAGGGGAGTATGGTCCCGACGTTGACGTGGCTGAGCTGATGGACCTGTCGCGTGTTACACTGCGGCTCCGGCCCCAGGATCGGGATCTCGACTGTGTTAGGGCTGTGTTGCTTCCTGGCCAGCTTCGGAATACGCCGCGGTCTCACAACAACAGCTGTTGCCAACAACAAGTAAGTTTCTGTGGAACGTTTCACTGAGGGTACGGGGCTCATTGGAGCAGCGGAAGTGCAGTTGCAAAGTGACTTGATTAGGTAGAAAGGGTGGGAGCGAAGCTCCCAGACTAAATACAAAAGAAAGCTCCCTGTGTGTGAGGAGAGCACATGACGAAAGGCTCCTGCGCTCCAGCCTAGCCTGGAGCGGTAAGGCGCCTGCGCGCCTGAGCGCCAAGAACTGCCGCTGCAGTTCGACAGTTTCCACCGTATGACCCTGAAAGGGTAAGTTTAGTGGCCTCCAGGCTCTTCGAGCTCATGTTTCAGATTTGTCACCACCTACTTACAAAATGAGTTTCATGTATGCAGGTGTATTTGGACTGCGACGCGCTCCATAGCGTTGGCACTGGCCCTCTACTGTACTATATACAAGCAAGTCTAAAGTCGGTTGCTTCTAGTACCGACCGTGTGAGCACCCCACGCATGGGAGACGAAGAAGTCGACGACCCAACGCTTTGATGGCGGTGGCCCTCCAAGTTCTGTTCCAGATCGGCTGGTGCTGCTTATTCCTTGTTTTGCATGTTCTATCATGGTTACAAGACAGAACAGTCTTTCATGGAAGCGGCTCGATGGCTTCGAATTTCGGCGGAAAATGGCTTTACTCTGGCCATGGCAATGTCCGCCAAGTTGAACGACCGGTTTCAAATCGGCCTTCCCTCGTGCCTTGAGCATTCTTGGCTGGTACTGTACTCAGCGCCCAGAATGGATCCAAATCGGCGATGTCTACCCTGAGAGGCAAGGATCCTCTCGTTTTCATGGAAGCAAGGTCTTATTACAAGACGAGATTCTGGGCCTTATGTCACAGACTGCCCAGCGACTTTATTTCCCAGCTGCAAACATCCGACGCACAGTGTTTCCTCAACAGACAAAGATCCGCGTTCTAGATTCACTAGGTTTCACGACAATCTTCTTCACTGTGCCGCTCTAGTTGGTTCGGAAAAGGTTGCCAGGTACTGTCTCGATGCTGGCAACGTCGATATCGACTCAGTCAATCTCAGGGACGAAACTGCCCTCTTTCTGAGTTGCAAGTCAGAACACACCAACATCGTCAATCTCCTACTATACAGAGGTGCAAACCCACGCGTATGCAATCGGGCTGGTGAGAATGTCTTGCATTGGCTTGAGTCTTTTGAGGACGAGGACCTTGTAAAGTACGCTGCAGTGTTCATCAGCAGAGGGGTGGATATTCTTCAACAGTCACAACTCGACGATGCCTTTTTGAACGGCATGGCTCAAGAGTACTTTCACCGACATGTGCCAGGTACGCCACTGCATCGTGCAGCCGCAGCGGGGAACTCTCTCCTAGTCAGCGTTTTGGTTCACCATGGTGCGGATCTGTCACACGGGACGAGCGGGTACACCCCGCTGTGTCATGCCTTGCGGAACCACGACAAAAGACTGATTAGGCAACTCTTCGATTACCCAATGTCGAAAGGAATCAACGATGCTTTATCAACAAAAAGCGGGGACTCTTCTTGGACCTTCCTTTCACGAGCGATATGCCCGCAAAGTCGGAATGCTTTTCTCCATTACATCCATGACGACTACCGCGATATCGAAACTGCAGAGTCTGTATTCAATGATCTTGTGAACAGAGGCGCAAAACTAACAGCAGGTACCCACGATGCTCTCTATATCGCCATCCTCCGCTGGGACCACGCCGCTGCGGACTTCCTCCTCTCCCGCGGGTACGGACAGCTCTCCCTCCAGACTGCCATCTCATCGACCAAAACTACCAAAATGTCCACGTCTCCTCTCGCCCTGGCCATAATGCGCCAAGACGTCCAAATGGCTAATATCCTCCTTCGCCATGGCGCGGATCCGGAAAGTCCCATGATCTGGCTCGCAGGGACTTCCTCGCCCGAAGCCATCCCCGCCCTCCACATCCTAATGAGAGACGCCTGGGGCGCAGAAGCTTTCTCCCTCGCCAAACTCCTCGTCTCCTCGGGGGCCAACGTCAACTCCGTCCTCCCCCACGACCCGCGCGAAACCCCACTATCACGAGCCCTCTCCCAAAACTTCTTCAGCATGGCTTCCTTCCTCATCTCCCACGGCGCTCGCCTTGATCCCCCTACACCAGGGCACCATCCCCAAATGACTGGCCTAGCGCTGTTTGCCGTAAACAACGTGCTCGACCGCAGCTTATACTCGATATACGAGTTCCTGGCATCCCACCCAGACGCAGACATCCCCGTCTGGGTTCGCGTCAATGTCGAGACCGTGTTCCACTCGCTTTTCAAAACGAAGGAAGTGTGCCGTCGGAACATCGACGCGGATAATATCGGCGCCATCTTCCGCGTGCTGCGGACGCGGTTCCCGGAGCGAGCGGCATTGTTAGTTCGGGACATACGGGGGTGGACCGCGCTGCACCATGCAGTGTTCAATGCGAATTTGGTAGGGGTGAGGCTATTGCTTGAGGCGGGGTGTGATGTGAGGATGGAGATTAGGCGGGAGAAGCAAAGGGTTTGGGAGTATGCGAAAGCGTGGGTAGTGGGGAGGGAGGATGGGGTTACGGTGGAGGAGGCGAATGAGATGTTTTGGGAGGAGTTGGAATTTCATGAAGGCATGTCGGCGGCGGGGATGGCCAGGGAGGGAATGTTTGAGGAAATTCCGTTGCCCGTGAGGGATGATCTGGACGAGATGGCTGAGTTTTTGGAAAGAAGGAGGGAGATTGGTCGTTTAATTGCGGACTGGGAGCCATGAAGTTGACAAGTCAGTTCGCTCTTCGGAAGGGGCTGCATTCCGCCCTGTACCATTAATTATTTTGGCAGCCAGCAGTGTCACAGTAGCCCTTGTCAAAACGTGCAAGACCGAGGGCAGTAATACATCCTATCCACCAAGCCAGTCTCGCGGCGTCATACAACAGATCGACACCCATCTCCACTCCCCCAACCACCCCAGAGACCAATACCCGGTTCAACTCCCATAAAACCCTACAAAGGCCCTCCAACAAATAAGAGATTCCCAAGTAAACCAACCCTAAGTAACCACTTCCAGCTGGGGCCCCATTAGTTACCAAATTCGGGAACTTCCTATTTCCTCTACTTTCAGGTGGTCTCTATCAGATGCACTGCACTCTGGATTGGTGGAAATCTTGTGGGTTGCAACAGGTTGATTCTATTGCGTACCAAACCGTAGGATTCAGCTCTGTCAACAACGTGGCTGAGGCTCACTGGCGTTCAAGAGTGCGAGGCATCCAGTCAGCTTCGCTGACCGGAAGCCCAGGGCCTCTGAACCCCTTTCCTTCTGACAAACTCGACGAATATCTGCCTCCCTTTCCCATAGAACCGTCTTGGGGTAGGCGCAAAGGTGAGGATGCCAAAATGAAGTGCAAAACGATGTTACGACGGCGTTGGGCATGGTCGCGTCGCAAAAAAGTTTATAGTTAGGGGGCCGCGCTGAGGCCTCTGGTTGAAACCTACAGTGGGGGGACAAAAGTATCGAGTTTTGTCGTTTTCCCATACAAAACCACCATTTTCACTACGTAATATCTCATACGTATAAAGTAACAGGGAAATCACAACCACTACTGTAATATTAATAATTACTATCTTTATAATAATTTATTTTCTTCCTTATTTTAACATTTATATTAATACAGATACAAAATGATAAAGTTGAGAGAAAAAGTAAATTTCATTTATAGTAGGGCTTATAATACTTATAGCGTCTAGATTTTTAAAATATCTTTTTCTCGAAATTTCTTCCCAGTTATACGCTTCCCTTTCTTAGTTAAAACCAAATGCAACTTTAATAGACAAAACTTTGATATAATAAAATGTTAAATAAATATTTATATATTTATTAATTACGTTGTGATGAAGATATACGTGATTGAAAATCTCAGATTTAGTGGGTTTTGTATGGGAAATTTCAAATGGCGTGATACTTTTGTCACCCGACTGTACAATGGGGGCCAAAAAGTCTCGGACCCCCCGCTAGCACCACCCCACCAACTTTGAAAACGCGTAACTCCACGAAAACACAACCAAACAACTTCAAATTAAAAACATGCATAGATCTATCAAT
>Ga0247780_1000712_pt1 | contig 27883 bp, 22 predicted proteins | sample UWRJL079202R5_FD_179927 | JGI IMG/M metagenome (GOLD analysis project Ga0247780, IMG submission 179927) | Plant litter microbial communities from Arlington Agricultural Research Station in Wisconsin, United States - UWRJ-L079-202R-5 | ecosystem: Environmental > Terrestrial > Plant litter >... | reverse complement strand
TAGTCTGGGAGCTTCTCTCCCACCCTTTCTACCTAATCAAGTCACTTTGCAACTGCACTTCCGCTGCTCCCATGAGCTCCGTACCCTCAGTGAAACGTTCCACACAACCAAATCAACAGCGTTTTCCATCATTCGATATCAGTTTCCGTCAAAAAAGAAAACCGCAAAATGAGACTCGAATAACTTCGAGTCCACCATCGTCACAACATCTTCCTGTTCCTGTATCGATTCAGCCTTTTCGATAGAGTCCAAGAGGTTCTTCTCGGCCTCAATGCGCCGGGCCCGCTCGATTTGGAGCTCGGTGTTGGTTGCAGCGTGCTGATTCTTCTCTTCCTCAAGCTCAGCCCTGAGAATCATGATCTCCACGATATTCATCTCCGACTCCTCGCGCTTGACGGAAACGGCTTCCTCAATTACTGCCTTGCGGTGTGGGTCGTCTGCTGTGTCAGTGGGGCATTTGGCCTTCTCTTCTTCCAGATCGGTGTTGGGAATGTTCTCACTCTTCATCTCCTCCTTGCGCTAGATGGAAATGGCTTTCGAGATTACTGTCTCAAGATAGAGGCGTATGTCGTCCGAGTCCCCATAAGCGCCCATGGCGAGGATGCGCTCAAGCCGCCGTTGGAACCTGACGAATTCATCTCTCTGATGTCGTCAATTATGACGTTCGGGTATCCTTCCGATATGTCGTCGTCGTGGTATAAGTATCGCCGTGGTTAATGTATTGGAGTGAATGCACCCACGTCGTAATTTGATGGAGATCGGTAGCGGAGATGGTCTTTTTCATGAGCGCGGTGCACGTTTCCGATGTGACCTCAAGTTTTTATAATTGTTAGGCAGTTTATTTTGTTTATCAGCGTTGACTTTCGGCAATACCTTTACCGCTAGGCGTGGCAGTCTGCGTCGCAAACTCTACCGCTCGAGATTTTCAACAATTTGAACTTAAGGTGGGCCGTAACGTATACAAACAAAGTTCGCATTGCTTGACGAGGTACGGGGCGGCACCACGTGCAATCTACTCCGCGTTCAACCCTAATCTCATACTCTGCTTCTCCAGCGTGGACAGCGCATTAGAGAATCTCGGCGTCAGCTCAGCCCCTACATATGGGCAACCTTTGCCTGCGTACTCGACGACACGAGATCCCTGGCCATCTGGGCAATCTTTTCCCACCTGTCCTCGTCCGAGCCCCCGTTGTACGGATCCAGCACCTTGCTCGGGTCCCTAAAGAAGTTCTCAACCTCCAGCCTGCGGTCCTTCTCCGTGTACCCCGAGCTGATCCTCACAAGGGCCTCCTTCATGGCCGAATACCGCTTGATCGCACGCACCGAGTCCTCGTTCACCGCGTTTCCGTCATTGACCCTCCGGCGATGCCAGTTGTACATGGCGCCCAAACGCACGCAGTGGATGATGAGCGCCGCCAGGCCCGCGGCAAGCGCCGTGGCAACCGACGACCCCGTCTTGGGGATGTCGCCCTCCTCGTGGATCTGGTCGCCCTCGCGCGGCGCAACGTTGTGGCCCGGCAGGATGAAGTCGACGGTCTCGGGGCTGCCGGCCCACGAATACATGCTGCCGTCGGCCTTGGCGGCGCCAATCTTGAAGATGCTGTCCGAGATGCTGGTGCAGCCAAACGGGTAGTAGGTGCCGAGGACGGACTGGCTGGCCGCCCCAATGTCCGGCGCCGAGCAGAAGATGAGGATTTTGGCCTTTACGGCCCGCTCAAGCGCTGCTTGCAGCCGTGCAATGTCTGGTGCGGTGTTGCCCGTGTCGTCATCGAGGCTTTGCACGGTCCAGGACATGGAGATGATGTCGAAGCCGCGGTTGACGGCGAATTCGACGGCCTGTTGTTGCGTTGAGCACCATGTTAGCCTGCCTGCCTACCTACCTACCTTGGGTACCTAGCCTGAACAAAGGTATGTGTGCAAACTTGCAAGCGGGGGATGACGTACCTCGGCAGCACTCTTGGCTGTAAACTTGGCCTTCTTGCCCTGGCTGCCTGGTCTGATGACGTTCATCTTGCAGACAAATATCTTGACCTTGGGGCAAACCCTGCTGATCATATAGGCCATGCAAGTGCCGTGGCCTGTGGTGGAGCCGTGGAATGGGCCAGGAGAGCCACTTGCGTCCGGACCGTCGTACCCGCCGCCGTCAAAGCTTCTCCCATTCTCGAGAACACCTCGGATGGCCTTGTGCATGAAGTTGGCGCCGTCGTCCAAGAGAGCCACCCGCACGTCTCGTTGCAGCTCAGAGGGTATCTTCTCGTCTGCCAGTTCGGCCTGGAACCCGGCAGGATCCCGAAGATTGTAGATGCATTCCGCAAATGTGTCCATAATGGTGAGCCACCTGTGCGTATCAATCTGGCTCTTGCCCTCCAGATCCTTGGTCGGGACGCGGCCCTTCAGTTTCAGCTTCCTCCGCTCTTCAAATCGGTCGTAGTCAACCGTAATCTGACTGTACTTTCTCAGCCTCTCTTGAAACTCTTGGATGTTCTGCTCTGTCCGTGATCTGGACTCAAGCCCTTTCTGATCGGCAAAATGTCAGCAAATTTGCTGCTGTCGAGTAAGTAGTCTATGCCAAAGTAATTTCACCTACAGTTTCTTGGTGAAGAACAATTCTTTTCAACGTCTTCAACCTCGTGAGGCCATCGGGTTCACTCCAGGCCCGCAAGATTGCATTATTGCCGCTCCACCAAAGATGCAGCTCGCGGAGGTTGGTAGACCCTCGACATGCCTCGCAAATGGCGCTCGGATCCATGTCGAACTTGCGCCAGTCCAGTATCTCGATCTCAAACTTCCTCAAGGCCGTTTCAATGGCGTCGTCGCTATGCGGCAACCCCGTTGTCGAGCGGTCGTCCACCACGACCTTGATGATGGTCTTGACACCTTTCTTGCCAAGCCATTCGAAAAACGGCACCATGTCCCTCCGGCCTGCCCCCAAGTCGGGGGAAGCCTCGGAAGGCCGAGGGCGGGGCTGGGCAGCCTCTAGTTCCACCCGGAGAAAGTCAACGTAGCGGAGGACGTTGTCAAACTTTAGTCTCGCGTAGCTCTCCTCAAAGTGCTTGAAGTTGATCTTATCAGCCTCGCCGGATTGGGTGGGCGGAAAGTCGAAACAGATGTTGTTGTCCTCTTGGTTGTCGCCAAAGAGGAACTTGATGGCGCAGTTGTGTGTTCGGATGCCGCGCCGCTCCGGGGCCTGGAGCTTAGCCACTCTCGGCGTCATGGCCTCGTCCTTCATATTCGTTTCGCCCTCGTGGTTGAAGGTCGCCCGAAGATAGTGCAGCTTGAGCTCCCTGGCAATGATGTCGGCGCACTCTGCAGAGGGCACCTCGGCGACATCCCGGATAGACTTGGACGATTTTCCAGCAGTCTTGGTGAGTTTTGGCCGCTTGGTCCGAACTGCCGAACTGGGGGCTTGTAATACCTCAGCTCCCGCTGGGCTAGATCTTGACACGGGGGCCATTGGCGAGTCTGAACGGTGAGTGACTTCAGGGCCAGGGATTGGCCGAAAGTCGTTCGGTGTGTATCCTCCTAGCGGTGGGGCGGCCCTGATGATGGGCGAAGTCAGGGTTGAAGTGAGTTCGTTTTGGGGGGCAATCGTAGGTGCACGCCTCAGCTTTTGAGGAGCGGCCAGCATCAGGGCCTCCTCTAGCCTCGCGCCTTTTGGGTCGTGGGGGCGACCCACACCCTGGACATTCTCCCAGTCGCTCCAGAGGCGATCATCAACCTTCGCTTTCTGTCCAACATCTGGGCCAACCCTGTCTTTATCGCCTGGGGCTTTGCTCTGCGGGACCCCGGCCTCGGGCTTCTTTCGGCCCTGCAGGCTCACTGTGTCCTTTGTGCCGGGGACTTTGCTGGGCTTGGGTTGCTTCTTTTCGACTCTCCGAGCCTCATACTTTTGTCTGCTGTCAACATGACAGCGATAGACGGAGAACTGGTCAGGCTTGTTGGTACGGCAATCGAATGCTGAATCGCCGCGTTTGATGAGAGCGCGGACCACTTTGAGCTGCAAGGCTGTGCATCGGGAGTACTCCACCGCGCGATGGAGCGGAGTGTAGCCTTTTTCGTCCTGCGCGGCGAGGATGACTTCCGATGCCCTCTCAATCAGGCCGACAACGAGCTCTGGGTCGAGGCACTTGGGCACCTTCGCCACCGCAACGTGAATGCTTCAGGGGGGGCATATGTCAGCTTCTATTACCGAATCCAAGGCCCGACAAGTAGCATCATGCATACTTACCAGTTTTCCTTTTTAGACCCACACGACGCAAGGGCTTCCTGGATGTGCTTGTCTCCAATATTGCTCTCCAGCACCGTCTTGATGAAGTCTCTCCTGTCCCTGGTGATGGCGACAAGCAGAGTCCCATTATCAAATTCGTCCGTTTCGTAGAGGAGCTGAGGACACTTCTCGACCAGATACTTGGTCAGCCAAGCGGATTGAACGTTGTCCCGAGCCATTCTGTACAGTATATTCCTGTCGTCCATGGCGACAGCGTCCTGAACAGCCTTATCCTGAGGCTGCAGATAGGCGTGATACGAGGAGACGAAATGGGCCTGGAGTTCCGGGCTCTGGTCCATCCCTTTTGTCGCAATTCTGTCCAGCATCTCCTTCATTTTGGCTGGAAAGCTGTCTATAAAGTCCTGAAGTTGTCCATCGTTCTCGGCTTGGCCCTCTTCCTCGTCCGAGGCCGTGCCGGGGTCGTTGTCTTCTTCGTCGGAGCTGCTCTCTGATGAAGGGACATAGTCAAGGTTGGATGCGCTATCATCGTCTTGCTCCTCGACATCTACCGCCGAAGGGACAAGTGGCTCGGACATGGCGAGGCAGGGGCGGGCAGTCAGTCTGACAAGGTGAGAGTATTCCCTGGAGATTGTATGTTTTGAACCTTTGGCCAGGCGGGATCAGAGGATAGGAGGTGGGAACAAAGACTTCTAAAATTAAGACGCGCCATCCCGGCCCAGAAACCTGCGACGTTGGCTCGGCATGGAACTTGTGCAAGGCGGCACGGGCGTCAGGTACTTCGTACCCTCCCTCTTACTCATGCCAAAATGGGCCCCTGTGGCCCCTCATCGGGCACACCACTAGGCTCAGCCGCACTTGCGCATCCCATTGGACTGCGCCTTCAGCATTTGCCATGGATTGTGGGCATGGCGTACATAAAGGAAGTTTTCTGTCCAGCAGCCGATTGCTTCACACGCCCCGGCCGAGTTTTGTCTTCACTACACAGTAATTAGCGAGGACTGACGGCAGCCATGGACGAGATACGCACGTTCGCCGAGGACCTTGGTGAAGTTGACGTCTCCGCATACCTGGACGCTGGCGAGGGGCAATTTCACACCCAGAACGACCCGAATGCCCCGTGGCAACGCGACAACATCATCGAGCGCAAGGGCCGCGTCGACGTCCGCTGCGAGCACAAGGATATTGTCCATGGCTATTTTTCGGACGCAGTCGACGACGCTTGCACGCTGATTGTCCTTGTGTTCCGTTTCGATCCAAACGGCCTGGGGCGACGGATCAAGGAGGCTGCGGTGACCATGGTCTTCTCGGCCATGGCAGGGGACGACGACCACCCCGAGGTGCTGGCCATGCACCCAGACGGCAACTTCGCGATCGTGCCCACCACTCAACATGAGACGCGCACAAAGGGGGGCGGGGTGACCATTGGGGGCGGCGTGGCCGGGCTGTCATTGGGCGCCCATCTGACCTTGGAGCGCACTATCGAGTGTGACACAACCGATGCGGCCAGAGTCAGAGGGTCGATCGACCTCCGCAACCGCAATTGGGGGCGGAAAAACAGCGTATCGTGGACGCTCTGGGAGAATCGCACAGCCAAGACTGGGGTGCTGCCAGCCATGACCGCGGCGATTCTGCTGAGGCGGAGCGACATGCGACCGTTCAAAGCCGCCGTCACGGTCAAAGTGGTCGCTGATACCTGGACAGCCTTGTCGTCCGCCTTCGCGTCGGAGCCCCAGGATGACGACGTTTGGTACGACCCTGGAAAAAAGCCGGCGAGCACGGACAGACTGCGCAAGTATGATGCTGACAATCTTGGCGTGCTGGATTTGGCAGAGATTGCAGGCGGGCTTGTTTGCTGAAACTGCCAAGCGCTAAAGGACGGGTGCTGGCAGCCTGGACGGGCAGGCACGGTTGGCAGAGAGGGTGTGATGCGCATGCCTGGAACTTGTGTTCGGCGGCAAAAAAGAGACCGAGCCAGACTGGCAGTCTACCGCACCTACCTCGCGTCTATTACGGGCCCCTGGAGGATGGAGACTCCCAGCTCAACAAGACAGCCGATAATTCTAAAATGCAGAGGCTCGTTTCTTTCGATAGCGCTCTGGGTTTTCAACCCTCCACAGGCCTCCATTGATCCCGCATCGCTCCATTTGTCAGTCGCCCGGTCCATCATGGGAACCCCCGGGCCCGCGCAAGAATGTGGGTTAGAAACTCTGCTCACTCCTGATCAGGACAGCCTGGAAACAATCATTGAGTATGTTGAACTGCTGCACACTCGAACCTGGGGTCACCGTCTGGTGCTAACCTGTCAAGCGTCGTTGCTGTCCATGGTCTCTTGTCTGGCGGCCGAAAGCGCACCTGGTTTCCAGACCCAGATAACCCGCAATCTCGCCTTCATGACTGGTTCGGCTCGGAATGGTACGCCAACACCCGTTTCTCCGTCTATGGGTACAGCTCGACCGCCCTTGAGGAGAATGCATTCACGCGTCATGCTTTTCGGTGTGAGGCCATCCAGCTGCTCGATGCACTTCTCCATCTGGCCAAGGGAGAAGCCACCCGGCGTCGAGGAATTGTTTTCTTCGCACATGACATTGGTGCGACCATCATCAAAGAGGTAAACCATGTTATTCCATCCCATCCGCCCGTCTTGCGCACCATACTGACCGCGTGCAACAAAGGCTTTGAATATAGCCATTTTTGGACAGGCAAAGTACGAGCCAATTTATTTGGATACCCTGGGCTTTGTAAGTGACTCATGTTCTGCTCACGGTAAACATGCCCCTGATCCTCAACCTTTAGGTCTTCTTTGGTTGCCCTCATCGATATGAGGCCGCTGAGAGGCTCCAAGATAGTTTCATCCGGCTTTTTCATCTCGCCAAGTCACCAGCATACCTGCCAGATGTGGCAGCTGGCCTTGCACGCGTTGTCTCTGACGTCAATGATGACTTTTCCAGTACGAAACTCCCCTTTTGGACTCGCTCCATTGGCATTTTTTCAACCGTCGACGACATCAACCAACAGGTCTTCAATAAGCACGAAGCAACCCTGCCATATCGGCCGGGTTTAAACTTTGTTCAGCTAGAGTGCAACCAACCACATTCCGAGTTGACCAACTCGACCAATAACAGCATTCGGCTAATGGACCACATCACTCCGATTCTGCGTCTTTCATCATTCGTGCGGCAGCAGCTCGCTCTTTCGCCACCCCATATCACTCCTCATCAGTCGCCTTACGAAACTTTGGCCTTGAGAGAAGGCGATAGCAACCAGGATACCCTCTTTAGCCAAAAATTGTTCCAAGAATGGGCAAGCAATTCTCTGCGCCGCATCTTATGGGTCCACGATCCAGACGACCCGGCAAGGACGGCCGCTTCCATCGCCCTCCACCTGTCCCCAGACAGTCCAAAGAGGGAAGCTTTTGACGACCATATCGTATTCTGCTTCGAGTTCAGAGACTGGGATCAAAGGCAAAGCCTAGTCACTTCTATGCTCTGCACCTTTCTCGCAACCATCATCCACTCCACGCCTACTACTTTTAGCGAACTGTCCAGCTGGGTGAAGTACCACTCCTCATGGAGTGTGGAAAACTTACTTTTCCGGGCTCAAAGAGCCCTACAGATCATCTCTTGCGCTCATGGTTGGCCAGTAACTTGGGTGTTGACCAATTTCCCCAAAATCCCGGATGAGTTCATCTATCTGATGGAACAGCTTAAGCCCATGATCCTCCTAGGTTCCGACTTCAACCTTAGGGTGGTAGTTGTGAGCGAAGATTGGCCGCCATCACACTTTGACGCCCTGCTCCTGGAGACAATCAGTGTCACAAACCTCGGCCATTCTGGGTCGAAACCTCCCATTACAGTGTCTATCCCAGATGGGCCGCAGAGTATCGAGCGAAAAGAGCCAGGAACAGCGGATGACACCAGTCCGACGGGGATTGATGCCAGGCCAAGGTTACTGCATGACGAGTTGGCACGCCTGTTGGTTGAGTGGCCGCAGTTGTCCTCGATGAGGCCACTGTTGCATCGGACCTTTACCGAATGCCGAACCGACAAAGAGTTGAGAGGAGTTCTTGAGGACTGGATACGTTCGAGAGTTATTGACACATCTCCTTCCGGTTTGGAATCCATAATCGAACGCCTTTCACCCGTTTCCCACCAGACAGTCTTTGAGCAGCTGTTCCTTCCGACCCTATTGACACTAGAGGCTGGAACCCAATCAAGACGGGCTGTTGAACTTTTCCTCTGCGCAGCGCGCCCACTTACCATCCACGAGGTAGAGAGCATCAACGCCTTCCTGCGGAAGTATAATCACAGCGCGATTCTCGACCTATGGAGTCTCCGCCAAGGCTCCCGTTCCCCAATCCTGAGCGGACTGATTCGTATTCGACACGGCGAGCTCCACTTTGCGCACCGGAGTTTCCGGGACCTTCTGACACGACAGTTTCTCACTGCAGAGGGTCTGAGAAGCGCTCATCGCCATATTGTCACTCTATGTGTGGAGTATCTGCTTTCCAGCGATACCTCAGACCTAATCACTTCCTACATGGATAAGAAGGTCGTGGCTGAGTCCCGCCTAGACTTTTTATTCTATGCAGCGAAATACTGGCTGGAGCACGTCCGCATTGCTGGGGCGGAAGACATGGGCTATTGCCCTCCCATCCAGCAGATACTCCGAGACAAGACAACTCTTGACCGCCTAGGAAGACTGTACTGGAGCCAATCAAACCCCAACACTCGACCTTCCCAGCCATCTCTTTTAGCCGCCATGGCCGACCATGGCCTGGACGATATGCTCTTCTCCACTATCGAGGCGCACCGGGAGCTTCCATCTTTCCATGGGGACTGCCTCGCGGGTCTAGAGGCAGCAGCGCAACACAGTCCTCTTCAGGTCGTCAACAAGTTGATGGATATACCTCTACCAGACGGAAATACTCTTCAGCACGCCATGCTCCGTTCTCTAAACCGAAAAGACCGGGGTGAGATTGTACGCATCATGAAGAAAGCCTTGGAAAGGCGAGCAGACTTTGGCAAAATCAACGCCGTTCTTGCGACGGCGGCCTTCCTGAATATGGTGGATGTCGTGAAACTCCTGGTGACCACGTCTCCTGAAGCGGTTAACCAAGAAGTGTTGCTAGCAGCCACTCACGGCAACAGCCTTGCATCTGCTAAAATAGTCTTTGGAGTCGGAGTTAAAGACGAACACGAGAAGTTTCGCGGGTCGATTGTACATTACGCCCTCTGGTGTGGATCCAAGGAAGTTGCGTCCCTGTTGTTGACAGCAAATCCCCCAGCATTCTTCGGGCAGATTACCGGGACTGTGGTGGTGCAAGAGCCGGAAAAATCAACTAAGGATGATAATACGCCTGCCCCTAGGAAGGGTGAAACAGGAGCGTCATCGGACCTGATCGAGGAGCTGAGGCTGGCGTTTGAATCTGCCGTCAATTCCCACCTTCCGGACATGGTCGAGCTTTTTGTCAACAAGCTTCCCGAATGGGATGACGAGAGCTACTCTGAGGTTCTAATAAGCGCGCTCCCGGGTTTCCTTACCGGCGTCGGAACCTTGTGTTTCCAAAGGTTGCTGAGTAGCGCCGACAGACTTGTCCCGAGGGAGAGGCTGGAAACCATCATCAAATCCCAGTATATACACGCTGCATCGGTTTGTAAGCTTGCCACGTTCCGTCAGCTACCCATCGCTGGCGGCCCATCGCCTGACAACTGGGGCGATGTGTGGAGAGCTGTCGTGGAACGGGGGGAGAGCCAAATGGACCTGGTGAGATACGTCGCCGACGAGGGTCGGAAGATTTGGTCCGAGGAAGAGAATCGCCGCCAGCTCGGAATAGGCATCGAAACAGCTGCACCAAGCGGCTGCCAGAAGATGGTTGCATATCTGATTGAGAAGGGAGCCGATGTTGACAGTCGAGTTTTGAACCCCAGTACGGCGTTGTATGGGGCTACAGTCAACGGCCATACTGGGGTGATGAGGCAGCTCATCCAGGCCGGCGCTGACGTGAATTCCAAAAACTGGGATGGCGATTGGCTTCCGATCCACGCGGCGTGCGTGAGTCCGCCAGAGAAAGGCGCTCTCCAGGCCATCATCGACAGCGGCGCAGACATCAACCTAAAAAGTGGTGATGGGAGAACGGCTCTTTTCTACACCATTCAATTCAACCTTCCGGACCTGGCCAAGATTCTCCTCTCGGCCGACTCAAAACCCGCACTGGATGGGGTCCAACAAATGCAAACAGAAATCTCAATGGCGGTACTGAATGAGCAGAAGGAAATTCTTCAGCTTTTACTTGAAGCAGGTATGTAATACATTCATTCATTTCACCATTGCCGCCATGGGCTGTGTAAGACCGTGCTGACTTGAATTGCCGCAAGGCGCGGACCCTAATCGGTATCCACCGAATGAACTTGAGGATCCTCCTCTACACAAAGCGGTAGCTAACGGAAACCTGGATATCTTGAGGCTTCTGCTGGCCTACAACACGCGAGTTGACACTAAGACGAGCACGGGCGACACCGCTCTCGGATGGGTTACCGACAAGACCCCGGTGTCGATGGTCAAGTTGCTCGTCGGACGCGGCCTGTCTATACACACGGTGGACAAGGATAATTACACGCCGTTGTGGAATGCGGTCAAAGTGGGAAATGTCGAAGTCGCCAAATATTACATTGCTCAGGGTGCGAGCATCAATGCTCGCATTCGGCTCGTCGGGTCGGTCCTGCACACGGCCTGCAAGGATACGACGCACGGCCTGGGCATGGTCAAGCTTCTCGTCGAAAACGGCGGCGATATCAACAGCGATCATGGCAACATGAACATTACGGGCACGCCTTTTCAATCAGCATGTCTACGCGGGAGCGCCAGCGGCGATGAGAGCGAGCTCCCCGAGCGAGATGCCATCGTGCGTTACATCCTTGATCACCCAAAGTTCAACCCCTCGCAAGGCAGTACTTGGTGGGGGTCGAATCTGAGTGTTGCGGTCTTCACCCTCGGCTTGGACATCGTCAAAGAATTAGTCGAGCGAGGGGTAGACACCGAAAGCGAAGACAAGGCGGGACGACGTGCCATCCACCTTGCGCTCTACAGGACGATCCCATATGTGGACTATCTCTTGGAGCACAAGGCGGATCTCTACAAGCCCGATGGTATCGGCAGAGGACCGCTTCACATAGCGGTTCTGAGCGGCCGACTGGACCTCGTTCGCTACATCCTTGACAAGCGCGAGGATCTCGTTCATCATCGGGACGTGGACGGCTGGACACCGCTGTTGTGGGTGATGAGGGCCAGCGACAGATGGGAGTGGCGAGAAGGGAAAGACAGGCTCGCCGTCGTCGAGGAACTGATCAAGCGGGGAGCTAGTCGGCTGATCCAGGGCGAGGGCCTTGACCGAACGTGGACGGCATACAGGCTGGCCCGATATCATGGTTTGGACGACGACATTGTCAAGCTTGTCACCCCAACCGAGGAAGAACTGGCCAGTCTTGACAAGAAGGAGAGAGGGGCGTGGCTTTACAGTATTCAGAATGACACCAAAAAGGCACGCAGCCGCTCCGGTACGGGCGCGTATTGCGATGTATGCATGCTGGTATGTCAACCTTGCTCCACTGCCATGGGCTAAAACGCGGACAGCTAACAGTGCACACACTCAGACGCCTTGGGGGTTGTACTACGATTGCGTACCGTGCAAGGTTTTCCTCCTTTGCTTCAAGTGTTACAGGTCTAAGCAAAGCGTACATCCAAACCACGAGTTTGTCGCCTGTGAACAGTCCGAATATGAGGACACGAGCGAGACACCGTCGGATCACTCTGATGACGATTCTGATAGTACGCCGGATGGTGAGGAGAGAGAGGAGGAGAGCGGAGAGGAAGAGGAAGAGAAGGATGGGGATGGGGATGAGGATGACGAGAAGGAGGAGGAAGAGGAAGAGGGAGAAGAATGAGGCGAGTGGATTATAAAGATCATTAGTTCTGGATCTGTACTACATTGGAAAGTCTATTTCTGGTTGCAAATCCTTCAATGAGATCAGAGTGTTTAGACTCAATCTCGGCCTAAAAACGCGGACTCAGTTTCAAGTTATTCTCGCACTCAACCGCAAGTGACTTCCGTATTCTATGAGACGAATCTGGACAAAGGTATATCTTCCGGCTCTGGGGCGCTTCTCAATCATAGCGCCGACCTAAATACGTTTTTAGCAATGAGGCACTCGGGATGACCATCGATGCCATTCTGATCCACGGCTACACGCCACGCCAAACCATGATGTATTTACGCCATCTTACCTCCGGCAGCATGTGCCAACCGGAGAGACAGGGTGTCGTGTGCGCGAAATTTTCCGGTGCCCGGCAGGCAATTACGGGGTCTAACATCTGTAATATGCGACGAATCTAGGCATATAAAATTTCCACTTTCGTATCGCGAGCACGTGACGTTACTCACCCTGGCTCAGGCTCGGCTCAGTGCTTGCTCAGGATTTGCTCAGGCTGTCTCATTTTTGCTCACCCTAATTACCATTCTCAGAAAATTGCGCCGCGGCATGCTGCCATAGCCGAGTGGACCCAGAATTAGTCCCAGGCATAAAAATGGCCAAATGGGCCCCATTTTTGAACCATTGCAGTTTTGATCTGCCCTCTAAGACTCTCGCCTACGCAATGACAAACACTCCTACTGTGATTTAATCCTGAATTCATTGAAATACCTCAACAAACGCCAATATTTAGTATGGAGCTGGAATTGAAGATAATGAATTTGGCAGATACCGTTAATAAGCGGGCTGGGAGATGCCTTACATCAGAGCGCTTCAAGATCAGCGCCAAAGCGTTTTGAAGGAATGTGAGGCCCAAGGGCAAAAACGACTATTCACGAGTACTTATAGTGCAGTATTCGTAAGTTAATAGGGTGTACATTATGAATGCCGAGATTTAAAAAGGTCTAGGTTCCGGGCTGCCAGTATTAGTCCGTACATGTTTGCCCGGTTCTGGATAACAAAGTTATGCCAGCAGAGGCCAAGGATTGAGCCCACGGGTACATTTGCTCACACTCAGCATGTTCATTGCCAAGAAAACAAAAGGGGCCTGATAGGGGGGCACCCCCCTCCCATAACAATTTTCCACTCTATCTGCGTTAAATTTCTTTCTAAAGGAAAATTTCTTACTTATGATAGTGTAAGGTGCTGGATGATCAAAAGAGATAGCTGGTGTACTGGGACGATACGGTCCGTTGGACAGGTTTCGGGTCGCTGATTGTAGGAGATATGCGTTGCTGAGGAGAAGGACTAAGTGAAAAGGACCTAAAGTAAAACCCCCTAGTATCGCCCTTCACAAGGTGCCGGACCCTAATATCTGTTGAAGAGAGGGGGCATTCCGGAGCCAACTCTTGTCCCAGAGGCCGAATTTGGGGCGGATTCTTTCCCTGTCTTTTCATGGGGCGCCCAATCAAGAGGTTGAAACCAACGAATGTGAGCCACCTATCCGTGACCGCCTCGAAAAGTGTCTGGCTCCTGCATACATGGACCGTTACATCATTGGCCTCAAAGATGCATCGCACAAGCATGCATGCCCCTTCTCGTTGTCTGTACATATCCGCCCCAAAAGCGTCTTGGCACGCCATTGACACAATGATGTCCCCCCTTCCACTGAGAAAATATGAGAAAATACAACGCGGTAAGATGCTTTATCCAGCGCAAGTTAAAAATCAGAGAAAGAGGCCAAATGACTCAACATTCTCTATCTGAAGCGGCTCTAAGCACAGAAATTATCCTTCCCAACAACCGAGAAACGCCCACAGATGGACCCATGCCATATCACAACCCCCTTCCATCAAGCAAAGTACGACACGGCAGTTTTGCCAATCAGCCCAATGACATACATGCCCACCAGCTCCTCCGTCGGATAAACCATAACCCAATACAGAGTAACCGTCGCCACACCTTGGTAAAACTCAACCAACAAAGAAAAGAGAAAAACCAGCTTACAAAACCACCTGTTGATAGTCATGAACGGGACCGGAGGCTCATAGTTTGACACCTTCCAGAACCACTTCCACGGCCCGGACGGCGTCCATGTTGGCGAGTACGTCAAAAGCCATGCCCGATGGGCGAACGCATCCAGTCCTTGCTCTATCCACCTGAGTCTCAGAAAACAGAAGATTAAATGCGGAATTTTTATCCACCAATTTGATGTAGACTTGAAATCCTCGCCAAAGTACCATATCAAAGCGCGCCGCTCAAGGTAACCGAGGCCGAAATACAAGTACTGGGTGACGGCAAGGAGCCTATCCGAGTATTGGGATGGATTCTGCGGTCGAGCCATGCTCAGGAATTCGGAAGTCGGGCTGCGCTCGATGATGAAGACATCGGAAGAATCTGCTCGTCGGGCGATGCACATGTGATCTGGAAGCTGTTTGGCCGGTTCTGAATCTCCTTCGAGGACCTCTGTTAGCCGCAGAGGGCAGTCAAAGTGAAGAAACACCTTGTTTCCGCTCCTCCGGCTGATCATGAACCTTGCAGCTCGACGGTCAGTCCAGGTGTCAAACAGGATACACCAGCCGTTCTTGCCAGCGGAAGAAGACCCTTGTGCAGTTTGGGAGACTACAGCTTTGGCGATGTAGCGCCGCTCTTCGTCTTCTGGCCTGCCACACATGTAGAGCAATACTTCATCTCTCCAGACAGCCGAGCGGGAAACCGAGTAGAAGTTGAGGTTTTCGCCACCTTTCTCCTGATGAAATGTGAATCCTGCCGCGCCTAGTCGAAGAACATGGTTTCCAAGGAAAGTCTCAGGGGCAACCTCCAACGGAATCCAGGAGTCGGTACCGCAATGTCCCAGTCTGGCACAATCAGAGAAGAGCAACTCGATCGGTATAGTCCCAAGGCCGTATATCAACAACTTCATCTTGTCGCCTGAACCACCAGACTGCGCAACGAGATTTCCGTTCATACCAGACATATTCATGAGTATCAGCGGTAGGTCCTGCGTCAGAGTTGTAGTTCTCGATTGTAAACGATTATGGGCGTTTGCGAACCGTGCTGCGCGGTCCGTCTGGTCCAAAGTCAGTGACAGCTCTGATATCGAAACGGGGTTTGGTTTCCCACCGATCCACGCGCATAGTCATGATATTCGTGGATGTTGAGAGAGTCGTTGACGAAAGTGAGCAAATCATGTCGCACTTGATTCCACATTGGCGCTGCAACACCCGCTGGAAGGTCATGTCCATCCCTCCAGACACCCAGCCCATGATTAAGTCGCGCATTAAGTTCTTCCTTGGCGAATGTCCATAGCTTTGAAACGGACAGGCCCTCGTCGTAGTGCGGCCACAGCACTCGAAGGTAGGCTAAAGATCCCTTCAGGGGAAATACGAGATGCTTAGATAACACACCCTCCTGTAGTGTCCTGTTATAACGTATTGTTAGTTGCTACCCCGGAATTATGCGCTGGACATGGAAATAATCACCAGGCCCTTCCCATCCAGTTTGACGCACAAACACGTGCAGTCACATCCAGCAAGTTCTCATCCGCTGGGGCCGAAAAAGAGGGTTTACCGCCATGAATCATGGATGCAGGACGCCGCCCAGCCTCGAACTTTTGCAGAGCTGAATCGAACACAATGGTCTGGGCAGCCGCTGCATAGATGAGGTTCATTGATTCAATCGCCTTATTCCTCAAGTCGGCATGTTCTGGGGCCTGGGGAATGCAGAATGTGTCCAACCAGAAGTATTCGTATTGTTGAGCAGAACCCCGGCGCCCTAGGGGCAGGATCTCGGAAATCGATACACCCAGATTAGGCAACTTGGTAAGTACCGAGTTGAGATATTCGACTTGACAATTGGGCAGCCCATTCTTGGTGGATCCTAGCTGCCGATCGGCCCAGACGTGGGAGACGGCTACAAAACGCAGTGTCCGAGTATGTGGAACAACTTGCAGCTGAATTTTACCCGACGGTAGGCGTGCGATGCGGATCAGGGGAATGCCGTCCTCAGCAATAATCCTCAGGACTGGATCGAGTGGCACCTGGACAATCCGGCAATGCCGACAATGCTTTCGATGATTGGGTTTGGCGAGCTTCGTCACGACTTGACACTTTGTCGGCGTGCATGAACTGTGGTCCCCCCTGTTTCCGTGCGGCAGTGGAGAGGAACACAAAAAGTACAACGCCGGGTAGAACGTGCGTACCGATTCGACAAAGCTGAGCCGCTTCCGACACCAGCCTCTGCTCACCGCTGCCCGAATCAATAGCTGGGTTGACCTGGCACATACACTCGTGCGCAAGACTTTCTGGGTCCCGAAAACCCGTCGAATCAGGTAGAGGAGCATATGGACCGATAAAAGGACAAGAGTGAGCTCCGTGTCCCCCTCATCTCCAGCACCCCAAAACGGCGTATCCCAGCAACACAGCACTGTCATGGCCAGGTCGCAATTGTCTTTAAGCACTTGTCTCGCTCGCTGGTATTCTTCGGTGCTGAGACTCTTCGCAAGATCCGTCCATCGGGCGGTGAGTTCGGACCAAAACCAAATCGGAATTCTAAGATCAATCGAACCTCTGGGAGAACCAACTGCTTGGTTGTCGAAAAACTCGTTGTTTGCCACGTCGCGACCCAGAGCTTCCGACGCGAGGCCGAAGAAGAGCCATGTTTGGATCAGCGAAGTAGGAGATTCTTTCAAAGCCAGAAAGGTCAGCATCAAGTAGCCGGTCGGATCCGATCGAAATTTGCCAGTCAAATTATCTGGGAACTTGTTTTGCAGGATAACGCCCGGAAATGTCTCGAATGTGTATGTACCGAAGAGCGAATAGGTGAGCGTAGCCAGGCAAGGGACACGCAATGGCGTGGCGGACGCGGGTCCTTGCGGATAGGGGAAACAGTACATTGTCCAAGTTTCTTTTGAATAGCCAGGTGTCAAGGAGAGGGGTTCATAAGGAGTTGTTTCGGCGAGGCTCGACAAATTTTGATGTGCTTGGTGTTGAAACCCCACCAAGCTAGGTAGCAATGCCAAGCAATAGCGCTCAAATCTCGTTCTGGGAAAGGATTAGCTCACTTTCCGTACGGTCATGTCACGGGGCCAAGGCCCCAAAGCGGGTCTGGGCTCTCAGCCCTGACCACCGCTCCCATGGAGGCGGGCCTCCGCCAATATAGCTGCGCTCCGCACAGCTCCTGTATTTACTCTTGATCCTCTTCCTCATAGAAACCAAAATCGATTCAGTCACCAAGTAACGGTATCCACCTTACTTGGCCTCTCACAGGTCACCGCTGTTCAGGCTCGACATGGAAAACCAGGGACCCGAGGTGAACCGATCTTTGTGGCTGGTGATACTTACAATCCCATAGCCCTTCCTTTGCTCCTCCCCCGCTCAGCGCAAACACCCAGGGCTCACCCTCCCCCTCTTTCTCCTAGGCCTCCCCTCACTCTTCACCCATCATCCACTCATTCTTATGCTTCGGTAAGTGCTCGCCAATATTCCAATTTTTGACCAACGCCGTCATAGTAGGATAGGGATGTGAGTCCAATAATTTATTGTAGCGCGCCCGACGCGGGCGACGGTGACACCCGCCCCGCGGATGGCATCGACTGTAAGCTAGCTGTGGTTGTCCCACTGAGCTAAATATTGGATGGGGGCTTGTAGGTGGAATTGATCGAGGCACATCGGGGGGCGCCGCTCATAAAGTCCCAGGCGGATTGGACTGTAGAGCAATTGCTTGTCGGTGTCGGTAACATCGTACAATAAATCGGGGGGGATTTGCGGCGGTGATGGCTATGTTGGCTCTACATGCCGGGACCACATCATGCTCAAGATTGGAAGGACATGAGGAGCAACAACATATAGGAACTGAAAAGAAATGACTGTGTTCCAAACGAGATGCCCGATTACTAGTTGGCCTATCTTAGCCATGCAGAACCGCAACCAGAAACATGAACATCGCCCAGTATTGCGAAACGCTCGTGACTTCCAGAAAGGCTGAGGACGAAAAGCTCACTCTGCCGACGTCATTGCTTGTTAGCATTGCGGTTGGGCTTCGCCATAAGCGCAAAGCAGCGAACAAACGGCCAGGAAATCTTGGTTCAAGTGGATCCCATCGAGACAGAAGGGAGGGTCGGCTTTGCTGTCGGCGTTGGCAAGCCCGTTCAGTGGCTGATAGATGTCCATGAAGCTGAGTCAATTATTCAACACGGTATCCAAATGGCTGTGGATTTTGGTGAAGCTCTTGTCAACAGCTGAAACTGACCGTGCTCATCATAATCGGCGAAGTGGAGTCATCCTGTGTATACACGTTCCCTCCTCAATGTGAGCATGGTGGAACGTGAGAACCCAACAGAAACCGGGCAGCTAAGTGCAGAATTCCAATCCCTTGCTTGCATTGACGCTCCAAGAAAAGCTAACAAGTGTCTTCCTGCCTCCAACCTCGACGCGAGGAAGCTGCCTGCTCCAACCAGTGTTGGATGTTGAGATCAAGTTCATGACCAGCCCCGCTTTTCGCGACTGGCTTGTCTAGGACCCTGAGGTGTTCCCTACAGCCGCTGTGAAACCTACCACAGTTTGTCTCGGCCCATCTCAATGCACTAGCTGCAAGTGGGCATTGTGTCCCCAGCATTCGGGACTTTCACGATTTCTCACCACCCAGCCTTCATGGCTTCACCTTTACAGCGAACCGCAGTCGTCAGGTCCCATAAGCCTCCGTCAAAATGCGCACACCGGGTGGATCTGCGCAACGAGTGAGAAAGCGACGAGAGACACAAGTCAGAGTGCATTGTAAGGCCTGTATCTTACCTTCCGCTATCTTTTTACCCTTTACTTTAAGTATTTCAGGAAGCTTGTACTTTATAAACTGCTACTAAGTTTGTCAGCTTGGTTTAGCTAATCAAAAAAGGGTATATATACATTTGTAACTAAGAAAGTAATATTTTTATAAACAGTGTTATTATTGCGATGCTAACTAGCTATAAACTGTTTCTAACAACGTGCGTGATAAGCGAGTTAGCCAGACAAGCGAGTTAGCTACCTTAACGAGATTAGGAGGCATGCGCAGGAAACTGCAATGGGAAATTGATAAGGTTACCAACAATTTACTAACATCTTTTTGCATGCACATTACCAAATCTCGTTAAGGTAGCTAACTCGCTTGTCTAGCTAAATCGCTTATCTTGTACGTTATATTATAACAGTCCTTTCTGCTGTACCTAGGTCGTCTTCTGCACTATAATACTAAATATAATATGTTTTTTTAAAATTCTTTAAGGACTTGAGGTTATAGGCATTAGCATTGGGATAGTTATTTGCATATTTAAAAAGGATGTTATAAGCTAACATTTAATAAAACTTTAAGGATATTATTAGTTTTACAAATTAATTATATAGCAATATCCTCTTAATATCTTATCTATTAACCTTTTATGGACTTTACAGCCGTCTATCCCCTCTGTACAGTTCTCTAAGTATAAAGAAAGGCAGGCACTCCTAATTAAGGTAGTTACAATAGTAGCAGCGAGTAAGAACTAGCAAAGGAGTAAGATTTCAAGCTGGCCTGAGCCGAGAGGTGGGCGAGGGCCGTAGTCTAAATACAAAGCAGTGGTGGTTAGTATGCCAGGGGTTGTGGAGTGCCTAGGGATATGTAGTGTGTAGGGTGCCAGAGGTATTTCCTTATACTAAGCCCTTTTCTTTTCCGTAGCGAAAAAACTCCTAGGAGCTCTTCTTTCTCAGCATCGTGAATACAAGATTGAGAGAAATAAGGAAGAAAGGAGATGTGTTCAGTGTACTAAGGGGGGCAAGGGGGGTAAGGATATGGAGACAAGAGAGAGAATAATCGTGTAGTAAGCAGTAGGACAAGTTAGGCTACCTCTTTATGGATAGGAGAAGAGTAGTCGTGCGGTAGGCAAATATATTATTACAACTTAGAATCTTAAAACGGAGAGTGAAAACGTTAGCCACCAAGCCTAATTCTTAGCCTCCATCTTGAAGGCGGGTTCGTTTTGTTAGAGTAAGGGGATAGGAGTCTGACTTCTGGAACTCTCCTATCCAGGCACCTTTTTTCGGAGGCAGGCCCAGAATCGGTCTAACGTCGCGTAAACTTGCCAATGTTCATAACAGGGTAAGCATTAGGTAAGTAATGGTGAGCCGGAAATCGTAACACACTAAATATAAGCGGAGTTAATGTTATCACACATAACTTAGGTATTCCAAGTCGCCTTGTGTTTATTATTTCAAGCTACAGAGGTGCTTGGAGCTGTGAAATGTATTATAAGGCAAAGGAAGCATACCGAGCTGCTGATAAAGCCACAATCTCTATATCAAGGTACACAGCCGACGCCACTAAAGACACGGTACGACCAGGTACGCTGCTGGGGCTCTAATGGAGCAGGTATCTCGTCTCTTGCAGGGAGTGCCGTCGACAGGCCAATGAAGGCGGAGACTTGTAAGATGAGGGGTATGAACCGCATAATGTGGATTTTGGTATGGCTGTGGGTCATGTAAGGTAAAGTGGGTTAGAGAGGGAAAGAGTAGGTGAAGGAATTACGTTGTGGAAGCACCTAGTCGGCTAAGGTGTCTATCTCAAACGCGTCCATTCAAACCCTGGAGGGGAAATGGCCAGAGGGGCGGATCATCCCCTCTTCTAAGCCAAAACCTACAGCTAATGAAAACAATTGCTTACGCCTGACAAATATTAACTTCCCATATTACTACCTTGCGTAGCATTTATGACTATGATTTCATGCTACGTGAGAATGTGTGTCAAGTTCTAGGTTTTTATGCAGCAGTTTCCGCATGCATAACAATCCCAGCGCTGTAAAAGATCGCTGCAGATTGAAAGGTTGACTGTTTTTTCGGTGTCCAGGGTCGGCGATGCCAGGGTGAAGCCGAAAAAGCCCAGTTGAATCATAGCGGCGAGTGGGAGTTTCATTTTCAATCTAGGTCACATACAGCCCAGAGAGTCAGTATACTTGGGTAGGTAGGATGCAGTGTGACCGTGGAGGCCGCTAGGATGTCTTACGCGGTATTTTAAGGTTGGGTAACGGTGGATGGAAACATAAGAATGGAGCTGACAGTGTGGAAAAATTAAGACAAGAAGGGTGATAGGCGGTGCTAACAAGGGGTTTTCCTCCCTGGTCTTTATGTATGTACCTACGGTAGGCATATTCTTTCCGATCAAGACAAACACTAGCCGGCAAAATAGCGTGAGGGGCAAGAGGCGGCAACGGGGTATTCCATCATACCGCTTATGGAGATCTAGGGCTCCATCCGTGCAACGTCCCTAAAGTGCTCGTTTTCCCATTAGCCACAAGTCCCGCGGGTTCTTTGTCCAGTAAAAGATCACACTCGTGTTTTTCAGCCTTCGGTTATTATCTAAGGCCAGTTCATCTAGAATTCCTATCCATATTTACATATATAAGTTGCCCTCTTTTCCCACCTTAGGGTAAAGAAACACCACTGGACCTCCTAATAGAATCTCATTGACCAAGTGCCACTCTCTTCTGACATTCATCACTCCCAGGAAACAATGAAACTCTTTATTATTACCGCCATTCTGACCATAGCCACCGGAGTTTCTGCCATCCCACAGTCTCCGAACCTCGAAGTGTGCACGAGAGCATGCTTTCCCGAGCCACCCATCTGCGACGGAGCCTAGGTAAGTACAATATTTATTCTTCACTCCCCTCAAGTGACGCTTAAATCAGAGTGACGAGATTGTTGATCAGGTCTAATGAATCTTTCCTACAATTTAGTATCCGAAGCAAATTGTAAGTTGCCTTAGGTACCTTTTGCAACCTGATTCCAGTTGAATTGCCTGGTTGCATTTCTCTCCCGTTTTTAAATCTCTAGTTAATTCTTTCCCCTACTAACTAACATCTTCACTCGCCCTATAAAAGGGTAAATGCTGGGCTTGTTGTCGTAAGGGGGGTGACTAGGGTCCCCTATCTGCGTTGGCTTACGTCGGTGGGCGGATCGAGGGCAAATATAATATCGTGTATTAGACCCCCCGTTTTTATTGTGCACTGAGCGTGATAAAGGAGGAGGAAATAAACCTTGTCCATTAATACGAATTCCCCCTTTTGAGCTTAATTATGTATCCTTGGGATCCGTTGCCATTTCAGCGGGAGAAGAGCCTATTAGGTAACCGAGGCGCGATGTTGGAATCGATGTGTGGGTGCCCCATGATGCAATAGACTTTGTAGATATCATCAGAGAGTGTTTCATTAACTCCCTGCGTCTGTTGTTAAAGCTCGGCCTGTTTGACAAGCTCGCCGAGGCCTAGTTCAAGACGGAGCAAGCCGCCACACTATGGTTGAAGGAGTTCTGGATATTACTTCTGAGGTTCGCCAAAGTGAATTTTGCTTGCGTCCACGCTTGGTCTATTTACATTGTACATTGTATTTATTCAGATATAATATATATGTGGGTGCCACTCAGATTAGACCCGCCCCCCTCCCGTCTCACTGTGCTTGAAGTCGGTCCGCACCCGGATCCCCTGCAGGGGAATCTCGTCCCCGCTGAGGCTATCCCTTTCCCCCTTCCCAGGCGTGCTAGTCACTGTGTACTCGTGTCTGTGCTCCGGCCGCAGGCCCGCATCAGTGGGGCCATACTCCGCAGCCGTCCCACGGGAGCCATGGTCATCCGAGAGGCGGTAAAACGTGCCCGTAGCGCTATTCTTAGATTTAGCTGTCTCTACCTCCGTTCGGTCGCCCATCGGCCGCCCCGTGATGGACTGGCCCTTGCTGGAATCGTCATTGGTGCCGCGGCTGCGGAGCACACTGGCCTTGATGCCGACTTTTCGAGCAGCAGCAGAGAAGACGGGCCCCAGGGTAGGAAGGCAGGCCGAGACGATGCCTGCGGACATCTCGATGCTGGTCCACCCTACCGTGGGCGCGAGCGTGTAGGTTGGGTCGCTGCTGCTGTAGGAGAAGAGGACGGTGAAGCGATAGGCTGAGGCGAATACCACGCTGGAGGGATACAGGTTAGCTGCTACACAATGTGAAAACACAGGAGAGGGTGCTGGGCGCGTACAAAAACCCGAGGCCAAAGGCAATGGTCACACCAATCTTCTCCTCCCTCCGCAAGCGCAGCCTCCATACCTGTGGGAGGGGAAGCAACAGAATGGCCAGATCCGACAGAATCGTCGACGCGGCGTTGGCAATCCACGTGCCAACCTGATCGATACAGTGTCCGGGAAGATCAGGGTACCACAGCTTCTCGACCGGCACACAGATAAAGATAAACAGAAACGTAATGCAAATCACCCACGCCGCCACAAACGCCCCAATCCCATACGCCATCTTCTTGAAATAAGGAAACCGGAAAATGCGGTAGTACATGAGCAGAATGCTCAGCTTCGTCCACACCAGATTGTACACATACAGCACCTCGGCGACCACGAGAAACTTTGCCATCATGACGATCGAGTCTATCGGCACCGTGTCGGCGTGCAGACCCATGCCGGACGCGTTCATGGCGAAGATGAAGCCGACGACGAGGAGGTTCCATGCGAGGGAAAATAAGATCATGTAGTCATCCCACCAGAGCTTCTGGCCTTTGATGTGGCGGCTGAGGAGCCGGAGGGCGACGGCGACGGCGGAAAGCACAGTTACCGAGACGATCACCTCGACGGTCCAGGGCTGGATGCTGTGCGGGTTGTAGCCGGGGAGGCCGGGGAGGGCGCTAGTGGCCATGGCGAGTTCGATGGCGGCGGCAACAAACAAGTGCGTCCTCGACGACAACGAAGACGACGACGACCGCAACCGTGATCACAAAGTCGGCGCCGTCGCCTTTTGAGAGCCGCTATCCAGCCACCGATCCCACCTTACCCCGGCCACAACAGCTTTCGTTTTATTTTTCCTTCATGCCGGCAGTGCTTCGGACCTGAGCCGACTGACTCAAGTTTATCGACAGGGGGTGCCAGCCCTTCCACGAATGAGCGCGTTAGCCTCCTCGGGCCATTCCAAATTGCCACCCGGTCAGGGCCGGGAGGTGACCATGTTTCAGACCCCTGAAAATGGGCGAAAAATTATCGTCATGCAGTGGCCATGCCAATTCCCTGCAGCAGTGCGATGCTGGTCCACTGAGAAAGTTTTTGTTCAATACAAAACAACGGGGAGTATATTCGCAAAGGTCTGGTGGTAGTGGAGGTGGGTGCGGGTGCGACGCGCAACGGTTCGGTTTCTGATTTTCTCTGCCGGGAAACAATCGGCAGAGGGCTTGCACAGACAGTTGCATCGTCTCCAGGGATTTGTCTCGGCCCCCGGCTTACACAGCACATGGAAATGTAGTCGCAAGTCGCTGTCTGCTGTAACTATGATGACATCGACATGCTCCTTTCCCCTATTTTTTTGGTTTATAAAAAAAATGTTTTTGGGTATATTGTTGGCTTAATGGTTTGCCCGTCTGCGAGAACGGAACCTAATGAGAAACCAGGCTAAAATTATGGTGGACTGGTCACGCAATGAATATCCAGACGGGTCTAGTGGAGACGCAGTCCGTTGCCTTAGCGCGACCCGGATCCCTCATGCGGGGCCCGAATGCACCCTCACGGCGAAGTGGCCGGCCGCTCTGGGATTTCGCCGAGCCGATTTGTTCCGTCTTTGTATCTTAAACTCCCTCGTCCGGGTTCATAACCCCTCCCGTGCTCAGAGAAGTGCTTCTCAACGCCCCAAGGATCTTGGTAAATGGGATTGCAAAAACAAGCGTGAAAGTTTGGGGATATCATTCATCAACGCGCGCAACCGTCGAGGAGATGAAGGTGAGGGTGAGGTATCACTGCCATGATTACTGGGTATCATTATGCTCCGCTCTGCAGGGATCGTCCGAACCGGTGAGGTGGGCCTGCGCAACATGTGAATATCGCCTAACCGTCTGTGGGACGTTAGCGTCGGTCGTTTCGGGTGTTTACCCCATCCCTAGTCTCGCCGGATTGGCCTCGGCCCCCGGTGGGCTCCGCACAGGTGGCACCCACCCCCGCTTTCCAACTATCGTCTTACTTTGTATTTCTTGCTGGAGATCTCGTTCTGCCAGTCATACAGAGTAGAACCTTCGGGAGTCCAAGAGCAAGAAAAACGACTGGACCCATGGCTGCAACTACGACGATCCAAGTTCCTCACCTCGGTGGCATCCAGGTCGGATACCGCCTGTCCGGGGACTGTTACGACGCCAAGAAGCCAACGTGTGTACTCATCAACTCCATGTGCATGACCGTGTCGTTGTACAAGGACCAATTCGACAACCCCGCCCTCACCGATGTCCTCAACCTCTTGGCCATCGAGCCCCTGGGTCATGGAGCGACAAGCTGTCCGGTGGAACACTTCACCTATTGGGACTCGGCCATCATGGCCCTCCAGGTCATGGACAAGCTCGGCATTGACAAGGCCTTTGCCCTGGGCACTAGCCAGGGAGGCTGGATGGTGACGCGCATGGCGTTGGTCGCTCCCGAGAGGGTCTGTCCTTTTCTTTTCTTTTCTTTTCTTTTCTTTTCTCTTCTTTTCTTTTTTGTGCCCCTACCTCTTTACCGGAAAAGTCCGAGATAATATAACTAACCCTTCCAGATAACTGGCCTCATCCTTTTGGGCACCTCACTCGACTACGAGTCACAAGACTCACGCGACAAGGGGGCGTGGGATCCCAAGACCTTGCTCTCGCCCTTTTATGAGAAGTGGTCGGTGCCAACACCTGGCTTTATTGTCGATGATGTTTGGTGCGGAATGGTGGCTAGTCTGGGTTTCGGCGAGGGTGCCACCACCGAGATGATTCAGTTCTGGACCGCAACTCTCAAAGCTGTCTATGTCGGTGATGAAGGTAGACGCAAGTTGAAGGTAGCGCTGGCGTGTCTCCTTGACCGAGATGGGCTGCTGCGGAGAATCCGCGATATAGCTTGTCCGGTGTATTGGCTTCAGGTTGGTATCTGTCGCCCCGCGCTCAGAGGGATGGATGCTGACTGGAGAAGGGTACTCTTGACGCCCCATACGGTACCACGATTCCGCAGGAACAGATCAAGCTGTTCATAGCGTCCAAGGAGACAGCGTATACCCTGGTTGAGAAGGGCGGCCATTACCTCAACGCAACCAACCCGGTCGAGGTCAGCGAGGCACTGCTGCGCATGGTCAACAAGTATGCCTAAGATATCCGGTAGATTTCATATTTTGATGCCCAATGCCTTCATACTGTGTGTTAGCAAAATAAGGGCTGGTGACAACGCTCAAACCGCACACCCACTAGGCAACAACTCAAATTGCCCCCTCCCCCCCAACAAGGGGACATATTTATATTTAGCAACCCCCTATCTCAGCCTATACACACACCCTTGCTTCTTCCAATTCTCGCACCTCCTCTTCTACACGAGCAACTCCATCTTCGTAACCTATTCCAACCATTCCTGGTTATTTTCCTCGACCCAGCCTGTTATTACTTTCAACTCTCCCCCATCTACAACAGTCTCGTCTAACAGCTTTTCTATCATTTTACAAATCGTCTGTTGTAATTCCTTTAGAGCGGAAAGGCAGATCAAATCGTATTCAAATTCAACTAGGTGAATCGTATCTGATGATCAGTTGTGCTACCTATGTTACCTTTAGATTGGCAACGTCGATATCGAAGTCTTCTACTTTAATGAACTTCTTAAGAAAGCGAATGACTAGAATTGTGTGTCAAGACATGATTTTATAGCTGTGGTATTAGTGTGGTGAAGGATGGAATAAGGATTAGACTAATTAAGTATTACTATATATTAAAAATAAACTTACTTTTATCTTTATACTTTAAGTTCTGTAGTATAGATAATGAGTAGTTGAGTTGTTATTAACCTAATTAACCTTTTGCTTTAGAAGCTTCAGTAAGATCAAGGTAGAGGTTATAGAACATCTTTAGGCAACTTTACCAAACTACTTAAAGAACTGTATTTAAAAAACTTAACTAATACGTAAGAATAATCTTTTATAGTTAAAAGGCTATTTTACAAACTCTATTTTCCTATTAATAGACTACTAAAATCATTATAACCTTCTAAACCCTTAATAAAGCTGCTATTATAATAATTAGTTTAAAATACTAGTTTTAGGCTTAATAGGTTAATAAGTCTTTAAACCTGCTATAATTACTTTTAAAATAAATAAACTAATTTATAATATTATTATAACAACTCTGCAAGCTGTCACTAGGACTGAAGTAGCCCAACCGAGTCCCCGCGCTGGAAACAGTGCACACGGTGTTATATACTAGGCCTGGGATGCAAAGACCCGAAGCCCCTACGACTAATCAGTACTCGCTCTGTCTTAATAAGAGCGCTTACTTACTAAACACTCCCAAGATCACTAAGCAGGAGGTGCTTAGTGGTAGAGTATTCAGTCTTTAATTAAGCAGACCCTAATGAGTAAAGTACGAAGTACTTTCTAGATAGCTGGTATAAATGGTTATTATCATAACTATAATAGCTATAATGGACTTCTAGTTTCTTATGCTAATATTACATTATTCATTATATTTTACTATTTAAACTTACCTTTATATATTATAATAATAGCGACTTATAGTAATGTTAGAATGAATGGCTCTAACAAGCCTTACAGGCCCGTTAGACTCTGGAATATAGTGGCTTGTACGCTATAGTTCAACACTAGGAATACTGAACAGCTCTGTGGTACAGAGCTGTAAACAACTGTTATAGTAGGCTACTCAGGCTTCACAAGGCTTAT
>Ga0247780_1000710_pt1 | contig 27929 bp, 27 predicted proteins | sample UWRJL079202R5_FD_179927 | JGI IMG/M metagenome (GOLD analysis project Ga0247780, IMG submission 179927) | Plant litter microbial communities from Arlington Agricultural Research Station in Wisconsin, United States - UWRJ-L079-202R-5 | ecosystem: Environmental > Terrestrial > Plant litter >... | reverse complement strand
CGAGGGGGTGGGTGGGGGGGGGGGGGGGGGTTGTTGTTGGAGCAGGGACCCTTGGCAATGGTGTTGGCTCATTCAATTTATCATATTGGGGCTTTGCGGCCGGCCGTAGGCTAGTTGGCGCGGCGGAGCACGATTTTCAAGTATGTGGTATACGCCCCTTCCCTCAAAGGTTGGCATAAATGAATTAAACTGAAGGCAGGAGCCGCGGCACAAGCAAAGTTGGTCTCCGAGGTGGAGTGGTCCTCCGACCAGTGGCTATCGCCAACGACAACGGTGCTCGGCCCAAGAATATGGCTTAGTTGCGGCGAAGATTTCACTACGATATCGTAGTTTCGCGACTAGAGCCAAAGTAGGTGCTTTTCCCCGGAAAGTATACACATGTAGTTGAGGAGCAGGGTCTTCAGCTGTATCAATGAAATGCCCACGATGTAATTCATCACCTTGCGAACCGTCATCGCACCAAGATATTTGACAAAGTACAGTCAGAGTACCAAAGTGAACCCTCAATCTACCCAATCAACATTGATGCCAATCTCGTGACCATCAACACTCTTCTTGCCGCTCCTAACGAGTTCCTCCCCCATGGCGGCCTGAAGCTTTTCGGTAAACTTTGCTTCGCCCGGAACATCATAGTCAAATTCGCGACCGCAGTTGATCATGGCCATGAAACCCTTGTGAGCCTCCTTGGCCACCTCCTCATTCGCGCTATGGTTAAGCTCTTGCAGGCGACGTCTCCAAAAGAGCCAGCGCTGGAGGGAGAAAGCCGGGCGATCAATACCCGCACCTTTTGCCAGCACTCCCGGCTCCACGAGGTGATACTTGGAGTCGTCCTCGAAGGAGTTTTCGGTCACCGATAGGGTGAAAAGCTTGAAGTTGCAGTTTTCGAGCCACATAACAGCAGCAGGGAGCAGGGCAATGGCTCTGGTGCTATCCTCCGTCTCGAAAGTCTCGCGCAGGTACCACAGCGCCGTCAGGCCGATAGAATCCTGATGGACGCCGACAGCCAAGGCCTTAGCCGAGAAGGTGGCAAGGTTTTGCTGCTGCTGCTGCGTGGCGTCGACGGTTTCCATTAGCTGCTCCCACTTAGACTGCAGGCTATTGTCGAAGCCATAGGACTCCCAAGCTACCGTGCTGGTCTTGGTAGGATGTACTCTTTTGTGAAGTAGGTCGATTTCCCTGGTCCACAGCAGCATCGAGACAAGCTGGTCCTGAAAGGCGTCGTCCCTGTCGGCAAACTTGGCTGTTTCGAGAAACATGTGCCAAAGGACGCTGAGCCCTTGTTTTACCGCTTCCGACTCGGGTGGGGCCTTGTGTGAAGCGTCTTTGATAAACTTGAGGGCGAAACTTCGGATAGAAACCAGCTGATCCAGCTTATCCTGCTTGCTAGAGACATGGGGATCGAATATCTCGATGAGTCTCCGCCTGAAATCGGCTTGGTGGTCAGACTGCGGCATCGTGGTAGTGGTCGACATTGTAATTTTCTGCGGGCGTTGATTCTCGGTTGGTACTGGGCAAAAGCACTGCTTGCAGTCGAGAAACATATGCTGCGGTTGCTACTTTTACGCATGCAGCTGCGCCTTTGTAGCCTGGCAGGCAACGGCGCAGGCAGAAATGCACTAGGATAACAACTGACGTTTGTGGTACCCGAAGGTACCCGAAGAGGCACCGCGGTGCTGTGCCGTTGCTTCTCCGTCACGCTGACGCGGACTTTGCCACCACCGTTCTCTAACGGTGTGGACTTCTTGCTGGAGTGTGCCTCCTAGGAGAAAAAGTTCCTATCCTTTACGGCCCAGCCTGCGAGATTTGTTAGATGAGCCAACGGACCACGATAGGGTTTCGGCTTCATTTCGGAGGCGGAGTAATTGTTTGTGTTGGTCCAGGGAACCAATACGAGGCACATGGAACTTTACCCTAATTGGGCCAGGTACGGGCGATTGTGCCGTCAGGAAACTGTGCCGTCAGGAAACTGTGCCATCAGGAAAACTGTGCCGTCAGGGGGCCATGCTGGCAAGGCTGCGCTGCCAGCAGGGGAATTGGGGACCCCCGGACATCCGTGCTGGCAGGGCATCTCTGCCAGCCAGGCACCTCTGCCCGCAGGGCCACTCCACCAGCACAGTTCCTGACAGCACAATTCCAGCCAGCAAGCCCTCCTGCCAGCAGTGTCTGCTTAGCAGTTATGCAGCCTAAAAATGCAGGTTAGGATCCATTGGAGATCCAGCCTACTACAGTCCCGCCCGCTCCAGTGCAACCCGCTACAGGTGCAAAGATTGTTGAGGCCGGATAGGGTCAGATTTCCCTGGGACTCAGTCTTTTTCGCAAAACCTTCGGCAAGTTGGCCTGAATCTTCCGCTGAGCATCTGCGTCAGGCGTCTGTCCTTTTCCCAATCGAGAATGATTCGAACCTGTTTGCGAAAGCTCTTGCTCCGGGCTTGACAGTAGGAAAACGCGATGAATTTTTCTCTGTAGCGGGTCGGCTAGTCGTAATGGCTCGGCTTCGTATGGACAATGGAAAGGTATGGGCAGCCTTTTGAGATGTTGGTCACGAATATGTTTTGTCAGGCTTTCCGCGTCATCTTCACTCCTGCAGAATGGACAGGCCAATAGAGTGCTCACAGGGTCGGCGGTGTCCTTGGTGATTGGCGCAATTGCTGTGGCCGAATTGGACCGGGAGCCAGCAGCTCTGGTGGACACTGGGGAAAATGCCGACCTATAGGAAGGCGCTGGCTTGTAGCGACCCTTTGCTCGACGGCGAGGATTTTCTCGTTGATGGCAGAGCAGCGCTAGTTCTCTTATTAGACTCATACGTAGCTGGTAAAGTTCGTCCCTGTTGGCAGCGTCGACAACTTCCGAGAATAGTTTCGCTGTCAGGGCCCGTCCTGGGAGCTGGTATCGGACTGTTGGCGGTGCGAGGTATTCCGATGGCCGGATGCCATTTAGCTGAGGACTGACTTCCTCCCCATGTATCGAAGCATGAAACTCTTGAATGGCGCGCGCTAGACTGCCGTCGTGTAATTTCTGCCTCAAGCCGTCCACCTGTCCCTTGTATCCGTTGTATCGTTTGAGAAGGTGCTTGCCTCGCTTCGTGTCGGCTGCCGTTTGAAGAGTCCAGCCTCGTTTCCTGATTTCGGCGAGATCTCGGTCCCGTTTTCGGCGAAGCTTTGCTAGCTTCGGGTCGTTGTTAACCTCTGCCTTCTGATGCTCGGTGAGGCGCTTGGGGGCATCGCCATGGCGAAGGAGCCGGCCCATCAGATGAATTAGGTCCCTTTGCGGCTCGCTTCCGAAGACGATCTCTTGAAAGTCAACGTCGTTGTAGTCGGTCGTGTAGAATCGTGTATAAGTTGAGGAGTCCCCCAGTGCGTGTCCCATACTATGGTTACGCTCCTCCGGGGTGAGCGCCTCTATGAAGTGTTAGTCACTATAAACACATACAGTAGCGCCACATACTATTGAGTTTCTTGCCTGATCCGCGTCGAAGATCGTACCACTCAAGCTGCTTTTCGAATCCAAGAGCCCGGCCGAGGCGGATCAAGCCCTTCCGCGCTTTTGTGTACCGAAAAGCCTCGTCGAGAGCCACAGTAATGTTGGTTCCGCGACCCTGAACGTCTCGAAACACAGGCCTTTCGCGCCACTCCGGTTTCCAAGGGAGAATGATACGATCGGAATTTGGTGGCACGACAAGATCATAAATGTCCTGGGGCCATTGAAATCGTTCAGGAACGCCTCATCGGCAAAGGCGAGGCTTTCCATGTACAGCACGGGATCATGTAGTAGCGTGTCCTCTTCGTGGAATCCGTACTTCTTCGGCCTCGACTTGCCACCAGATCTCTTGATTTTGGTCAGCTTCACCACCATTCCAAGACGGGCTCGTCCGCCACCAGCTGCGGGTGGGAAGACCTGGAATTCCACGTCCTTGTAGCGCAGATTCTCGACAAGAGCTCCGGGCCGGGTCGAGGTGGCCCCAGCCAGAACAAGAATTGCGGCCAGTTGCACGCGGAAGCGTTCGTGCGAAAATACTTCTTCATCGAGACCCCAGTGGTGGTGCAACATAAGATCCAAGTCCGCGACATAGAGGCCACACTTATTCTTTGTCGATGTATCAAGGCCAAGTAAAGGTGTGAGGGTGACCGAGATCCACTGGGAGATATTAGTAAGAGTCCGCAACTTGGATACACTCATAGGTACTTGCATTCCCGATGTCATACAATACGGCACCGTCCATCCATGTCTTCGTCTCGTCGCAATAGAACATACTGAGAACCTTCCAATATGTCGTAATAGACGACTCCTTCTTGATTCTCGAGTTCTTACACCTCCAGTAAAGGTAACCCTTGAATATAGGAGCGCCGCATTGCATGAGAGTTGTCTTCGGGTCACGCTTGGTAACCGCACAGAATCTGTAACAATGAATCAGTAGGGTATGCTCAGGTATTGCATGAAATAGATACTTACTCAAGCCATCTTTTCTCCTCCACGCGTATCATCTTCTTGGCGCTCTCGCCCCGATTAGCTGTTGTTGGCCCCTCCTTCTCGCATCTATCAATAAACTGATTGTAGAAGTCATTGTCGCTTAGGCCATCCTCTTCGACCGAGGCATAGCCAGAATCCATGTCGAAGTTAGATTCGGCGTCAGACTCGCAGTCGGATTCTGAGCCGGACTCGGAGCCAGATTCTGAGCAAGCATCTGACTCAGAAGCTGAGGTCAATTCTGAATCGGAATCAGAGGCGTCGTGAATGGCAGCCGTAGTTGAAGGGTTGGAGGCTTCCATTGGGCCTCTTTGCCGTTGCAACTCTGGGCCATCCTTTTCCGCCAACTTGCGGCCTGCTGGCTTAGTTCGACGGTGGGCGACCTCTCTAGCAGGAGACCAGGCGCCAGACTCAATTTCGAGCTCCTGTATTGCTTCAGATTCCATCAGGCTAGTAGCTTTGATACTTGTTGTCCTGCCTTCAGACATTCGAAGGAGTTCATCCACGATGATGTTCAGCGAGCGGATTGCCACATCATAATTTGCGAAGGCATGAGAAGCCTTGAGGTCCAAAAAGGAGAGATCCGGGTTCATCGAAGACTCTGCCAGAAGAGCCGCATGGATAGCGGTCAATGCGTCGAGCTGCAGTTTTGCCGAATGGACAGTACTGATGAAGGCATCCTCCGCAACTGCTGTGTCTCGATCGCCTGGCTGCTCTCCACATGCGCCACTCCCGTCGCCAACTGGTGAGACGTGCCGGGCTCTCACGGGACCTAGCCTCTCAGAAGTAGATCTTGTGATGGCTAGAGCGGCTGGTCTTAGGTTGCGACGTTGGCGCCACCGTCGAGGAGTCCCCGAGAGGGCAGCCATGCTGCATTAGCAAGGAGGGATTGTGAAGAGATAGCAAAGCGAAAATGTGAGGTGATTGCTAAAGGACGACCAAGCCCGGATGACAACTGGTTTGGCCGATCTTGCCATCCGATGGGCTGTCTCCTAAAAGGGGGAGCTCCATGGCTTAATATAATGCCTGGAGAGACCGGTCCCAGGCCGGCGCGACATTGCCTCGGCTTCGACGCCATCTTTCAATCGCGAACAAGGGGTTACAGCCCGTGTGAGATCAGATGTAGTGATTGGCGTGGTGGGTGTTCGGCGTGCAGAGAGCCCTCCGTGGTTCCCTCAAACCAAGATGTTAAAGGAGATGTTGGAACGAAACATTTCCCTGCCGCTCTGTGGCTGCTGACCGAAATATGCGGGCGGTGAGGGGCGGCGGGTCATTTTGGGAAGGCGGTCAAAGAATTGATGCCTCAACACATGTACCCCGCGACGTGGATTGGCCGCCAGATTCAGCAGCCTGTGCCAGCCAAAAGCGGCGGCATTTGCACGCGGAGGCACATACTAGTGGTAAATTAAAGTCCTATGCAGGGAAACCTCTTTTAACAGCTTTTTTCCAGCAATCAGCTTATGCCGGCTATATATAATAATAGCTACGCTTTTATAAGTGGACCCTTAAAGTGGCTAATCAAGTAACAAACTAAAGCTTAGCTAGCTAGCCTTATATAGAGGTGGTGCCCCGCACAGTGCGCGCACAGTGCTACACACTGTGTAGTAAAATAAATACCACTAATATAAGCTAGTTAGCCTCTTACAGAGACTTACAGGAATTTACAAGACACTAAGTGCGTAACAGCGTATATATAATATTATTATATGGATGTGCTTACTAAAAGAATCCGCTTACCGCTTTTAGTTCTTTTCTGCCGGCAGAATTCCTCCAGTAGGCATTCTAGGGAGCCACAGCAGATAATCACCATAAGCGATTGGCTTGCAAAAAACCACGTCCCTAGGGTTGAAAATAGCTAGCGCACAGGCTTGTGTTAGTAGTCGCCATAGGTGGTAAGTTTGTTGCCGTGGCGATTGCCGCTAAAATCCATGCCTAGTATGAAAATAGATTAAGATCCGGAAATGTAAGGTGGTTTTAAAGCATCATTATCCTTTATCCGTTATAACTACTTTATCTATCTTTTAACTATGGGGTAATATAGTGATACTGTAACTCGTGCTTAAGCCTTGACCCTTAAAGCCGTCAGCTTAATAAATGCCCAAATCCAACAGGTTACTAGTATCCTTCCCTAGATGTTGAACGATATTCTTAACCGCATAGTTAAGGCTAGATATGAACCCGTAACGCCTAAGGGTGTTTTTAGCCGACTTAATAGCTCCTACGTTGCTAATGCACTAAAGTCTAGCTGCCCTGGTAAATAAGAAGCTATTTAGGAAGAGGTTCTTACTAAGGTTCGTCGTGATTACTGTGGCCGTGAGAAGTTATACGCTTAAATCGCCATTAAACTAAAGGGGTAAGTCTCCCTTATAATAGTATACCGGATTCTACGGAAGGCTGGTATGAAGAAGACAAAGCCTACTTATAAGCTTGGGTTAACGAAGGAAATGTAGGTAATGAGATTAAAGTAGTGTCTTAATTATAAAGATTAGACCCTTAAGGATTAGGCAAAAGTGATTTGGACTGATAAGACGCCTGTTATTATTAGTTATTGCCGCAGAGGGTATTGAGTGTAAAGGACTTTAGTGGAGTGGTATCTGCGAAGCTATATTCGTAAGCGGTAGAAAGGATTTACAGAATTTATGTTCTAGGCTTTCTTTTATTACAATTTTAAAGGTCCTTGCCATATTTAGAAGCAGGAAACTACTGTAGACAGGAAGTTAGCTGATAAAGACCTGAAGAAGATGAACGAGGCGCTTGAACTTATTTGTAAGGCTGAATGGGAGCTAAATAACCTAATGTCTTACCTTTAGATTAATCGAAAGAACCTTAGCTGGGTTCTGCAGTGGCAATGGACTAAGGCTAATGGTAAACTGATGAGAGGCGTCACGGCACTAAACCCCCTACAGGCCCTGTGGGGCCTAGGAACCGCGCCCGGACCGGGGCGCAGCCGAGGTGCAACCGGGTATCACCTGACTATTACGACCTGCACCCGACACAGGCCTTAAGAGGACTGGTGCGGGTTAAGACAGAACGTATGGCAGGACGCCAATAGGTAAGGGGCGTTCCGAAGACGGCTTGTTAAGCTAGCACTCCTAGACGGGAGGTTTAATGTCACTGTAAGTCGCTGTCACTATAATACACAGAGGTGAGTCTGAACAGTAGGATATAAATAAATAATTGAATATTAGTGTAAGGAACCAGAGTCCCTTACGGTAGTTATAGGCATAACCATAACTATCTATACTAACTAGCTGGGAGGTATTTTGTACCTTACTTATAGTGTTACAAGTGCTTATTATGCAAGCACTTTACACCGTGTGAGCGTTCTGCTTATAAGGTCTCTCCTGCTCGCAATGCGAGCACTTAGCATGCTGCGAGCAGCACCTCATTAGTCGTAAGGGCTTCGGGTCTTTACACCCCTAGCCCAGTACGCCTGGACAGTATACACTGTCCCCCTACACTGTTCCTTCTGCGGGGGATTCGTCGGGCCGCCCCAGCCCAAGTGACGGTCTGCGGGGTCGTCACACTGACCTATAGACCTACCCAAATAGCGTGCAGCTTCACTGCTCCAGATAGTTCCCTTATATAATAACAAGTCCATTAACTACGTTCTTAGTCAGCACCGTAATAAAAGGAAACGGGAAAGGGATTAATTAGTATTGGTATTAGAAATAAGTGTTAGTGTTAAAGTTAATACCTTTTACATAACAGTGTAGCCCTAAGTTTCTTATAATGGAAGATAACACGCTAGTATACATACACTGCGCTAATGTTGTGATAATAAGCTTATTAAAGATAGTGTGTTTACTGTGGTGCCTTAATTCTCCAGATCTTAATATGATCGAGCCTTTGTGGTTTTATCTGAAGAGGCAAAGAACAAAAAAAAGCGCCCCACAGAGTCAGAGTGAAGCAGCAAAAGCTTGGCTAAAGGCTTAGAGAGAGTTACTGTAAGAGAAGATTCGTAAATGGATTTAACGGATTATACACTATATATAAGAGGTTATTTGTTATAAGGGAGGAAACGAATATAAAGAGAGTCGGCCGAGTTAGATGAAGAGTTATAAGATTAGTTATATTGTTAAAGCCCCAAGAGAGGTGGTAAAGGATAACGACTTGGAATTGGTAGATTTAGCTTTGTGGTAACAGTTAGAAGTGTAATCGGAAGATGTAGAGTTAGAAGGATTTAGAGTAGATGTTTGGGAAGATATAGTGGAAGTAGCAGCGTTAGAACTATTACTATTGCTAGTGCCAGCACCACTACGGCAGTTAAATAGAAGAAAGTAGATAGTTACTATGCAATTAACGTTAATCGCGCGTAATTACCGTTAACAGCGCGTAATTAAGGTCGATAGAAAGTAGTTATGGTGATGATGGTGATGGCGATGGGTGGGTTGGTGAAAGCGCTGTATTTTCAGTTGGTTATAATAGGTATGCACTGTAATGGCAAAAATGCTAAGAAGGCGGTAAGCGAATTCTTTTGGTAGGCATATCTTTATATATATATATATATATATATATGTCTAAAGCGCTTTAGTTATAAGAACAAAGCTACTGGCTTAACACATAATAAAAACAGAGCCACAGGCTTAACATATAAAAATATAATGTTTAATAACGTAATTGTATAAAACAGATGAATTATATGTATTTAAATTTATCCCTTTACCACTTAAATATTTCAAAGACTTAAGCACTTAAATAATCTTTTTCATTTAAGCTTTTATTATAACGTTTATCTTATACTTTTTATATATATCTTTCCCATACCACTTTATATCTAACAGCTTAAAAACAACCTTAAATACAATATATCTAATATTAATAATCTTAATAAAGTTATAATTATTACAGTTAATATTATCGTTATTACAAAGTGTTAAATTCTAGCCTCTGAGAATACTAAGAGGCTCTATATTACAGGGCCTCAGGGCCTGATAGAGGTAAGGAGGTCTGCGCACCTTTAGGTACCCTGCACTTGCAGCCACTACTTATTAGCCATAACGTGGCTTTGAACCTTCTGGAATCCAGAAGGTCCTAGGGCTCCTAAAGGGGGTCCCTGTAGCCCCTGTGGGGCTATAGAAGGCTTTGGAAGTCTGTAGACTTCTATAACCTTCCAGGCCTACATAAGTGATTACGTAGCCTGTAGGGAGTTTCCACCATACTATTTTATTATTATATTAGTAGTAGAAGGCTTTAGAATTCTATTCCAGAGCTCCCACAGCCTATAACAGGCCTACTCCTCTCCTGTAATTAGCTTTCCTTTTAAGCAAGCATTTTCCTTCTTTTATAATAATAACACTATATTTAAAGTGCTAGGCTTACTAAGCCTCTTGCTAAAATAGATTTGTTTTACAGTGTAGAGTTTACTTTAACTGCCCTTTAAGCTTTATACCATAGGCCTTTATTTACTTCCTTTAGCACCTTAGTAAGCTCTGGTGTTGTACCTTTAGCACTCCTTCAGATCACTGTACTTGTACTTCTTCCCCCAACTAAAGCCTTGTATTATAGGCTCTTACTGGCTTTATTATACAGTCCAGTATACTAGTACTGTTATACAGACCAGTATAATCTAGGCTCTTAAGCGCTGTATTACGGGCTTGCAGAACGCTACTAAGCAATAAAGAGGACACTGTTAAATAAAACTTTATTAAAACTCCTTTTATCTTTAGTGGTAAAAACAGGAATTTTAACTAATATTATAATTAAAGTGTTAATTTAAAGGACTAATATATATATATTTTCCCCCTGTGGCTCAGTGGTGTGAGTCTGAGGATTTCCACGATTTTTCGGAATTGTAAAGATAGTAAGTTTAAGTCCTGTATAAGGAAACTCTCTTTTTCCAGCTTTTTTCCAGCAATCGGCTTATGCTAGCTGCATATGATAATAGCCGTATCTTTAAGAGTGGACCCCTAGGGTGGCTAATCGGATAATAAATTAGTACTAGCTTAGTTAGGCCTTATGTGGGGCTGGTGTCCCCACATAGTGTGCACCTAGTGTGCGTACAGTGCTACACACTGTGGTAAAACAAACACTATTAGCGCTTAGCTAGTTAGTAAGTCGAGGGGCCTAGTTTCCGCCCACCCCTGTTTCCACCCACCTGTCACATATATAACCCTGATTTTCAACACACTAGAACTCCACCATTACTAAGCCAAAAGTAATCAAAGCACTTATATAAATCTATTAAAATATATTAAGTGATAAAACAATTTCAATTCTCTCTATAAAAAATTATTAAAATTACAAATAAGAATAGTTTAATTTACATACTAAATTTATTATATTATATATTACGTAATTTAAGAGTTAAAAATAAACTAAAAATTGATTTACATACCTTTATGCTTAAATAGCTCGTGGTTATTTTTTAACAATAACATATTTAAAGCTTATATGATAATAATAGTTTAAACTTTAGGTCCTTTTTCACAGTAATAACCCTCAGGGTTATAGCTGCACTAACAGTAAAATTTTAAAACTTCAATTAGTTTTCGATTTTTTTTTTCTTGCTTTATAATTAATAATATAAGTTCTATATATTTTTTAGTATAAAGTATAGTTCTTATTAGATTTATATATATGAAAGTAAAATTAAAATAAAAAAATACAATTACTATATAATCTGTATGTATAAAATATATAGGATTAATAAATTACGAATAATTCTATTTTAGTTTAATACAGTTTCCTACTTATTGAAGATAGTATTATAAGTGTATAGACGAATTTGTATTAGTTTTGGCTTAGTAATGGTAGAGTTCTAGTGTATTGAAAATCAGGGTTATATATGTGACAGGGTGGGTGAAAACAGGGGTGGGCGGAAATTAGGCCCCTCGACTTATATTTTACTGTGTTGCTGTTATAATAGGGCTCTGGGGGTTTTTAAGCTTACGCTTTTTCCCTAGTAATTCAGAAGACAGCTGCTCCTTTGTAAATAACTTAGGTAAAATAGCTTTTAGGTACTATTATATAGTAATTGAAATAATTGTTAAATATATATTTTTAGTATCTGTTAATTATTAATAATTAAGGTTAATTAATAGTAATTAATAGTAATATTTATTTTAATTACTAAAGCTTACAGTGGTTTTTAAAGTGGTCTTATTACTTAAGTGTGTAACTTATATATTTAATTAAAATAGTAAAATATTAAAAGGATATATAAAAAGGAAGAAAAGCTTTGAAAGTAAGTAGCTTCCTTAATATACTTTTATTTTTATAATAAGATTTAAAGAGTTATTAATAAAGTTTTTATTAATAATTATTATAAGTTACTAACGTATATAATAACGGTATAAGTTATAGTTATAATTAGATATGATATAAAGTTAAAAAGGTAACAAGTTTAATTCGCGTTCGGAGCACTATTAAAAAAAATGTGTAGGTATAGCATATTAAACTTACGAAACACAAAGAAATCTGTTATATTAGACTACGTAAGCTAGTTAGCATAGCTTAGGCTGTGTTATTATTATAATACAGCTTTAGGAGTTTTTAAGCTTACGCTTTTCCTTTAGTAATTTAAAAGTTAGCTGCTCCTTTATAGATAACTTAGGTAGAATAGCTTTTAAGTACTATTACATAGTAATTAACCCCCACAGGGACTTACAGGAATTTACAGGACACTGGGTGTGTAACAGCGTGTATATAATATTATTATAGTTAGTTAAGTTAGAGTAATTATTAAGCTGTCTTACGCTTTGGTAACGTAAGCTCGTAAGCTTGGAAATTATTAGAATCTGCTAGAACATATATTAGTGCTTTAGGCTCCACTTAATACATTGGCACTACAAACTGGCTGTTCTAGCTAATGAGAATCTAAGTTATGCTGTTAGTTATATATTTTATAACTGTGACAGTACGAAGAATGCATCGCTATACCGCTACATTACTAAAAGTAGAACGTTATATAGTTAGAAGAACTGCACTGTATGTATCCTTAAGGCTAAGGTACGTGTGAATACAGCACCTACTACGGTGCCGTGATAATAACTTTAATTAAGATAACCGTTTACTTAGTAAATTTTTTTTTTATATACTATATATTAAAGCGTGTGGTGTTAGTGTTTAATAGTAGGAGAAATTTAGTTTTTTAAAGTCTCTTTCGTAGCTTTTAGTACTTATGTAAGTTAAATCTTCTAGCTTATTTTTTCTTATAAGTAAAGTTAAATTTATGACGCTTTTATATAGTATTTTATAAGATAATTAAAATACTTAAATAAATAAAAGGTTTAACATCACTTCTGTAAAAGTATAAGAATAAAGCATAAGGTAATAAATATTATAACGGCGTAGAATAAATATAAAGAATACTTAAGTGTTAAGAGAAGAGTTCTTATAAGGGAAGATAATAATTACTTTAATGCACAGTTAAGTAATAAGTAGAGAAATGGTGAAGTGGCAAAGCCTAGATGAAAATATCTAGTGCCTTTACCATAAGAATAATAACATTATATCCTAAGACTTAATTTGACGACCCTGCAGGCTGTCACTTGAGCTGGGGCGGCCTGACGAATCCCCTGTAGAAGGAATAGTGTAGGAAGACAGTACGTGCGGTGCTGCGCACTGGGCCAGGGGTGTAAAGACCTAAAGCCCCTACGACTAATAAGGTGGTGCTTGCAGCATGCCGAGTGCTTGCACCACGAGTAGAAGAAGTCTTACGAGCAGAGCGCTTATGTAATGCAGAGTGCTTACTTGGCGAGCACTTACAACACTACAAGCAAGGTACGGTATACCTCTTAGCTAGTTAGTATAGATAGCTATAGTTGTGCCTATAACTACTGTGAGGGACTTTGGTTCCTCACGTTAGCATTTAATGATTTATTTATGTTCTACTGTTTAAACTCACCTCTGTGAATTATAGTGATAGCGACTTACAGTGACATTAAACCCCCGTCTAGGAGTGTTAGCTTAACAAGCCGTCTTCGGAACGCCCCTTACCTGTTAGCGTCCTGCTATACGTTCAGTCTTAACCCACGCTAGTCCTCTTAAGGCCTGTGTCGGGTGCAGGTTGTAATATATATCTTAAGATTCTTCCTCTTTTTCTTCCTTATCTCTTATATTATATTTATCTATCTAGGTATAATCTTCTTCGTTACTTATTATTTTAATATAAACGTCTTTAAAGTTAAACTTAATATGCTTTCCTTTATTTAAGACTGGCTTTTAATTAACTCGTTTTAGTAAAAGACATTACTACACTATATAGCCCTTTTCATCGCAGTTAAAGCACTAAACCTAGGATATATCCCTAGGTGGCTTTTACTACTGTAATCGTTATGGCTTATTATAATTAAGCTGATTCTAGCGGTTTACTATATTAATATCTATTAGACTAAGGTAAGTGCTATATACAGTGTTTTAATATCAGTAATTAACGTGGAAAGGCTTTAGTATGTTTTTTCTGTTAATTATAAAGGGAGTACCTTATTAATACTGGCCTTTCTTCTCTAACTTACGTTTAAATAGCTAATTATTAATAATAATAATTTTAATAATATATTAATTAAAGTTAAACACATATTAATCTTTCTTATAAAGCTTATCCTTAACATTATCCTTTAAGCCTTTATAAAAGCAAAACTTTAAAGTTAACTTATCCTAATTAACTTAATATTAATTACAGTTAAAAGCAGATAAGTACACAGTTATTAAAAACAGCTATACCAGTTTCTCTAAGCGGTCTTGAACTTATTTCTACTCTTCTTAAACCTTATATATCTTAGTAATTTTAATCTTAAAGTTAACTTATCCTTTATACTTATTAAAGATTTTAACAGTGACGGTCTTTTACTCTATAAGGACAGAGTTTAAGTAATCTTTAATAATTACCGAGAATTAAAGGTTAAGATTACCCTTAAGCTAGCTTAAAGTATAAAGGACCTTTTAATCTACTATAATAATTCCCTAAAACTGAAAGTTACACTTTATATAGGTAAGCTAAATAGATAAATCAGTGCTCTTATTGGTAAACTTAAGCGGCTAGCCTGTCTTAAGGTTTCTAAATTAGGTAATCAACGCGTTTTTAATTATTATAACTATAAACACTTTATAAGTCCGAAAGGCTTTAGTAAACTCTACGCGGGAGAGCCTATCCTCGTTACTAGTCTTTACCCCCTGTCCGGTAAGAGTAACGTTTAGTACCTTAACATCGTTAGAAAGATCGTTATATCCGGTTAAGAGATTTTAAGGAGGAGGTAGGACTAATATAGTAAGGGGAGGAAGAGGATATTTAAAAGTTTAACAAATAGCGTTTAAAACTGTAACGCTAGTATTATATTACAACTTACACCTAATATAAGCATTAAAAGGATTAGTACAGGTTAAGATAGAACGTATAACAGGACATTAACAGTTAAGGGGCGTTCTAAAGACGGCTTATTAAGCTAACACTCCTAGACGGGGGGGTTTAATATTACTATGTCATGTAAATAATGCCCCATCATTACCTTACCTCCCTCGCTTCCCTTTCGCGACTTGTACCAATGGCTGAACCAATCAAGGAGATAGGTCCCGCCTCCGAAACTCGCACTCCAAGGGCCCGGCGCGCAGTAAAACCTTGTCACGCTCATCCTCGAGGATAGCCGAGCCGTCCTCCCCGGGGGCAAAGCTAAAGTCGTAGTAGTATACCGTGTACGCAAGCACCATTTTAGCAGTCATGAGCGCTAACCGCTTACCAGGACAGCTATATGCACCTAGATGGTGGATTCCGAGAACCACGTCAGCACATCACAGCACAGGGGGGGACCGCAGGGGCAGCAACCTACCCTCGAGAAAGGGGTAAAACGCCCCACGGTCGACAATAAGCTCCTGCCGAGTCGTCCACCGCTCGGGGATAAACTCTTGGGCCTGCTTGAAACACCGCTCGCTTCGGTTCATGGAATACACCGAGACAGACACAACAACGTCCCCCGGGACGTGGACGCCGTCAACGTCCAGCCCCTGCGGCGGCGTTGTTCTCTGGATTTCGTTGAGCGTGGGATTGTGCAGCCGCAGTGTCTCGTTGATGACGGCGCTCAGGTAGCTCGCGCTCTTGTCGCCCAGGCCCTGCGCGGCAAACTCCCCGGGGATCGTCTTGCCGAATAGGGGGAGCAGCTCCTCGCGGAGCTGTTTCCGCACATGGGCATTCTGCGCGAGGTGGTAAAAGGCGTAGGACATGGTCGCGCCGACCGTCTCGGTGCTGGCCGTGAGGATGAGCTCGGCGTCGGCGTACAGCATGTTTCGGTTGGTGAAGAACTTGGGCTTGGGGGCGTAGTGGTCGTCGAGGAGGTGCTGCATGATGTCGTGCCCGCCCGACTTCTCTTTCTCCTCCGTCATGGCAATCACAGCCTGCTCGAATCGGCCCAGATCGCCCTTGTAGCCAAGCCCTTGGACGAGGAAAATGGGCCAGGCGAGATGCCCCAATGCGCTGACGCCGCCGAAGAGTTGCTCGAGGAGGTGCTGCAGCGTGTTTTGCTTCCCAGCCTTGACCACGCCGAGCTCTTTGGAGTAGCCTACCTGGCCGCCCACCTCCATGCCGATGAGCACTGAGAAGAGGGACGTGTCCAGCGTGGCGTTGCCCTTTATCTTGGCCAGCCATTCGTGCACAACGCGGCGGACGGTGGGCTCGTACTGGTTGAGGGCTGTGGTGCTGGCCAATGCCTTGTCCCAGATCTGGCGCCGCCAGCGGTGTGTTTCGTGGTCCACCATCGAGTCGAGATTCGGTTCGCCATTAAATAGCAGCGCCTCGTAGGCTGTTCCCGCTTTCGAGCATTGCGAGTGCGGCCCGTGGATTTTGTTGTGGGCACTGGGCGAGAAGATGCACAGCTCATTGGGTCCTGTGCGTATAAAGTCGCCGTACTTCTGGTGCATCTTGTCCTGCTCCAAGTGCATCTTTCCGCTGCGGTTCATATACGGCCCGTATATCGTCTTGGATAGCTTGGCGACGACGGGGCCTGGGAACTTGCGAAGTGGGTGGAAGAAGAGTCGGTACCCGGCGATGCTGAGGAACAAGCCGCTGAAGTACCACAGCGACAACGTCGCTGTCGTCGCCGCACCTTGGAAAAGGCCATATTCTCGGACCGCAAGGGAGACTAATGTCACGTCCGCCAGGAGGTAGAAGAGGAAGATGCGCGCTGCCGATGCGTCGTGGTACCCGTGGATGAAGTAGACGGCGTGTGTGATGCTACCGGCGACGGCGGCCGCGGCCTGGACGTGAGAGAACATGATACCAATTCTAACGTATTACGGTGGTGGTAACTTTTGAGAATAAATTTCATGGAACTACCACCTTTTGGAATGCGCTGGAGGCATGCTTTATGTAGTTCTATGGAATATCGCGAATATTGCCGTATCGCTATCAGTACCTAATGAGGCGCAACACGCAGCCAATATTGCCGCCATGAGTGATTGGAGTTTTGCCAATGGCCGAGCGGGAGATGCCGGCGTTAACTGCAACGTTATTGATGCCTTCGCTCACAAATGGGCCTCGGCTCGTTGATTTCAGTCCAATGCGAAAATACTTGATTGGTTTGTTGCTTACTCATTCTTCACTATGCCGTCTTATGTCAGATTAGTTACCTTGGGAAGTCAGCCCAGCTAAGGACAGCAGTGTCTTGACAAAGAAAAAATACAGTTCGCTGCTATAGCCTTTTTCTAACATCTCAGGGCCTGTCATTTTGTATCACGCCTAGTGGGCTAGCCAGTAGGGGCCGGTGATGTTAAATACCATCCCCAGTTCGCTCTGGAAGACAGGATCTGCATTTCGCTTCACTAGATGCTACTCTGAGCCACTTGCTTCATACCTCTCTTGTCTTATGTCACCGAATGACCGGAAGCCCCGGACCCTCACAAGCCCTAGGCTTGGTAGAGGTTCTGGTGGCGGTGTCACCAGTCTGCGCCGAGGGATTCCTGCTATCACCTGGATTCGGTCAGTTAGATGCCGTAATGCCAGCGACGAAAGTGTCACACATAGAACCAGCAGCCCAGCGATGAATCGAAGCTAGGGAAGCCCTTTTTCAGACATACCTTGCGAAGCACGTAGTGTGCGCTTTCAGGACCCTCATCAACGTCAAACCCAAGATAGCCCTTTGCGTCGAGCCTACTAGCAAGATTACTACCGGATTCTTCCGTGGTGCATTCTGCACCATACTCCGAGTTGGCCACGTGGGTCTTGATCCCTACGATGAAAAGAATCGAGCCGAACTTCGCGCGGTGACTGGTGGTCTCGGTCGCTGCTCTTTCCGCCTCCTTGTAGCTGTCATCAGACCCGACCACGAAGAGGATCAAGAAAACGTCAGTCCTTGGGCTCGAGAAGTGATGAATACCAAAGCGAGTGGTATTACACAAATGAATGGGGTATATCTCATGCCCAATTCTGTCTCAAGTCAGTTCAAGACACCAAACATATTTGTCGTGCCACTAGAATGACGTGGAATATGACTAGCAGTGACTCACTTGACTGTAACTCCACCATCATCCCAGTCCTCGAGAGCGAAAGGTCCTGAACTGCCTCCGCAGCATGAGGAGATGAATAGCGACTGCAAGTTTTTCAATTTGTCGTCATAACACCCCCAAGCTGGCCGATAACCACCGACCATCACCACTCTGCAACAGAGAATTGATATGATTAGCATGACACGGTAAGCATGTTGAGCATTATACAGGGTGTCAATAAGCATGCGGACTCACTTGATCGGGTCACGTGGTGCTGCCTGATAGACTCGCGGCACACTTGGAGCCATTCCAAGAGACGAATCTTCCCTATCAACCGATATCTCCCCCAGCGTTATTGGAAGACGAAACACGGAGGTAATGGAGATGTCGTTTAGGCTAATCATGGACAAGATGCTCGACTCCGTAGTTATGATTGTTGAACATATGCAGGAGCGGTCGACCTCGTTGGCCTCATCGAGCCGGGTGTATACTGGCGATTTGCACAAGACGATCTCGAAGTCACGCGTTAAAGGGGTAGCAAGAAGGGAAACCTCCCCAACGCGGGGCCCTTTGCCGTTGGTAGTGGGTGACATGCCTCGTGGCCGTATTGTGAGGGTATCGTCATCGGTATTTGCGGTGCCGAGCTTGAAATGTTGTGCATAGATAGATTCGAGGCTTTGTAGCCGGTGAGATATTTCGATACTGGTACAGACGGACGAAGCGCATGATGCTCAAGTACAGCACCACGGTGAATGGCATGATTGCTGAGGCCAACGAAATCTCGGAATCGGTATGCCATTGTCTACTCCGTCCCCCTTATGCGTCGCTGAGGGAGAGAGTGAGACTAAGAATACCTAACACGGGTTCAGCTTCAAAACACGATCAATCTCAAGCAGAACTTCGGGAGTTTGTTCGAAGCCCACGCCAGCCGAACGGAAGCCGAGGCTAACATGGTCTTTACCATTATATCGAGCGTTAAGTTAAAGGGGGGTCTTCCCAACCAGGGGTCATGATAACCACCTTATAATGTACACACTGCTACTTCAGACTACCCCAACACACTCCACTATACCTTCACCGTTTCAATCCCAATTGATTCCATTCTTTCCGCACCTTTAATTAATTGGTTTATTATGCTGTATGTCGAATTTGACATGCGCGCAAACCCATTTCATCTATGGGTTTGTATATCAACCAACTTGAGGAATGTTCTTTTACACAACAGGACCGTACTGGAACTCTTAGTAATCTTACCAGCAATACAATTCCCAGTTCCGAGTGCCAACATGGGCGTACTTGAATACACTAACCACGGCGACTTGAGTTTTCACGCCTGTGGGGACACTATCACAGCACCGGGTCGAATGGCTGGCATGGCTCACAGCACGAATCTCAACGGTTCAGTCAACCAAGGTTGACGTCAATCTATATATGCCATGGAGCTGCGTAGATCACTGCCCAAATACGTATTTTACTTAACTCATACGTAAATAATAGCTGCTGTGTCTGTGAACCCGGACGGTATCATCTGACCAGTGCATGGCGATGGACCCGGCAGTAATACTTGTGATGTACCTGAATACCCACCTCAATACAGACACAACAGCGTAGTCTGGTCGCTTTCCTCGGGAATTAAGAGTGTGTTTTACCACGCCTGGGTCCAGATCTTTATTCCCAGTGCTCGTGGGGAAAACGTTATTGTCAAATACATGGACGAGCTAAATGCACCCTGAAGGCCTCTAATCATTGCTGGACACTGGGCATTTACGTGCACAAAACCTCGATGCAAACCATCTCCTGCTCATTTCATCGCTTCCCCTCACCTCGGCCACCACAAACGACCTGCGATTTGTAGTTCATTATTTGCGGATCGCAAAGGACAAGTAGTCGGGACAAGACCCGGATGTGGAAGGTGGTAAGCGCTCAGCCCAAAACCGCAACACCAATGCGAAACCGCTGCACTGGGAGCTGGTGTCTCTCTTATTGGCTCTGTTATTGCATATGTTCTGCACGTATACATGGATCTGGGTCAGGTAGGTAAGCTCGGCGACTCTGTGGTACAGCTGCAGGCGCTTGTATCATTGGGAAGATGGATTCATGTTACGGTTGCCGGTGGCCCAAGACAGCCGCCGCTGGGCTTGGTGATGACTTCGAGTCGAGAACACCTCGGAGGCAATCAGGTGAAGGAGTCATGGGGATTTCAATTGAGATGATGGGTGGGTCTGATTTTGATGAGGGTTCGGCAGTTGAGATGGAAAGGAAAAGAGAGGGCTCCCAGTAACCTGAAGTCGGACAATAGGTACCTACACTTCGGTTTGCTCCCATGGTCTGTTCACTTGCACATGTGGAGTGTGATGAAAGAAAATGAAAACCTGGAGCAAACTGGAGAAGAAGTAATGCCGAGATCATATAGGAACGAGGGGATGCTCCCACCATGAACAAAACCAGGAGCTCGACATTACCACGACACACAAGAACAGGAGGCGACATCACAACAGCGCAGCCGTCGCCGTATCCGCCTCGCCACCACAGGAAGCATCGCGACACGCTCACCCCATCACAAACCTGCCAACCACGTTGCCCTCTATTCCACTACCACACCACGCTATATTTAACCTCGCTCTCTCCATCGCAATTAATGCTACAGCACCCATTGAGCTTGATTTCGCCCTCTCCTCCCCCCAACCGGGTTCCCCAGTGCCATCTCCTGACCACTCCCACGGCGGCGCGCAGCACAACAGCAGATTTAGGTTATTGCGATTTTAATTAAGTCGCCATCCACTGTCGCGCGGTGCACCGCTGGCTGGCGGTCCCATTCGTTCCGGCGAGTCGCATCGATCCCAGCCGCGGAATGTTTGGCGAGATTGTGGATTGGACCACTACCTTACTTTACAAAGAGTCTGGAATGTGATGTTGCCATCTCCACAAAGGGACGGCCTAGCGGATCAACTGAGTTGAGAAAACGGGGTCGGAGAATGCAACCCGCTGCAGCAGCGCCGCCGCCAGAAAAGGACCTCCGTTCGCGAGGAGCGGCACGTTGTGTTCCAACGCCACTGTTGCGGCATGTTGGTGAGGTAGCCCAGCTTGGTGCGAACCGGGAACGACGGAGGGCTCGTACCCCGCCAAGACTACCGGCGATTTATCCGCTGATATTGAAAGTCTTTGAGCCTGGACCCTTGGGAGCCAAGCGATGCGACGTAACCTGGAGGCGAACCGAACCACAGCTGGACCTGACCTCTGCAATCCGCCGGAGCTGAAAAGAAAGGAAAAAAGGCCCTACTGCTGGCGCATCACGAGGTGGAAGCGACTGCGGGATTTTTTTTTATGGGATGCAGAGAAGGTGACTGCGAAAAACGAGCACGAGACGCGTCCTTCCTGTTTTGATGGTGGTTGAATGTCGTGTGTTTGGGCCACTGGCTGATCTGCGACTGAGATCGGTGCCTGGATTGGATGGAACGGTTGGAATGGTGTGGAAGCCGGAGAGCGCCGCGTTTGTGGGTCGCGGTCCAGTCGCAGCGTCTGCCGACGGGACCGTGGTGAGATGGTCGGAGCTGAGGGCGGCTCTTTCGGTGGTAGCTCCGCTGTTTTGAACGGTTAAGCTGGGCGAGTGGTGCGGAAGGTCGCATCTAACCAAGATTCGGGGCGATGGGGTCCCACCTCAAGTTTGGGGTAGTATTATTTCGCCTGGGATTTGGGTAAGTAATGCATAGCACCGTGGTTTATAGGTAGCATTACCGACTGTTCCAGAAGCGGAACGGTGTGTCGAATGTGCAACGGCGCGCGGGTTTCCTGGTTCGCATGAGGCGACTACGTCGTTATGTCGGTGCTGTGTCGCCGAAGGGCCATCTTCATACTTCGACATCTCGCTAACCCGCAAGCTACTGCAGAATATATTGCAAAGAGCTTCGCACAGGGGCTGCACAGCGCTGTGGTAGTCAAGACTCCTGAATTAGGCATGTACACCACTAAGCACATCCAGACAGCGGGAGAATAAACAAACGTAGCCTCGTGTAATCAAAATTGTTAGCTTTCGAGCCCTAGGGATACAGCGTTGCATGCGACCCAAGTCACCAGACATCAAGCCTCGGCCCTGATTCAGGACATCACCTATCACGATGGCCACGCTTGTTGTCGGTTATGAGTGGTTGCGCAGATACGAGACAGTGAAGGGAAGAAGCCAGGGACTTTTGCTGACCTGCACGTGTTCAGATGCCCAACATGATACCTGAGCATGACTGACCAGTCACGAACGGCCAGCCAACAATCGGATGTTTTCCCCGCCAACACTCCTCGGACATTAACGCTGCGATGCTAGCTCCCAGCTGGCGACAAGTAGTGGCGATTGGCGCAACACAGTAGCAGTGGATGGCGGGCCAGAGGTTCCACGGTGGTCGATGGGGTGGTATGAGGGGAAGGTTGCACGCCAGTGGCCCAAGCATCGTGACTTAGCTCCAACGTCTAACGTCGTTTTGTCCACGGCCCGCCATGCGGTCTCCGAGGACCTCGAAAGGGGATGGAGCAGAGGGATGTCTCCGGATACCAGGTCCACCGTGATGCTATTCTGGGACCACGACATCGACGACAGCCTGAGATCAAACGGTATAAAGAAGCCATCATGGTCTCGAGTTATCATCTCTTTTTTCTTCATCCTCATCATCATCTTCTCAGCCTCAACACTTCTTCACTCTTCACTTCACTCCTCACCTTCCACTCTCACCCACCACCCAACCCACCAACCCCCAACCGACCTTCAAGATGCGTTTCTTCGCCATTGCCTCTTTCCTCGCCTCGGGCGCCGCCGCCATGCCGGCTCTTGCCATCCCGGCTGCCCCGACTCCCGATCCCCAGGACGTCAAGATCCTCAGCATCACTGCCATCGGAACTGGCTGCCCTGCCGGCACCGCCTCGGTCACCCTTGACGCCACTGGCACCATCTTCGATGTCGCCTTCGACCAGTACACCGCCTCGGTTGGCCCCGGCAACCTGCCCGCCGATGCCCGCAAGAACTGCCGCATGAGCATCAACCTCAAGTTCCCCGCCGGCTTCCAGTGAGCTTTCTTTTCCCATCCCTACCGTACCCAATAATTCCGCAATGAGTATTTTCAGTACTAATAACATCTCCCAGGCTCTCCATCATCGAGACCCGCTTCCAGGGCTACGCCTCGCTCACCACGGGCCAGACCGGAGTGTGCCGTGCTGGCTACACCTTCTCGGGCGACAGCTCCCAGGAGGTTGTCTTCCAGAAGAACATTGTCGCGCCCTACGAGGACAACTACAACATGCTCGCCGGTGTCGGCATCGAGAGCTACTCCAAGTGCGGCCAGACTGCCATCCTCAACGTCAACTCTGAGGTCCGCATCACGCCGGTTACCAGCCCCTACAAGGGCCTCATGACTGTGAGCGCCCCCATCAAAATCAAAACCATCTGGCGCCGCTGCAACCCTTCCTCTGAGGAGTAGGGCGGTGTCTGGTAACTCAAAAAACGACTTGGCTGATATCCATGGGTAGGTTGACTCTTTCGACGGAAATGTACACGTTGTCTTCCGCGCTTTGTGGCGAAAGTGCTAGAGAAAAAGCATCAGGTTTTTACTACTATGATTGCGGAAATACCACGAGTGTTTTCCGCTGGCAGACGGGAAAAAGCATTCAGAGCAGGATAGCGAGGGGTTTGATGATTGATTGGGGACGGGTACGGATACAGGGGTGGCTTGGGGCATGTAAATAACCGGCTTTAAGTCGGGACTGACAGGATCGTTCGTTTTGGCACCCTTTCGCGAGGGGTTGTCCCGTTACATCGTAATACATTTCTAGGTTTTGTGATCATAACTCAGGCCCTCCGCTTTGCGTTCTTCTTCCTCCTTTTCCTGGCGCCCACAAGAGTAACTTCATCATCATCATCCTCCTCCTTTTCATTTTCCCTTTCCTCCTCACCTCCATCATCCTCATCCCCACCCCTATCCCCAACCTCAACCTCAATCCCGAAATGCTTACACAGCGGCGTCTCCACCATCATTTCCACCCATCCAAAAGCCATTGTCACCCCCCTATGTTTACCTAAGGTGCCTTCACCTCATCCACACCATCTCAGCAGCCTGCGTATACTTACCAGCCCCACTCGCCTCCCTAGGTAACAACCCGCTTCTCACCCACTCCGCCTTCAACCACCTTCAAGTTCCCACCTTCCCTCATTAATGTGTAGCAGCTCCCCACTAGCAGTTCCCCTTTTGGGTTTTGTAGTTAAATAAGTATGACTAGCAGGATCTTTCGTTTGGCGCTCTTTCACAAGGGGTTATCCCCCTACATCATGATGCGTTTCTAGGTTTTATGATCACAGCTTTTGTTCTCCTCTTTCTCAGCTTTTCTTTACTGCTAACTATGGTTGGGACCTCCATCTCATCTTCTCGGTCGTCGTCGAACTAGTCAACTTTCACCCCCAAGTGCCGACAAAGTGCCTCGAGCATAGGACCTGTTCCGGCTTCAACACTCCGACCTCGGACCTCAATATCAAAGGCATCCATGTCAGGCGTCATGACGTATTGCCCAACTCTCAACCCCTCTGGAATGCTCATAGGCGCTAAGCGAGACAATTCCCTTTTCCGTCACACAACATTCCCGGCCACTCGGGCCACCCGCACCGCATCCGTGAATCGCTTTCCCGTTCCGGCATGTCGCCAACACCAACAATACGCAACTACGGGCAAATCCCACTCCTTTGTCCCAACCCGCCCAAATTTTAACCTGCCTCCCACAATGTTATCCCACCCCCCGTTCCTCACCAAGAGAACATCTCGCATCCCTGACATCACAAACCAAACCCAACCGATCCCAACACCACCCTAACACTCGCAAACATGATCCAAACAACCGGCACCGCCTCCCGCTTCGTCTCCATCTTCCTCCGCCTTGGCGAACTCACCTGCGGCGCCATCGTCCTGGGCCTCCTCGGCCGCGCCTTCTATCTCATCGGCCAAGCCGGCGTGGACGATCCCAATGGCCGTCTCGTCTTCGCGACGGTGATTGCGGCGCTGACGGTCCTGCATGCGCTGTTCTTCATGCCGCCGTTGGGCTATGTGTTTTGGTTTTTCCCGATTGACTTCTTCTTTTTCGTGGCGTGGTTGGTTGTTTTTTGTTTGTTGGAGACGGTGAGTGCGCTCCTGTTTTGGGACATGGGTTTGAGTGGGAAGGGAAGAGGGAGATAATATGATTGCTGACAAGTGTGTTCTAGTTGACGGGGATCAATACGTGCAATTCGGACTGGTATGTTACGTACTGGGGTTACTACTGGGGCCGCTGGTACACGGTCGGCTCGCCGGGCATCAATGTCAACTGGACGGGGTGCTCGGCGTGGCGGACGGTCTTGGCGTTTTCGTTCGTGGCTAGTTTTATCTATTTGATCAGCTTCTTCTTGGTGAGTTGGGAATACCTATCCATGGGTTCTGAGGTAGAACTATTGGCTGACAGGCGCAGGGCATCTACTGGACGATTGAGCATGGAGAGATCCGCGAGAAGAGGCGCGTGCTGTTCCGGTCAGTATTTTTCCCAATGTCATTCATGGTGGCGCAAACGCTAACTCGCTGAAGCCGGCGTCGCATTTTCGGAAGGCGCCGCAAGGCAGCTGCAGCTACCGGAACGGGTGCTGGAACAGGTGCTGGGACGGGTGGTGTGGTCTCGAGGGAGGCGGTACCTCCTGCGGCCACGGCCCCCACTCCAGCGGCAGCAACTGCCACGGGCCCTACAGCCACTACGACTGGGGATGCTGCAGCCAATGTTTGAGGCAAAGAGCAGGATGGGCCCGCGCAGCTTGCAAAAATGGAAGAGGGGAAAGGGAAAGCACTCGAGAAGTTGGAGAGGAATGCAATTGGAATACAAAGCACTTTGTTTTTCCCGCTAAACGGGAAGTAGCCTCGGTTCCTGGTCATAATTAATGTTTAATTCTTCGTTTCTTCTCCAGTGATAGTTTGCTCGGCTTTCCCTCGGCACTGGTCGAGGCCCGGGGTGGTGAAAAGACGCGCGCGGCTAACGAAAGCGCTGCCGAGCTCTTGCTCCTTTCCTCACTTAGATCTCGAGCATCTTGGACTCTGTAGGAGCAACACACCAAGTTCAGTTGACGCTCAATTCCCAGCATTGACCCAGCAAAGCACCTATGCTTTTTTCTGCCACCTTATACCCCGACAACTACCTACTTGCATCTTCCAATTCGGCCCCGACACGACAAGCATGAGGCTCCGAACTCTCAAGTTCAAACTGAAGCCTAGGGCGGCAGGAAGGGACCGGATGCGCAAGGGAGGGAGGGTAACGCCTAGAAAAGTTCACTGGCACGAGGCGGCGGCAAACGTCAGGGCGAAAGAGTGCATGCGAGAGGATGGTTACGAAGTCGGTTCACCCAACTTCAACACAACTGACACGCTGACTTCCGAAGTCGCGTATCGATGTTGGGGCTGCGTCAGGTTTCTCGTTGAGTAGATGCGGGCGAATCCCATGGTAGAGGACAAAGACGGGTCGACGGCGTTGCGCGCAGCTGCAGAGTATGGGTTCTGCTCCATGCTGCGTTACCTGGTCCGAGAATGCTGTGCAAACACAATCAACGCCATTAATACAGTAAGGGGAAAGGACGGCATGACGCTGCTTGTGGTCGCCGCGGCGAAAAAAACCGCTGATATGACGAAGCTCTTGCTCGGGATGGGAGCCAACCTTCATCTCAGGGACGAGCATGGGTGCTCTGTGTTGCACATTGCTGCCGGGTTTGGCTGCATCGAAACAATCGGGGCACTTTTGGATGCGGGGCCGACTATCGAAGACAGTGGTACCACCGACAGTGATACACCACTGCTGGCAGCAGCGAGGAACGGAAGGGCTGAAACCACTGGACTTGGCAATAAAACAAGGCTATGGGACTCTCGTTGAGATATTGCGCCAAAATATGCAGCAAGGGACATCGTCTCCAGGGTTCGTCGGCGCGTATCTCGCTGCAGCGGAGAGGGGTCGCCTACTCGAGGTGAAGCGCTGGGTCGCAAGGGGAGTGGACATCAACTCCTACGACGATAGCGGCTTCTCGGCGCTGGCCCTTGCAGCAGCAAACAACCACGCGGCTATCACCAGATTCCTTCTCGCGACCGGAGAGGCCGAGGTGCACAAGGAAGACGAAGGTGGTCATACGGCGCTGTGGTGGGTCGCCTGGTGTGGCAATGAGGCAGGCCGTGGTTGCGTGTCTCTTGACCATCGGGCTGACATCCATGGGGAGGATAAGCAGGGATGGACACCCCTCCGTGCCGCTATGCGGAAGGGCAGAGGCGGGGCCGTGGCTCTTCTGCTGAAGCGCGGTGCCACGATAGACCGTGCGTGTTCACCAGGACCCCTAGCAAGCGCGACCCGCCGGAGACACGTTGGCGTCGTCAGGGCTCTCTTGCAGCACTGGAAACCTGTGGTTGAGGAACATGAAGTCGATCAGGAGAAGGACCTTGGCGAGGCACTTATGATCGCCAGAGCTAGCAAAAATCTTGCTTGACTCGGACTTACGCAGTGGCCGGACTTGGAAGGATGACGAGCGGATAGCACGGAACAGCAGCGCAAAAGGAGAAACGATTGCGCCTATTTCTAAACCACCGAATAGCAGCGACTGCGGTGACGGCTATAGCGACGATGAAAGTGGCGATGATCAAGATAGCGACGACGACCTCCTTCATCAAGTGGCGGCATCTAACGAGCCAGCGTGGCAGAGATGCGCCGACTGGTTCGTGACCACAAGAGCGTTGATATGAAGAACGAGGAGGGGTGTACCCCCTTGATGTACGCCGTGCTATCCGACTCCAGCACTCAAGCTGGCATTATGGAGGTCTTGCTCGAAAAAAGAGCGGCCGTCGATGCCTGCGATGCCGAAGGGATGACTGCCCTGTCCTTGGCAGCCGCTCTGGACATCTCGGCCGGGGGTGCCACCGGGGGAAAGGGGGCCCTCGCACTTCTGCTCGAGAGGGGCGCCAATTTGAACGGCCCCGATGAACTTGGGTGCACACCCCTGATGTACGCCGCAGCTTCGCGCAAGGGAGGTGTTGCCG
>Ga0247780_1000708_pt1 | contig 27949 bp, 30 predicted proteins | sample UWRJL079202R5_FD_179927 | JGI IMG/M metagenome (GOLD analysis project Ga0247780, IMG submission 179927) | Plant litter microbial communities from Arlington Agricultural Research Station in Wisconsin, United States - UWRJ-L079-202R-5 | ecosystem: Environmental > Terrestrial > Plant litter >... | reverse complement strand
TACACATATCGGCATCTTCAACGGGAGGGGAGCCCTCCTCGTACATCACTGCCAAGTTGACCTTAAGGAGGGCCTCGTTGCTGATTACCAATGTGGTAGAGCGCTGGACCATTGTAACAGAGTGCCCCTTTTCGAAATAGTCTTGACAGATATCGTGGCTGGAGTTGCAAGCGCCAATGACGACAGCCCTCTTCGGGGTGGATGTCTCCTTCGCGCCAGGGAAGTCGGACGAGTGGCACAAGAGAGAGCCTTGAAAAGCGTCCATACCTGGGATCGTGGGCATGCTCTTTTCCCCCGATGCGCCGGTGGCCTGGACGATCTGCTTGGGATGAAGCGTGCGTGTCTCAATTTCACCGTCAGGCCGGGTTCGCTGGATGGTTACGGTCCATTGGCGTGCGGTGTCGTCCCAGGAACTGGACAGCAGCTGGGACTTCATCCAGATGTTGAGCTCGAGGAATTTTGCATATGAATCAAACCACTCCGCGAGCTTGTCCTTGGGGGTAAATATGGGCCAGTGATCAGGGAATGGGAGGTAAGGCATGTGGTCATACCAAACAGGGTCGTGCAGTACAAGCTGACGGTACCGCTTACGCCAATTATCGCCGACGGCGTCGTTGCTGTCGATAATGAGGGCAGAGACGCCCAGCATCTTGAGGCGGGCGTGGGCTGTGAGGCCTCCCTGCCCAGCACCTGATGCTAGCCTCAGCCAGCTACACCTTCTTGGCAGATCAAGGGGGGGGGGGGGAGACTTACCAATGATCAACACCTGGGGCTCGCTGTCGACGAAATCTGCGGCGCCCGCTCTTCTCTCGAGCCAATTCTTCCGGCCGGGTTTGCCCCCATGCTCAACTCCATTGGCCCTCCTCGGCCCAACCGGCTCCTCGTGCCCCTTTAGTTCCTCCAACAGGGTGTACAAGGTCCATATCTTGTACTCGGCCCCCTTTTCCACCATCCGCACCACACCCCGACCCGAGCCAAACTGCGTCGTGATCCAGATATAAAAGTAGATCCCCTTGACATCGCCTGCGGGGGAAAAGTTCGTGATTTGCGGCTTCCGGAAGTCGGAGGAGGTGTCGATTTCGACCGTCGTCAAGTGGCACTGCTTCTGGAGGAAGTCACGGATGCCGTCTCGGCCCTTGACTGTGCGGAGGTGCCACGAGACGGCAACGTGGTCGCGCCAGAAGCCATCCTCCACGAACAGGCCGACGAGCGCTTCAAAGTCCTTCTCGGCGAGGGCCTGGTTGAAGGCGGCGACTGTCTTTTCCGCGACGGCAGCGGCGTCAACGGACTCGTCCGTCGCGGATGCTGGCCAGGGATAGGGTTTCAGGTTGACAGAGCCGGGCTCAATGCGCTGGTCAGGAGCTGCTTGCTCGGCCATCTTTGTGTCCGGGTAATGCCAGGATGTTGATGTTTGCGAATGGGGCCTTGAGGATGCAAAGAAAATCCGAGGTGGGCTGGTTTGGCTAAAGGTCATCAAGTGCGACTTCCTCTGCTTTTCTACTTCCCCTCATCCACCCCCACCTTCCACAACATTGCTGTGTTTGGCCCTCGTCATCGGGAGTCGCATGCGGTGGCGTGCCTCGAGCGAGCTGTAACCACTCGTTCTCCGCACCCAGAGTGGGCCTTGCAGGTCGCCGCTCCAGTCGCGACCGGGAGAAGCTTCTCCGCACGACCGGCACCGGGACGTTTAACGCGGGGCGGGGATGGGTTGAAACAGAGCCGTTGCAACAAGCACCACAAAAGATTCCGTTCTAAATCCATCTGTGGGCCAGCCCAGCGAACGCGGAGGCCATCTGTTGGTTACTAATGCGAATCCGGTACTCCCGATCGGAGCACAGCATGTCGGCTGCGGTGGTGAGCGATTTCGGCAAATAACAGAGCCATTGTTTGTGTTGCTAATTCTCCGATTGCTTGCTCCGGCCCTTTCTTTGTTGACGCGACCTCCCCAAGCAGCAGCACCAGAGATCAGACCCTTCACTCTTTGATGCGCCCCCTTCGCATCAACCCGCCAGCCCTCAACTCTGCCGCTCAAGTCCACGTTTTTCACGCTGACATCACCGTCCCAATCAACCTGGACAAGCAGAACATCCTCCACTTCCGCGCTGTCGGCGCAAACAAAGTAGTTACGCGTCAAGGTGCTACGGAACCTCTCACCGTAGCAAATTGCAGGCCAACGTCGCACCGCCTCGGCCAGTGAATATTCCACCCAATTCCCTACGCCCTGAACGAAATCGAGCTGTGGGGGGAACACAACCACCTCCTCTCCGGGGACACGATCACTCGCATTCGGGTCCAAAAGATTCGCCACACCTTCGCGGTACTCCCCTGCTCCGTAGCGAAAGACAACCATGGCCAGGCCATCAGGTGGCAGCCAGCTCCTGTACCCAATCTACATCATAGCCACCGCCTCCTACGTGGCAGCAATGGCGGAATACGGCACGCGTTACCATACCCGCGCGGGAAATCTTTTGTATTTAGCTTCACTGACGCCGCCGATGCTGGCGAGGACGACACCATTCTCCGTCGGGTTGTGCGTGTCGGCGACGAAAAAGAAGAACTTGGGAAGCCACGGGTTCACAGCGCATCGCGCAGGGTGGAGATCCATGGTGCGTTCGGTGTCTTCCACCGCATACGCGCCGATGTAATACCCTCAGGGACTCGTCTTTTTAGGGGGGGACAAGGCCACGCACAGCATCTCCCTCGTCATCCGGTGCGCTTGGTCTCGCGCCGTCATCCTCCTCTTCCTCCTCGTCCTCGTCCTCGTCCTCGTCCCCATCTTCACCAGTTAATTCGTAGCTCTCCTTTGACTCCTCCCTGCGCGCAGAGCTCGAGGTGGTAGTCATAGACAGCTAGTATACGACCCCCCGGTGAAACGGGTGCGCGTGCCAGGTGGGAAGCCGACGGCGGCGCCAGTCGTCTCGACGCCGGTCTCGGACTCGCATGTTTCTTGAACCTGTGCGAGTTCTTCGTCCGAGAGCTCGACCAATGTATAGAGCGCTGCAGGGTGCATGTTAGACGACTCGCGGTACTGGCTGACTGGTGCCGTAATGGGGATTTTGAGATCGGGCTTCGAAGCCATGATTGCTATAGCGTCCATCCTTTCGAGGCGGATGAAAGGAGGTGCACGAAATGATGCCAGGCTCTAAAGCTGGTGAGCCTGGAGCGAGGTGTTTTTCTCATGAAGGATGAATTGCCAGCTGTACCCGCAAATACGATGTAGGATGAGTTTGAAACGACCCTCCTTCATGCTATGAGATCCACCACCAGCTTCACCAAAGTATCAAATCCACTTCCAATACTTCTCTTCCCAACGGGTTCTCTGAACTTTACATGATTGGCCACATTTGTGCTTTTTGTGAGAGCTTAAGCCCGCCAGTGACTTCAACCTTACATTCAAGTCTCTTCTACGCAAGTTCTATATACTTTTATCTATCTCGAGTCTCCTAAATCCTTGTAATTCTTTCCGTAGCCCCCGTTCCCTGTTTCCTGTTCATCCTTTGTTTCTATTTCCCCTCTATGGTGAATCCATTCTGAATGTCCCTATCTCCGAATGCGGCGTTGACTCCATATCTTTTCCGTTCGCCGCCTATTGTCTTGTGATAGGGGCTCTGGTCGTCACGGTGGTTATGGTGGGTACTGCATGTGTTGTTCTTGCGGTTTTGCTGGGCCGAGTGTCTATCCGAGTGCTCGTGTGGTTCAAGGAAGGTCCATCTCCACAGATGAGAACCGGACGGTCTGGGGATGTTCCGTTGTAGTGCAGGAATGTTCCGTTGCGAATTGGCAGGGTTGTTCCGTTTTGGCGTGGAAGAGTTCCATTCGGGTGCCAGTGTATGGTTCCATTTTGATGCCAGTGCACTGTCCCATTCGGTGCATGACAGTACACCGTTCCGTTTTGGTGCAAAGGTATTGCTGTTAGAGGGCCTTTGTGTCGTTGAGACTCGCCCTGACTTTGACCGGTGACGACAACGGGGATGGCAACAATGCCCATAAAAGCTACTGTGAAGCGCATGGTGTCGGTATGGATGGTGTCTTGCAAAGTGAGGAAGTAAATGAGGAAGTAAGATTGTTGGTCGTTTTAAAATTACGGTACCCAGCTGTTTATACACGAGCACTCTCATCTAGCAGCTTGAAGCCTTGTGCGTCGGTCGAGGCCTTCAACCTTGCCCCTTTCCAACCGCCGCCTGTGCCTTTTGATGACAACGGCCCATTCAATGCGGTGAGGATTTCTGTTATCTCATCTTCCTGCATGTGTGCTTTGCATGACAAAAAGCCGGGGAAGAAGGCCACTAGAACAACCCTGGCTCTGGTCGCGTGCGGCACGACAGGATGTGGCGGTGCTGTACCACTCCTCAGATTGAAAGCTCGCACCCACCGGCGGGTTTCCAAACCCATCCATGGGACGGTAATCCTTCTGCGCCACTTCCCCTTAGGCGTTTTCATTTCGCCGAATGGCCAGCGCTGGGTCCCCCGCAGCGTTGCATCAACATCGGGACGAAGGACCATGTCTGGAATAAACAGGCGAGCTGACTCTTTCGGGGGCGTATAAGAGCTCGCACGGCCGGGATCCCGGGTAGGAGGTCGCACAGAAAACCTGCCGTGCGGAATTTACCGTGAATTGTTCGTCGGAAATCGTGCGAGTCGGTGAGAACCCCCCTCCTCTAGGTGAACCCCCACCACCCAGAGCGCATTGAATATGAAGCTTCTTTGACAGCACACCGTTGGCTTGGAGTCAGCGCGTACCGGATCTGATATTCCTTCTCCGCCGAATAGCATCTCTTCTCAAGCGAAAGGGGGGACTGGAGCTGGCTGTGTATTGCAAGTTCAGCGAGCGAGGTGTTTGTCAAGGCATACCAATAATAGGCCGTTGGGTGAAACGGTGCAAATTATTCAGGAGCCTATAAACGGGGGAGGCCTGGCCGACAAGCCCGGTATTTTCGCGTCCGAAATGCAGAGCCGGCTTCCCAACATGACAATTGGCGGAGGGTTGGATGCCATGACAGCCACCTCTGCTGCCAAGACACACCTCCGTTCGGGGCTGAAAAACAGTCAATGATACCTATTACTTGACTGTTGGTGGTGTTGCGCGAGGATCAATGCAAATAAATGCTGCAATGGGCCGGCTTTGAGCGAATGCAAAGGAGCCTGGATTTCTTGCTTGACAAATTCCTCAAGAGAAACGACGAAAGAGACGAAAGAGACAAAATGCACCCCTTCTTGGGCCCCCTTTCTGTTGCCATCTTCGGCCTTGGCACTCTTTGCCAGGCCCAAGCATCAACCACGACGCCTGCAACGCCGACAGGAACCATCACTACGAGCCCGGCAAAGACCACCGAGGGATACTTCCTGAACGACTGCCCAAACGCCACTGGCGCTGGGTTCGCCCTGTATGGATGACTACGTCCGCTGGTTGGAACCCGCCGTCTGATACTAACACTGTCTTCCTCTAATCAGCTGTGCTCTTTCAATCTCGGACGGTATCTGGATATCCGAGGGCCCGTGCCAGGGTGCGGCCACCAAGGGCAACGACGATGTCTTCTCGTCATGTTACTGCCGCATGATGGTTGAGTGGGGACCGTGAGTAGAAATTCCGGGCGTGCAGTGTCTTGCCGTAATGGACCATGGCTGACCTCATTTTTCTGCCCGTAGGTGCTACGAGACAGTTTGCCCACAAAGCGTCATGTCCCGGTACAGCAGCTCCGTCAGTAAGAACGAGTGCCCAGCTTCGGTGTGGGCGACCATCACGGCCGGGGCAGGCAATGGCGGCGGCGGCGGATCCGGCCCAGCGCCGACAGGCAATTCCGAGGGCGGCAGCGGTGGAACCAAGCCAAATGGGGCCCCGGGCTTCACTGCACCAGCTGTACTTTGTTTCCTGGCTTTGTCAGCGGGTGTCCTTGCAGTGGTGCTCTAGTAGTTAGGTAGCTGATACAGAGCGATTATCTCTGACCGCTGTTTGGGTAGGTAAAGACTTGAGGGACAAGGACAATCAAGGCCTCATGTTGCGAGTCGGATGTATGTATTAATAATCAGTAACTCGTTCTTTCCTTCTGGTGGTCTTGAATTGGGTGGCACCAATTACCGTCCCGGCATCACACTTGACGTCCACCACTGGCAGTCGATTGTTCAGGGTGCTGACCGCCCCCGAGTGCCCCGGATTCACATCACGTCTTAGGACACCGCACGTGAAAGACATACATATGCAACGTCGCCATTTACCCCATGTCCCCCCAATCACAACACCCATCGCTTTGACTGCCGATGCCCATGCCGGTACTCCGCTCTTGTTATCTTTCGCCCACAATGCCCACAATGCCCACAATGTTTACCCCGGTCGCCAAAGAATTGTCTCTCGACCACCTGGTCCTCACTGTCAAAGACCCCGACACATCCATTGCATTTTACCAGCATTTTCTGGGCGCCGAGCACACCGTCTTTACCTCCAAGGGGACCGAGAGGCACGCGTTGCTGTTCGGAAACCAGAAGATCAATCTGCATGTGAGCGGGAGCGAGTTCGAGCCCAAGGCGCGAACAGCGCAGTCGGCTCCGCGGATCTGTGCTTTCTCGTTGAAGACAATGTGGAGGAGGTCCTTGCAAAACCGCTCACCGCCAGAATCGAGGTGCTTGAGGGCGGAAAAGTAGTCCACAGGACCGGCGCCCAATCGAAGCTCCGCAGTGTTTACATCAGGGACGCTGACGGGAATCCAATAGAGTGAGGACCCCATGCCGCAGCTGCGAGTAACTGGCTTTGTCTTAGGCTGTGGAATAGCGCTGGGCTCTAGACTAGAGTAGAAAACATGCAACAAGCGTCGCTGCAGCCAGCGGGGTGTCATCGGAGCATAATTGGCTGCACAGCTTGCGTGCCCGGCGCTACACCAAAATAAGCTGCGATCTTCGGCCTCAGATCTAACCATAGGAAATGTGTTCGGCATCGAGTTCTCGGCCAAGACGTGCCCTAGACCCAGAACATCTACAGTCAGAGAAAGGCTTGAAATGCAGTCATGCTATAGGTCATTGTTTTTTACACCGTCTCTTTACGTCGTCCGACGCTGCCTGCCGGTACTGTCTGCATGACTGTTGTCCCCTGCAGGCATATGCATGTAGGACAGCTGGGTAGGGTGGTGGACAGCATAAAGACATCGGTGCCCCGCATCCAAACGGGAACCGGGTCCTGACTGCGGCACAGTACAGCGCTTTGTCTTGCCCAGCTGTGGTTGTTCAGATGTATTAAGACCGCCATGAGCCAGAACCAGCCCAGCGGTGGACACGAGCACGCGTCACCGATCCCTGTTGATCCCGAGTTCATCCGTCGCAATCCAGACGTCGACTCGGCTTTGGGCGACTGCGACGTCTCCATCCACCACGAGCCGTCGCTCCACGGCTCAGTCTTGCAGTTCCGCGAGATACACGGCCGGACCTTCCATAACTTCGGGTCTGCTGAGTATTGGGGGCCAAATGACAACGCCCAGAATGATAGCCTCGACCTGCACCACCAGATGCTGCTCCTCTTGCATGAGGGCAAATTGTTCCGCGCACCGGTAGTAAACCCACAAGCAATCCTAGATGTGGGCACAGGGACCGGTCTATGGGCTATGTAAGTTCCTTCCAGGGGATATCGGACATCTTGGCTGATGAAATCAACAGAGAGGTAGCCGATAAGTACCCCTCAGCTCAAGTGATAGGGACAGACCTTTCACCCATTCAGGTCCGTCAACGCTACATGCCGACACTGCGCCTATCTAACCCCCGTTAACACGCTTCAAGCCTTTGTGGCTGCCGTCCAACTGCAGATTCGAACTCGATGACGTCTCTCAACCCTGGACATTCGAGGAGAATCAGTTCGACTTCATCCACATAAGATGTCTCATGGGCAGCATCGAAGATTGGACGAAGCTTTATAGCGAGGCATACCGTTGCTTAAGGCCCGGGGGGTGGCTCGAGCATACCGACTTCAACGTTTACGTCGACTGGGACGACGGGTCAGTTCCCGGGGGCTCCGTCTACGAGACATGGAACAGAATATTCGCCGAGGCAGGAGAGAAAACACGCAAGACATTCGCTATCGCCGGTGGGTTTCTTTCCGGGTGTTTGGTGGACGCTGGCTTCACGGGACCCATCAACATCAAGGATTTTAAGTGTCCACTGGGGACCTGGCCTGCTGAGAAGAAATGGAAGGAGGTCGGAGGGCTCAACTTGGTGAGCTGTGACTATGGACTGGAGGGATTTGTGCTGTACTCTGCTATCAATGTGCTTGGTTGGAGAGTTGAGCAGGTCCAGGAAGTTCTGGAAGGGATGCGAGCCGCATTTAGGAATCCCGCGTGGCATGCGTACTATCCATGGTGAGTTGAGACGATCAATTCCGTCCTCGACCGGGCCCGGCTCGCTGACAATGCTTTAGCACCACTATATGGACGCAAAAGCCAGTAGAAGCCTGAGCTACCTATATTTCTCATACACATATTCCAAATCTGGTCAATTACGACTCGAAGCTATAGCCCGTCCTCGGCGCCCTCATCCCGAGCCATCTGGGCAGCTCCGCGATCTGCCCCTGATGGAACGTTCGTACAACTCCATCGCCTCATCGTTCTGTTTCTTCAAGTCGGCCTCGTTTGTGAACACGGCAGCCCCTGCAAAGAAGTCCCGAATCTTCTGCGGGTTCTCATGCATATCCCCTTCTGCGTACGCGTAGACCCTGCCAAACGCCCTCGCCAGATTGACCACCGACTGCGACCGTGGCCGCCTGACAGTGTCGTACGCCGCCAGAGCCGCCTCAATCCGCGAGGCTTGCTTCACCCTGCCAAACAGGTGATCCAGCACAGCGGCATCCTCCAACGCCTGTGCGGCCCCGTTCCCAGCAAAAGGCAGCGATGCATGAGCCGCATCACCCATCATCGCCACACACCCCTTGCTGTAAAACGGGGCGTGGTCGTGGTCGCCCACACTCCACGAGGCACTCGTGTCCTTAGCCACCATTCTCACAATCTTCTGTGCTTCCTCGGTATAGTCCGCGTATAGTGCCGGATCCAGCGCCTTCGAAGCCCCGTTCTCGCCCATCGCCGCCCCCCTGACCGCAACCCCAGCACTGACTCTCGTCCCCTTGTTCATCGGAATGCAATTCACATGGCCCCTCGGGCCAAGCAATATCGGCACTCCCTTCGTCCATTTCTCATCAATCTGCGCCCTCGCCTCCTCGACCGACACCAGCGTCCGATACACCTGCCACCCATCACGGTTCTTCGGCTTCGTTGCCGGATGATCCTCTCCCAGCAAATACGCCCTCACCACGCTGTGGATCCCATCCGCCCCAAGCACACAGTCCGCTTCGACCTCCGTCCCGTCCTTAAACCGCAACTTCACTCCCCCCTCATCCTCCACAATCTCGTCCAACCGCTTTCCAAACGACAGCTTCTCCTTCGGCACCAACCCTCTCAGCCCCGCCAGCAAATCCGCCCTACTCACGCTCTTCCGCCCCTTCGCCCGCCCCAGCTCTGCCACTTTCTCTCCTGCGTGCGGCCCCTGTGCAAGAATCACCTCCGTGGCAATCTCTTCGTCTTCTTCGGACGCGACTCCCACGGCGGCGCCGAAGTAGGCGCGGCGGACTTCCGGGCCCAGGAGGGCCATGGCTTTGATGGCGTTGCCGTGCAGGGCGAGACCGGCGCCGACGTCGAGGTAGGAGGGGATGGATTCGTAGACGTGGATGGAGAGGTGGGGTTTTTTGGTGAGGCCGGCGGCGAGGGCGAGGCCGGCGATGCCGCCGCCGATGATGGCGATGCGGAGCTGGGGGTTTGATCCCATGTTGTTGTAGGGGGGTTGGCTGTGTGTGGTGTGGTACGCTTTGGTTTGGCGTGGTATGGGGGCGAAGTTGGTGGTGAGGGGAATAGCAAGGGGAGTTTAGTAACAGCGATGGCGGGAGGTAGCGATTGTTTAGATGGATGGGTCCAGAAAGGAGGTTTCACATGTCTTGCGAAGGGAGAGGGCGTCATACACTGTGCTAGGCTGGTATGTGTCAGGATTCAGGAGAGAGGGGGGTTTGTGGCAGCCACTGACGTAGGAAACTAGCAGACGTTGGATATGGCCGTTGAAAGTCTTGGAGGCTAGCGAGCGTTGGGCTTGGTTCTTGGATATTGTTTGGGTATTCAGTCGAACTGTTAGCCAATACATGTAGTTCACTTTGAACGATATGGAGCCTGTGCAACCAGTGAAAGATACAATTCACATTAGTACGAGACGGGGTCAAAGACCAGTGCACAAGCAATGTTGTTTTCCGAGAGAGCAATTAAACTAGGTATGATTTGTACGCTTGGGTTTATCATCAGCAGACGGCAAACAGCAGCAGCGAGCAAAACAACGGTTCTGATTGAGCAAAACGGTACAGCAGCACCCTACCTCGATCAGTCTTCCTTTCTGCGCGTCAAATCACTCTACAAATATTGACTGACGTATAACGCATTTGAGCTCACCGTTACACAAACAATATTGAAGCCCCCTGGCTTAACACATATACGCGGATTTTCCGAGTTTCTTTAGCTGGAGAGATGGCTGACAACGTCGAAGCGGCAATCTACCGTGACACAACACAGGGCCCGGTCCCAAGACGACTTGTCATATGTTTGGCAAGCGCTGAAAGGTGTACCTATTCCGTATTTTGTCGTCCAGTCCCGCGTCTCCCGTCATGATTGGCTACCAGATCATGGCCATGGGGCAGCCTGGCGGTTGAAACAGAAAGAAGAAAGAGCAGAGAGGAATGGAATTCCTGTCGCGCTCGCCACGCCAATTAGTCCACAAAGTATTGTATTGACAACCAAAAAAAAACCGCATCCCCACTTGCGAACCTTACATATCGGCTTTACAATCACTTTCTCCCTCGTTTCGAGTCCTGTGGGGAGCCCCATCAAAGGCACGGGCTATGTCTCATATGTAAGTGAGGGGTACGTCACAGCAGAGACGGGACGCCGAGGCTGTGTAAAGACGACTTGAGCGCTTGTGTAACCAGGCCGCGCTGCCGCTAGCATTTTCCGCTTCTGGTGTTACACACGCCGAAATCTCGCAGCCTAATGCGCCACTAGCGCCGTTTTGCAACCCACCTACCCCAAGAGGCACATGTGCCGAATCCTTCGTCGGGGCGTCCTGGTGAATGTGGCTATTGATGACAGCGTGGAGTTCTCATCTGCCAAGTTCGCTTGGTTCTCTCGATGCCAATAAACTTAGGTACCTTGGCTTTTGGTCAAGAGGGCTTGATATTGATTTCATCACATTGCGCCACTGCCATGATCCATGGCTGCCAAAGCGGCTGGACATGACCTTTACTGTGGGATAAGGCATATTGTGAACAGGACGAAGGCTCTGGCGAAAGAAAAAGGTCTCGTAAGCCAGTGTGGAAGATGCCATGTTCTTACTGTTTCTGACTTACTGGTGCTATTCAAAGTAAATGAGGCCTGCTCTGGTACAAAGCAGCGTAATAGTTTCCCCGACACGCTTTCGCGCGGAGCAGAGACCCTCTATTTTGGCCCAAGACTTCGCGCAGTACCTACCTAGGTAGGTAGGTACTCATCCTTTGCACTAACTTCCTAAGCGCACAACAATCGACCCCTTTCAAAACCACCACCGAACAGAGCTCGGTGCTCCCCAACGGTAGGCAGCCATCAACCCCCACCAACCAAACCCTTTCCAAGAGACACCCACGGCAGGTAGGTAGGCGGTCCGCGTCATCCTTTCCAGGAAGCTGCATGGAAGGGGCACTGCCATGGAAGAGAACAGCGGCTTCCAATGATACGGACTTTCGGCATATACCTATGAAATTCAAGGCAATTCATGCGTATAATCTGAGGCAAAAATCAAGGATCGAAACACGGCACTGCCCAGCAGTAGATATCTATCCGTGACTGTATACTTGTCAAGGCGGGGGTCATGTCAAGTGTTCGTCAGGTCCCAATTATGCTAAAAACACCATTCGTTTGAGAATAGATACACATGTGTGCCCCGGACAGGAGATTCTGTCAAACAACCTTTTCCATGTGTCTTCCCGCTAGGTAACTAACTCACTATGCTATGCACTCAAAGACAAAAGTCATAAGAATCATGATACCATCAATGCATACAGGTCTCCAATGCATATGCACATCCATCCATCTGAGATTCGACCTGTAGTATGGGGCTTTAACAAAAAAAACACTCACTCACCCGCTTGGGGTGCGCCCCAGGACAGCTTGTACGCCTTGGGGCAACTCTGCCACGCAGTTAGGCGAACAGAAACTCCGCCTCTTCCCACCCAACAAACGAATCAAAAAACAGGGATCCCTCTACCGCTCGCCTCATATGGTCTCTCGCCCTTTCCGCCTCTCCCCTGCGCCCCCATATCCTCGAAAGATGGTAGTGTGCGCACCGGGCCAGCACCTTGGCTTCCCGGGCCGAGGAGGATGATGGTAGCGCTGATACAGCATCTACCAAGCCCACCAGGTACTCCTCCGCATTTGCATCCTCTCTCCGTGACAGCAGCCACATTGCCGTCTCAAACGCCTCGCCTGCCGAGATGTCCGCCCTGTTTTGGCTGCTCGCACTTGGCCCATGCCAGCCGTCCGGTATCACGGGGTATCCGTCCTCTTCTTCCTCCAGGAGAAGAACCACCTCCTTTGGCAGCGTCACCCCCGGCATGTCCACTATATGCTCCAGTACCTTGGCCAAAAACATGCCCGCTGACTCTCGGAAGTCAAGCTCACCCGCATCGCTAAATCGTAGCGCTGAGGCAGCAGCATCACTCGCAACATCAGGACCACCCGGTCCTCCCATTGGTGGAACTGCACAAGCCGCGTGTAGTGATTCCAAAAGCTGTGACACCGTCGCAACAAAAGGATTCTGCGCGCCTCCTCTAGCCGTCGCTTGCGTACTTTCAGGCGGGGAGAAGGAGAACAAGAAGTTGACCAAGTAGAACATGCGCGTGCCGATAATGCTGGCGCTGAGTGGCTCCAGGATAGCGAAGGCCCTGTTTAGCGTGCGGAACCCACGTGGTGCGGCTCCAGGAGTGGGGGTGAAGTAATCTCGGTACAGCGCCAACTTGACTCGCACCGTCATGATCCAATCTTGAGAACGCGTGCTCCGCAGCCAGTACTCTGTGGTTCCCCAGGCGCGATCTCCATCCTCGAACATGACGGTATCGTAGATTCGGACTAAGAAGCGCTGCATGACGCGGACCCGCTCGGGGGTCATTGCGAGCGGCTGTGGCGACGGTGAGGGTGAGGCGGCCGACCGTCCGGCTTCGGAGCGACTAGTGCGAGGGCTGGGGAAAACATAGGGCGTTGCTGGGACCGGCAGAGTCGTGCGGGCATCGTTGGGTGAGGAGGCTGCCGTGGTGGTGGACGACGACGAGAAGGACGAGGACACGGTTGACGCGGGCGATGTGATCCGCTCTGGCTCCGGAGTCGGCGTTCGGCAGGTGACCTCTCGGGCCGAGGAAGACGAGGCAGCAGAGGGCGGATCATCGTCGACGAGCCTCACGATGTCGAGTCCCTTTCTCCTCACGTAGGTATGGACCCGGTCCCAGTCGACCTCCCGTCCGCGGATCGTGTAGACGGTCGGCTTGCCGATCCTGTCCCTCTCTCGCCGCAACCGAAAGAGCTCCACCACCTCTGATTCTTTGAAGTTCTTATCGAGGCCCCAAGACTTGATCCGTGTCTTGTACATCCTCTGCCTGCGGTTGTCACATCTGGCGTCAGCATTGCGGGGGGCGGGTGCGGGACACAAAGTCTTACGTCGCGCGGAAGCCATGGGTCTCCTCCATGATCCGCATTACCTCCTTTAGCGCCAGATTCTGGTTTTGGTAGAGGTCTTGGATAGCGGGCCGGTGTGTGTCCCACTCGTCGCCGCCGACCCAGCAGCCGGCCGGGCTTTGCTGCTGATCTGGTTCCTCGCGCGCCATGGTCTCGCGTCTCTGTCGCGGTGGCTTTTGCCGTTGATGTTCGAGCGTTCGCCTGCGTTTGCGTCTGTGTCTCGTCTCGACACCGAGTTAGCCCCTCCTCTTTCGTGCGGGACCCAGAGAGCCTCATGTGGGGAAGCTGAAGTCCGAACGGCATGGAGCCCGGGTGGGGTGGGAGACCGAGAGCCTTCCTTGCTCCTTATAACCACGCACTGGCAGTCGAAATCGCTCGGGCTGCGCCACAACCCATCACTGGGCAGAATCGCGACGGTTTCGGCCAAAGAGCTGGAAGGCAGGGTGGGCTCGTAAGTCGTCAAACCAGGTGCGTGGGAGGCAGTAGCAATTATACCGTGAAAGTCCCAGCACCCTGGGACCAACCACGCGCGGTTGAAATTAGCAGTCAATATAGCCCTGAGAGCTGCCACTCTCCGGGTACTTCCGCCTGCGATTTCCAACGCGCATAGCGGTGTGTCCGGGGTGCGGTGTGCGTGGGTGTAACTGCGTGCGGGAGCGCGGAACGGGGCCAGATGTGGCTACTTACAGAGAGGTTGATTGAGAAGTCTCCATGTCATTGTGTCTTCGACCCCTGGGACCCACAAATCGTTGCACCGGCCCAGTGCCACTTTCGAGGGCTGCCGCTGAAGGTGGGGGGGCGTCTTCCCCAGGCAGATTAGTTGCGGTACTTGTACTGGAGCCTTTGTTGGTGGATGTCAATCCTTCGACGGGTACGAGGGGTGGGTGCTGGCCGGGGTGTGTGTGCCACAACCATCCGGGCTACGGGCTCCAACATGCGTGGCACTGCCGTCTTCCGCTCAAATTTTGGGGCACCGATTAGGTCGCACCGTGGTCGCATGCATCTGCTCCTGGGGTAAGCGCACGTTGACGGTTGGCGCGTCCAAGAAACAAAAGGTCCTTGCTCGTCTCTCAGTCCGAGTCCGAGACAACGTCAAAAGGACACTGCAGCCTTTCAAAGATGCAAGTGGATCCTTCCGTTATCAAAACTGCCAGCATCTTGCTCGCTGCCGAGGAACATACCGAAGAAATAATTTTTATGCGGATTTGTCCGTTCTGTGCGCTTTTTGCTCCGTGCCTGACACAGATGACGAAAAGCAGGCCAATATGTAGCCGTGAGGCAAAGCTCTGGGTTCTCCAATCCCGTCAGGGGCGGTAATCAATCCGCTCCATCACTTTCCACATTGGGATCTGTCTGAGTAAAGCACCAGACCAACTGGATATCTCCCGCACTCAGCGCCCAGCCGAATTGTTAGCCTCGGGGGCTAAATCGGCATCGTTACTCTGTCATCCCGTCAGATCGGGTTTTCGTAATAAACGTCCATGTCGGGATCCTGCGAGGGTCTAATTCAAAGCCACCTCAGATCCCCGCCATATCGGAACCACTGGTTGCCCTACGACTCGGCCCGGGTCACATATCATCATGCTGAAAGGTCGTATTGACGGCCGAATATCGTGGGGCCGCTGGATCTGAAGTTGCACCCAGAATCGAAGAGAAGGGGATTGGGAACAAGCCTCACCCCCCGGTGTTTTGACTCCTGCAGGGCGAGTGAGGCTCATCACACATTATTCCGAGGCAGTGTGCGGCGCCCACGAAGTAGGCGACTCGCCTCTCTGATAGGCGAGATGGATCAGCAAAGGAACGATACGGATCTGACGTGATCGATAGGAGCATCTTTAATCTGTCTTCGGCCGGAAGAGCTGGGGTGTCATTTGACACCGTGTTGAGTCGTCGGTATTAAGAAGAGAGCTGTAGGGAACGCCTTTGACTCCTTCCTTCGTCCTCTTTCCCGATACTTTGCCGTCCCCTTCCAACGTGCAAAGCCACAACGATCCGCGGCGAGATTCGCAAAGCGGAGACAGCACCGGGGCGGGTGACCATTGCGCAAAAGCATGTGGCCCAGGTACTCGTGCGGCTCAGCTAGTTGAGCGGACAGCAGCGGGGACTCGGTTCCGCCCATCCGTTATTATGGAGCCATGTAAGTCCGCTCGAATAAGTCCGCCGTTTGTGCGACACTGAGTTTCGCGACTGATGCGATGACTAGGACCCAGGTACGTACTGGCTAGCCGCGAACAAAGTCCGTACGTCGCACAAGCGGCCCTTCTCCCCTGCGCTCAGGCGGTTTGTTCGGAAAAGGGGCGCTGGCACCATGCGGCGGAACAGGCAGCCACGAACGTGCATATTTGTAATGTTATTTCTCGCCCGACTCCAGGTGGCTTGAAGCCAAGACAGGTAAGCTTCTCCCGAGCTTGAGCCATCACATGCCAAGGGCCGACCAACAGGCGTTCGGAAAGCAGCTGTCCCGCTGAGAGGACGAGGGCGTGCACGGGCGGGTGTCGGTTATCGCGCGACCCTCGACTTTCTATGCGCCCAAGACACCCAACCCAGCCGCCACCGACTTTGAGCTGGGCGAGGGCGGGACAGGAGGCCCAGGTCCTTGTGTCACCCAGCGGTTAGCCCACGGGAATGTAGAGGAGGCGCTGGCCATCAAAGTCCGCCCTCGCTAGATCTATTGCTGCCGACTGGTCTCGGTACATCGAAGCCAGCAAAAGTTAGAGAGGGGGGGGGGAGGGTGAATAACAAGTCGCTTGCATCCGTACTCGCCCGGAGCAAATCGAAAAAATGCGACTTGTCAGTTTCTTCCGCCATGGAGATTGATGTTGGAGAAACGCCACGGGATTGCAGAAAGGACTTGGCGAACCGCGTCACCAACCCCGGGGGCTGCCCTGTGTCCTGCGCGTCCCAGGCCTGGAACTTCTGGAAAGCAGCGGTCTTGCTCGTCTGGCGGGGAAGATGCGCCATTCAAAGGTGGAGCGAACATCGGACTTGACTTGATGCTTTGATGCGCCAATGCTCCACCGCTCCTGCCGCGTCCGTCGCATTCGCCCTTTCAACTGACACTGCTGACACTGGCCGTTCATGCTCGGATTGTGTGTGGGGTGGGACATGCGAACGGAGTACAGTGCGTAGGCCCGTGTGAGGAAGGATCTTGTTCCCGACCGCGGTTGTTCACCGCTTTCCCGGTTGCGTCAACGCCAACAGCCGCGAATGCAGTGGATCGACCGACAGCGACCTTGAACAAAGCAGTGGAGACGGCCAATCCTCCAAAGAAGGCGGTGCAAAATGGCGTGCATGGCTTGCCGTGTGGTGTCTTGAGGGGGTGTCTTGAGTCCGGCTATAGCACCCAGGTTCTATAAGGACAACGCATCATTGCACTCATGTTTTCTGCTCTGCCCGCGGACTGTTGGACCGAAGCTCCCACCATTAGGTGTACGAAGTGCTCATCTCGGAGCCAGTGTTCTGACTGTTTTGACCCATCTGGTGGCCAGGTGGTTATTGCTGCGTGCACGCGTCGGGTTTGCGGAGGAAGCCCAAGGATCTGCCTAGCCATGCACTCTGGCTGTTAGACGTTGGAAGCCATCGGCAAACGTCAGGATCTCGCAAAAGACCTCGCGCTTTCCCCTCACTTCTCCCCTCACTTCTTATTAAGCGAACAACATCATGAAAACGGGCAAGGCAGAATAAACGTAAACGGAATTGATTGAGGCCAAGCCTCTCGCTCGCTCTCCTCAGTTCCCCCAGGGCCAAGCCAAGCAGAGTTCCAAGGGGCTTTGTGTAACGATACCCGGCTGCATGTCCCGGTGAACAAGCGCCCACCACTAACGCACAAGCTTGCGCCAGAGCGCCAAAATTAATCCTTTCGCAGACCGAGGTCCCTTCTGTTCCACAAAACGCCCACAACAAACGCCCCTCACCGTAATCCCCGCGGACCGTCTGTTCAAAACGCTGGCTAGGTTCTGCTGCAAAATTATTCCACATCGTCGTCGCCGTGGTGCTGCGCCAGAAACTCAGGCGGCACTTCGTTCTCGCTGTCCTCTCTGCTTAGTGCCGGGCTGCTGTGGCTCTCTGGGTGCGCAACGAGCAGATCTGCCGGTACCTCGTTATCGCTCTCCGTCGCCTTCGTGTCCTCATCTACCGTTAGATCAAGGAGCTTGGTATTGTCCCTGCTTCCATTGGTTGCCCTGGAACCGTGGCTATCTGCTCTGTCGAGAGCGAAGGACCGAAGATTGCTTGTCGACCGTCCAACTCGGGGCGTCGTTGTCTCAGCGGTGTAATAGGTTTCCTCCCCGTCGCCGCCTTGGTCGTCCTGCCCGCCAACGTCCAAACCTGCCGCGCGCAATGCCTCGCGCAACATGTATTCTGCCTCCCTGAACGCCGCGAGTTCTGCACCAATCGCGCAAAGAAGGAGGTTCCATCCCTTCTCCTCTGCCAAGTGCAGGCGTTCTTCTAAGCCCTCTATGACAGTGGCCATCTTGCCGAGCTGGTCGTACAGTGCCTGCTCTGGCGACAACGGGCTGGATGTATCTGTGCCTTCCCCGCTGCTCTCGAAATTGGCCTTCATCTCCCGACGTAATTCTGCCTCGAAGTCGGTCACAAGTCGGGACGCGCTCTTCCATACCTCCACACCTTCCTCCAGGGCCACCCGCTCCTTGTCGACCTCGTCCTTGCGCCGTTCCAGGATAGCCACTTCGCTCTCCCACCAATCCCGTGCCATCTCAATTGTTCTCCTTTCGGGCCTCATGCGCAAGAATTCGGCGCCGCCAGGTGATTGCTCGGTCGGTTCGCCTGTGTGGCTGCCGTTCTCAGACCCCTGAAAACGTGGTCCGGCAATGGCCTCGACGTCCAACGGCTTGATCGGCGGTCTAGTCAACAAATTTGAGACACGTCCCTCAACCTCCTTCAGGGCGCCCTTGTAGCCGCTCAGTCCCGCCTCCCGCCGGTTTCTGACCTCTCCAATCCGACCGTCGAGCCAGCGTTTTCGGTTTCGTAGGCCAACCAGCCGCTCCTCTAGCCCCGCAATCTCGGCTGTGACGCCGTCGTGCTCCTCCCCGAGCTCACGAAGCTCACGGGCCAAGGGTTCCTCTTCTTCGGCATCGAGCGCTCGCAGCTCTTCGGTGATGCCTGCGCGCCGCGCGGATAGTTTACGGAGCTGCGCGAGAGCCTTCTTACGTGTGCTCAACGCAGAAGTGAGAGACGCATCCTCTTCCACCTTGAGGTCGGCCAGCAGCGCAATATTCCTTGCCAGACCAGCCCTTGCTCCGCGAAGGCCAATGGGCTTCTTGCGCGGCTGTCGAACGGGTATCAGTGCCCCCGTGGGCGTTACCCGGGCGGACTCCTCAAAGATAATGTGGGATCGGCGCCCGGGGGAGTCCGTAGTGTGAAGAGTGCCTGTGGGAGTACTGCTCCCGGCATCGCTCGCGTCGGATCGCGTGCTTGGTGCGCCGGTGGGATCAAGGTTTGCTGCTAGCCCAGCAGACTGCGCATCTAATAGTATTTGTAACTCTTTTTGCAGCGTTCGTTCACGGCGCTGGAGGTTCCGCCAGACCGTGTCCGGCTCATATTCTTGTATCGCATCCCTCGTCCGTGCCGGCGCAACCCGGTCAAATAATGCACTGTTGATGTTGCGGGCAAATGATGAAGCCTCGAGATTGCGGGGCGAGTAAGTATCCTTATCTTCCTCGTCTCTGTATATCATCCGTGACGCGGCAATTGGTGGAGGAGGTCCATCGAAAAGGGCGCGCGGCGGCTTCATCTTTGACGAAGACCCAGCTGTGCTCGCTTTGTCGCTGTACGTGGCAGAGGGCGAGGAATCTCGACGGCTTGAGGATGGCCTCCGTCCGGGGAACTCTCGTGGGTACACATTGTCAGGGCGAGGAGACAGTTCAGACAAGTCGTACTCGCTGGGCTTCCTCCGAACGGAGCCGGACTGGTTGTGCAGTGGGAGGATCGGGTTGTCGCCGCGTTTGAGGGAGAGTCGAGGCAAAAAGGCGGAGTTCGACGCCATACCGTGCGATTTAGTAGTTAATGTGTTCTTCAGAGTAGCCGGTCCAGTTAGCATCGTGATGAAGGCTGAAGGAGGGGGCGAGAGCAGAAAGATAAAACGAACAGATTATTGCCCATGTCGGTTCCACAAAGCATCAACGCCGGTTCATTCACGTTTGTGTTTGCCCTGGAGTGTAAACAAATTCCAAAGACAATAGCAAGTCACTTCCAGCAAATATCCAGAAGCGTAAAAGGAGGCCGTGGTGAATATGTTCTGCTGACACGTCTTATTGAAGGGAGGTGTTGATGCCTGGATGACAGGCTGGCCAGCATCGAGCGACCACGAGCTGCTGGCATGTGCTCCTTTCCCGGTTCGAATGAGACCCCAGGCACTTTTGACGCGACGTCATTGGCCAGGGGTCAATGTGGGGGGTCACCCGCACCCCTGCAGACCTTCCACAAGGTGGCCAATTTGAGGCTCCATCGGTGGAACTTGCAATGCATCACATTCATCTTGGGAAGCCAGCTGTCACCAAATAATAACATTCTGAAGGTCCCGTTACTACCATGGCCCCAACCCGGCGGCCGTCTCCCGACACGCCGGCCTCTCCACCTCAGTGATGCGCAATGGTAAGGGACTCCCGGCCAGAGCTACACCCACCAGGTAAAAGCCGAAGCCACACCTACCAACACCACAACCAGCAGCAAAAAAAGAGGAAATCACTCATATCCAGTGATATGAAGGATGCATTGCGTCATCTGTGAATCGAACACGGGGCCCATCGATGGCAATGATGGATTTTCCAGGTTACCACTAAACCAACGACGCTGATGATGCTCCTCTCTTCAGAAGGCTCGCGTCATGTTCCGCTGCCAGGACAGGGCCCCTCCTCTGTTTACAAGCCTGCACTATCCCCCTTTATTTGTCTCCACGGGCATTACCGCCTCCACGCCTCCTCCAACCTGTCCATCTCCACAAACTGTAAACCCTCCACATCCTCAAAGTGCTTGTCCATCACCTCCACATTCTCCGCAAAGCGGCACTCGACAACATTGATCAACCCATCAACCGCGTTCGCCAACGTTTCCCGCTCCCCATGGGCCGTCGTCCCCCCCTTCAGCCGCTCCAGATGCCCCTGTCTGGCCATCATCGCCAGCCTCAACAGCTTCACCAGCGCCCCCGGTCTCACCTCCTTATGCGCAAACCACGCCGTCTCATTCCCCTTCCTCAAGTCCATCACAAACCCCGTTGGGTCCTCATAGATATCCGCCTCAACAGCCTCCTCCACCACCTCCGTCGCAGCCACAACCAAGAGCACCATCGCCCTCTCCAGCACCTCCTTCGTAACACCCCATACCCACACCGTCCCCTCTAATTCCCTCTCCCGATCACCAAGAAGCAGCGCTCTATGTTCTCCATCACTCCCAAGCCTCAAAGCACGTGTGATCCCACGCACAACACACTGGCAGTCCCTCGGGTCAAGCGGTGGGCGGTATCGCTCGCGGCCGAGCCGAGAAGTCGTGTCGGTCCGAACGGGCCACCAAAATCCCAGTGGCGGCAGCAAGCGGAACATGTTGATTGCTGAGGGGTTTCCCGGCTCGTGGTTTGGGCGATGTACTTCCCTTGCCACCGAGGCGATGACGCTTTTGAGGCTCCAGTCGTACCGGCGAGGAGCGGGCTCCAGCGACTGAGGCTCCTTCTGGAGTTTACTGCTCGGCGGTCGAACCATGGCGGTGGTGGTACCGTTACTCTGGTATTCTGCAAAAGCCCGCACTATGAAGATTGCTCGCTGGTCGGCCGAAAGCGCACTTCAAGACGCCCCATCGCTATAAATTCTTTGCGAGGTCTCATTGATCCAATACGATATTCATATGGAACCTGCCAGCACCAGCATGGAAAGTGATTCGCCCATAAGGGGGCTTTGTCCAGTGTGATCCACTTTCTTTTTTCTGCCCGCTAATGCCTTGACAGACGACATGAGTTCCTTCTCGGCGCTGCAGATCTTGGCTAGCCTTCCGGGTCCAATGTGTCATTCACCGGGGGCAGCTATCCATCAAGTTCCAGTCTTTGGCTGCATACCTATAGAACATCAGGACAAGGAGCACCAAAAGACAGGTAAACAAGTCGCATGTTCTCATGAAGCCTAACCCATTCCATTTAACAATGTCTATCGTTTTGACCCGGTCGAGTATTCCTCGCAAACCAGCCGCCCAGCTCCCGACCCATCATTCATCCGTAAGCCTTGTCACTGTTTGACATTACAACTGGCCAATACCGAGGTGCTTCACATCAGCCTTTACAATACGCATGGTGTTGGTATTGCCCATGCCGCCCTGTTGTCACCAATGTCAGCAAACCGGCCAATAAAGCTCCTTAGGGTGTTCTCAATCTTACCTTCCAGCCCTGCACAACAACCACAGTCTCGCCCTCGTTGAGAACATCCAGATCAATGGCGTGGGAAAGTCCCCACTTGATACGGCGGTCAACATCCTCCTGCCAGTTCACCTTGGTGAAATCTGGCTTGGCCTCGGGGAAGAGGAAGGGATATACGCCACGGTAAAGATGGGCGTATCTCGAAGCGGATGCGTTCCGGCTGATCATGATGATGGGGCACACGGGGCGATACTTGGAGATCAGACGAGCCGAGTCTCCAGAGGTAGACAGAACGAAAATCGCCGCAGCGTTGAGATCCAGCGAGGCTCTGACGGCAGACATGGCGCATGACTCGACGATGGAGACGGGTCGCTTGACCATGGCGCACATCTCCTCGAAGTGGTTAACATAGGGGATAGTGTTCTCAGCCTTCAGGCACGTCTCGCTCATCTCACGAACAGCCTCGTTGGGGTAGCTACCCTTCGCCGTCTCGCCGGAAAGCTGCATAACACGTTAGCAGAGAAAAAGGTCCGAAGGGAGGGGCAAGGCTATTCACCATGACGCAGTCAGCACCATCTGTGACGGCGTTGCCGACATCGCTGATCTCGGCTCTGGTGGGTCTTGGGTTCTTGATCATGGACTCGAGCATCTGGGTCGCGCAGATGACGGGCTTGCCTGCGATATTGCACATGGCAATAATCTTCTTCTGTGCCGCGAATACCTCAGCTGCAGGAATCTCGATACCCAAGTCACCACGGGCAACCATGACACCGTCAGTCTCGGCCAGGATCTCAGCGAAGTTGTTGAGACCTTGTCGGTTCTCGATCTTGGCGATGATTTGGATGTGTGTGCCCTCCTTGCCAAGAACTTCGCGAATGTCCTTGATGTCCTGTCCTCTCCGAATGAAAGCTGTTGAACCCCAAGATCAGCATCAGGAACAATAAGGAAGTCAAAATCACGGTTCTCCAGCTGTCTTCAAAGACACGGAGTCCAGCCAACCACACGGGAGAGAGAAACATACAAGCAAAGACCATGTCGACGTTGTTTTTCACACCAAACCGGAGGTCGTTCTTGTCCTTCTCGGACAGAGCAGGCAAGTCGACATCGGTGTTGGGCAGGTTGACACCCTTGCGAGAAGAGATGAACCCGTTGTTGCGGACCTTGACCTTGATGGTTTTGTCGTCTGTGATCTCAAGCACGTCGAACGCCAGAACACCGTCGTCAACATAGATGATACGGCCAACCTGGATGACCTTGGTGATGTTCTTGTAGTCGACATACCTACCGCACAGTTAGCTTACAGTTTCCCACGATCGCAGAATCCAGCGGGATGCACTTACATGTTCTCGGTATCGCAAGAAGCAGCATACTTCTCGTCGGTGGTGAAGTTCATCACGGTGCCAGCCGCGATTGGGATATCGATATCTCCCTTGGTCTGGCCCGTTCGGATCTCGGGTCCCTTGGTGTCCAGGGCGATGGCGACCTGGCGGCCCTTCTGAGCCTTCTCGGCAGCGCGAGCATTGTCGATCACAGACTCTGGACATAATGTTAGTTAGAAACAATTACAATGTTGCAACACGAGCACATACGGTGGTACTCATAGCTGCCGTGGGAGAAGTTCATCCGCACAACGTTGAGGCCAGCATCGCGAAGCTTGTTGATGGCCTCTACGGAGTTTGTCTTGGGGCCGATCGTGCAGATGATGGAAGTCCGACGGAGGTTGCGCTGGGGCTGGAACGCAGTGTCGAGCTGGGCGAGCCAGTCGATTCTGCCTCCGAGCTGGAGGTGGTCGAGGGCGGTAGCCGTCATCCTGGCGGCAGTACACGTAGATTTTATTTCGTGGTGTTGCTTTGGGTCGGGTCGAGAGGTTGTCAGGTACAAACGAGGGGCAGTGTTGAGGTTCAATGATTCCTGGCGGGAGGGGTCTTTATCAGCAATCAGGCTCCGACTGCGGTGAGGGTTTTCGGCCGACCAGGGGAAAGAAAAAAAAGAACCAGGGAACTCGGGGGGTCCGATGCAGATCAGAATTGCCAAGTATGTCAATCTTGGGGTGTGAGATCTGGGACGGAGCTCGCTGCTGCTGGCTGCTGGCTGCGGTCTCGGGACTCGGGACAGCAGCTCCTCGAGCATTGCCCCTCCACGATAGTGACGTCCGTAGAACGCTGCACAGAGTCCGGAGCAGCAAGGCCCCTCACTTGGAGAAATCAGTAAGCTCACCTCTAAATATGATCCGCGGGAGTCGAAGGAGGTCGAGTCGGGATAGTGCAGGGATCGGGGGAGAGAAGGTGGATGAAGGAGGGAATTCTGTTGATGAGGGAATTGAACTTTTTTTCTCTCCCCAAGGCTTGCGCGAAAAATATGGTTCAACACAGAGACTTCCTTCCGCCTTGGAGGAGCTTTGGGCGAGCAGCTCCTCAACATCCCACTCAGCAGTCGCTGTTGCGCTCCACCCACCCCTCCTTCGTCGTTGCCCCGCTGCTACGAGCTTGGTTGACACGAACCAATTGCTGATCACTGTGGCTCCAGGTGGGCTTGGCGGCTGGGTCCGTGGGGGGGTGGTCGGTCAGGTGGTTTTCCACGTGACTGCGCGGTCAAGCTTCTGCCAAGCCGTTGCTTAGCCGGAAGGTTGTCTTGTGATTGCCGCCGTTGTCCGCCACTGTCGCAAGCTCCCCGCCAACGCAGCTCGACTTCCACCAAACACAACTCCGTGAGCATCCGCGCATCGATCGAGTCGCCCGAGTCCTTCGTAGCCCTTCGAGAGGGAATACATCGTCAAGTTCTTGCCGTCGCCGAGTCCGGAAATCGCAACCATGGTGGTGGGTACACCCTCCAAGCGTTGCCCGTCGAGAGCAACGGCTTTGCAGTCTTGTGACCTTCGGAGTCTGATCTTCCTTCTCAGCTCCTCAACTTGCTGACATTTGGGTTGTGGGGAAAGCTGGGGCGACTGACCCATTACGCATTTGATGCCGTTCTCTGTGAGTAGCGCATCGCCAGCACCCCCTTCTCTCTCTCGCAATCCGGTGGCGCTTACAGTTATGTTCCCAGTCTCGGCGTTTCTCGCAGGAATGCAGCGATCGACCGGCTTGACGTGAGTTGCACCGCAGCCAACGAGCCCCTATTCCCGTTGTTTTTGGTACACGAAGAAGATCGTAGTTCTAACATCGGCCCCTCCTCGGGGATGCGTCAGACCCAGTGTCAAGACAGACAAGTTCGGCTCCGATAATAAGGAGATCAAGAAGTGGTTTGACAAGTACCTTGGGGTGGGCGAGTGGGTGATGGACCAGTCCATCGCCATCGCGAGCTCAAGTGCTTGGTTCGAGCGGAAAGGCCGGTAAAAATGGCGTATAGAGAACACCGAGTAAACGTTGTATCCTGCTTGGACTGCATGGAGTGGCTTTTTGTGTGTTTCGAGGTCGCAGTGCGGTCTTTTCTGGTTATAAAAGAGAATCAGGCCCCTTGCCGAACCAGCCGGGGTTCTTTACGGATAGGGTTGTCATGGGATCGGCGTTCGGGGATCTGACTTGGAAACTCGAGGCTCTCTCCTCCGATTTCTTCATAAACATGCTCTTTAAGCTATGCCACAGGCACATCGCACGAGATATGTGCCCTTCTCTTCCCTGTGATCCGCAAAGATGCGGGTGTTAGGTATTTTACTCCGCATCCTCCCGGGGACCTCGATAGCCGAGGCTAGGGAAGCGTCCCGGGTCCTCACGAAATCCCAAAGCTGCTCAAACAGGGTGCAGGATGCTGCAATGCTATTATTTTGTCTACATACAGTACCATGCGTTCAAAATGTACAATGTACGTCCTAGTCGAGGCCCGACCTGATGCAATAAGCGAAGAATAATACAAGGGACCAAAACCGCAACACGTTCACAGCGAACACACACCCATCTCACAAGTTCTTGATTGGATATTTCGTCCTGATGGTCTCGCCATACTTCAGGATCAAAAAGGCCACTGGGATCAGGGGCAGCGAAATGAAGGCGAGCAAGCTGTTGCCCCAGCCAAGACCCAAGGCGTGGTACATTCTCAGCCCAAAGATCGGAAGCACCGCGCCGAATAGACTCCTGACGACAGTATTGGCCGCCAATGCGGACGCAGCGTACAACGTGAAGGTATCGACCAGCGCCTGTCCACGTTAGCCTGCTATATTCTGAAAGGACGGGGCGAATAGCCAACTCACCATGTTCAGCGCCATGAAGGTGATGACCATCGCAATACCACTATGGGACGGGTCAGCAAAACACACCATCACACGGTACGGTACATCCATCTGTAGCTTACATGGGAATGTGAGACAAAATAGGCACAATCCAATGGACATGCTTCTCAGCAGTCCAGCCATAGATGAAGAAGCCAGCAGGGAGAATCACAGCAGCCAGGGGAAGTAGCGTGAGACGCTGCTCCGGTTTCATCTCTTCGCCGGCTGCCTTGATCCTCTTCATGTCACGGTCGCTCTTACCACCGAAGTAGAACAAGCCAGTCAAAGATCCGATACCGAGCCCGAGGAACACAAGGCCCACTGTGCTCGTCGAGAATCCGTAACCCCTCATGAAGACGTCGCTGACGCTGGTAAACATGAGGTAAAGGTATCCGTACAGAATCGAGATATACACCGCAAAAATAATGCAGTACGGGCTGAAAACGAGCATCTTCAGCGGGCGAACGATGCTCAGCTTGAAGTAGTCGCCGGGTGACAGGCCAGCATCGAGCTTCGACCGCAATAGGTCATTCCCAGTCTCCTTGCGAAGGCGGTCCACCTTGCGCTGAAGCAGAACCGGGGCATAGGTCTCGCGGGCGAAGAAAAGCATGGCAATGGAGAGCGTCCCAGCGAGGATGACCAAGAGCCAAAACACCCAGCGCCATCCCTCCGCTTCTGCCAGAAACCCTCCTGCCACAGGCCCGATGATAGGACCCAGAAGCGGACCGATACTGAAAGCCGCCATTGCACCCGCACGCTTCTCCTGCGTGATCATGTCACTGATTGTCCCTCCACCGTTTGTGAGAGGGCAGCTGCCCATTGCGCCAGACAAGAACCGAAAGACAATGAGGGCATTCAGGGACGGGGCGAGAGCACATCCCACCAGAAATCCGATGAATGCAATGTTGCAGACGTGGTAGACAATAAGTCTTCCGTATATCTCGCTCATCGGCGCGATCAGAAGAGGCCCGAATGCGAATCCAAGAACATACACCGAGACGACGAAGGACGCAAGCTCCAGGTTATCCGACTTGAACTCCTTCATCAACTGTGAGACTCCGGGCGCAAAGATGGAAGAGCCCAGCGGCGTGATCAAGGTGAGCAAGCTAATGAAGACGCAGTTCAGGACCTTCAGCCATGTCGGCCAGTTGTATGGGTTCGCGGGATCGTCCTCGCCGTCCCACCATACAACATTTGCCTCGTCCTCGGAGGTGGTTTCGCCTTCGTCTTTGCCCTCGCTTGTGGTATCACCCGGTGCTGGCTCGGTGCCCTTTTCGACATCATGGTGGGCGCTGGTGTGGCTGCGGCTGCTGCGCTTCCTCGCCAGTGAGTGGCGTCGCTGCTCTGCGATTGACTTGCGGCGCTTTTTCTCGCCGGCCTCGTCCAGCACATAGCCAATATCCGAAGGTATGTCGGCGTCGTGGCCTTCGGCAATAGCTTGTTCTATAGACTTCTGTCTCTGTAGTGCAAGGTCGCTCTCACTCGTCCCGACGCGTCCATGCGCCGAACCTGTTCCCGCCCCCGCGGGTACGGTCGGGTCTGACATTAGACCAACGGCCTAGCTGGCGCTCTAAGCCTGCGACATGCATCTTGTTAGCATGCGGTCAATGATTGACGAGTAGCTTTGCAGTC
>Ga0247780_1000707_pt1 | contig 27972 bp, 29 predicted proteins | sample UWRJL079202R5_FD_179927 | JGI IMG/M metagenome (GOLD analysis project Ga0247780, IMG submission 179927) | Plant litter microbial communities from Arlington Agricultural Research Station in Wisconsin, United States - UWRJ-L079-202R-5 | ecosystem: Environmental > Terrestrial > Plant litter >... | reverse complement strand
ACAATCCTGATGTTGCTGTCAGGGAAAGCTTCCTTAAGCTGATACAGCTGTGGGATGTTGTCGTTGCTACAATCGATAAACTGCCCGTCGGTAGTAAGGTGGTGGTGATCGACCGAGTCGATAAGAAAGCGGTAGTCCTGAACCTCGACGTCGGACCTGAGGCGGGAGTGGATGGTTGCCATGACCTTTTCCAGCCGCTGGGGCAGCAGCTGAGAATCGTCTGGAGGAGTCTACGTCCATTAACTTCCATGACGCTGCAGGAGAGGGTAAAGAACACAAGAACCCAAGAAAGAATGGATCAAGGGTCGACCGGAGAAGACTCACCATGATGAAAGAATCCAAGTTGCGCGCGTGGGGAGGTTAGAAAGAGTTGATGACCTAGGGAGCGATCACCCCAATTTTGAAGTTTTGGGGGTTTGGGTGTGGTGTGGGTGATGGGCGATAAAGAGCAGCGCACCAAGAAAGCAAAAACCGACTTGAAGAAATCACGTCCCACTCAGACATGCTGGACCACCAGTATCACGTGGTAAAACACCCAAGGCGAAGAGAAAATATGGGACGATAAAGAGCCGTTGAAATGTACTGAGCAGGCACACCTGGATCTCCACTTGACAAGGAAGACCGCTCGACAATGGAGACAGTCCGTTGAACGACGCTCCATTTTGTTATTCACGCGCAGCAGTCTAGAACTTTCAGAATCTAGCACTTGGAGCCAATTGTTGCAATAGTTGTTTATTGCGTTGTTGCGTGTAAAAACAGTGAAATCTTGAAGCGGGTTTCTGCACCCAGCCCACGGAAATCTCTCCCGTGTGCAAAAACATGACCAAAAACGGTACAGTGATTGCAGCAGAAATCGGGGCCACAGACGACGTTGGATGAAGACCCAACGTTTCTATATTCTGCTCTGCCTTGGGCCGTTTTCGTTGTTGCCGATTTCTTTCTTCGGAACCTACTCATAAGCGCCACGGTATTGCTGAGTGCGTGAGTGCGTGCTTCGTTAGAGCTCCGTCTCGACCTTGGGCTCACCGATAACCTAAGTGCTGAGAGCGGAGGGTGGTCGCGCCGAACAAAGGTCCAAATTTCGGGATTACAGGAACTGGTCCGTTCATTTGCGTCTGGAAAATACAGACATCTCCCAATCAGAACGGCCGCTCGCGGCAATTAAGCTTGCTCACCTAGGGCTTTATTGCCCCCTCAGACCCCCAGTACGGTTCAAAGTACAAAGAGGCATGTGGATTCAGGTTTGGGCTTGTTTTATCACTACATATTGGGTTCATTGCATGTTGTTTTATTTTTGCTTTGTTCAATCTATGCACCTGGCTGCGATGGCCCTTGGGCATCGCCTTTCGTCTTTTGCGATACGCTTTGTTCTAAACACCCCCCACATTATCAGCCGCTGAGTTTTCAACACTCTTCACCTATTGCAGAGGCAATGTGGGATGGGGTAGCTTGTCCCACGGCTGATAGACCTCGGGCTCTACAGAGGCGCCTTATGGGCCGCCCGATTTCCCCTGTTTGTGCACGATCAACTGCTTCGTCTTCTTGTCCAATGGGCCGAGTGGACCGCCTATCTTCATCGTGTGCTTGGTTGGACAGTAATCCGGGCACCCACGCTTGTGTCCCATCCGCTGAATCATGCCAATACTATCGGGGTCTCGGAGGCCCACCAGAGAATGGAGGCACTTGGTCAATTCCTTGCGCATGACCGCTCCGTTTCGCTTAAAGACTGGGAGGTGACCCCAGCCAAATACGCCACAGCTAAAGAACGCCATGACGTCCGCGATGATCTGAAGGCCGCTTGAATAGTGCGGGTCCCGGTACTTGTGAGAGCTCATGTACATGGACAGATGAGGCTCAACGGGGATGTCAAGTTCCTTTAGGAGGTCATTGAGCTCGGCCTCCGACCGACGGAACTGGATCCGGTCGTGAACGGGGCACGTGCCTGGAAGGAAGTGCCATGTGAAGCCGGTCTTGGAATGCCGGATGATCGCATTCCACATATATGGGTAGCCGTCGACGGATACCAAGTGGACTGTGAAGAGACCTGGATCATCGGGCTCAGGGTTGACCAGGCGCGGTTCTTCCATAAGCCGCTTCCAGCAGTCAATACGAATGCCACTTTCGCCCGTGAAGCGATCGTCGGGGTTCGTTCTCCTGTTGAAAGGTCGTAGGGACGTCTCGTATGGACTGTACAGGAAGATATTGTCAGTTTTCTTGGGCACGCAATGGTTCAGAGCTCGCCCGAGAAGCGTGGCCAGCTCGGCGCCTTTGAACTCTTGGCCGCGTCGCAGCCGCACTAGGCCGTTATGGCATTGAGCCATCTCGAAAATCTTTTGGGGCTTGATGCCGGCGTGGTACCCCCTGTCGATGCCCCAGGCTGACCCATAGGTGTTGGCGAGGATGTGACTCGCGTCCTGGCCATCGATGGTGCAGACGAAGCCGTTAGGATCCTCCTGGCTAGAGTCGGCTCTAATGTGGACGAGGGTATCGAGAGCCGGACAAGTTGGGTCCCACAAGTAGATCTTGTCGAGCCAATCTAGCTTGGCCATCCGCGGGTTGAGGTCCAGCGAGTTGGGCAGGTCAAAGTGAGTGACATGGATCAACGGGCCTGACATCAACTGGGTGATGCACTTGGGGAGGATTTGCCTACCGATTAACGGCAGTGGGGCTTGGTTCTTCCAATTTCCATCCTCACTCTGCACGATGACGCAAGAGGAGAGACGTTCCAACTCATCCCAGTCAATTAAGGTGATGGGACGGGGAAGTCCCCCTCGGCTCACCACCTGGATAAGCCACAAGTTCTTTTGCATCCTTGGATCGATTTGGATAAGGAAATCCTGGTCCGTTACTTCTGTGCCAATCCGTGCATAGAACTCCCGCAACACACCCTCGTCATACTTGACGTAGTCGAAGAATCGCTCCGGCTGCATGCCAGTAAATTTGCGTCGGGTTGCGAGGTCCACAATGTTCATCTTTTCCATTGCGATTGATGTAATCTTTGGAGTTGTGGACAAGTCTCTGGCTATCAGGTACCGTGATGATGTCTGTCTTGCAGATGATGTGAAGAAGTGAGAGAATTTTCATTTTCATGTTGCTCCGTATTTATATCACAAGAACCGAAACATTCCACAACAAACCATCGGTTATGTGCTATCTCAGTACCAGTCTCAATGCTATTGTACGATGAACACCTTGTGCTGACAACCTGTCAAAGAGATTCTTTCCGTCGATGGCAAAGCTTGAAACGCCTTCTATGGTCGCCTTCTTTGTTCTGGGGCGAGGGGTGAGATGGGGGGGAAGGATCTTGTTTCTGAGCCAGTCAGATCCGTTGACTTACACGGAGGTTGACCCCACAACCGGCCAATCGCCGACCCTCCGAACGAATTATTTACTGCATGCATTTTCCGCAACTATGGCAATGAATGCTGGGACTTTGACTGATGTAGTTGAAGTGAAGAATGTGTTGTGTTTGTGCAGAACTGAGAGGTCGGCCGCCTGAGTTGTTGTGCTCAAGTCGATACCGGCCCCAGGTCAGGATGTCATCGGGCATTAGCTCTTTCCTGTAGCGCCTGCGACAGTCAATCCCTTCGCAGTTGATCGCAATGAGGTTCCCTCTGGTAACAACTTCCCATGAACGGTACAAACTTTCCTTCCATTTTATGAAACACACGAGTCTCCACCTTCGACCTAAACTTGCGCGTTTGGCAACCAACTTCCCTGATCGCTTCATTTTCCAACGACCAACGCCCAAAGCTGAACACTCCGAAGCTTGAACGCACTCTATTAATACCTACCTACAATGGCGGACCGCAGCTCCCCCGAGAACTACACCCTTTGGCACAAAGTCAAGAAGCACATCCTCGACCCCAATACTACCAATTCTAATTGTCTCGTCGTCTGCGCCATCTGTGACGACAAGAAACTCGACATCCTCGGCCTCGGAGCGCCCACCACGCACCAGCCCCCACCCGCGCACCACTCGCCGTCTCCCGCTCCGACCCCCGAGTCCTACGAGAAAGAAACCGGCGTTCTCCTCCCCTGCGGACATATGTTCTGCAAGACCTGCTGGGGACTCTACTCCGAACCACGTCTCAACCAACATCCAGGAACAAACAACCCCCTCCCATACCGCTGCCCGACCTGCCGCTTCGAGCTCAGATTCAGCATCTGTGGCTGTGCCATCAAGGCCGTGGATATCCCCCCACACGATGACGTCGCCATGCAGTCGTTCGGCAAAGGCGATCATTCCTCCCCGTCGAACTTCTTCGCCGACGTCCCTCTGACAGTCCACGAAACTGCAAAAAAACCAAAACACCTTAGGGTAACGCGGATCTGCGCGCCATGCAGGCTAGTCAGACTGGACATCTACTTCCCCCGCATGTACCGAGCGTTCGATGCCCCCCCGGGCAGCCAGTCGGCGGAATTGCGCGAAATACTCAGGCCGGCTCGCGAGAATAGAGAGACATTCTTGGAGAACTAGAGGAACGACGTGTTGATTTTTTGGGAGTCGGATACTAGTTGGGGGTGCCATGAAGAGACATGTCATGGACAGCAGTGGCGGGCCTCAGGTATGTCTTTCACGTGGCGACTTCCGCCGATGGAGGGTCGTATTTGGTCGATCGTGGGGGGGGATTGGCAACAAGGGCTTGACTATCCCGCCTTTTGACTGCCGAGGGTTGGAGTGGATTGTCAACAATTTCAGCGTTGTAAATAGCTTTGTGTAGTATGGTAGGTACCGCATGGTTGCCGTTTCAATGTAGCGAGCGTAGAGGTAGCAACTTACACAGCGATTACTCAAAACTGGAGCTTGTCAGCCTTGCATCTTTCTCCGTTCGCCCCAAAGGACAAGCTTCACACTAGACTCACCTAACGCCACGCCTTGACGTCAAATCCATACGGCGGTAACAATGACGTACTCCGTCCTCTCTCCCGGGACCCCAATCTCAATCCAAAAAGACCAGGACACCGCCAACTCCACCCCCAAAACCAACACCCTCAAGACCACCCTCGATTCACCATGGCCGAAACCCACCACCTCGAGGCAAGCCGCCTCTTCTCCGTCGAAGGCTGGGTCTGTCTCATCACCGGCGGCGGCTCCGGCATCGGCCTCATGTGCGCGCAGGCCCTCGCCGCAAACGGTACGTCCCCTGCTCCCCCAAACACTCAACCAACAATCCGCTGACAAACCCCAGGCGCCCGAGTCTACATCACCGGCCGACGCTTCGAGGTCCTCGAGGCCGCAGCAAAAGCCCACTCCCCGAAATCCGGCCCGGGGCGAATAATCCCGTATTTACCCCTCCCCTTTCCGGCTTCCCTTTTCGCCTTCCCCTAAGTAACAAGTTCGACTAACGGGCTCCCCCCAGCCTCGGACCCTGCGACGTAACCTCCAAACCCTCCCTCACCTCCCTGGTGACCTCCCTCTCCGCGCATGAATACCACCTCAACCTCCTCCTCTGCTCCGCCGGGATCTCCGGCCCCAAAGCCCGCGTCCCGTCCTCCCCCTCGGCCTCCGCTATCACCTCCGCCCTCTGGGATGCCGAGTCCCCCTCGGCGTGGTCCTCCGTCTTCAACACCAACGTCACCGCAGTCTACTTCACCACCCTCGCCTTCCTCCCCCTCCTGCAAGCCGCGGCGCGCCACCAGCACGCCCCAGGGAATGTGATTGTGATTTCCTCCATGAGCGGAATCATGCGACGTTCGCAGGGGCATTTCTCGTATAATGCAGCCAAGGAGGCGACGGTGCATCTGTCGAAGATGATGAGCACGGAGTTTGAGGGGACCGGGGTCAGGGTTAATTCGATTGCGCCGGGGTATTTCCTGAGCGAGATGACGGTGGGCGGGAGTGATGAGCGGCAGAAGAGCGAGATGTCGGAGATGGTGCGGGGGAAGGGGCACCCTGTGCCGGCGGGACGGGCGGGGAGTGATGAGGAGATGGCGATGGCGTGTTTGTTTTTGGCGAGGAATCGGTGTGTGAATGGGGAGGTGGTGGCTGTTGATGGGGGGGTTTTGGAGCAGGTGCCGGGGTGATGGTGGAGGTGTTGGGTTGGTAGCTTGGGGGAGGGGTTTGAGGGTTGTTGATGGATCTAGTGTGTTTTTAGTATAGATGTTACAAATCGTTTTAAGCAAAACAGTGAGCATCCAAAACGCATGTCTCTAAAGGGGCAGATCCCAAACTCGACCCTGTAAAAGGGGCAGGTTCACTTGATAACCTACGCCGCCGCAGCAGCGACAACTCCCTCAGCTGGCGCATCGTTCAACACAAACAGTTCTCCAACCCAACCAAACGACCTCGTCAACCGTCTCCCATACCGCCTCGCCGTATTGGGCTCTGGCCCTCCGCATCCAAGCGCTGGAACTGCCACACGGATCCGTACAGCTTCTCTGCAGAAAACAGGCCAGTCGAGGTCATTGCGTGGACAAAGTCGTGCCACGGGATTTCGCCCGGCGATGACGTCACACCTGGGTTGAAGAACGGCTGCCGGAAGACCCTGAGCGAGCGCGCGTCAACAGCAATAAGCGCCTTTTTTGGCTTGGCTGGGGTGTTGTCCGCGGCTTGACTGGGACCCTAGTGGTTGCCTTAGTGGCACCTCTGGTGGGGTAACTGCGGGGAGCTCTTCGCTGTGCTTGATTCGTCGTCTTTCCCCTTCCTGCCAGCCAATCAAGGTTCGTCATCACAATTGTGCTGAATTGCGAGCCGTGCCGAAGGCGCTGCGCAATTTACCAACTGGGAAAGAAAAATTCGGTTAAAGATTTTCCCTCCGCTATCATAGGCACCGTACACTACCGTTTCCCCCAATATTTAGACTTATGCACAAGGTGAGTATCTTACTCTTGTCCGAGACGCCGCTGACTCCACTGCGCAAGCACCCGACAAGCTTCAATCACAGCGCAGTCTCAATCTCGATATGGATAACAGCCCGAGGGTTTGGCCTGATGCTTTCCACGTATATCTCAAACGCGCGATGTCGCACGGGGAGATCGTGCCCGGTGTCAACTCAGCCGCGGTGAGCGCAAAGATGGATGAGATTATAAGCCATGCCGAGGGGATGGAGAAGCAGTATTTTGACGCCATCGCTTGGGAACGCATGGTTCTCCCCCACGAAATGGTCTTGCAAGACCGAGCGTTAGAAAACCGAGTGCGCATAGGTATAGGGCAAGAGTACGCCAGCTCCGTATCTTTCAGGCTTCATGCTGCAGCCATGTACCAGTCTCCGCTCTCAGTCAATCCAGGGCAGGAGCAACCCCAACAAGCGCCTCCGGAGAGCCGCAGGAAGCCTTGGATTTGCGCGTTTTGCGACAAGTCATACATTCATAAGAGCTCTCTCACCAAACATCTTCAAAACAAACATAGCCAGTCGATCCCTCGTCATTCCAGCGGAGTAACTGAATGGACTCCTCAAGCTGATGAGGGGACTCTGGACCACGAGAACGCGCCTCGCCCCCAGACCCCGGCTCGGCCACCCTCGCTTATACCCACCCCGGAGCACACATATCCCCCAGCAATCCCCACAGTCACGATGGAACGACTTCATAATGCCATGGTACAGGGCCAGCCCGCGGAATTCCAGCTTCTTCCAGTTGAGAACAATGTCGCGTTTACAGACTCTGGATACGCCTCCGGGCCATGTGCAGAACGTCGAGCGAGCAACAAGCCTATCGAAGACGAGAACCATCATCATGACAATAGCTACGTAACATGCCACGGCGGCGTCGATTCCTCGGACGCGCAGACCGAATACTCGGTTGCAACCGCCATCAATCAGAACTGGTCTCAGTCCTATCTATCCAAAATTTGCGATGATATCTACGCCAAGATCCGAGACCACGTAAACGTCAAAGACTGGCCCACCACGTCCGCGCTTCTTCCTGGATTTATCAAGGCCTTCTCGTTCAAGGTTGGACTAGAGCAGTCGTCCCAGATGAACCTAGACGCCATGTATTGCACCACCATCACAAGTACGTCATGACCGCGTTGATGGTCATCTATCTGGCTGGCCACTAACTGGGCAATAGAGACATTGTATCTCAGCTAGGGGATCTGCTCCTGAATCAATCTGAAGATCTCCCAGTTGAGCCCAGGAAGAAGACATCAGATGAGATGTCACTTCTCGATAAGATGAGTCTCTGGGACAATATGGCCCGGGCAGAGGGGCCGGACTTGACAGCAGATGAGCTGTTTGAAGGAGTGGGAGAGGAAGACAGACGGGACGAGGAAGACGGTGAGGACGAAGAGCAAGCCAAAGTCATAACGGAACCCCAGGATCTCGATCAATACTCACGCCTCATCTACGGCAGCACTGCCTACGAATGGTTGATCACCAAGCTGAAAAAGACGTGTGAGCTGCAGTGGAGTACGAACGGCGCCGCAATCGACAATATTCGTCACGAGATCCTCAGACAATTTCCATCTAGAAGAGTGAGCAAGAGAAGGGCACCTGACAACCATCTAGCCACTTTCCAGCTTACATTCAAATGGCCGCTGGCAAGAATACATGGCGTGAGCTGCACGAACCGAATACATGACCTCGCTGTCGTCACGCGGTGTGTGAATGGGGCACAGGCAAGCACGGTGGAGGAATACTTTACCCAAGCATGGCCTCTTGGGGGTTCAGACCTTCTCGATTGCGTGCAAGCGGCAGCGGGGGATTTCGGCTGTACACATCGCGGTACGTCCACAAACAGTGCCGAATATGCAGATGGTGGATGGCCGTGATACGGCCGCGGCTGACTCGACTCCTTTGACTACCTAGCTATACTCCCTGACAAGACGCAGCTGGCTGCGCGCCTCGGTTGGCCGAACGCCCTGCTCGTTACTGTTCTCGGTTCGGCATACTCTGTCGCGGAGTGTGGAGAACAACTCGGCTGGCTGGCTGCAGCTTTCGGGTCCACGGGAGCCGCTCCGGGTACTGGCATGAAACCTTGTATCGAAAAAGCAGACGCTCAACTTCCAGAGCTTTTAGGATTCGTTGAACATTGCTTGGCAGAGTCGTTTCAGTTTCATCTGGAGCCTGTCGAGATGGAACAAGAACCAGAGTTCCCACGGGCACAGGTCTGGCCCAAGGTGTTGGAAACTTTTGTTCTTGATACCGCCGTCGATGGTTACCCTATCGCCAGTCGCCGTCCTAGCAGCATCACCGCTCTGGAAATTTCTTTTTCGATCCTGGCCAAGTCGGTAGGCGAAGTTTTGGTCTTGCCTCACCGACCGACCCATCTCCAGTTGGCTCGGGGTAATCTGAGTCTCATCGGGCGAGCGGGCCATTTTTTCTACTGGCACGAAGCGCAAAGCTGGAAATGCCTTCCTTGCCTTGCCGAGCACTGTTCTCGAATGAACAATGGGATTAGCTTGACTGAAGTGGCCCGGCACGAGTTGGAGGCTGGCCGACATATGCTCTGCAGTTGCAAGGCCGCGGCCTTTGACACAAAACGAGGTCAGAGCACGATATCGAAATGCCACCGTGAAGTCTTGTGGCTAACAAGACGCCAGGCGGTGATCAAGCGTCGACCATGTCCTTGCCGACGTCTTCTGCGTCGGGTGATTTAGACACGGAACTATTCTCCATCTCGAGCGGCACGGAAAATAATATTCCCGGGGAGAATCATAGAATAGGATATCAACTCGTGAGACGAGTTGTTGCCCGCTTACTGATTTTGTCTTGGGGCGAGCCAGCCGACGTAGGTGGCGCGACCCCTACTACTACCAGCAATCCAACCATCCAACGAGCACCAAGTGTCTCCACCAGATTCGCGGATGCTCCAGCTGGACAGCAGAGTCATAAGCGCAAGAGACAGAACAATGGCGACAACAGCGGCGATAACAGCGACGAGGACGACCATCGTGCGCGAAGACGGAAACCCCTATCGCTTTCCGACAGCACCGGAAGACCAAGGTTTCTCGCCTGTCCGTTCTGGAAGCTGGATCCCCCGAAACACTGGGAATGCTTCCAGAGAAAGCACGACACAATCAGCCGCGTCAAGCAACACCTAGCGAGACGGCACACTCCGGAGCATTACTGCCAGCGATGCTACGCCCAGTTTGTGAGCAAGAACACGCTGCAAGACCACCTTCGCAGCCACCCATGTCTCCTCGCAGACGGGGCAAAGCTCGACGGTATCAGCGCGGAGGAGTCGAAGAGGCTCACGCGCAAGTCCAGGAGCCGCGGCAACGTCCAAGCCCAGTGGTACGAGATTTGGGAGATCCTCTTTGGAGAGAAGCCGAGGCCTGCCTCGGTGTACATCGAGTTGGACTTGTCCGAGGAATTCAACCGGCTTCGAGACTTTAGCCAGCAACAAGGCGTTTCTATCCTCCTCGACGAGATGCGGTCGATTGGCATGATTCCTCCCGCCCAGGAGTCGGAAACGCGGCTGCAGGGGGCATTACAGAGAGGGTTGGACGCCATGTTCCAGCTCTTCCGTCGGAGCGATCCACAATATGAACTGGCGCCGCGGCCTCCTGGGTCGTCGACATACACTGACAGTGGTGTGGTGATAAGGTCTTCGGATTCTCAGGTGCCTCTGGGGCCACCAGATACCATTGCATCATCAGCTGGGAATCTGGGGTCAAGGATCCAACCGACTAGCGTAAGCGGGCCAGAGTTGGATAATACGGCTGAAGTGGGTCATGATGGCGAAGACGCTTGGGAAGTAGATGACGATAGGTGGGATGAGCTGTTTGGGGACCTTTGAGCTCTGAAAGGACGACCTTTGGCTTTTCGAAATAAGAATGAATGTGTCATCAATGTCAGTATAAATATCAGTTCGAGTTGTTCAAAGTACAGTTCAAACCCTGAAAGAGGGTCAGTATGCAGGTTTCCATGTCCTGCTTTCCAAGGCCGTATGTGATCTGTGCCTCAAAGCTTACAACGAGATGCTTGCGTCAGCGAGGAGCGATCAGTGCAGAAATCCGAGACTTTGGGCTCTGATTTAAGATCGAAACATATTCAATGGGCCCCCTTCTACAGTTTCCATTCGATTGGACATGTGGACTCCCCCGCACTCACCTATCGAAGCCTCACACTTAGATCATCTTAGGGGTTGGGGCACGATACAACGTAAGTCGCTATATAGTACCTGTTCAGTCACGTGCAATCTCACTCTCCCGGCGCTAGTGCTCAGCACCCAAATCCGTCGTACTTCAACGCCATTCAGCTCTTGTCAGTAAAGCAACCATGAAACCCCTCAGTTTTTGTGTGATTTTCTTCACCCGCGCAATAATATGCGTTGGCTACGGAAAAAACTTTATTATAGACACAGATCTCTTCAGCTCCGTTAAGTATGTCTTTTCCCCCGAGATGAAGTTAATGTCAGAAAGAAGGGGGTTCAGAGGCCCTGGGCATCTAGTCAGCGGACCTGACTGGATACCTGGCACTGCCAGTACGCCAGTGAGCCTCAGCCACCGGAGTGACGAAGCCTGAATCCTGCAGAATAGTCTATAAAGAAGCCTCTGGCTTCCAGCCAGAGCCAGAGGAACAGAGAGAGTTCCGACAAGCAATACAATTACGCAGTTGCAACCCCTTCAATTCCACAGAATCCAGAGTGCCGTGCTTCTGACAGGATCGAGACAAGTGCCGTCGAAGACTGCCCTCGCCAAGTGGGGATCAGACGAATTACATTCCTTCTTTCCATCCCGATTCCCGATGTGAGATGTGACCCACGTGACTTGTCGCTGTAACCTCCGAGTCGAAGCTGCCTAATCCTTGGCGGTCTACACTGCGTTCTGAGAGGGCTTTCACTTCAACACGCAATTGAACGAGCGGCAACCAATTGTAGCGAACATGGATACCCATCCGTTCGTCGCCTTCTTCGGCACCGATGCCCCGTTTTGCAACAAATGCCATGACCTCCTGATGTGTGGCCCTACGCAGTGGTCGATCGTGGACTATTGGCAGCCTGAACCCTCCCCAACCTGCCCCGCTTGCGAGCTGTGGCGAAAGACCGTGGCTACCTCCAAGTTGCCAGGTTTATCTTGGGCGCCTACGACGTCGACCCAGCGCCCGGCGTGGACCAAGGCAAGCGAGCTTGTGGGCGACGCGTGCCAGACAAGTTAACGACGGTAATATCTACATTTCGAGGTGGGAAGCCAAAATTCTCATACGGACCGTCTCCCGGGATGGGCGCCAGAGAGCATATCTCGAGATCTACAACCCAACAAAGACTCCCCATATTCAACAGTGCTGCCTAGAGAGTGGAGGTGCTTGTCTCGTCAAGGCCGAAGAGTGGTTGAACGACTGCTAGGGCGAGACTCAGAACACCACATGGAGGACAACGGCTGCAACGCTAGAATCTTTAAAGGGCGGAATTTTCGTATCCGACCTTCCGAAAACCATGAGGGACGCCATCATCGCGACTAGATACCTTGGGATTCAGTACTTGTGGGTTGACGCACTAGTACGTCTAAATCTGTCTGAGTTTATTAACCACGAGATGCTAACGCGAGTGCCAAGTGCATTATCCAAGACTCGCCCGATGATTGGGCTCTCGAATCGGGAAAGATGGGAGTCATCTACCGTGATTCCACTCTCGTCATCTCAGCATCCGACTCCCAAGACTGCCACGGCGGCCTCTTCTTCAGAAGGGAGACACCCCAAGAGGTGGCTATGTCCGAGCCGAAGGAACCCATCACGCTGTATGTCAGGAAAGAGAAAATTAGTCATCGGTCCGACGTGGCACCTACACACATAGACCGGACAGACTCCTCGCCAGCACAGGAAGTTGCTCTCAGGCTGCACGATCGTGGCTGGGTCTTCCAAGAGCGATTCCTGGCAACCCGGACCATGCACTTCACAAAAGCGGAACTTGGCTGGAGTTGTCCATCGGTCGAGACGTGTGAATGCATGGGCCTCCTTCTTGACTTTGAGTTGAGCAGCCCTGAAATCTCCATGCGAGGCCTCAACACGTGCACCAAGGCCTGGGCCGCCAGCTTCGTTGGTGGAAAGGGCTGGATAAACCTTGTCGAAAAGTACTCCCGACGCGCGCTCACTCGTGAAACCGACCTCCTGCCCGCGTTATCAGGAATTGCCGAGACGCTTACCATCTCAGGCGACAAGTACGCTTTTGGGCTTTGGAAAAGCGGCATCCAACGTGGAGACCAGCTCTGCTGGTTTCCAGCTGGCGGTGTTACAGAATTCCCGCCGCCTGTTACCTACGCGCCGTCCTGGAGCTGGGCCTCCATCCGCAGTGACACCTCATTCCACGACTGGGGTTGGAGTACACCTTACCGCTGGCTCTTCGACTTTGTTGATCTCTCATGCGAGCCTACTACTTCCAATCCGTTTGGACCTGGCATTGGGATGTTACGACTGAGTGGGTATCTTGTCCCTGTTCGTTGGTACGATAGCCTCTCGGGAATTCTTTGCAGCCGAAATTGCCTCAATTACCACATCACAAATACCCTGGCATTCGATCATGCCTCTGATCCCGACCCAAGAGGCATGTTCTATGGTGGCCCGATGAAGGAGCCTTCAGGAGAGGTAGACGTGTTCGGCGCAAGACTCGCACAAACGCTCGAGAACCTATTGGTTCAGTTCCAACCGGACGTGGAGCTTTCAGCCACTAGCAACGAAGACACGGACATTTTTTTCTTCATGCTGGTAGAAACCACGCGGGGTATACCAGTGGCCGATTCTGTGGTCATTCGTAACCCGCACGGCATCATTCTGAAACCAGTGAGCTCGGAGGGGGAGCCGTGCTACAAGCGAATAGGATGGGGTTCAGGTGAATTTATCGACAAATACCAGCCTACGGAGTGGTGGAAGACCTGTGGCACGCGTCAGATCATCACCATTATTTGATTAACGCCAGCTTTTCACCAGCAGGAGGGGAGGCTGAGTTCCTTCTGAAATAGGGCTTTCCTATTAAGTTACGCGTGGTAATTCAGAGATACTACTACCAGCAGACCCCAAACTGCCCGGCTCGCGAGCTTATACTCAACAACGCTGCCAGGGACCGGTGGTGGACGTCTGGCCAAGGCCGAAGAGCTGCCTAACCGCGAACTCCGTCGGTGATCCGCTCCAAGCCCTCCCACCCAGGCTGTGCCTCCACAAGTCCGTAAAGGCCCTCAATGCTTCGCAAGTACGCATGCCTCTCCTCGCTAGTCATGGGCGCCACAGGCTTCACATCCTCCAGCAACCTCCTGCTCTTGCACACATACGAGAGCCTTGCGGCAATCGTATCCGGATTTCGCGGCATGAACGGAAAACCGGCCAGCCAGATGCGACTTGTCGTGGCGATGAACATGATGGTGATGATGCAGATGGTGAAGGCAATCCAGTGCAAGATCCAGCTGGCATCCGCATTATACGCTGTTCCTTCGCTCATCGAGGCCACGATACCGAAGCAAACCAGCCCGAGTTCAAGCAGCAACGAGATGCCCGTCACGCAGCCGAGAAGCACCTGGCCGTCCTTGAAGGCGTAAAAGGTACGGGCTCCTGGTACGATGGCTGAGTAGTCGCGCTCTAGCAGCGGCCAGGCCTTTCGCGGATGTGTGTCGAGCGACCGGTAAGGCGAGAGGACGATCGTCTGTTCCTCAACCACCACCCAGAGCGTCTTGATGATGGACACAAGGATGAGATTTATCGCCGCGGAGACAATGCCGCTCCGGCTTGCGCCTCTGACAGTCCTACTGAAGGCGTCGTCGGCGGTGTTGGATGGCCGCTCCGTGCCGCCTGTTATCAGGATCATGATGATGAGCACTATGTTTCCGAGCACGCTTAGACCGATGGCGTAGTGGAGGACTTGGTAGTGCTTGCCGGAGCTACCCAGAGCCCATCGCAAAATGGAGGCGCCAAACGCCTTAAAAGCCGTTATAATCCTGGCGCCGACCTTCGACCCGCGACGAATCAAGCGCTGCTCGGTCGGCAAGGGCTCGAACCAGAAGCCGTACAAGGACGCTGGTTCTCCAGCAACGCTGCCTTGGCCCCAGCCAAGATGAACCACGGTCTCTTTCAACACGTCGGGTCCCCGTGGGCCACCCATGATTGCAATCTGCTCGAGAAAATCCGGATCGGCACCAGCCGCCAGACTGGATAGAGCAGCCATGCCGTTGGTATCGCTCAACATGCCCGACTGCCGCCTCATCGTCACCCAGAGGAGCAGCGATCCTGACAGGGCAGCCGCCAACAGGATAGCTTCTTGCGCCCTGGCAAATGTCGGATCCACGTGCACCACAATACGGGCAACACCCTCGTTCTGCACTTCTGCCAAATCCGCCAACTCATCCAGCTCGTCGGTGAAGACGGCAATGATCGGTCCGTCGCCGTTCCGACGTGGGAATTCGAAGCCCTGGCGCGTGAGCGGCTCCAACCGGGTGCCAAACCGGGGGATATACCCAAGCTGCACCATCTGTGGCTGCAACTGGAAGATTTGCGACTGCAGGATGGGTGTAACAAACCCCACCAACACGTAGGTCATAGACGACAGAAAGACGGCCATCTGACGCCACCTGATCGCCTGCAGGGGCACCAGAACGGGCGGGATGCTGATGTAGCTCGCGAAGATGCTGCGGTCGCCTTTGGCACCGGTTGATCGAGAGGCTTGGTAGAACGGCTCCATCCGCTTCACCTCGTCGTCGACTACCTGCCAAAAGATGGCGTAGAACACGGCGCTGAGCGTGGGGAAGTACAGCCACGCAAAGGTCGATGCGGCCGATAGCGTGTTTGGCTGCAGAAAGGTCAGGATGCCGGTCTTGCTGCTTGAGATGTTTTCGAATGTCATGTCTGAGAGCGAGAGGCCGGGGATGTCGGACTCCGGGACGCAGTCGCCGCGGCCTTCGCAGTACCAATCCCTCCATAGGGCTCGCAAGTCTTCGTCGCGATAGCTGTGGTTGCTGATCTGGGCGAGAGCTTCGAGAGTCGCGGCCAGGCCGGCAGAGATCACGATGAGGGGCACGAGAAAGAGAGGGCTTAGCTGCCAAGGTCGCCAATTTGCCGTGTCAATGTACCCGGTTTGCGGAGGAATGGGTACCACCTTGTCAGTGCGAGATTTCTTCTCCATGTCGCCGGCGATGAACACCTCTGAAACTTGGCCTAAGGAACTGAGGAGTTGTTGGGGGGGAGACGACGGCAGCTCAAGTTGTAAAGTTGGGTCGACCCCCCTCAGCGCGCTGATGCCAGCGCGTTTCAAGGGAATGAAACGTTTTGTGGCAAAATGCTACCCCAGTGAGCCAAGACGGCGGCTTCACCTACGGTGACCGGGCCAAAAATGCCCCGGATTACCATTCGATCAGCGGCTGACAATGCTACGCCGCATTTCTTGCATTCGTTTACAGGGACCTGTCTTTTGAATCCTCTGGTGTAAATTCGCTTTGCGCCCAGGTCTTCGTATGCAGCACCATGTCATAGGCTCACAGTGCATTTATATCATTTTTATACCTACTCGGGCACCGCCAAGGAAAAGGGAAGGCCGAGAAAAGGACATTGTGCCTGCGGGCACTGTCAAGCACAGAACCCAATCTTGCTTTAAAGAGTTAGCAATCGAACCTGACTAGCGCGCATCTCTATGTTGTTGTCAACTTACCAAGGGACAGAAACCCCTCGCCGTCGATGCTGCCATTGGTGGGATTTTGTCGCAGAGACGAAGTCCCGTCCCTCTGATGCGTGGAAGGCTGAACATGGCGCCTCGGTGTGTAAGTTGAGGTGAGCAAACCCGGTAAAACTCACCTTTGAAACCCGGTGAGTTGGTTGACGATTTAAAGTTTGAACGCTTGTTGAGGCTGTTCCGCCACTCAAACCTTCGGTACTGCGCTTTCCTCTTGAATTCATTCCCCGCGGGAACTGAGCAGGGGTGGAATGCACTGTCTCGGCATTGGCCGCGGCCATCCCGCCCCTGAACTTGAGCTGCCTAAACTCCTTCCAGCCCGCGTCCTCGGCAAACAGACACTGCGCAAAGTCGATGTGTCTCGGTTCCAAGGTTTTTCCGTCGACCATGACATTGCGAGGCTGGAAATCGCAGTTAATCACCCCGGAGTTATTGATGTCCTGCGCGGCGTCGACGGCGCGTTGGATAATGCGATGCCATCTTTCCCGCGAGACAGATACCTGCGGCTGGACACTAAGATCGGTGAGGTTGAATCCGTCAATGTGTTCTACCAAGATGCCCCGACTGTGAAATATTCCTGATCGCCTCGCGGCCCAGGTGCTGAGAAAACATCACTCGGTGTTCCCGGAACGACCAGGCATACCGCCGCAAACAGCCGCGGTATACAGTGGCCTTGGAGATGGGCAAGCCTGGCGTAGGCAAGCGTCTCGCAGCGTCGACTCGGGCACAGACACGGCCATTAATTTTCCCTCAGTCCGTTTTTTTAAACGCGGGAACCCTCCCAGCAACAAAGCCCAGGAATGTATCCGGATGTTATGTGGGAAGTTCCGCAAGACATCACATATCAGCCAACGACCAAACGAGACACGTGCAGCGCTGCGTCGGCCTAAATGGCCCCGTCTAGGCCGCGCCACAGTGCACGCTGGTTGGCTGCATGCAGTTGCCGACCTGATATTGATTCATATCATATCAGGGAATGCCCGAGCGAGCTGAGCGTGGGCCGATCCGGTTGGTAGGGCTGAAGCGCCATACATTAAGCTTGTCCCCCATCATTCTTGGCTCTTTTTACTCCTGTGCTCACTATTTCCCACCCACAGCCAACATACCTGCCTACTCACTCACCATGCGCATCTCGCTGCTCGCACTGGTCTTTGCCACTGCCGTCTCCGGCTACGGCGACCTCGGCCACCGCACCGTCGGCTATCTGGCGGAAAAGTACCTGTCGTCCACCGCCAAGACCCTCTTTGACAAGCTCCTCGCCAACCCCCACGGCTACGACTACTCAGACGCGGCGGTGTGGGCCGACAGCCAGAAGAACAGCCTACCCTGGTCGTGCCCTCTACACTTCATCAACCCGGTCGCCGACAAGCCCCCCGTCCATTGCGAGGTGACCTGGCCGTCCGACTGCCCTGCCGAGGGATGCATCATCTCGGCGCTGGTCAACTTTGTGTGTTTCCTCTCTTCTTTATTTGCCCTTCATCACTAACAGCGGTGAAGACCTCCGTCGTCCTCGATACGCGCCAGCCGCTGCTCGCACGCAAGAACGCCACCATGTTCCTCATGCATCTGTTCGGGGACCTGCACCAGCCGCTGCACGTGGCGGGCTACCGCACCGGCGGCAACAAGCTGCTGCCGCTGTGCTGGAAGAAGGCCCCGGACTCGACGACGCACCGCTGCGACGGCAAGCTTAACCTGCACGCCGTCTGGGACACTAACCTAGTGCACCAGAGCCGGGGCGTTGCGCTCAGTCTCGACACCGATAAGGAGAAGGCCACGGCGGCCAAGTGGGCGGCCGAGCTATACAACAAGAAGCGGGACGCCGCAGAGGTCGGCAAAGATTGCACTGAGCTCGGCTCGGCGCGCTGCATTGTTACCTGGGCCGACGAGTCCAATGCGCGGGTCTGCGACAGCGTGCTTCGCCGCGGCGAGGAGTGGGTGTTGTCGCACGACCTGAGCAAGAAATACTTTGAGGAAAACGCGCCCGTCATTGACGACCTTATCGGCAAGGCCGGCATCAGGCTCGCCGCCTGGCTGAATGCGATTGCGGCCGCGACAAGGGGGAAGGCGGATCTCTGAGACCGCTGGACGAGGTGCAAACGTCGCAAGCAATCTATTTATGCGAGCTTCTTCCACTGCTCTTGCCTTGGTCTAATATCTGTTATATGAGACGAATCTGGGCACACAAAATTTCCTTTTTTGTACCTCGTCCACGTGACGTTGCTCACCCTGGCTTAAGCTCGGCTCAGTCTATGCTCAGGATTTGCTCAGGCCGGCTCACCTTTGCTCACCCTAATTACCATTTTCAGCACACTGATCGCTTCAACTCTAGCCGAGGAGTCCCAGAACTAGTCCCATATATAAAGATGGCCAACATGTGTCCCATTTTTGAAACTAACAGTCTTATATATTCTATTCGTATTACTTTATCTGAGCGCTAGAGATTTCTCTCCTCCAGGTCTTGTGCTTACACCTCCTAAAAACACTCTTGTTATTTAATCCTGGGTTCGCACGAAACACCTGCTTGTGCACCTCCCCCGAAGGGGTAGTTTTAACCGAAGAGCCCTTAAAGCTTGTCCCTAGTGGTCTCTGGTTCTGTGCTGACTCTTCTCAGAAATCCCTCATGTTCTCCGCTTTCTTAAACAACCATTGCCGGACATAGGTATGCCCCATTACATTCAGAGTAATCCAGTAGCCATGGTGCAGTCGAAAGATTGCGCCCAGCTCCTCAGCCGCACTAGGACTTGCGAGGGATAGCGGCGTCATGAACCACGCGACGATACGTGAGAGGACCTCCTCGCCGTGGACTGGCTCGCCCTTTTCTCTCCTCCGGTTTCTATGAATAGCATGCCCCATAGCACTTGGGACTCGGCCGGTGATATCGTACACAACGGCGCGGCGCGAGCCTAGCATCCGCGTCACGCGCAGCGACTCGTCAGCTCTCATATTGCCCAGCACGCGAGCATGCGGGATGGTGATTTGGGCGAGGAGCTCCCGGTTCGCGCGCAGCAGGTTGAACAGTGACACACCGAGGGCCCCGGCGAAGGCGGCGTAGATGTCGAGGAGCTGGAGCACACGGAGCCGGTTGTCGATCCATGCGTCGCCTGCTTGACCGTGGTATTTTTGAGCTTGTCGTACGAGGTGGAATTGCAATAGAGAGAGGGTGTCGCCCGGCATGAGCCAGAGGTGGTTGACGGGGAGTGTGTCGTCACCACCCTGGCGGAGCCGAGACAGAGCACTGAGTGCGCGCGTGTGCGTATCGGGTTCGGACTGCTGCTGCTGCGCACGCCAGCTGATGTACTCGAGGACATCATATTCGACCATCGGCATGCTCTGGCAGTAGCTTGTGATCAGGCAGTTGGGCTGGTAGAGGCTCCGACCAAAACCTTCAATATGGTTGCCGAAGCTGACGAGATAACGGGGCCATCGGTAATGGTCGTCTTCGCCACGCTTGTCATCGCGATTGCTGCTGCTCATGAGGCTGCTGGGAAAGAGGGGGATCGAGTGCTCGAAATCCTTGTCGCCTTTGAGAAGGCGGTTGACGAGCAGTTGGCAGTTGTTCATCATGACGTTCCAGTCCACGTTGTCCCTGAGGTCTACCAGGCGTCGGCCGAAGCGCCCGAGGTGCTTGTCCACCTCCATTCCGATGCATTTCTCGATCTGCCGCACCAGCCTCTGGGCCGCGTTGTCCAGCGCCGTCCGCCGCGCGACTACACTCTTAGACGGGGGAATCTTGGCATAGCCGTCTGCTTCACGTGCCAGACAGCGGATCACCTCTTGCTGCGATGCAGCGTTCGACTCCGGATACCCCGAGAAGGCCGCCCCGTAGACGCGCTTGACGCACGCGAGGATCGGTCGGGGCTTCTGATCAACTTCTTTCTCTGTGTAACCTAGCTTGGACTGTCCCGAGTACCTGTCCTTGAAGAGGATGGGTAGTCGTTGTCTCGGCCACTCCGGCTGTGTCTCGACGGCTTTGCCGGCGAAGAGGGTCGGTGGTGGGCGGGGGGATACGCAGACGCCGTGGTTAGTGCCCTTGATGCCGGACTCGAATACAAGCGGCCCAAACATGAGCGCGAGATGGAAGCTCCCTGCCGGCGCAAAGTGAGACTTTACCATCAAGCCAACGGGCCGGGCTAAGCTCAGGAGCTCGGATGCGGAGTCTTCAGTGGCACGAACCGTCTTTTCCACAAACCGTTCGTGCCAGTGTTTCTTGGGTTGAGCTTTGCCCTCGTTGGCATGGGTTTTGATGCGGCTTTGCGCCATCTCCAATTGGGAGAGGCGCATGCGCTGTCTGCAGAAGTCTGTGTTGGGCTCTTCTGTCAGCGCTCAATCTTACGTGCAGATAGGCAAGAGATCCAAGATAACCCACGCTCGATCCCGGGGCCCAGGCGGTAGAGGACTTGTCTCATGTGTCCTGGACTGCAACATCCTAACTCTCTGCACTCAACTTCCGCCATGCAGATTGTGCAGAGGCGGTATGGTGGGTTATGGTGATCTGCTGGAGTATTCTGAGCCTGCATCCCCTCGATCGACGGTGGTTCGTCGGCCACCTTCCTGACAAAAGACGCACAACGTGTTAGTAACGAGACTTTTTGGGAGAGATTGCGGTGTGATGGGTCAACACACCCATCTTGGAACCAACGGGGTTCGCCTTTGACAAATTCATACCACGATCCAGCCTTGCAGCCATGCTCGCATTCGTAGAAGACGGCCGACCGGATGAGGTTGCCGCATCCGCCACAGAGAATGCCGCGGACGACTTGATACACATCGCCGAAAGACTTACTCTTGACTTCTTCAACTGCATTTCAACATGTCGTCAGTTACCGGCTCGACAATTCCAGATAGCTAGGGTACTTGGTAACTATTGGGTAGATTTTGCTGAGCCCGGAGATACTCCTGGGAACCGTCTGTCGGCTCGTGAAGGACGTCGATATCTAGCAAGCCTATCCTAAATCAGTCTCTGGGAAATAGCGCTATCACCGACCCGAGGTGGAAATATTACCATGGGACTGGAGGATTAACCGAGAGACCTGGTAGCTGCGGTCGTTCGAGGGCTCCTGAAGATTTTCTGTTTATAGTCGGCCATCATCGTCTGCTCAATTTTCGTTCCACTGCTCACCTTGAGCACGCCGTATGGTTTCATCAAATATGCTGTTTAATCCGGGGGCCTCGGTAACGTCCGCTTGTCCACCCACTGCCAGGCAGCGTTAACCTCGCCAATAGAATACTGCAAAGTTGAAAGGTTCCGGAATACGATGGAGCAGAAAGGAGGCGGCAGTCTTACACCAGAGGTTGAAGATTTTCCTGAAGCTATCGAGGTATGAACTGTCAAGGCGGTCCTTGTGACTCAAATCATGTCTCGAGCCCATCAGCTCCCGGTGGAATTTAATCATGTTTCGGGCTTCATCTTGGAGTGTCGACCAATAGAGTTTCCTAAAATGCTCAAAGAGGACTTGGGGAGTTGCTTGGATGGGTTCATCGGGTATCCCGGGCGCCATGACAGAGATGTGGTTCCCGTGACGATGTAGAGGAGAGGAGAACGAGATGGTAGAAATTCGTTCAGCTAGCACTCCAAGGGCGTAGGAGCATAAGCGTATCTAATGGGAAATGTATTCTATTGCCCCTGAAAAGTGTGTTGTGTATGGAAAAGAGGGGAGCCCACAATCTGGGCCGGGCTGGTTGGCAAATATCAGCCCAGTAGCCCGTGCGCCGGGCGCTGGGCGCTAGGCAGGGCCCAACAGTATCTGACGGCATAGGTACCCAACGCGCAAGACGCGGTGATCAAGAGTGGGTTCGAACTAGGTAGCCAGCGCAGATCGGGTCTGCCAGAGGGTGATACGGGGCATGTGATCATTGGTAAAGCATCCTGGACGGGACAGGGAGATGAACACGTCAGCTCTATCCAGTCCAGTCTTGTGCCAGCATGAGGGGGGACATCCTGGGAAAGTGAGACATAGGGCTGCTCAGTGATGAGGGTACGTAACTATTGGCTGTGGGGTATTGGGCCATGCATCCCATCTCCAGCGTCTTGATTCCCAAGGAAAAAAAGCAATTACCAATAGACGGAATAGCCGACAGAGAATTGAAATCTAGTAACTCATAACACTAAAGAGCTGTCTCTAAATGCTGACAACCCTATACATCACTGCAACCCATCCTGAGCAGACGACTTCTTGTTCTAACCCACAAGGGAACCCTGAAGCCGCTCTCCTACCTAATGGCGGACGCAAAGCCCAAGAAGAAAACGCCCTGGGAGCGTGTCGGCGGGTATCTCCGAAAAAACCCACGGATATTGGAAAAAGATCTTTTCCCGCCTGCACTTAACTCCAGTGCTGCCGTCTCACGTTTTTCGGCTTCGGGACCCTCCTCTAAGCATTCGGCGGGCACTTCAAAAGTGGCGGCACAGGCTTCACGGTTTCTCGCTGACGTGCTCGCATCTCAGGACGACGTAACTGTCCATCAGCAGCGTGATATTGATCGATATCTGGAGGTTATCGAAAAACAGCGGATTCACAAGATTCAGGATACGGACAATCCAGAGAAATTTGTCGGGTAAAGTGACATGATTCTGCCTCCGTTATTTTTCCGTCTTGATACAATGTAACTAACATGGCTGATCGGCAAGGAGCCCAGAAACATGGCAGCTCATCTGTCTCGCGGCCAAAAGCTCCCTCGATGCATACAGTCTACCCGACACCGAGCCGGACTTTGTTCTGAAACCCGGATTCCCTCTCCTGCGCCATGGTGCTATTAAGAGGACGTTGGTGTCCACTCGCCTGCATACTGATGGGAAGGTCATCATAGTTGCTGTTCGCGGGTCAAAAAAAAACAAGATGATGGATTGGTTGGTAAACTTCAATGCAGAGACGACGATGGCTCCCGAGGTTGGTTATCTCCTGGAGCCGCACATCGCTATCCTGGAGACTTACACGCGTCAGGAACTCCCCCACATCCCTGCCGAGTGGCACAAGGGCTTCCTAGCCGTCGCGCAGGATATGAAGGACAGAATTTTCCAATCCATCGACAACGCCCTCCCTGCTACAGCCACGGTACCGGGATCAACCGGCGGCATCCATCTTCTCTTCACAGGCCACTCAGCCGGTGGCGCCGTTGCGAAGCTCCTCTATGCCATGAGCGCCTCCCAAAACCCTAACATGTCTCGTGTAATCACCAGTACGTTCATGCCCTGCCCACCAAGCATGAATAACCTACATAGGTTACGGACAGTGCTAATCATGACACATAAGGATTCCGTAGCATCCACTGCATCGTCTTCGGAGCGCCGCCAGTGGCAACGGTCCCCATACGCCAACCTGCTATGCCCTCCTTCCAGACCGGCCTGTTTCTGAACATTGTCAACGAGGGGGACCCGGTAACCCTCATCCAGCCAGAATATGTTAAATCTCTCATCATCTTCCTCACGCACAATGCATCCGAGATTGAAAAGAAGTATCCCCAACCGGATGGATTTACAATTCGTGATCCCATCTTGCGTGTCAGCGGGTCGTGCGTTGTCTTGCGAGACATTGACTGCGACGACGTGGAGGTGAAGGGGTGGGATGCTGTTGCGGTCCCGGCTGAGAAGTTGGAGGCTAAGCTGTTTGGGAATACCTCGATACATCGAATGAAGCATTATCTAGAGAGAGTGGAGAACTTGCGTGGATTGTAGATACAAGCCCGCAGCTCATCTTCGTTAACGTCGAATTGTCCGGATACAATCAATCCCCCCAAGCCGATCTCGCCGAGCTCCTATTCAGGTAAGATACCTAGCTACATCCTGTGATGCGTCTCCTTAGGTACTTAGAAAGGTAATTCGTTACTGTATTCGCAAGTATGCATGGTAGCAACATTAGTGACCGACATTCAGAGCAGGTAGCGAACTCCCTCTCCATGAACTTTTCTTTTAGCATCCCCGAGTCATAGCGCTGAACCATGATGATCCATACGGCACAACATCTGGTCATCATTACACTTGTGAAAGAAGTGTCTTTTAATAATAGGTTTCTTTTTTGTTTTTTGTTTTTTTGGCAACTATAGCCGAGTAGCCTAGAACAGGGACCCTCTCACTTAGTCTGGCTTAGGCCAAGGCGGCAACTGCTCAGCTCCGAAGAAGGAAAGAGAAATTCACGGTGTCAATTGTAGGGTGGTGAAAAGGCTGTTTCGTTTTGGTGTTTGGGGGATTTTTATGCTGCTTTGTTAGCGCAGAGGTTAGATATCAGCCCTTGACTTGCATATTACCCCTGTTCAGCTTTGCTTACCCCGGCGGCCTGGCCAACACTTGTAGTACGATGCTGCATCGTATGCGGCTGTTCTAGGATGAAAAAAGTGCTAAGACGAGAGAATCGTGTGACAACCCACAGGTTGCCCCTAGGGTCAGGACGGCCCGACCAGTTCCGTATGACAGGCACAGTGTAGAGGTACAGTGATTCTGGAGGCACTGTGCTCCCCAGCAAGTAAAAACCCACTTAGTGGGTCTAAGAGCCAAGACAGCTGAACAGGAAAGAGTAACCAGTCAGAGCAGTGCTCAGTCAAGGGTACTCGGTCCTTGTCTAATAAGCAGAACCCACTGAGCAGGATACGAGTTACCTCTCCCCTCTCTAGTATAGATACCATCATCGTGCCTACGATGGAGTGAGGACTTTTATTTCCTCACCTAAGTAATTACATTGTCCTTTATGCTTTACTGTTTAGGTCCTCGTGTGTATTATAGGGTACGGCCTACAGTGTAATTAACTTATCAGAGTGGTACTTGCTTCGATCACTTCCTACAAATCACCATTCTCAGGGTATGGCCTCCAACCGACCGCGACTCCCACCCTACGACTTGTCTTAACCCCCCATTGGGTGCAGGCCGTGATATACATGATCAGAGAACCCCCATGATAGAGTGTTTGTTGCAGCAGATTGGGAGTCATCGGAATATGTTAAACATATAGAATAAACCTTATGTATCAAGTCTTTCGTAAAACCACGATAGTAAACCGCTGGGGCATAGCGTTGAGGGACCCCAGTAGATAAATGCTTCCTGTGCAGTGCACTTACGTGCATCTTGACCATGCCACTTCTCTGGTCCGGCGGATGTCTCCTAATTCCATACTTCAGTCCGCTGTTCAAAGTAGCAGAGTTTGTACTGATCTGGATAATAATTATAGCCCTAGTGAGGTAATATATTCTTTTCGCAATAACTTGAGGAAATTAATGCTTGAAATGTGTGCCGGCTAGAAGAGGTGGTTGTGCTAATCAAAAACTGAAAGTCACTCCCAGATCCGTAAAAGTGAGTCGCCATGGAAATACTTTCCAAGTGCGAGCTGCGTCCTGGGCAGCCTCATCAAGTATCCTTCGCTCAACACGGTCCGACAGCTGTAGACGCGTGGCACAGCTGCACCGACAGGATAGACAGAAAGGCAGGGACCTGGTTTTGGGACTGTCAGTCCGTGAAACTGTTGTTGGGGGCCAGAATTGGGCCTGGTTCTCATGCTCACGCTCAGCTTGACCAAAGTGGCGTAACTAATTTTGCTGGCCTGTGCTGTCGCTTAGTTCTACGGCTTTCAACGACTTCTGAGCCCGCCGTAGCGACCTTCTGATCTAGCAGAGCACCTATCCACTCATTGTCACCTGTTTATCTGCAAGGCTATGTTTGCCAGAGCGCTAAGCTGCGTCGAACCACTCACCAGCGTATAAAAAGTCAAGTACTTCACTAATGGCAGAGTAAAGAACTGCTTCTAGTAGTCCATTATATGCTAGTATGTTCTATGCTAGCATATTGTGTTGTATACTGGTATATTCTAAGTTAGTATATTCTAAGTGCTAGCATACTATGTACCATGCTGTATTATGTGCTGGTATATTAATACTATCCCAGTTTTGGAGCTAGGATACTATGTACCATGCTATAGATTAAGCTAGGATATCATGTACTGTCCCACACTATGTACCAATATATGTGTCAGAAAGGAAGAGTCTAGAATGTTCTAAAAAGAGGGTTTGTAAACTATCGCCACCACTTTCGCCACTATATAATATTATAATGATCCAGTGCAGAACCCCCAGAACCACCGTACCCACAAGCTGCCACGTAAGGCATATGCGTACGGTCGGGCTGCATAGAATGTGCAGCAACAATCGTAGATGCACGTATGTAAGGCCTACACTGGCTAATTACACAGCGTAGAAGCTCCTCTATATTGTGACCGCAGATGGAACTGAACCGCGATGGCGCTAGCTGAAAGTCATCAATTTGGTAGAATCTAAAGCTAAAGAAAGAAGAAAAGGAAAAGGAGAAGGATGGAGCTTGTGGGTGGAAGAAGATCCAGTGCGGAGCTTGGGCCACAAAGTGGTGTGGGTTCTGCCAGGTCTTGTGCGGGGCAGCCCTCGTGGGGCTAGTGATCTGACCGAGACTACGTGACAGGTCGCTCTGCCGTCAGTTCTACGATCAGAGGGCCAGAAACAATGCAAGCCCAGAATAGCTTACTAAAGAGTCAGAAGGTCAAAAAGGAAAAAAGAATTCTGTTCTCTAAGTCGCGCGCGGATCGGAACGATCCGGCAATAAATACATCGCAAAATCAGGGCCCGGTGGATCCTGCACCTCCGATTGGAGGGCGCGGGCCTGCAACAAGGCCCGCACCGTGAGGCCCGGACCACGGAATCAATACCCAGTACACGCGTACACCGTAATTGGACTTATTACTTAGGAGCTAGCCTTACAGAATACGTGTCATCTACTTGCCATTAATAGGAAACTTTAGCCGGTGGGGGGACTGAAAACGGGCCTCTAAGGCTGTGCGGCAGTCGCGTATAGGATCACCCTAGCTTAGGAAAGAATCAGGGAAAGCTTAGGACAAACTAGGCACCGCTCACCCCAGCCCAGGACTACGAACGAAAAAGGAAATTTCGTGAGCTCAGATTCGTCTCAGATAACCAGGCTGTTTCACGAAGTGGCCAATGCTTCCAGGTCACAGTCCGTGCACGCTCCTTCCACTCAGGTTCCAGGTTCTTATCCTTCCTTCCACTTGCTATGAAGGGCTCCTGCCAGGCTTTCCAGGGTCGACTGGCTTGATTAGGTCTGGACTTGCCTTAACCCCGCTCTTCAAGCAAGTCTCACCTGAGCTGCATCTCACGTGCCAACTGTCATACCTTAAGGTACCTTACCTTGTGGTTGTCATGATATCACAGTGTAAAATTTCGGGTGCAAAATGTAAAAAAAGAGGTTGGGAACCGCTCCACCTAACTTGAGGTACGGTATGTCCCTTAATATGTTAGGTACCTGATCTTGGCACCGGTCCTGACTGCACTTTACCTTGATGTGTGCACCACGGACAAGCAGTGAGCTCGACCCAATAACTCAGTTAAGCCTGCTGGTTCTGGACGAATACTACCAGCACAGCCGAGAAGCTTGAAAGTGTGTAGAACAGAAGGTCAGCTAAAGAACCATGTCAAAAAAAA
>Ga0247780_1000705_pt1 | contig 28075 bp, 26 predicted proteins | sample UWRJL079202R5_FD_179927 | JGI IMG/M metagenome (GOLD analysis project Ga0247780, IMG submission 179927) | Plant litter microbial communities from Arlington Agricultural Research Station in Wisconsin, United States - UWRJ-L079-202R-5 | ecosystem: Environmental > Terrestrial > Plant litter >... | reverse complement strand
AACATTTTATAACTGTTTGACAGGGTGGGTTCTATCGCGTGTGTGGCCGGATTCTACTATATCTAGACCTTCTAGCCTTTTTAGGCAGAAGCGGCTGCACCGGCTGATTAACATTGAGTTTTCGATTTTTACCAGCCAAATCCACGTCTTTCCGTGCAGCTATACTTCGCACGCCCCGCCTCTCCAAACGCCACGCTGTCAACAAAGGCAACACAAGAAGGTAACGCGTTGACGAAGTAAAGGCATCACTACTACTAAACTAGGGAAAAAAGCAGTTACGGTAAGGTCGAATGCTAAGATTATATCAAATACTGAGGTCGAACACCATACGACTAGTATGTAAGTGATCTTCTGCGTTCGAATTAGCGATGGCTTCAATCACTAGCTCAGGAGAGGACAGTGGTGAGGGGGGGCGCCACAGCCGTGGCGGCGGTTAGCTGTGTGGAAAGTTGTTATTTTTCGCGCACGAGGCGCTGATTCATTTCCCAAAAGGCTAAAAGGTTTAGATATAGGGCGCTAGAGGGTCTACATCTAGCCGGCCTCTCTACTTGTGCCGGAGCCTGACTTACAAGGCCTGTGTTTTGATGCTTTGGTTTCCTTCTCACATGGATATATATCGAACTTCGGAGCCTTACGGGTGTAAAAGATTCCTAAAGAGCGAGATCAGGAAACAAACTGCACCGAAGTTTTGCCCAATGTCTCCATCTTAGAATACACATGGACTGAGGACCGCTCAGTAGAGAGATGATCCTGAAGAGCTAATGAGACCAAACATCCACTATATTGTCGTTAACAAGTATTGTACTTATATCGCTTTTCTTTTCAACAGAGCTGGATGGCGGGGTTAACATATTGATGATGAAAGCCTCACCCCTCAACAAACAAAACATTCAACCCTTTTAGCAAATCCCTTCCCACCCTCCGCCAAATGCACCCACATCTACACTATACACAACCCGCTAGTGCAGCACCGGCTTCAACCTACCCGCCAGCGGCACCATAACAAGCCACAACTGAATTCGCCAAGGCTTCCTCACGCACACATCCCAATCCCCCCTCGCCAGCCTCACAGCACCCCCCACCGACCCGAACACAAATCGCTGCGCAATTGCCTCGCTCGCCCGCGGCCCAACAACATGGCGCTTCAAACGACTCCCATCTAGCCATCTCCTCACAACAGCCTGGCTAACCTCTAAGGACCTGGCAGAGAGCACGTTCCGCGCCGTGTTGGAAAGCTCGGCGCTCCCCCTTAATGAGGTGGAAGGTTCTATTTAAGCACATCAGTGCGGAGATGTGCCGCCTATCGTCTTGCATCTACACCTAGGAATGACTGGGAAATTTTTAGGCCGCAGAGAAGATTCTGGCGGTGTTGAAAGGTCCGACTCTGGTTAAGACGGGGAAGCGAATGTTGGGGTAATTCTAGTTTAGCTGCTTCACTACCACAATGGATTAACAATACCTCTACTCATTTGACTTGACCCGTGATTGCAAGGCATTAATTGAGTTTGAGAAAACCTCAACTGTTATTCCAAAAAGCCGAGCCTTGACCGCATCCCAGGCGGAAACCAACAGCATTATCCCAGAGCTTCTGCTCGGACAACGATGCCTAGGTTGGCCACATTCGATGAGCCACCTCTTGCCCACATCAGGTCACCTTCCCCAACGAAGGAGGTTAGCCATCCGAAAGAGACGGTTTCTATATCAGATATTTCCCGCCAACAGCGCCAATCCGATCAATATCTCCCAAATGGCGAGAGCGCCCACGGTAGCAGCGTCGCTCGAGGTTCGGTTCTGCGGACTGCCGGGCACTTGATGTGCCCGTTAGAATTGCAGTTCTAATGGTTGTGGCTGCACTAGTCCTTCCCGCTGGCATGTCTCTAGCTGAAGTTGCTGACGGCTGATTCTTCGCTCCGCCATTCCCAGTCAAGGAGCTTGAGCACACCTTGACAATAGTCTTGCCACCCCAGAACCCCTTGTACACCGCACAAGTATCTTGCGGGTACCAGCGATAGCTAGCAGGTAGACTAATTAGGATTCGATGTACAACATCAAATTTCCAAGGGGAAAAGGACCTACCAATAGTCGAAACCGAGCCCATCAAGAGGTTCAGTTGGGTACTCACGTACGACTCCTCCACCACGTCACCGATCCCGGCTCCGCACATGCTGATGCAAACAACTGCGTCAGAACCGCCTGAACCCATGCAAAGGTATTGGGCGAATGCCTTGGATTCTATGGCACCTGGGCCACGGGCAATGGCACCATCAAAACAAGGAGCGCATCTAGGATTGGTGATGAAACCAAAGATGTAACTGCTGGCGAGGGCAGCACGAAAGAGGGTGCCGGCTGCGAGGGACTTCATCGTGGTTAATGTTGGGCTGTTGTCATGTGATGTGTGCTGTGTAGCGGATGAACTGGGACGAACGTTCTTGAAATGCCCTGAGCTTATTTGTCGTCCTATCCTCATGTGATGTTTGGTAATTTGCTGTGCGCCTGAAAGTTCCTCAAACTCTCAACGCCCGTGGCAGATGCCGCCGAATTAGGCGGCTTCGACCGCTTACATTCCCAACCCCTTTTCTTTAGCTTACGGTAGTGGTGTAAACATAATGCATAATGTTCTTCACTGATCGCCGCGCGGCTCTCTACTCCTTTAAATCACCTGAAAAACTGCTAAAGGCAACCCATGCAAGTTCTTAGAGATGGAGTCTGGTGGAATGTCACGTGAGCACAACGTGAGTCTTCCCTAACCTCCAGTCGTGGGCCATGGCTGCAGGTTGAGGGCATATAGCCATTACAGCCGTCGCTGAGACGAATAGATGGTAGTCGTAGGACGGCCCGGGGTGCAATCAAATGGAACCTAGAGATATCGAGCGTCGAGCATAATGGCTGGAAGAATTTACCGCGAGATTTGATTGGATTATACCAGGTTGCATCGAGAACAATCTCATAGGCAGGAATTTATGCACCGATTGTGGAGCAAAGTTGACTTACACACCCCCTGATAGCTCATCTTTCAACTCTCATTCACTTCTCGTTCAATCCTTAATCCAGTCGTCGAACTGACCTTTCACCCCCTGGGGCAGGCGGCATCCTCCCGGAGAAAGACAGTCGGCATACTTCCAAGTCATGATTGGCCGAAGCTACCTGCCCCTCCGCATCTACCCCGCGTCCAAGGTTCCATCCCGATTCTTTGCGATAATCTCTCTGACATCAGCCGCCCACCAAACATTCTCTCATTCTCAACACACAACACAATTCAATCTCTGCTCCACTACACCGTAGCAATGCCAATCGGCTTCCTCCATCTCCCCGGCGAAATCCGCAATCCAATCTACAAACATCTCCTCGTCTCCTCAGAACCCATTGAAATCTGCGTCTGCACGGGCGACCTGCGCCGTACCACCCCTAAATTTCCGCGAGACCGGCGCTGGGAGCTCGATGACTCCGAAGACGATAACGACAAGGACTGTCTGTGTCTACCCCCGCGACGAGGTACCAGCGTAATCACCGCGATTCTCGTCGCGAACCGGCAAATCCACGCCGAGGCCAACGCTCTGTTCTACTCTGCGAACCACTTTGTTGTCTTCACGTCGAAAACTTCTACGCTCTCGACGTTTCTGGACCGCATTGGGCGTCAAAACGCTGGTCTCATTCGGCATTTGTCAATTCCCTTCCCGCATGTCCGGCTTAAGGTGCAACTGGAAGAGTGCTGGAGCTCGGACGATGAGGAATCACCTGCGGGGCCGCCTTCTGTTCAGGACTACGAGAGCGTCAAGAATGATGCAGAGTTCCGCATCTCGAACCCGGCGGTCCTGGACATGATCAGCCAGCAATGCACTGGCCTGCAGACACTGGAAACAGTGGTCGGAACTGCGCAGCGCCCTAATCGAAATGTGGAGATGATACATGATGGACAACTCATTCCAAAAGCCATGCAGTTTCTGGATTCGCGACTTCGAGACGGGATACCATCGCTGAAAAACATTGTCATCAACTTGTATATGTTGCCCTGGGCGGGTCCGGAGCGGATGAAGAGATGGCGAATGTGGGAATCCCTTATTTCCGAGCTTGGCTGGACTCCTGAGTATCACTGGGTGGAAGCCAGGCCTCAGGTAGTGGATAATCGCCATTTGGTTAGACAGGATGGTGGGTATGAGAGTTCGGATGCAGAGCCTGAGATTGGAGCGGACTAGAGCACTGGGGCATAGAACACGATAGATTACTGAGCGATTCTAGTGAGAGTGTTTATTTGCACGGTGCCGCTGATAGTGACACGGAGAGCTTAGGTATTTTCTATCTTTCTCTCTAACAAAGATGCCAACAGATCCGGCCACCCGTAACGGATTCGGAAGCATCTACGGCAGATTCCACGTCGCCGAAGTTGGCGGCGAATCTCGCAGGCTCTTTACCCCTCGCGTCGAGCGCATCGAACCGCTCGTCTCAAGACCATGTTCCTCCCGCGCCTGACCCCCGGGGCCAACAAGATGTTCCGCGATCACGTCGAGTTTGTGCGATGCCAGGTCAAGCATTACGGGGTGGCCGTTGACGACCTAAGGAGGGTTCACCGGGCAGGGGGCTGGGTGAATGAAGAGGGTTTTGTTGACGGGGAAGGTAAATTCTCTTTCCTTGTTTTTTAATTGCCATGATGGAGTGTTAAAATACCGGTGGGATATGATCGTTAGATAGAGTACCGATCTCAACCTTTCGAGGCCGTGAGGGAAGAGATGTACCAAGAGTGTCTCGTGCAATTGACTCACGGGGATCCGTTAGGGGCCCGGAGCCCAGCATGGAGAGGCACCTCGTCGATGACGCCGGCAAACCCGTCAAGTCCAGAGTATAAAAGCCCGTGGAATCTCCCTGTGACTGAACCAGCATTTACGGATCTGGCCAGCTGCGCGAGGCAGCTGAGAAGGTCGCTGGGTCACATGACACTACAGCCCACGGTCAGGCTAAACAGATGATCCTCCTTGGATGGACTATCCCTGCTTTGGAGAAGGCCGACTGAGAGTCACAATGCGTGAAAACGGGAGATATCTACCTCAGTGTTGGTCACAATCGTTAAACCGGGGGCGTCAGGGTGCAAGAACGGCTTTTTACATACGCGTCCACCAACGTCCAAAAACTCACATTCTCCACAAGGTACCGCGGGAAAGAGGAGATTCGACTTTCTAACTTAGCTATCTTTCGGATGGTGGGTTCAAACCAATAACTATGCAGCAGAATTTACCTCTGGCTTAACTTGCTTGTGTGTGCAAGAATAACAGCTCTTGTCGAGAGTTCTCTATTTCGAGTCCCGAAAGCTCAAATGTCAAGTGCTTCACGCAACGAGGACTTAAACAATGCCCATCACTTGTAATAAATCAAGGGGAGTACTTAGTGCTCCCTCTAGTAATAGACCCTTAGCTCCCATACATAAACCTGATTTTCAGCACCTTATAGCTCCATCACTACTGGGCTAAAACTTATATAACTTTATATACAGGCTATCACTTGGGCCGGAGCGGCCCGAAGGAAACCCCGTGTCTGAAACAGTGTGGAAAAGACAGGGCGCACGGAGATGCGCACTGGGCCAGGGGTGCAAAGACCTGAAGCTCCTACAACCAGTTAGACGTGTCCCAGTTGGGAACGTCCCGGGCCTTAGGATAATAGAGGTCGGGAGAGTATCCCAGGAATATAATAAGTAAACGTTAGGACACTTAGACAGTTAGTATAGATAGTTATTATCGTGCCTATATTGGCTGTAAGGGACTTTAGTTCCTCACGCTAATATTACATTATTGAACTGGTGCGATGGCGTAACAGGGAAGAAATCACAAAGAGAACCACACCCACAGAACGTCGCAGTCGGCCTTCCAGGCCGACTCCCAGACTACTGGTCCTCCGATCGGAGGGATATAAATGCAACTAAGGTAGAAAAACAGATACGTACCTAGTATGGAACAAAACCTAGTGTGTGACGGTGCCTAACATAGAACAGAGCCTAGCATGGAACAATAAAGAAAACGAGACCGTGGATTAGGTCATCTTCCTTTAATCAAAGGGCCAGAATGTCACTGGGCTTTTAATGAGAGGTCTTCGTAGTGAAAATCGTCGGATTGATGATTGTTAAAAGAAGTACGGTTCAAAGAACCACACGGCGCGGCCCCTTTTTGACGGTGGCACGCACCAGAGAACGCATCGCTATGTACAAAAGCGGCTACAGTAATATTACATACGGAGCCCAAAAAAAGAACGACAGGGTCGGCCTGAACAAACGCCCCAAGTCATTATTTATTTATATCTTACTGTTTAGACTCACCTTTATATATTATAGTAACAGCGACCTCTAATGACAGTGTACCCTCGTTTAAGAGTGTTAGTTTAATAAGCCGTCTTTGGATCACTCCTAAGCATTGGCGTCCTGCTATACGCTCTGTCCTATCTTGTCCTGCCCCCCTTTAGGTCTGCGTCAAGAGCAGGTTGTAACACACCGCACCAGTTTACTAATAATTCTTAACGTAGTGGAGTTATTTATGGATATATAATGTTACTATTAATGTAGTAATAACCTTAGAGGGTTGTTACTATATAAACAGATCTTATATAATAATTAAAATATAATTATCATTTTAAGGAATATTAACTTAATTTTTAAATTCTACGTTATGTAAATTTTTAACTGTAGTTATTACTATAGCTGTTTTAATTACCTAATTTAAATCTTATATTAATAAAGATATGGAGGGGGAGGGACGAATTAGAATAGTAAATTTTCTTTACTTATTTTATTTACTAATAAAAATTCTATAAAATAAGAAACATTGTATTATTTCTTTCCTTTAAGGTAATAAGCCTTATATGAAGTTGCATTAGTGTTGGCTTAGTAGTGGTGGAGTTGTGGGATGTTGAAAATCAGGGTTATGTATGCGAGCTAGGGTCTATTACCAGGGGGGGGGGGCGCAAAGCACCCGCCTTGACTTACTGCCCAGACGCTTCATGAAAGACTTCCAGCTGCCTCTAGTTCTGCCTCCGAGTCTTATTCCTTTCTCAGTGGCGGACACCTCCCGGGTGTGCAGAGCGGCGACTTGGCCGACTCCTTACGTGGTACGTTCCGGGTTTGGATGAGGCGGCAGAGCTCTGCGCAAATTTGCCGGACACGTACATCGCCCCCTGTTAGTCCTGCAGTGGGCCGCGGCCAAGTACGGGTGGGATTTACTACCTTACCTAAGGTAGCCAACGTGTGGCCGCCGCTAGGGAGGCCAAAAACTATAATAGGAACGAATTGAGACTGCTTGCTGCGGATGTGCCAACGCTAGGTTATGATCCAATTGGTGTCACCAAAGGCTTTATCGACGTGGCAGGCAAAATGCAGACTGGAATGGTCAGAAGCCAAGAACCGAACAATTGGCAGGTGGAGCTTTGCGTCCATTCCTTGAGAACGTTATGGAACATGCAGTCGATTACCGGACGACCCCAAGCGCAATACGGAGGAGGGCCATCTAATGGCATTGCTTTTCTTGAAGAGATACTTCTCCGTGAGCTGGCAGTACGTGGTTGTCATGGTCCACTACTTGGATATTGTGATGTGCTAAGGCGGCCGCCGGGCAGCCTGCGACCTACAGTCGGGCTGGCCTAGCATTTGTTTGGTATAACGTGAATGAGGAGCCAGGTACACAGTTTTAGGAGAGCTGCGATGATATCCCGACAGACCGCTTCCGTCTTGTGTAAGAATCTGCACCGTAGTGCAACGCTCCACAGCTTTCTCGAGCTCCGCTGTCCCATACTAAGACCGGGCCACAAAACATTATTCCCGGCAGTATGCAGTTGGGTGGTGTGGGCGAAGAGGAGCAATGAGGGCGGGACAATGCGATTTGTGTTGTGGCTTTGAGTCGTTCGCGGGCCGCTGAATTGGTCGAGCCAGCTCAAATAGGCAAAAAGGCGCCGAGGATGCCTCACACAAGGCAAGTACCACCGATTTATTGGCGAAGACTGAGTGGTTGCATTGAGTCCGACCACCGTTTTAGGCGATCTGATTGGGCGCACCGCGGTGCAACAGATTATGGTTGTGCGTCGGCGACAATTGATCACTGGAAATCATCAGCGCTTGCAGCGGGGCAATGTTGCTCACCTATAAAACGGGCACCCCCACGGATGGCTAACAAAGGGTAAATTTTCACACTGTTGTCAACCGTGCCGGTGTCGGAATTTTTACTGTTTTCAAAGCTGACTGAGGAAATGACAAGGAAAGCCGGCCGCACTGTCATCGTCAAGAGTTCCAAGACGGAACGAGAGAGAACGCCCTTGTCCGGCATCTGTTCATGTCAACTTTCGGGGATCAAGGTATCTCGACGACAGGCTCATAACACCAGCCGGCCAGAGAGTCCAAATGACGCCTCGAGGACAGAGCTTTTAGCTCGGAGAGATCCGAACCACCAAGATCAGCACACCCGCAGAATCAGTGACACGACGTCAGGGTCAGCAAGCCCGGAGTGGCACGACATCCATCCCGAGTCTCCCAAAGCAAAATCGCCCACTGGCAACCACTCAGACGACGTTTACCAGTCCACAGATTCAGAAAATGAGTCATTTGTCCTAGTCAACAACACTAGGGGATCCCGCAGGCGACAGTACACTAGGAAATGTCCATTTTTCACGCGTGACCCCAACAAGCACGTTCGATGCGGCCGTTTCGACCTTTCGCCCGGATACGCTCTCACAGACCACCTTTTCCAGTGTCACCTACATCTCCCCGTCTGCTACCGATGCGGAAGCATGTTCAACTCGGTTGCTCGCCGAAACGCCCACGCTGTCTCTGGGGAGTGTGATCTGGTCGAGCCTCCTCCCACTTTTGAAGGAGTTGGAGAGGGCACTATCTACGAGCTTGAGGCGTTGGTGTCTTCATGGAACCAGGGCGTTGGTCGTCCGTTGTCAGACGAGGAGAAGTACGCAAGAATTTGCGAGGTGGTGTTCCCTGGGGAGTAGGTTCACGGCATATCCTCCGGCACCGGGGTGTGCAATAAGGGTCGCGTGGAAGCTGATAGGGCTCGCTCGGGAACGAGGTTTTGGTCAAAAACGGCATGGGCTTCGTATGTGGGGCTTCTACCTTAGGAGACGGAAAGAAGAGGAACTTTGGTCTTGAATGGCCCTAGTGGAGGCACGATGAGCCGTTTGAAGGGGAGCAGGCTTTTGGTTGTCTGGGACCTGAAGTTGTTTTGATTTGGTAGTGCAAGGAAACCAGGAATTCCGTGATAGCGTGGGGGACTGAAGCCCAGAATAAGCAACAACGCGGTATACAAAGAAACAATTCATCCTCCCAGGCGCAGCCAGAGCTCATCATCCGCAGCATTAACCGTCATGGTACGTACAAAACCGATATATCCAAGTAAAAATCATTAAAAGGGAATGTAATTGACAGAACTTTTCGGCAGCAATCATTCATCATCAACATTCATCCATTGTGGGTTAGTTCTAACTGGGCGCCTACGTCGCCATATCACAAGGGGACAATCTGAAGGCAGCAACGTCAGCTTCAAAGGGATGGGAAAGAGTCAGGTGCGCACATACCTACCAGTCTTGCCGTTTTAGTGCTGGTACCCTGAGATGCAATCCTAGTTCTTGTTCAAGGTGGAGGTCCCGGTCGTGGAATCCTGGCGTGGGCTTTCACGCGCGATGTCGGGGTTGGAGGGTGGAAGATCGGCTGGACTGACCCCGAGCCCACGGATCGGGATGGGCAGGTCCTGGCCGGCGTTGCCGGAACTCTGTCCGGTCTCGCCAAGGTATTCGCCATAATCATGCAAGAACTCGTCGGACATCAGAGGCTCGACGTCTGCCGTGGGGCCCGCAACTGCAGGGCCGAGAAAAACTGGAGAGCGAGCTGCTACTAGACGCTGGCCCCCGAACATTTGGCGAACCGCATCTAAGGTCGCCGCGCACAAGTCCGGCCTTACGGACTGGAGTTGGAAGATACGTTCGGTGATGATGTCGATTGAGTCTTCGTTTATTATCGCGTACGGACCGCGGAGGCACTGGTCCTCTCCGATTCCCGGGAAGATGATGGTCCAATCACGACGCCAACGTTGTTCAAGCGACATTTTGGAACCCTGGGCCATGGCCTGCAGCTGATTCAGGCTCACTCCCACAAAGGGCGCAGAGGGTACCAGATCGCAACGGTTTGGCGCCCTGGCGTGGTCTTGTTCTTGGTCCGCTTGTTTGAATACCATCCAGCATCTTGGACAGTGAGAGGGCAACAAGTGCTCTCGTCTGTGATGCTGCAGTAGATCGCCATACCGCCTGAACTTAAATGTGGTTCTGCCGTCTCCCTCCCCGGTCCGCGGACGACATTTGTGAAACTGTGACTCAAGCGGACTGCGAGCATAGTAATGACAGACGAAATAGGGGCCTTTCGAGTCCGATTTGTTGCGTTTCGAAGGACTGGGAGCTGTGGCGCCTCCTCCGTCAGGTGGCTGCTCAAGTGGTCTCTTATATCGCGGCATCGTGGATTGCAGACTTGCAGGCTTTCAAGTTGCCTAGGTGGATATGATGCATGTACCGAAGAAGGGATGGAGCTAATGGCTCTTGAGGACGTGGGGGCAAATTTTCCAAGATTTGAACACAAGTTGTGTTCCCGGCAGAGCCACAGGATGTGTCATTCGACGTTGGGTGTTCTATACACCCACCCACCCTTCAGGCCGGTCCGGCCCTGAGATGAAACCCAACCGAACGCAGGCGGTGTTATCCGACTCTCTTCTCGGCTAATTTCCACATCCTACAACTGCCGCAGAAGTTCAATATCTCTCTCCTCTAGCAACTATGGCCACTCCACCACAGCCCATCGCCGTCACCAAGGTCTCCGTCAGAACACCTTCCACAACTGCAACAAGCAAGATGAACGGCTCTTCACGGAGGGACAGGCAAAAGTAAGACGCTCTCGATGTTCTAAGCCTTTCTGAAGACCTCTTGTGAGATGACTGACGTTTTGGATTTAGCTTGGCGGCCATCTCGCCTGCGGCCACCCCAAAACCGACCGTGATGCTCGACCTCTGGTTGGCTGACCCATGGCCCCCCATCAACCATGGGCGCTTGCTCGAACGATTGTCAAAACCCGACAGACAGGAAAGCGCTGCGCGAGCGAGTTCCGAAGCACTCGAAGCTTTGCTGCGGTTCGACGATCAATTCGGAATCGACGCACGGGGTGGCCCGGAAAGGGTCGTCGGAAGTGATGGTAAACGATGTGGCGTGGACGGGACAGACGTAGGGACCTCTGGGGGACTCTCTCTTCATCTCAAATAAAGTTCTGACTGCTCGCAACGCTCAATATCTACAACGCGCGTGGCATTTGATTCCCTCTCTATTTACAGGACCTTCAACTATGACACGAATGACTAAATGCAAACCTTGGAAACCATCGCACTGTATGGCGACCTTCACAAGTGATCCCCCTTGACATCAACTACGATATCACTGCGACCCCAAGGCTAGTGGCTTGTGTTTGGGGTGGTGATTTGAGTTTCGCCCACCCACAACGCACTGTCAATGGTGTGGGCAGCATCAGGACCCCACGCAGCCCCACCTAATAACACAAGTTGTGTTCCAACGTGGGTGTGTTGGGCCGGCCAATTGCGGCCACCCAGCCAAAACCTTGGACGAGCTGTGGTTGGTCAGCTCCTTCTCCAACACAACTTGTGTTAAACGACATTTGTGTTAGGTCTGCCAGGTGGCCGTCCATGTTTAGTTGTTTTGTAATTCTTTGTGCGAAATTCTCTGTGGTGACCTGGGAGAAAGTTCGGACGCCCTGAAGCTGTCACGACCTCTGCAGCTGCTTTGAGATTACGAGCACAGATGTCCGCCGCGTTTATCACTTGTTCGACTGCCTTACTAGCATCTCACTGATTCTGGACGTCTACCTACTTGCCAAGGACTTCTACTGTTGGGTTTTCGCTTTCCCTTTTCGAAATCCACAATGATTTCAACGACCAGGCCCGTGCGGGACCAGAAGGCCCAGAAGCGTCGGATTGGGCGGCCTCCAAATGTACCGGCACCCAAACGAATCGCAGACAGTCGGCGCCCATTACTTCCAAGATGTCGACAAGAGTCCCATCAACAACGTCATGACGAGGAGACCCGCAGCTTTCCACCGCTTGCACCAAAGGTGGGGGGCATGGGCGTGCACGAACAAGAGCCACTTGATATGTATCCCGCAACCAGCTGGCATTACAGTCACCCGACGCCAACTGTCGCTCCCTCTGAGCCGATGTTCGCGCCGGAACTCCAACACACCAACAGAGACCGAAGATTTGAGCAAGTAGCGTTGAAACTACCCGTGCAACCAAGGCGATCAGATGTTCAGCTGCCTCGGGGTCCACGGCCTCAGAAACCAGATGATCAAGAGAAGCGGACTTTTGCCTGCCCTTATTATAAGTCTGATGCTGAAACGTATCAAGCCTGCCGGCGGTACAAGCTATCCCGCTTCAGAGACGTGATGCAACACATCAGACGGATACACGTGGTATCTTTGTTTTGCACGCGCTGCCACGCAGTTTTTGACTCGCTACCATCCCTCGAAGCTCACGAGCGTAGTACTCAGTACTGCAACGTGCGTCCCCGAGCAGGCATCATTTCTCGACATCACCTCGACATGTTTGGAGAGAGGATAAAGGAGCACAATAGCAGTTCGGAAAGGGATAAGACAGGGGAGGATCAATGGATCGACCTATGGGATTTACTCTTTCCCGGAGTTGACCACCCGGCATCGGTGTATCTCGAGAGTCACGAAGAAGAGATGGCATCCAAGCTTATGTCTTTTTGGACCGACCACTGTAACGAAATAACATCACAAGCTATGGCAAGAGAAATCGCCGAAGATAAGGTCGTGGCGGTCCGAGTCTTTGACATGTTTCTTCGCCACCTTCTAGAGCAGTTCCAAAACGATGGGAGAAAGAGTCACCCCAACTCTGCTAGGGCCACAAGCGAAAGCGCACCTCACCATCCGACATCTGCTGAGTTCGAGAACATCCTAACAGAGGGCTGCACTTCAATTTCCAGCGAGTCGGTCACCGAAGGGACAGTTTCATCCGTGGAGAGCCAGAGCAGCTGGATGCGGCCTGAGCACATCAACCACTTCTCTCTCGACAACAATGACTCGGATACTACAGGGCAAGACTGTTTGCTGTACCGGGACTTTACTCCGTCCGGCCTTTCAATCTTTGATCCTGTTTGGACTCCCACAATGGCTGCTTCAATGAATGGCCAAGAGCTACTATTGCCTGGGGATGATCCGCCAACAACACTGCCGTTCTCCCCGCGATTATCAGACATCATTGATTTGACCGGCCCTGATTGACTGGTTGTATCGTTGGAATCGACATAAAACTTGGGTGTCACATCCCCCAATGGACGTTCCAATACGTCAACAAGCCAGGAGGTCTCGTTGGCGTTCAGGAAGCCTGAGTCAAAGAGCGGCTCAACGACCTCTTAGGGGTCAGTTGCCCGTTCAGAACAGACTAACCCATGATCCCAAGGTACGTCAGCTGAACCTCAAGTACCTACATTACCGTGTCAGAAAGCTAATACCGAGAACAAGATCTGGCGATATAGAGTATCATCTCCTTCCTTCAGATGCAGGCCATCCCAATCTAAAGAAGAACCCCCACAACGAAGCGAAGGGCGACACCATCAAGATAAACGCTGTAGTTTCTCCACGCGGGCCTCATCCAGTTATCAGGCGAATATGCCCAACGCTGCTTTTTACCAGTGCCCAGGTACCTAGCATAGGAACACGTTGAAACATATACCAGCCTGTGAAGCTACTACTACTCAGGAAGGAGAGGGGGCGAGTTGCTAATGATAAACATAGAGGTTCGGCTTTGGGGATTTTAGGATTCATTGGATCTACAGTTTCGGTTTACCATTCTCTCGCTATCTGATACAATGGAGAACTGACGTATCTTCACAATGATAGACTTCGCCCCCTATGAGGCTGTTGTCTATCACTCCCCCCCTTGTCGCCTCTGTCGGGCCTATCCCTACCTCTAACCTTATAGTATCAAACAACTAATGTCTAATATCCGTTCCTCCCTTTCCTGCCACTCATTCTCCGACGCCCTCAACGGAACCGCTTCTGACATCTCATCCTTCTCCATCAACCGCCCAAACCCACTACCCCTCCACGCCCGTGACGACGACAATCTTCATCTTTCCCTGTCCTCTCGCCACCCCCCTTTGTTTGCCTTGTCGGCCTCCCCTCCCTTCTCGTTCCCCTTCTCGTTCCCCTTCCCCCCGCCCTCCCCATTCCCCTCTTCCTTGATCAGAACCTCTCTACCCCAACCCCGGTCTATACTCCACAAACTCAACCACACTCTTTCCCGAACTCATCACCAAATCCACCAGGATTACAGTCCCCACCCCCTTCAACAACACCCCTTTCAAATCAAAATCCTCCACCCTCTTCACATGCACGAACCCCGCACCTGGAAACGCCTAACTAACTCCCATTGCTATGCTTGCCCGCTCTTAGCAGCGCCACGACAAGCGTCGTCTCTTCATACTCTAGAAAATAGCATGTTGCTGTGTTGCCGTGCAAGTGAGGGATACCCCCTTAAATCACCTCCACACTAAGGATAGTTGTGAGATACGCCATAGAGAGGTACCGGCCTGCTTGTGATTGGTGTGGCCAGATAGGTAAGTGGGCATCACAATGGAGGGGCGCTGAGAATTTTGAAAGAAGGGAGGGCGATGGCGCCGTGGAAGTGGGAGATGAGATCGAAAGGGGGAATTTGGAGGGGGGGATTTCCTCCATTACATTGTAATAATAAGACAAGAGCAAATACGGGAATGCCTGTGTTAAGTTCAATTGACCTCCTGGAGTAGTAGGGATTGCGTCTCCGACATTGATGGTACGGTGCAAATCGATGTTCTTAAATGCAAAGGTTTCTTGCTTGAAATACGAACGACACGCAAGCTGAACGAGGCCGTCCCCTTGGGCAGTGTTAAACCTGCCTTTTTGTTTGTCTTTTAAGACCAGTCACTGTTTTGGTCATGGTAGGCCATCCCCGATCCCCTAAGAGTTTACCGGCATTCTGGACAAGCCCTCTTATTTCCTGTAAAGGCTCCTACGATACAGCCAAGGCCTCAAATCGCATCACTCCGGCACACGAAGAGGAAAGCCGAGGAATAACACAAACAAGTCCCAGCGGAATAGGAACATCTCCCACAGCCTATGGGCGCTGATGAGCTTGTAGTTATTCTTATGGCCCTTCTCAACCCATCCGGTCGTTTGGCAGGTCTGGAGTAAAGGAAAGTGCGTTAGAACAAGTACAAAGCACCATGGTTGTATTGAGAATCGACTGACCTTGTTGCAATACCAAAACATGCCGCATTTTTCGCACCTCTGCAGCGAGGCCTTGCGCTCGCCGCAACCGTGGCAAGTCATCTCACTGCTCTTGGGGGAATACTGGTGAACACGATCGCTGAGCGCGAGCAGTTCGGCCAACTTCGCGGGAATGATCTATGGACCACAGCTGTCAGAATTATCGACACCTTCGGAGATAGGGGAAAACTCCAACCTTGGCATTGCGAGCAATCCCCACGCGAACCCCGATCGACCCATCCGAGAAGGCGTGTTTGTCGGCATATAGAACGGCAACGGTGTGTCTAACCCGCGCTTTGCTCGCGAACTCGGCACCCTTATCCTTGGTGTGAAATGCGATTGGCAACGGGATGCCGCTAGAGTGGACAAGGAGACGCAAGCGGTTGACGTTCTCGATCGCCTCAATCTCAGCCATGAAGCACCAGTGCTTTCGGGGCCAGGGATGGCGATCATCTATCATGCGATGGAAGTTCAGGTCAATCTGGAGCTCGAAGGGTATACTGAGAAGTCGGGAAAGTATGTTTTGTCTCGAAAGTTTGCGAGCTGCAGCTTCTCGGGGGAGTTCGCAACCTTGATGAACCAGTTAGCGTCTCCCATAGCCAGAATAGAGGCGATGGTGGTGGGGGACTATGGTATTTCCGCTACCGCCATAATCCTCGCGCTCATCAGCTAGGAGATTGGAGCCACTGGCCGTGGCCTCTGACCCAGCCCGAGTAGCAGAATGGTCATTCTGCTGAAAGATCTACTTCAACGCCGCCCCCACTCGGATTAGTGCCAATGAACGCTGCCCAGGGATCGTTGCGAAGGGACTGGCTCCTGCGTTTGTACCGCCTGCTGTGTCAGCGTGGAACGGTGAGTCACGTTGGTGTTGTTGCATTGCAGCGGCCGTCTCGAAGTCGCGGCCACAGCTACAGCTGACTTTTCCTCCGGTTGAGGCCATCTCTGAACTTGAAGTGATGGCCGGGCGAGGATGGTTGATGGTGGTCGAAGGAATGAAATTTGGGCAGAAGCACGGAGGGAGGAATTCTCAAAGTACTAATAGGTCTGCAATGGGGCCCACAACTATGGTCTATTGGCCGAGCTTCCATAAATAATGCAAACAAAGCCGTTTGGGGGGAATAGTGCAGACTCAGGCCACTGGCCGTGCCTGTTCGGCCACCTGCAGCAGGTAAACTCGCCCTGGAAAACGCGGCCAAGAGTCCTGCTTTGTTGGGGCTTGTCTGACAGCCCCTTGCGCTGATACCCAGGCGCGTCGTAGATTGTCTGCAAGTAAGGATATCGAAACCACTCAACTAAGACAAAGGGTACCGTTTTTGCCCCTTGAAGGGAATCCAGAAAGCCGGAGTGTACAACTACACCTGAAGCTTTCACATTGAGACGGACCATATCTACCTACACAGAGGCCTCAGCAGTGGCTCGAATTTCTCGTTTGCATGCAGGCCTCCGTCCATGCACAAGGGATGTCCTGATTCAGCTAGCAACCCTGATCCCAACGTACAAAGAGGGTAAGAATTGAAAAGAGAGCCAAAGAATCAATACCAACAAGACACCTGAAACTATCCGAACGACTTTGGGCTCGTAAAGGCATGGAAGTTGAAACGCGGTATCATCCAATCAGTTACCCTTGTATTTCCTTAGGCGACTTGAAGCAATTAGGTACCCAGTTCTTGATATACCGGACCGGGTTTCTCCTGGAAGGGCCTTGAAAGCGGCCTATTCGTCGTGTATCCCAAGTTGGTCGACAGAGACTAGGTACTTAGTCCATCTCCGGTTCCGTTTTCACCGTGACAAGCTGATCTTCGCCCGCAGGAGGCTCAGCGTTCGCCCCCGTCTCGGATTCTTCAGTCTTGACCACTGCTGACTCGGATTCTCCGCCATCCGTCTCGACATTTGGCTGCGGCTCGACAGTAGCTGTGAAATGTTTCTCATTGGTACCTAACTTTCCAGCATATCCTCCATCTTGGCCACCCCAAAGAGGAATCATACCTTGCGAAGTACTCGCGCCATCTGAGGTGAGTGGCACCAGTGCCGGGGGTGGTTTCATACCAACGTAGATCCTCCGACCCATTATTATTGTATCGTCGAATACACCTACCGCCGCACCGCCCTGCTCACGAGTTGACATTGTCATGACCCCAAAGCCGTGAACAACCCCAGTCGGGCTCTTGCGCTTGGTGAGCAGGCCATATTTGACTCTCCCGAACTGCTCGAACAGTTTGACAATTCTGCCAATTCTAATTTTAGGGTCTAGCCCGTAGAAATAGAAAAACGATTCACCGGGGCTTCCGATTATGATCTCTTCGCCGTCGATGTCGTCTTCTGCTTTGTAGAAGATCTCGGGATAGTGGAGTTCGCCATTGTGCGAAAGCGAAGCGTCGGGGTTTTGGGACATGGTGTCGGTTTCAGCGACTCGGAGTGGAGAGAAGGAATGGAAATCGGAACGAGTGGGGAGGACGAATGTGAACTGGGAACCGGTAGGTATAGACACTGTAGTAGACATTTATTTCAATAAGCTTTTGGCACACGTGGTGATGCACAAAGGCCCTTATTTTTTTCACTTTTGTTGAGTTAGCTTATGCCAGACAATAGGTTTAGGGAAATCCTAATGGGTGAGGAAATGGACAGTCCTTGCCCTCGCGCCACCATACCAAAAGTCAATGCTGACTGGTGGGAGAACTAACAGTCGGGCTTGATCTCCAAGCAAGATTTTAGAGGATAGATAAGGTCTGATTGCGTTTTGACGCGTCGGCTGCATTCTCGCGATTTCCTCGAGCTTATTAGGGATGGGAGGTTCTACGATGTGCGGGCAGGAGGACTTTCTATGTTCAGCTGCTGCAGGGGTAGAGAAGAGCTTGGCGAGAATCATGTTCATCTGAGGTCAATAGCATAACGATAGTAGGTAAACAAGACAAATGCCGACGGCCAGGAAACAAACCAAAGTCCGTGGATAAGTATCTAGGTAGGTATGCATATGAGGTTCGATGATGCGCTTATCTTTTGGGGGAGGATTCGTCCATAATTCTCACCAAGATCGCCGTGCGACACCGATGTCCGAATGCACTCACCTCATTGGATGAAGCCGCATGGTGCTCGGCAACCGAGGACACAGTGCAACCAACCACAGCAGCGGCGAGGCAAAGCGGGGATCACGCCCGGGGAGGGGAAATGGCGCTTACGGAGCCTTGCGACTGGGTCAGCTTTCCCTCGTCATTTCCCCCTTGGCACCCATCGCGTCGCCAACGTGCGACTGCCCAGTTTCAATCCCGCGGGCCATTTACCCTACCATTCGGCCATCTAGCGCGCCGCGCGACCGACGACATGACGACGGCATCCACATTCAACTTCCCCAAAACGCTGACGCGGACGCAGACGATCAAGGAGAACTGGGGATTCCGCAAGCATTGGCGCAGTGCCGTGTACCACACCGGCGACCTCTACCAGGATGAGCTGCAGGACCGTTTCCGCGACGAGTGGGGGGTTGAAAGCCCGCAACCCTACCTCCAATTCGTCCGCGATCTCTCGGCGGAATGGCCGCACCTGCAGGGTCTGGCCGACTTCATGGAGGTCGGGACGGAGCCGGTGCGGTGGCGCGATTTTTTCTGCGCCGATCCCGACAGCAAGTACACGTACCCGGAGAGCGAGCCGCAACGGTCGCGCGCCCAGCAGAAGCGCCTCGAAAAGACGCACGTGTCGCAAATTGCCTACTTCAGTGACGGTACTAGCGAGTCCGTGGGCACCTACACCAGACCGGTCGAGCTGGCTGAGTGCCTCAAACAGCTCAAACGCGACGGAAAGGCCGCAGCTGAGCGCAACGCAACGCCTTCAAGTGACGAAAAGCAACCGACGCTGCGTCTCTTCGTCGTCGAGGATCTGTCGCGTACCGTCATCGAGCAGCTAGGCAGTGCCTTTGACATTGACCCGGAGTTCTTCCGCGCGCACGTCTTCGACTATGTCTGGTACAACATCCGTGACCCCTTATGGGAGCCACCCACTCTGCATGTCGATGCGGTGCGTCGCGACTGGTACCAGCTGCGGTTCTGCCGTGCGCGTTACTTTTCATCGCGGGCGCAGTTCAACCAGGGTCAAGAGGCCGCTAACCTGTTCAACATCGGACGGAAGCTGTATGAGGACGAGAACAAGGCCTTCTGGGACTCGGATGGCCAGTCCAAAATGGCCAAGGTGCTTCCGCCAAGTGACAAAAAGGGACAGGTCGACTGGATAAAGGGACTGGTTGGGCTTGGTGGTGACAGCAAGAAGCCGGCAAGGAAAAAGGGGCCTGATGCCGAGATACCGCGTCCTCCTGCCGAGAAGCTCGTGGGCGGCGACGAGAACGGCGGCGCTGCTCCGAATTGCCCCGCCAAGCCAGCAAAGCCCCCTCCCAAGGACTTGGACGAGAAGATTGATGGGAAAGTTGGGTTGATGAGAACAAAGGCGACCATGTGGAAGAGGCGGTGGAAGGAAGGTGGCTGCGACGTTGGTGAGTACCCCAAAGTGTTGTTCTGTGTCTCGACACTGCTGACCCCATTGCAAGCTGTGCTCTTGCTTGACCCAACGATCAAGGAAGGGTTCCCACTCTGGCGCGGATACCGGAACTGGGGCCCCATGCCTTCCATCCGCGACACAGCTGACTGCAAGACGCCCCTCACTGCATCGAGCGTCCCCAGTCTGACGAGACGCACAACACCCCCAGACCCCGATTCCCCACCCTCTCCTCCGGCGTCCTTCTTCTCTGACTTCCTCTTCTGGGCCCAACACCCTGACGCCGTCCTTAACCACACCACCCCCGACGCCCCAGTTGACACGCCCGACATCCCGACCATTGCCCTCCTGCGTCTCGCCTCGGCCGAGTGGCTCACCATGAGCCAGTACATCAAGACGCGCCTCTCCCAGATTGACTGGGAAATCACGCACCCCAAAGAATTCCTCACCCAGACCCAGATCGACATCATCCTCAACAAGCTACACACCTGGCGCCGCCTAGTACCGCAGTACCGCGAGATGATCACCGAGACGCAGACGAGACTTTTCAAGAGTCCAGCCGTTCCGGCAGGGAGACACTCTCGCCCTTCCCTGCACACTTACAACACCTCTGACCCGTCCCCTCTGGACCCATTTCGAGTTGAGTTTGACCTTGTACTCTCGCAGATGGAGGAATATGAGCGCCGCATCGACCGGCTGACCACGGTGGTCACATCCGCTATCAGCATTGTTGACTCGCGACGGGTGGAGCGGTTGACGTTGTTGGCCATGTTGTTTGTGCCGCTGAGTTTGGTGGGCACGTTGTTTTCCATGTCGGATGATATAACTCAGATATCGGACACATTTGGGTGGTGGGCCGCGGCGTCGGCGTTTTGTGTGGCGGCGCTGTTTGCTTGGACGGCCTGGAGTCGGAAGCAGAGTTTGAAGGCGAAGTGAGGGGCAATAATTTGAAGTCCGCCCCAGGATTCATACCGAGTCTGTCGTAATGCAAACAAAGACGCCCCGTCAATTTCCGTCAAATTCCCAGAATCTGATGGCATGTCGAGGTCGGTACGCACTGAGACGGAAGCGGCCATGACAAAGAACTGCCACCGGGACACCAAGCCCCATCACCCCACGTACCATCTTTCCATCCCCATCTCCCCCAATTTTAAACACCACCCCACCATCAAGCCAAAACACTATTCCCTCTCTTTCCAAACCTACACTAGAATTTTGAGCACTCGCCTCAGCCACAACCAAGCAATTCCCAACCGACAACGGCGAAGCAAACCCACCCACGAACTCAACTTTCAAACCTAGGGACCCACCCACGAAGCCCTCTACCAACGGAACCAAACTCAACATCCACCCCCCAAGCCTAGGTACCTAGGCAGCCTGAAAACCCAACCGCCACCGCAACCGCCACCCCCAACCCAAACCCAAAATGTTCGGTCCCCGCCGCCGCCCCGTCCTAGGCACAGCCCTCATAGTAGGCGCCTCTCGCGCCTCCGCCCGCCGCGAAGTCGACCGGCAGTCCCAGCAGCAATCCCAGCAGCAGGGGGCTATTGAGCGTGAGGCGGAGGCTAAGCGCCGACGGGAGGAGGAGCAGGATGCGCGAGTGAAGAGGGCTGTGGAGGAGGCTATTGCCGTGAACGCTGCGAGGGGTTTGAGTCCTGGTTTGGGAGGGGGAATGGGAGTGGGATTGGGTCCTTCGGGGAGTGGTTCGACGCCGGCACCCTCGCCGGCGTCACCGTTTTCGGCGTCGCCGCTGCCACAGCCACAACAACGGCAGCAGCAGCAGCAGCAAATCGCGCCAGTGGCCGACATGAGTCCCATTTCGGCCCCGCCATCGGTGTACTACCCCCCCGGACCAACTCACGAAGGAAGAGTGAATGTGGCCGATGTTGCAATGGGTGAAGTTGGTATTGCGGCCTCAAGAGCGGGGAGTGTCAGCAGTCCGGGCGCTGTGGGTGCGTCTGGGTCGATGGCCCCGCCGGCTTTTGTGGTGTATTGTCCTGCGTGTGGGAATTCGTGCGGGCTGGAGGATTTGTTTTGTCGGAAGTGTGGGCGGAAGCAGCCTAGGGATGGAAGGGGATGATCTCACAGGCGCCTACCCAGGAACAAGAGGGAGAGGGCCAAAGGGGGTGGGGACCAAGGGGGTTTGGGAAATTTGGGGGTCATGCTGGTGTTTAGGAGTAAGGGTTCTAGATGGCCATATCAGGTAGCATGGTTGAATGGATATCGGGAGTCTCCCAAGTGATTTACACGAAAAATGGATATGTACAGGTCAAACTTCGGTTCCAATCCTCGCACTCAACGACACCCTCCTCCCAAGTTCCCTCTCAGCTGACCGCTTATGGCGACGCATCGACAAGCTTCTTGATGAAAGCAAGTGCCTGCGAGCCGTACTTGTTGACGTACTGCTGGTGCGAGTTGGCGTCGTTGCCGTTGCAGCAATACGGGTCCGTCGAGTCGCAGTACGACTGGATGATGGACGGGTCGGCGGGAGAGCACTTGAAGCCGCTGGGGCGGGCGGAGAACTAATCGGTTGTTAGCTTATTTCTCCACATTCTGGTAAGTGGGATAACGTACGCCCTTGTTCTTGCACGTGCCGACGTTGTACGACAGCCCGTTGACGTTATGCGGGTCGCCCATGAAGATGGCGGCCTTGACGGCCTTGAGCGCCGCCCCGGTGAGGGTGGCTCCAGCACCGCCGCACAGGGCGTTGTCGAAGATCTGGCCGCCCTGCGAGTACCCAACAACCACAATCTTGGTGTCGGGGCACTTCTGGTTGAAAGCCGTGACGGCCTTGACAACGGCAGCAGTTCCCTGCGATGCCGAGCTGTCGTAGCTGGCGCCGCCGCAGTTGCTCTGGCCGCCGCAGGCCGGGTACACGATGGCCTCCTTGGTTGCGCCGGGGTAGGCCTTTACAACCATGTCGACTAGGCCCTGCGAGGTGCCATACCCTTGCGGGACTGTTGTCTCGCGCGCGCCGAAGACGTGCACCTTGGGGCACGACTGCCTCTGCTCGAGGGCAGCCGGGCTGGCGCTGGCAATGCCTGCGAGAAGGGGGACGGCGACGGATGTGATCTTCATCTTGAATGTGGTTATGTCTTGGCCTGATGTTGCGATTGGGAGTGAAGCTTAGGTGCTGCCCGAGTGTGGCCTCGCCGCATTATATATACCTACCATCGTTATGTGTCTCCGACGCAGCCTCCGCGGGCAAATGGACCGATCGGTACGGCTACCAGCACCGGTAGGGGGCACGGGGCACGCGCCAGCTTCCATTCTCCCGAACAGAAAGCTCATTTCTGAGCAATACACTCCCAGCTCGAAAAAAAGTGGTCATAGTCCTGCTCGAAATTAACACTTCTCCACACTGGCGATCAGCGGTATGCTCTCCCCGGAATGCGGAACGTGCAAATCCTTGCTCGGCGGCCTGGGCCACGCGTTGCCTTTTTCCTCCACCCCCCCTTTTCTCCATTTCTCCTCACTGCCACTCCACATCCCGTGAGCACCCTACCTGGCGCCTCAATCGTCACCCCAAACTTCCCTCCCGCTCCGACCAAGCCCTATACAACCGCCATCTATTGCCCGTCCACAGCCCATCCACACCCGTTTCACTTTTAGGCTTGGCATGGCGTTGAGCGCAATCAACCGCAAGCCAGACGGAGCTTTGTCGGGTGAAGTGCCGGACGAGCTGGCCAATCGCATCAGTGACGGAATACCAGCATGGCAGTTTGTGGAGCGCGGAGGCTTGCGCCTAAATTGGCCCATACCACATACCCCGTGGGGAATTGGCTTTTATGCTAAAGAGTGCCGGCCGGCCGGCCGGATTAGCCAGGGAGGGATTCCTTTCGCTTCCGTCTGTCTTTCCCTGGTTGACGTGCAGATGTAACGTAGGTGCCAAGAGACGATGGAATAAGAACGAAAGAGTAGAAACTGGATCAAGGGGGCCAGAGCTGAATTGGTGAGTCCGAGGTTGAAAGCCAGACGTTGTGATGACAATGCGCGTCGATGGAACCAACGACACGAGTCGCAGCGATTATGAACCGAACTGACCATCACCCTCATGCGTTGCGTTGTTGACTCAAGGTTCCTATGATGGAATGCCTTTTTCTGTCTCAAATACAAGGTGTCCGCACCGTTGGGACTTTGTCCTCGTCAAGGATCTATCCGCGGTGTTCGCAGGCCAGGAGCGCGCGGTAAGGTGCGCATCTGCATTCAAGTTCGTCAAAGCGACCCCTCAGGAGAACAACGTCGAAAACTGACGTCTGATGAGTAACTTCAATTAGACAATATCAAATCAGTCACCCCGAGGATAAAAATGGAATGCCAATCCCTCGTATCTGAACCAAGCCTCCGTGAAGCAGCTTCCTACTCAATCCGCCTACAACTCGCCATATCAGCAACCCCCAGCCCCTTCTCCACCTTTGCAAACACAAACGCATAGATCGGCATGGCCGCCAACGCCGACGAGACATGATGCAGCGTCGGCAACGACTTCCAATCCCTCGCTTCAAACCGCACTCGCGGCAGCCGGTGCGCCCACAGCATAGACTGCACCGTCTGCCGCGCAACCTTGGCCTCCTCAGCGTGCGGGATCACACAGGCATACTCCACGTCGGCCTTGCCCGGCTCGCCCGTGGCAGGGACATACTTGTACGTCAGCAGGCCATAGTCCTCAGCCACAGCATCAGCAGGGACCCCCTCGGTGATGAGCGGTTGTTCGGGCGACATTTCGTCCACCTGGGCGTGGAAGAACTCTGTGCCTCGCCAAGAGAACCGCGCACTGTAGCTGTCTTGGTTCTCTTCGACGTCGATCTCGCAGTATACTTTGTTCATTCCCAACTCTTCGCGACCGGACAGGATGGGGTCGGCGAGGTTCTCAAACATGACGGGGAGGTAGGTGCCATAGACGATTGTCCCGTCCTGCTTGACGTACTCAACGTCGTGGAGGTATAGCCCCGCGTGGGTGTATCCGCCGCCACCGAGCCACGACATATTGCCGACCGTGGTGATGAAGATGCTTGCAAACGTGAATGTGGTGCTGCGAGGCCGGAAGCGGAATGAACCGGACGGGGTAGGTGGTAAGAGCGACTGGAGATATGGTCTGGAGGTCTTGAACATGATGGAGGCTTTGGTGAAGGTGCGCTCACCGTGTCCTCCATGAGGACGTCCGAAGCCGTCCTGGCGCGGGCCTGGACACGGCCCGAAGGCGACGGGCATCCTGCGGTATACGGCTGGTCGCTGCGACCAGATCCACTCGCGAAAGGCGGCGGCGGAATTGTCGAGCTCGTCGAACACAAAGCTTTTGTATGTGTCGGCGTTGTGGTATGAGTCGTCATCTCGTTGCGCTTCCCGCAGGCGACGAGTTCGGCTGCGTCGGATCTTCTCGTAAAGTGCGAGGTGGCCCGGCACAAGGTCGGGAGGGATTCCAGCGGGAAGAACAGTCGCAAGCGCGGCAGCATCCTCCATGGCCTGTGCGACCCCTTGCCCTCGGGCTGGATCCGAGTAAAGTGACCGTTATGTCAGCGTTTGGAGCGCCACCGGGCTTCGGAAAGGGTGCCCCTTAACTCTCCCAAATTGGCTTGGGAGAGGAGGATGCCACGTACCAGACGCCGAGAACACGGTTTCAGGGCACTCCAAGACAAAATATAGCACCTCGTTTTCACCAAGGTCGTACATATCAACTGTCCGGTCACCGCCACGCCACGTCGCATGCGTGCAATGACGGTCCAACAGCGGGCGGGCGGAGGGGTCATCAAGCGCGACATGCCGCGGAATAGAGAACTTGATCGCCATCTTTCCCACACTGAAAGGTTTGACCTTCTCATCTCCGGTAGCTGCATCTCTCGTCGCCGACTTCATAATCTGATAAGCGAGTCCTTTCAACGTGCGGGACAAAATGTTAGTACTTACATGTATGCCATCGGCGCCTACCACAACATCTGCAGACATCGTTGCCCCATCGGCTAAGACAAAGGATCCTTTCTGACCATCGACGCTAATAATCTTGATTGGTGCGTGCAAGACAGCCGGAGTACCGATTCCATGCGCTGCTGTCGCAGCCTCTTTCAGCCCCTCGCAGAGACGAGAGCGAGGGACGAGGTGCCATGAATGCGCCCATTGCCTGTGGAGGTTGGAGAAGTCATGCAATCCAGCCGTAGCCCCTGCCGCGTTGAGTTCAACCGAGTTCCTCATCTCACCTCCCCCGAGTGTTTCGACGCGGAGACCCCAATGGCGAAGAATGCCCGTTGCGTTCGGTCCGAGATTGACCAACGCCTCTCTCTGTGACTCCTGGTCATCGTCTGGCTGTGGGTAGACCTTCATCATGATCATTAGTATTCATTAGGTTTATGAACTGGGAACTGTGGACGAACCTCAATATGGTGCCCCTCGCGGCGGAGTGCAAGGGCTGCGGCCAGGCCATCTATCCCCGCCCCAATGATGGCAATCTTCAGAGGGTTGGGATGCCGCTCGGTCTCGGCCAGGAGATTGCGCGCCGGGTCTCTGGGAGTCGACATTGCGCAAAGTCCTGCCAAACTGATTGAAGTATGATGTGGTTCTGTGGTAATGGCGGGATCGGAAGTAAGGACCACCGATATTCATGTCAAGCGCTCATTCTTTGCGCAACAGGCTGGCTACATCTCCGTCCACTTGAAGGCAAGAGCACCGCCTCTAAAAGCTGCGCAATCCAGAGGGCCCGATGGCGGAGAAGGTGCGATGCCCGGCCGGCCTTGCGAGTCACCTCAATGCCACCCCCAGGCGAACGCCTCCAAGGTGACATAAAGTCGGCACGGCATATGAGCGCATGCTGCGATGTAAGCGTGCTACATATTCCGGTTGCGGGGTAGTGATGATCGATGTGCTGGGCCGTGCGTCGAGGCCTTTGTTCCTCGACTCAGTGCACCAACACTGTGCCGAGCGTCGGGCCGGTCTCCTTCGTCACAACTCTTGTGGGTGTTGGCACTTAGTCATCTTCCCCACATCAACCCCAAATGTGCGGTCGTTTCCGGCGGCCATCGATCGACAATCAGGTCATTTCTTTCACCGACTAAAATGCCCGGTTACCTGGTTTGGAAGTCGCTCTTGCTGTGTCGCTCCTTCCTTTGACGCCCAGCCCGCGACGAGCACCGGCATACCCAAGGGAGGGAAGTCACCATCACTTTAATGCGATGTCGACACACGAATACGGCACTTCCACTCATATAAGAGGCGCGTAAGGTAGGAGGTGGTCAGTTTTCAGCTCCGCTCAAAGACGTCCGGCTTAAGAGCAGCAGTCAGCAACCCCAATTTCAAGCCAAGAAAAACACTTGTACAGGCCGACGAAGCACTATCCATCCCATCTCCCTGCAAAATCCGTAGCCCAGCCAAGTCAAAAACCTGAAATTATCCGACACAATGGCGCAGCCACCCAAGTACCCCTGGAAGGACAACGACCTCCGCCCTATCCAGCGCGTCATCACCGACCACGATAGCCAAGGCAAATCCGTCTTCTCGCCCGCCATCTCTGAAGACCTCCCGGGGAAAGCGATCGGTGTACCAGCCGAGTTCCGGCTCGGATACTGCACCAACCGGACGCCCGTGTCACTTGCCAACGGCGGCGATATCGAGACGTACGCGGGCTATCTGAGGGAGCCGCCGGGTATTGTGATTCCTGGTACGTTGTGTTCCCCTTTACGGAGGCGGACGGTCGGGGGAGAGGGGTAAAAGGGGGAGGGAAACTGGGGATGAATCGTACAAAATGTTACTTGACGATCGCTGACATAAGAATGGGTTCATGAACAGGCGGCACAGTAGCCCGATACGTGGACATGCCCCCCGGCGGCGCCAGCCCCCTCCACCGAACCGTCAGCCTCGACTACGGCGTCGTGATTGAAGGTGAGATGGTGCTAGAGCTGGACTCGGGCGAGACGCGCCTGTTGAAGCGCGGCGATTTGGCTATCCAGCGCGGAACGATGCATGCCTGGCGCAATGCGAGCAAGACCGATTGGGCGCGCATGCTGTATTTCCTGCAGGAGAGCGAGCCGCTTGAGGCGGTGGGCGGTGGTGGGGGGAAGTTGGGTGAGGACTATGGGGGATTGGAAGGGGTGAGGAAGAGTGGCGAGTGAGGCGGGACGGGTCCAACTTAAGAGTTTTCTTCTATCTAGGTAGATATCTACTTCTACTCGGATCTGAAGGTTTCTGTCCGTTCGTGCGAGGTAAAGACTGAGTCTCTTTGCTGTATTTCATTTCTAACCCTCCTTTCCAAGTCCACCCTCCCCTCCC
>Ga0247780_1000703_pt1 | contig 28123 bp, 32 predicted proteins | sample UWRJL079202R5_FD_179927 | JGI IMG/M metagenome (GOLD analysis project Ga0247780, IMG submission 179927) | Plant litter microbial communities from Arlington Agricultural Research Station in Wisconsin, United States - UWRJ-L079-202R-5 | ecosystem: Environmental > Terrestrial > Plant litter >... | reverse complement strand
GGGCGCAATCCCCGCACTCTCTTCGGCCTCAACCTGGCACCAGCTGGCTGGCAGCCTACAAGCGACAATTCTTCAACGACACGACACGCTGAAAGATGCCCAGGTTCAATGTTTCTTTGCAATGTCCAGGGATTGATGCTTCAAATGAGAAGTGAGGATCTTTCTTTGTACAGCTTAACAATCACAGGTGCACTACGGACAACTTGCTCCCTAATCACCAACGCCCAGCCGCACTTGCTTTTAGGTTTCTCTCTTGTCTTACCCCTCAATCCCAGTCTCAGCCACGATGCGGCTCTCACGGCCCAAGCCTTGGCTCTTCTGACCTTGATGGCATTCAATATCCGGGCAGGGCATACCGCACCCTCCGTCTCGGAGCCGTTCGCAGCCGGGGAAGCAGGAACCGTCTGCGGATGCGGGGCGGGGACAGCTCGGCAAAAAGAGGGGCAATGGCGCCCTCCGGTTGACTTCGGCTCAGGCAACCCGCCTGCATCTTACACCAACGAACGTTACTCCTCTCGTGTATGACGTGCTCCCATAAGACTCACCTCTGTAACACACATCCCCTCCTTCCCACTCACACCCCCCAATCCAGCAACAATGGCGTCCTTCAAGCCCTCCAACATCCTCATCTTCGGCGGCACAGGCACTATCGGCAAGTACATCACCGCCGCAGTCCTGCGCTCCGTCCCCCCCTTCAACATAACCCTCTTCACCTCGCCTACCACCGCCGCAACCAAGACCTCTCTCTTCGAGAAGTGGAAGTCCCAAGGCCTCTCCGTCATCACCGGCGACGTCACCTCCGACGCAGACGTCACCTCCGCCTACCACGGCATCGACACCGTCATCTCCGCCGTCGGCCGTGGCGCCCTGCAGGTGCAGATCAACCTGCTGCGTCTGGCCGAGGCATCCGACAGCGTGCAGTGGTTCCTGCCTTCTGAGTACGGGACGGATATCGAGCACAATGCCAAGAGCAAAGATGAGAAGCCGCATCAGCTGAAGCTCAAGGTGCGTAAGTTTGTGCGGGAGGAGATCAAGCGTGTCAAGGTCACGTATGTGGTTACGGGGCCGTATTTTGACATGTGGGTGAATGCCCATCCTGGGGTCGAGAGGGCAGGGGGGTTCATTCCGGAGAAGAAGGAGGCGTATGTTATTGAGGATGGGGAGGGGAAGGTTGGGTTCTGCACGATGCCGGAGTGAGTTTTTCCCCTTTGAAGAAGAGAGGTTGGGCCGTTGTGTTTGATGGGATACTGACTGGTGTATAGCGTGGGCAAGTTTGTGGCGGCGACGCTGCAGCATCCCAAGGAGTCGTTTGGGAAGGCGCTCAAGGTGCAGTCGTTTGTGGTGACGCCTAATGAGGTCGTGGCCGAGTATGAGAAGCAAACTGGCTCGCAGTTCAAGGTGATCAAGACGCCGCTCGACGAGATCAAGAGGTTGGAGGCCAAGGCTTGGGAGGAGGGCTCTGGCGCGGCCACGACTTTCACCTTGAGGAGGATATGGGCTGAGGGAGGCACCTTGTACGAGAAGAATGACAACGATGTTGTCGGCCTGAAGCAGGAGGACCTGGAGACTCTAGAGGATGGCGTGCGGAAGGCGCTGGCTGGAGGGTACAAGAATGATACCTTCTGAGTGAGGCGTCCCAAGCGTACACCCAGCTCGAGCACACCGGACCAATGATGTATGATACCATTTCAGATATCCCCGACGAGCGGCCCGTGAGCGGTAATCCTCATAACTACTACTGTCGTGACACCTGAGAGCCACGATGACATACAACTCACGCCGATGCGTCTCCTATTTCGCGAACGGCTTGGGCGGTTTCGTCATCAACTCGAGCAGTGCGTTTCGCAAGGGCAAGTCCTTGAGCTTCTCGAGATCATCTTCCTCGATGACTCGAGCCCCCAGCGCGACCTTCCTCAGACATTCCTCGAGACCAGGGATAAGATAATGCCTAAGCTGGCCCCCTTCTGCGTTGGTGTCTTGCGGTCGATGCACTCGCAGGTCCCCAATGCATACTAAAACCGCCTTGGCATCAGGGATTGCGGCGGGCGCAAGTATTTTCCCATCTTTATTACAGACGTATTGCCTTGCCTCCGACGCCGTGCCTGAAGAAGGGAACCCGAAGGCTAATACTCTCATGTGACGTCCGGGCATAGTTGCTCTCAGATTTTCGAGTGACTGTTGAGTTTTCTTGGCTTCATCGGTAGCAGCCTCCCCGTTGACGGTTATGAGCGCCTCGAGGCATAAACGCACCATAGACGCCAGGTCAGTCTCGAGAGTGACCCATATAGACGACTGACGGGCATAAGTAGCTTCGATGGCGCCGATGCAATGAAGATTCGGCGACCACAAGTCATCATCATCCCCAGTTTCCAATCTGAGCGTAAATGTGATTCGCTCTTCCAGGGAGAATGGCCCTTCGAGGTACTGGTCAAGCAACTGCGGAAGCATGGGGACACCAGGGACGGTGGGCCAATGCTTGGCTCCAGCGTGTATGTTCAACGCTGCGAAGAACAGAATCGGGAGTCCAGAATCCTGGTTCTCCAGGTCGAAGATGCTGCTATCCTTGCCCAAGATCTCAGCCACAATACGGCCCTTTCCGAGGTAATTACCGTCATCCATCACATTTGGTTCCTTGCACGCGGCCGCGAAGAGGTATCTCTTAGCGAGAGGGGAAAGAGGGATGTCCTCGGTCAGACGAGAGATGACCCTTAGAAAGCCATACGACGCTGAGAGCCCATAAAAGTCCAGAGCGGTGTGTATCGCCACGCCTGCATCTTGTCCAAATGGGGAAGATCGCCAAAGGCCCGTCTCATCCAGTCTTTTACATGCCATCATGAAATCGAAGCCCGCAGGTTCAGGGATATCGCCCCTTTCCCACAGGACGTAGATGGCATTCATGACGAAGTGCTGCGTTGTTTGAGAATACCCCTTCCCTTTCCGCAGGCCCATCACCTGGAGGTAGACATCGGCGAGGAATGCAGTCAAGAGATTCAGCACACGAGTCTCGCATGGTGTTTTATCGAGGGACAATATCTCCTGGCCTTCCGGGGTGTTTTCGAGGAACTCGGCGGCAGACCGGTGCGTGAACTCGACGCGTCTCCCGTCCGCGTTGACCTCGAGCAGCCCAGCCGTGCGAATGGCGATTCGTTTCGAAGCGGCGTCGCACTCGGCCTTGATCTCTTCTGGAGAAAGAGCCGTGGTGTCTTGGATGAGCGAGTTTGCCTTGGAGGGGTTCGATGCCATCGTGAGATGAAAGACTTCAATGGCGCTCTGGCGCATGGTGAACTGTGACCAGTCACGCACCATGTTGAAGTACCGCGCCGCCTCCGCTCCATAAATGACATGGTCCTCGTTCGTTCGAGACCACATGTTCTTGTAGAGGAGATTCAGTCCTTTTGGCAAGCTTTGCAAGCGGAGTTTAAGCTCAGAGAGCGAGTCGCCCTTCAACATTCCACTTCTGAGATTCTTTACGACAATTCCAAGCCAGAGGAAGACTCCATCGGCCTTCGCACAGACAGTTTCGATCAACTCCTGGTAAGCTTTGTCTGAATCGAGATCTGGAACTGGCGGCTGTAGGTGAAACTTGGCAACCGACCTCATATCTTGCCGAGTAACATCCTGCAGACGAAGCGTCGGGAATTTGTTGAGTTGCCGCTGGAACTCGGGCTCGAGACGGCTTGACACGCAAAGCTTGACTTTCTCGATAGAAGCAAGTTTGTTGACCAATTTAATGAGATTGTCGTAGGTGTCCCTCGTATTCTCGTCCGGGTGAATCATCTCGTCGAGGCCATCAAGGAAAATGAGAACTGGTTTCTCACACTTGGCGAACGAGGTCATGACGAGACTTTCGAGCTCCTGGCTCACCCAGTCATCATGCATCAGCTTCAATGCCAACCGCGGAGTACTTTCTATGACAGCGTCGAGAAGCTCTTCGTGCTTTGAGAATAGTTGTTGAACCAGGTTGAGCAGAATTCCATCAATATTTTTCTGCAGTGCATCTCCTTGGGCCCAGAGAAAATGAGACAGAACGGTGCGATCTGTGGTGGCCAACCCGGTGCACTCAGGTGGGCGCTCTCCGCATTCCAACACCAAGAACTTCATCAACGTGCTCTTTCCCGACCCCGGCTTTCCTTGGACCCAATAAATCTTCTCCTCGGGGGATTCGAGCCAGCACGGGAAACATTTCCAGTCCACGTTTGGAAAGTCAATGACGCGAGAGCAGTCAGGATGTAGGTGCGACTTGACACTCTTGTCCAAAGACAGCTGTTCGGTTTGATCGAGCCAGGGACGAATGCCCTGTAGAATCCACTGAAAGGTCTCACTGTGGTTTTCGTTGATGCTGTTCAGACGATTATTCATCGTGCCATATTTGAGGCTCTGGAGTAGTGTCCGGCGCTTTTCCCACAAAGGTGGGCCAGAATTCCTGTCTCGTCGCAGCTGAGCCACTTCTTCCCGTGTTTTGGATGACTGCCACGAGAGCTGCGTGACAATGAGTTGCTCGGACCGTTGCGTCTCGGCCCTGATAACCTGCTTGACGGAGTCCGCCTGGTGCCTCACGAGATCCTCGAGACGTGTCTGGCCCTCGGCGTAAGCTTGGATGAACGCGCGCAACGATTCGTCGAGATCCCCAAACGCTATATCCTGCTGTAGCTGTAGTGCTTGCTGTTGGTTACTGCGGGAAACTTGTCGTTAGTCCAGGTGCCGCCATGGCCTCAGGGGCTTTGCGACTCACCACACCCTGGCAAGGAGACCGAGTTCGAGGACCTTTTGGTAATTTTGCATGTCTCTCTTCAGTTCCTGGATCTTGCCTTCACTCATCTTGACCCGGAACCCCCCTACCATCGAACGGATGAGGCTCCCCCTGGCTGTGGGCCGGACGAGTTTGAGAAGTTCCGCTCTCAACTTGTTACTGCTGGCCAAGCAATCCTCAGCCATGCCAGCTAGCTCATATTCTTCCGCCTTCTGGGGCCGAAACTGGTTGAAAGAATGTTCCAGCCTGGTATAAACGTCGACTGAACGGTTCACGAATTGTGAGAGCTCGGGGTTAGCTGAACCGCCACGGAAGAGCTTCTTCACGCCATCCGCCGTTTCGATGGTGAACTTGATGGTCTGCATGACATTGCAAGCAATGCCAAAGGCTACGAGCGCCTCCATATTGGGCGCTCCTCAGTTCAGAATGAGACACAAAACAGGAAAACATGGCTCAGATGACCGAAGTCATTGTCGCCGAAGGTGCGTGAAGGTCGGAATCCATTGTTTAGCATCGTCGCGAGAACATTGCTACCTGGCGACCCGGGACCCTATGTAACGGACTTGGTCAAATAATAGGCGCCCAGCAGGCTGTGCCCCCCCTACCCGCGACCCTGGTCTAGGCCTTCTTCGCCAATGGTGTCTCCCGTTCGGCGGCCTCGCGGGCGCTTGCCTGCCATTCGTTGGGCCATAACGGTTCATGCTGTGCTCCCAAATGGGATGCGTAACCTGCAGAAACGGCTCTTGACCGCCACCGAGATCAGGCTGTAGTCGACGGAAATACTGGCCTCCTGTTTCGATTCACCACCAACGGGAGGAGTGTCGAATAGCGCTGACTGAGATGGCAAGGGTACCCGGCAGGGCAGCTGCTTCCCGCAAACGCCTAGCGCCTTCGCAGCGTCACCCCCATAGTGCGATTCCCTCCCAGTCAGCTGCATCTCAAGAAAGCAGAACGCTCGGTAGCTGATGGAAAAATACTCACAGTATTCAGGCATGGTGACTATCGTGTGTTGTCTTGGGATTTTTGTGGCGCAAAAGATTAATGACAATGCCCCGATTGCTTAAGCGTCCCCGGGCCATTCGTTGTGGCGGTGGATGATAACCTGGCATATGCAGATAACGAGGGTCCCACTTCCCGTTCCTGGCGCGTCAGCTGGACCCGGAGACTACATCCCAGAGCTCTCCACCGTCAACGTCGACCAGGCCCGCAATAGCTTCACCCTCGCCTTGCGTCTCGTCCCGCGATCCCTACCTATCATGAGCATAGGTTGAAGTCGCAATCACACCAGGAACCATTATTTCCACGTCGTCGCAATGGCGTTCGGTCTGCGCGATGTCACGCCGTATTTTCTGTTGCTGATGCTGATCAGCACCCTCGGCCCCCTCCAGTTCGGCTTCCACCTGGTTAGTCCTTGTCTTCGTTCGTCCCGAGATGCATGCTCAACTCCTAACGCTATTTTGACCAGGCCGAGCTCAATGCGCCCGCCGACGTCATCACTTGCCGCAAGAAGTCGATTTCGACGCTCGAGAGGGTCGCGTCGCTAATCAAGCCCGGCCCGTCCGCTCCGGAAGACTGTATACCCATGGACGATGCAGCATTCGCGGCGGTCTCGGCCATCTTCACTGTGGGCGGCCTTCTCGGCGCTCTTACCGCCGGTCCCTTCACATCAAAGCGCGGGCGCTGGCTATCGATGCAGGTCACGGCTCTCTTCTTCCTGCTCGGGTCAATTACCGAGACGCTTGCATCGTCGGTGATTCTGATGTGCATCGGTCGTTTTCTTGGGGGCGTGGGTGCTGGAGCCAGCACGGTCATTGTTCCGCTATACATCAGCGAGGTCGCCCCGCCAGCACAGCGAGGTTTCTTCGGCGCCTTCACACAAATCAGCATCAACGTCGGCATCCTTCTCACCCAGACTCTGGGCTTCTTCCTGAGCCACGACAACGCCTGGCGCTTGATCCTCGGCGCCGGAATCATCATCGCGCTCTCGCAAGGCATTGGGCTGTTCCTTGTTCCGGAGAGCCCAGCATGGACGGCAACAGCCAAGGGAGATCTGACCCAAGCTCGTCGGATCCTTCAAAGAATCCGAGGCAAGCACTCAAACATTGACGAAGAGGTCGAGACCTGGGGGCAAGGCGATGGCAAGCTTTCTACGGAGGAGGAGGGGCTACTTACAGGGCATGAAAATGCTCTGTCTGAGACTCCCGCCACTCCGCTATCCTCCCAGGCCGCTGCTCCGCGCTCTGAGTCAACACACTTGGGCTTCGCTCGGGTTGTGCGCGATCCGCTCTACCGACCTGCGATCATCGCGGTCGTTGGCATCATGTTCGCCCAGCAGCTTTGCGGCATCAACTCCATTATCATGTACTCGGTATCATTGCTTCAGGATCTGCTTCCCACAAGCTCCGCTCTCCTCACCATCATTATCTCCATTGTCAACCTCGGCATGACCATGGCATCGTCGCCTTTGCCGGACAAGTTTGGCCGGAAGACCTGCCTCCTCCTTTCCATCATCGGACAAGGTTCAAGCTCCATTATTTTGGCCCTATCGATTGTGTTTAAGATCAAGATTCTGTCCGCTATTTCCGTCTTGTTCTTCGTTGGATTCTTCGCTCTTGGGCTCGGTCCGGTGCCTTTCATCTTGGCATCCGAACTTGTTGGCCCCGAGGCAGTGGGCGCCACCCAGTCTTGGGCGCTAGGGGCCAACTACATCGCAACATTCCTTGTTGCCTACCTCTTCCCAATTATCAATACCGCTTTAAACAACGCGCTGGGAGGAGCTGGCTGGGTCTACTTCTTGTTCGGGGGCTTTGCCGTTATCTTCACCGGATTTATCGCGCGGAACGTGCCTGAAACCAGGGGCAAGAAGGATGCCGATGAGGTATGGGGCCGAGTGAGACGTGTCGATTGAAGAGCGGAAGTTCAAATGTGCGAAATGGATATAACAACAAACGTAAGTAGATGTACTACAAATTATCCAGGCCGCATTGCCACGCTAGGTGCTGAAGAGACCTCTAAGCTAACCAAACATCGTAGCCCTTCCCGTGCTACATATTTACGCCCTGCGGAACATCTCCTTATTTTGGACCGTCTGTTCAAGCAGACCGATTCCGGCCTTCACGCCATCAATGATGAAAACTTGGCCTCCCTGCTCCGGGCCGTATTCCTCGACTGCAGCCGACCGGATGATCTCCTCGAGTCCTGCCATTCCAGCGCAGCCCATTACCACACAGTCGACTGACCCACGACTGAGCAGCCTCTTCGTGGCCTCCATCAGCTTTTGCCGAATAACCTCCGGGCTCACACCTCCATGGAAATCTCCCGCATCCAGACCAGTGGTCTCAACGCCAGCGAACTTATCGTTAGTAGCCTCAAGTTCGGAACCAAGGAAGGCATTCACTCCGTGCACTAGATGCGCCTCCCAGAATTTCCCCGTCGTCACGATGCCCCATTTGCGCGGCGGCGCAGTATGTAGTGGGGGCTGGGCCAGCAGGGCCATGGATGCGAGGACACCGGCCTCGAAAATGCCCGACACAACCAGCTTTTCGCGAGCCCCGTCTTGGGCGCCCAGCAGTTGGACGAGCGGATGGACACTGAAGCAGGCAACTAGGACGGCATCGTACTGTTTCAAGGCGCCGGTGGTGGTTAGATCATTGTACACGACTTCGCTGCTGCGCAAGACATCTTCTCCGTCGTTGATGCTGGCGGGGCTTTCGGCCGGTGCGGTATATGTGTAAATCTCGGTCGACTGCGATGCATGTCAGTCCGATACCTTCTGTTTGATAGCGTGAACGGTGATAACAAGTTGACGATTTTGAATCAAATTCTTCGTGACGCACCGGCAAAAGGGGCAAACTTCTAATGGCCTCTTCCACTCCGTGGGTCATGGAAGCCGACGAATTTGGGTTGAGTACCAGGATCCGAGTGGATCGCCGCAGGAATTTAGTCGTCATTGTGAAGTCCTGGTCTTAGTAGGTCTTCCGCAGTGTCATCTAAAGCCTGTGATTCCAAAGATGTCAGGGGCAACATCACTCGGGAAGGATCGCCGCTGTCGGGAGGGGCTCTCGCGGCTTTCTTAGCGAGCACCGTCCCTGTAGCGCGCCCGACAGTAGATGGCAGGTGGGGATCAGTTGGCAATGCGGGGTATCACGTGGCCCCACATGCCCCAGCCACAAACGCTGCTGCTGACGAAAGCCGCCTGGTTGCAACAACCCCACCATGGACGTCGTTGGCAGGCAACACCACGCTTGAAGGACGACAGCTTCGCAAGCTTCACCAGCTTTTTGCACCGCGCAGACTGCAACCCGCACGAGAGCTAGCCGTTCATTTCTTGCTTGCGCGCTCTTCAAAATGGCGAACGAGGCACCCATCGGTAGGCGCCAATTGCCCGGCTCCCCACTCCCGCTGTGCGCTCCGTGACTGACGTTCCGCCCTCTCCGCTGCAGTGCTCGATGGAGGCACCGGCTTCCTGAAGGTTGGTTATGCGGCGCAAAACTTCCCCGAATTCCAATACCCTTCTATCGTCGGCCGGCCGATCCTCCGTACTGAGGAGAAGGGTGGCTCCGACATGGTCATCAAGGACATCATGTGCGGCGACGAGGCAGCGGCGGCACGCACCATGTTGCAGATCAGCTACCCTATGGAGAACGGTATTGTGAAAAAGTGGGACGACATGCAGCACCTCTGGGACTTCACCTTCTTCGAGAAGATGAAGATCGATCCGCGCGGCCGCAAGATCCTCCTCACCGAGCCGCCCCTGAATCCGTTGAAGAACCGCGAGCAGATGTGCCAGGTCATGTTTGAGAGATACGAGTTTGGCGGCGTCTACGTCGCTATTCAGGCTGTGCTGGCGCTGTACGCGCAAGGTGATTACCCCCCATCCCACTTCATGAGGCGCTACTTTGCTTGGGCTTGGCTGACGTGCTTGCCCGCTAGGTCTTAGCTCCGGTGTTGTTGTCGACTCGGGCGACGGCGTAACCCACATCGTCCCTGTCTATGAATCCGTCGTCCTTAACCACCTCACCCGTCGTCTGGACGTAGCGGGCCGTGACGTCACCCGCAACCTGATTGCGCTCCTGCTCCGCCGAGGCTACGCCCTCAACCGAACGGCCGACTTCGAGACAGTGCGCCAGATCAAGGAGAAGCTCTGCTACGTCTCCTACGACCTAGAGCTGGACAAACGGCTGAGCGAGGACACAACGGTGCTGGTGGAGAGCTACACGCTGCCGGACGGTCGTGTTATCCGGGTGGGATCTGAACGGTTTGAAGCGCCCGAGTGCCTCTTCCAGCCCCATCTCGTCGACTGCGACCAGCCGGGTATCGCCGAATTCCTTTTCAACACCATTCAAGCCGCCGATGTCGACGTGCGCTCCTCGCTCTTCAAAGCAATCGTTCTATCGGGCGGTAGCAGCATGTACCCGGGGTTGCCATCTCGCTTGGAAAAGGAGCTGAAGCAGTTATGGCTCACGAGAGTTCTAGGGGGCAACCCGGAGCGTCTGAGCAAGTTTAAGGTTAGGATAGAGGATCCGCCACGGAGAAGACACATGGTCTTCCTTGGAGGTGCGGTCCTGGCGAATATTATGGCGGACAAGGAGAGCATGTGGATCACGAAGCAGGAGTGGGAAGAGCAAGGGCCAAGGGTGCTCGAGAAGCTGGGTCCCCGATAAGCGTGGTTTTCTTACAGCAGGCGTTGCTTTGTCGCGGTCTACAACGTGAATGGAAGCTAGAAAGATATTGGAAGCTGCAGCGGTTGATTGCCTCGATGTGGGCCCCTGGTTGGAGATATTGCCCCAATTTGTGACTGCAGTGCTGCAGATGCGTTATTAGCTCAGCCATCTGCTGTGACAGACACCCCTGGACGCCTGGAAGCGGGAGATAGGGGGTCAATTCCGTACCACAGGATGCGCCGAGAGAAATTTGTCAGGAACTATACGAATCACAGAATATTCGTTGACCGTGTTGGGCATCGAGCAAGAAAGCAGGGAGGGACGGGCCGCGAGTTTGGGGTCCACAACACCCAACCCCCTCATTGGCCCCCACCAGGCCACCTCCCCAGCCACACGTGCTCCCCTCCATCAAGCCACGATTGCAGATCCTGGTCCGATCGCCTCCACTCAACTTCACGCCTCCCTGCTCGCAGCTGCTGCGGCCGCCGACACACAGCAAATCTTGTGCCACTATCTTGCCCTCTCCTTTCCTCGCCAACCTCACGCGTTGCCGGCCCGCATCCCTCAGCTGCGGCGGCGTTGGATGCCCTCCCGCATTGTCTTGGATTGACGTGTCTGGCGGCGCGCCGTCGGCGCATTTCTTGGAGAAACAAGCGCCTCTGCATCTGCATTCGCGCATTCGCCCACAATCCCAACCCCAAATTCGCCTCCTTCAGCGCCCCACCGCATCGTCCAGGCCATCCTGACCTCGCCTGCCCAATCTCGTCGGCCCCAGCAGCCACGAGAGCGCAATAGCGTCGTTAGTATCACTGTTTCGACATAGCTCTCCCCGCTCCGGGGGCCATCGGGACGCCGGACTCCCCGGTCCTTCTGCTCCTCCTCCTCCTTGCCCTGCTCTGCGCTGCGCGCGCTTGTCTGTCCCGTCCTGGCCTGGGCTGCGACTTGCCTCGCGCTGACTCGGCTACCCATCTCGTCTCGTCTCGGCGCGAGGCTGGGACCCTTTGCGCTGGTCGTCCCGGCTCTACGCGGCCTCCTCCCCGCCAAGTCTGTTGGTTGCTGGCCTCTGGCCGCGACAGACGGATTTAAATGAGTCTCACCAACCCGCCGTCAGCTGCTACCGGTCCGGGGTCGGTCTCCGCAGCCAGGACGCAGAACCTGAAGAGGAGCGTGCAGGCTGCATTTGAAGGTACGAGGTGTCGTGCGTCGCTTCTCAACTTGTTTCGTTGCGCTTCCTGTTTCCTCTCCGTCCCAGAGTCAGACCTGGGATCATCAATCCACAACATGTGATGTTATGCAGCTGCGGCTGTGACCACCCGAGCGTCCGAGCTTTTTGCTGCTTCCTTTTTTTCTCGCTTGATATCTGCTGCTGCGCCGTTTATTTTCGCAACGTCGTCTCTTGTCCTCTCCTGCTGGCCTCGCCCAACCCCACAACGAGCGCACCTTGACGGCTGCCCGTCATGGGGGACCGATTTGCTCCGCCGTCGTTCCCGAGGAAAGCCGCCAAGCCAGATGGTGTCCCGTTCCCCGGGGTTGCCGGCTCGCAGCAGCAGAATGCCTCGTTCAACGCCCTCGCGCGTTACGTAACCGGCGATGGGAATGGCAATCTGGGCCAGATGAGGTCAACTGGAAGGGCTGCCGCCAGCTACCAAGTCGGGGGTTGTCAGTCTCTCAGTCCCTCTGCTGTCTTCTCATATGTCGTCGACACCACACATTCACCCTGCATGCACTAACATCCCCGCAGATCCGGCCGACCGCAGTATCGGGCCCATCGGCTATCAGAGCAAGGTCCATGTCATAGACAGATACAAGGTCATCGGCTTCATTAGCAGTGGTACTTATGGCCGCGTCTACAAGGCCTCTGGCCGCCAGGGCCAGATCGGCGAGTTCGCCATCAAAAAGTTCAAGCCCGACAAGGAGGGTGAGCAAATCTCCTACACGGGCATCTCACAGTCCGCCGTCCGGGAGATGGCGCTCTGCTCCGAGCTCAACCACGTCAATGTCATCAAGCTCATCGAGATTATCCTGGAGGACAAGTGCATCTTCATGGTGTTTGAGTACGCCGAGCACGACCTGCTGCAGATCATCCACCACCACACACAAACGCCTCGGCATCCTATCCCGCCCAGCACCATCAAAAGCATCATGTTTCAGCTGTTGAACGGTTGCCAGTACCTGCATACCAACTGGGTTTTACATCGTGACCTCAAACCCGCCAACATCATGGTCACGTCCTCCGGCGAGGTCAAAATTGGTGATCTCGGTCTCGCCCGTCTCTTCCAGAAGCCGCTCCACAGCCTTTACAGCGGTGATAAGGTTGTCGTTACGATCTGGTACAGAGCACCGGAGCTGCTTTTGGGTAGCAGGCACTATACGCCTGCCATCGATATGTGGGCTGTTGGCTGTATATTCGCCGAATTGCTGTCACTTCGGCCAATCTTTAAGGGTGAGGAGGCCAAGATGGACAGCAAAAAGACGGTCCCATTCCAACGAAACCAGATGCAGAAGATTGTGGATATCATGGGGATGCCCACAAAGGATCGATGGCCCTTGTTGACGAGCATGATAGAGTACAGCGCTTTGTCACAACTTACACCGCCCACCAGCGGGCCACATCACGGGCATCATGGCCACCACTATCAGCCACAGCGCCAGACAGGAGGGGGTGGCAGTCAACTCGAAAAGTGGTATCACCAAATCATCTCAAATCACTCCAGTGGAGGCGTACCGACTCTGCAAAGTCTCGGCACCGAGGGCTACAAACTCTTGTCGGGCTTGCTCGAATATGACCCAGACAAGCGTCTCAGTGCAGCCGACGCCCTTCAGCACCCATTCTTCAGCACGGGTGATAAGGTGAGCATGAACTGCTTCGAGGGACTGAAGATGGAGTACCCGCATCGAAGAGTGAGTCAAGACGACAACGATATTAGGACGAGCTCGCTGCCGGGAACCAAGAGGAGCGGACTACCAGACGACTCGCTGCGACCTGGGAAGAGGATGAAGGAAGGCTAAGTGATCCTTCCCTCTCGGCCGCGAGCCTAGGACGCAACGGGCAGGTTTCCTTCAAGCTCTACTGGCGGCCGTGGCGGCGATGTGTTGTGAAGTGCCGGGGAGGTTCTGTCGTACTTTTTGGTCAGTCGGGGTCGTGCAGATGCCCACGATATATGCGGTTACTGGATCCAGCTTCTGAAGACGATGGATACCTGTAAATGGAGGTATGAACATGGGTGGTTGGCGTTAAGGGGGTGGCATGGTTCAAGCGTTGCGTTTTTGGTGTTGGTCTTATTTGTCGGGGCAATAGATACCAGGCTATAAGTTAGGGTAGGTAGAAACATGAAGCGCTCGAAGGATGAAAGTCTAAAACTGGCCAATACAACACGGAAGTTCAGATTTGTGCGTTGCTTGCTTTGTTGTCAGAGCCGCTGGGAGCCTTCAAGTATGCATGGTGAACTGTGAGGCAATGCGTGAATGATTAAGAAACAGATCGCGGGAAGTTCGAGGCCATCAAACGGTACGACGGTAGTGGAATGCATCAGAGGCGATTGACTCAGAAGGGACGAGTCTGAGATGGAAACTACTGACGTTGTGTACAGCAAAACCTTCACTGGAACTCAGAATGGTTTCAACCTCGTTTACAGGCTATCACAGTGCTGAGAGCCATCATTATCATATTTGAGCACTAAGCATTTCGAGTGAACAGTCTTCAAGAGAAAGCGGCCTCGGATGAAGCCTCTTGACTTCAAGTACCCAGTGGGGGAAACCACCACGTAAGATGACACTCAGCACAATCACACCATGTCCTGAGAACAGTATTTATTTTCGGCGTCTACGACATCAATCTCCCTCATGTTCCTCTCGTCCTGGGTATCCCAACATCCCCCCATGCCTATATGGGGGAAAGCTACAGAGAATAAAGAAAAAGAAAACAGTAAAACGCAAAATTATGACGGGGATGGGGATGGGGGTGAAGTAGCTGAAGCAACAACCAACTGTCAACAAACTACCTACACATCTGAACGCGTGAGACCCTGTTTGGTCACATGTGCCGGGGTTTGTGCTTGGTGGGTAAGAGAGACAAAGATTAACAAGAAAAATAAATAAAACACAGCTGTGCCTCCAGATAGCTGACCGTAAACATCAAATGCTGCATCTGCCACCGAACATTCATCAGATTACAAAAACACATGACTTCTTTCCTCCCAATATCCGTTTCCCGTATCCTGCTTTTCTTGGGCTGGCCCGAAGTGAGCTGAGAGGGAGGGCGGTTTCCTGTCAGATATGATCCGATATGGTTGGCCCAGTGGGAGGGTTCCGAAGATCGAGGCGTGGGAAGGGGCGTTAAAGGATTGTCAAAAGGGCCTCCTTTCACCGCGTTCGTCGGTTGTCGAGACGGAAACCGGGCGGCGCCAGCTCTAGCTTGTCCATTTTCGTCCGGAAGTCTGGATCCAGCGGCCACCACGGAGGATGGTGTAAGGCCCGAGAGATTCCACACGGCGGGACAGTTCTTGTTGCTCCACTTCTGCTGCCGTTTGCTCGTCGGTAGTTGCTTATTTCTTGGGCAACTCCTTGATGCGGTCCGACATCCACTCGAAGCCCTCGAACAGACCGTCACCCGCAGGCGCGACGGAGGGCTGCACGTACCACAGCCTGTCCTTGAGCTTGGCGAGCTGTAGCTTCTCGGTGATCTCGTGCGGCTTCATTGCTACATTGGGGAAGGCAAACGTTAGCAGATGATCAACAAGAGCAGAACTCCGGGATTGGCATGGGAGGACATTGGAGAAGGGAAGCTCACCGCCAGCAATATCTTGCTTGTTCGCGAACACCAGCAAGAAGCAGTCCTTCATCTCCCGGTCGTTGATGATGCGATGCAATTCTGTCCTGGCCTCATCGATGCGAGCACGGTCTGCCGAGTCAACGACGAAAACGAGGGCTTGGGTGCCTATCCGACGATTCACAAATTAGCTCTTCGATTCCGTAAACTGGCCCATCGCTATCCCAAGAACCAGACGGAAGCGCCCGTGCAGCCAGCTGGAGAGAACCAAGAAACATACCGCTATAATAATGCCTCCAAAGAGGTCTGATCTTATCCTGGCCACCGACATCCCACATGTTGAACTTGATGTTCTTGAAGGTGAAGCTCTCGACGTTGAAGCCGACTGTGGGAATGGTTGTCACATCGCGCTGGATCTTCAGCTTGTAGAGGATTGTCGTCTTGCCGGCCGCATCGAGTCCCAGCATGAGGATTCGGACTTCCCTGGACCCAAGCAGCTTGCCGAAGAAAAGCGACAGGCTGGAGGAGAATGTGTTTCCCATCGTCGCTGGCGGTGTTGTCCTTGCGGACCCTGTTTGATCGTTGGATCGGTCGCCTTCGAGGCGGGCTGGGAGCGGTTCGAGAAAGGGGGTTCAGTTTCGAGAGCTCGACGAGGGTGAAAGAAAGTTGGTCGATATGGAGAGACTCAGGGGTTGTGTATTGTGACAACGAGAGGTCGGAGATCGGAGAAGAGTCGTTCTGGGATTGCGATTGCGGGTTGGTTTTATTGAGCGCGCTTATCGATTGCAGCAATTAGGCGACGAAGCAACTCAACGGCGCAGTCAGGAAATCTAGCACAAACAGAAAAGTTGTCAGTCACAAGTCTGTGAGCACACGATGGGGAGAAACAAGCGCCAATGCCAAATCCAGAACGGGGACGGTAGCAGCCGAGGCGTGCTGCATGCTGTGGAGAAGCTTTTACCTTTGGGACCGACGCGCACGCGCTTCTTCCGAAGACAAACAAACAACAGCCGAAAACTCAATCTGTCGCGCCTCGAGTATCGTCGTCAAAATTTCGTCCGAAGTGTGAAAATCAAGAAAAAAAAGCCCCTAACGCCGACTTCGCTGGTGTTGGCTTGCGGTTCTTCTGCGCTGGGAAGGGGGTATCTGAGCACACGCACAACCGATGGACGACTGCAGAGTTCGAAACATCGAAACTGAAGGCGCGGGAAACTGAAGAGCGCGGCTCCAATCTGCTACCCCTGAGCGAGCTGGCCAATTGCAGACCACGGCTCCAATTGTTTGTGGCCCGTGCCTTCGGCTGCAGCTACTCCTGCAAGTGGCACACGGGCCTGCTGCGGGAGGACCTGACAGTTGGGCGTACCTTCCATCAAGAACGGGATTCTCGGCTCTCAAGACGAGACACGGCAGACAACTTGATGAGAAACTCAACGAGAAAGACATCCGGCCGTTTCAGCGGCCCGCGCTCTATCTTTGTGACAAGTAACAAGAATCATATTCTTTTACTCGCTGGTGGGCGGTCTACAACGCTGGAAATTCTAGATAAAATTACCCAGAGTCGGAGATAAGAGGGATGTGGGCTCGACGCGCTTTGAGTCCACTCCCCCGACCGAGTCAACTTCGATATTCAACAACGTATCGACGCTCCACAAGCTGGAGTGTCACGCTGTTTTCCTCACCCTCGAACCGCAGGCTGACCCTCCCTGTTGGTGGATCTCTCCCCATGACCTCGGCCTTGTAGAACGTGGTGCTGTCTGGATATAGCGCCAGGACCGTCTTGCCCTTTTCCAAGTCGGGCAGATCGACATTGGAGGCCGGGATTGGAATCATAGCGCTAGCGTTGGTGCGATACTCTGCCCGCTGGTCCGGGGTCAGGTCCGGATCGGCATCCTGGACCTTATAGCGACGTGCCTTGCCGTCGCCCGTAACTTGCTGGACCCGGCCCATCATCCATTCCGGGTTTTCGTTAGTACTTGTCGGCTTCGGCTTGAAGACGACGTCTTGGCCTTTGAAGAACTGGACCTTGGCTCGCTGCGCCGCGGTGGCAGACCCCGGCACAACAGACTCAGGGGGAACGCTCTCAGCCTTGCTGGGGGTTCCACTGCGAGGAGGGAGGCTGTCTCGTGTTGAACGGTCGCTCCCAGCTCCCGCGCTGCCACCGAGTTTGCGCGTGTGGCTGCTGCCAATGGGCGACGGGACAGGCGAATCGCCAGCCCCATCAAACTCGTATAGGGATGCAGGATCCCGGTCCTGTTCACTCTGCTTCTGCTGTTCGCGCTGGCGCGATTCCTGCTCACGCTTCTTCTCCAGCTCCTTGTCCCGCGAGCTGGCACCGCGCATAGAATTTGATCGTGGGGCGTTGGATAGCAGACCGGGCCTCTCACGGCTCGATAGTGCCGAAGGGCCGGTTGTTTGGGCCTCGGCATCCTCCCGGGCTTTCACCAAGGCCCTCAAGACGGTGACGTGCTCGATGAGCGCGTCGATGTGTGCCTTTGACGTGTCGGTGTGCTTAACGCCGTTCCGGAACATACCGTCGAGTTTCCCCTCCTCGGATGTGTAGTTGAAGCCGGAGCTGTCTTTGTTTTTGGCGATGAAGTTATCCTGTGCGATGACGTCGCGGATCGCGTCGTTGGAGATGTTAACCCCCTCCACCATGGTCTTGATATCGTCTTTGACCTGCGCCCAGAGTTGCGCCTCTTCGCCCTGGGTGCTGCCGCTGCTGCGGTTGGGTCGCGCATTGCGATTGCGGGAGCTCATCGCGTCGATGGGAGGAGGTCGCGTCGCGGTCGATTTGCGGATAGCCCCTATTTACTACGTGTGGCAGCCTTCCGCCTTATCAGCAAAAGCCTACCTGCGAGATGGACCGGTTTGTATCACTCGCAGCCCCGTTTGAGGGAAATGGAACCAAGACGGAATGCCACAAACCTTGACTGTGCGAAGCAAGTCCGATGCGACGCGAGTTGGCTTGTGTCAAGCGCGTCAAGTGACACCTATTCCGGTCGCAAAAGTATTTTGGGGGTATGAGAGAAGTCCTCTGGAATTGGGATGAAGCCGCCGGTTCATATCTTTTGCGCAAGTCTTATCGATCACCAGGATTACATGCCAACATGGCTGTCGCCATCCATGGAACCGGCGTCAGTCGCAACCAACTGGCAGAATTAGGCGGTCAGTGGTGGTCAATAGAACCCCGCGTTGCCTGCTTCGGCTCACCGTGTGGACGTTTATTTGGAAACAGTGCATGTTTCAATTTGCCCAGCGTATTTGCTGGCTTCTTAAAGCGTCACAGTGTATTCCTCTTCAGTCTGCACAGTGACCTCCCATCACCCCTACCCCCGGGCCCCCAGTTGTTGAGCTTCCCTGCGACCAAAAAGGAGGGGCACAGAGGAGCTCCGTCGTTGCCCGTCCCCGATCATCTCAACACCACTGCATTGACGGGACAGCACTTCGCCAGCACAGAAACAAGGATGCAGGTCCCTCTGATTCGGCTCCAATGCGGAGTCAACTCTTATGACTGGGGCAAGAAGGGGCAAAGCTCAGCGGCCGCGAGGTTTGCTGCTGCGACGCCGTCCTCGGAGCTTTCGATCCAAGAAGACCAGCCCTACGCCGAGGCAAGAGTCCCAATCCTACCACACATCAGGCAGCACCCACCTTTGCTTGGTAGCACCCCGCTAACCTGACGACTTGCGCTGCAGCTGTGGATGGGCACACACCCTTCGAACCCCTCGAAAGACCTAACCACCGGGCGTACTCTGCTCGATCTCGTCCAGGACAACCAGGCCCTGCTTTCGCCCTCGGTCGCTGCCCGCTATGGAAAGACGCTGCCGTTCCTCTTCAAGGTCCTGTCTGTCAACAAGGCCCTCTCGATCCAGGCACATCCCAACAAGAAGCTCGCCGAGCAGCTGCATGCCCGAGACCCCAAGAACTATCCTGATGACAACCACAAGCCCGAGATGGCCATTGCCATCACGCCCTTCGAGGGTCTCTGCGGCTTCCGCCCCCTCGATGAGATTGCACACTTCCTCGAGACGGTTCCTGCTCTCCGTCGTCTTGTCGGCGAAGATGTCGCCAGCGAGTTCTCCAACACCGTCAAGGCTTCTGGGGACGACGCTTCGGAGGAGGCAACTTCCAAGAACAAGAAGGTCCTCCAGAAGGCATTTGCGGCTCTCATGTCTTCTCGGGTGGCAGACTTGAACGAGGCCTCCGTCGCCCTCGTCGAGGATTCCAGCAAGGGCTCCGAGTTCGCCGGTGGTGGTGTCAATGCCACCTCCGGGTCAACTCTTGCTGAGCTGGTCAACCGTCTGTACGGGCAATTCGGTGTCGACTACGGTCTCTTCGTCCTATTCTTCCTGAATTTTGTGACCCTCGAACCGGGCGAGGCGCTCTTCCTCAAGGCCGACGACATCCATGCGTACATCAGCGGCGATATCATCGAATGCATGGCGAGTAGTGACAACGTCGTCCGGGCTGGCCTTACTCCCAAGTTCAAGGATGTAGACACACTCGTCAGCATGCTCACTTACAACTTTGCCCCCATTGAAGAGCAAAAGATGGATCCTGTTGACTACCCATTTGCCACGCTCAATCGGACGGCATACAGTTCTGGGTCCAGCTCTCTGCTCTACGATCCCCCGATCGATGAGTTCAGTGTTGTCAGGACGGTTCTCCGAGACGATGGGTCAAAGGCAACCTTCGACCCGCTCGACGGGCCGAGCATCGTCATCTGCACCGCTGGGAAAGGGAAAATCTCCGTCGGGCCAACAGTCCAAGAAGTAAAGGAGGGGTACGTTTTCTTCGTTGGTGCGACGGCACATTGCGTTCTCGAGTCTGAGGGAGACAAGGATGATGAGTTCATCACGTTCAAAGCCTTTTGCGAGGTCGAGGACCACAGTAACGGCGCGTGATGCCGAGTGTTGAGGGGAACGTAGTAGTTTGTCTCAGCTTCCGGGGGACAGAATTCAGAGCACTTTAAACGCAAACTTGGCGGTCTTGATATTCAGTCACTTTTCCCATTCGAGCCTGTCGCGACGGCGCAAGAACCTGTACCGGGTTCGTCAATGGCGCCTCCGACGATTACGTGACCACCTTGTCCTCCAGCAATCAACATAATTGCATATGACGAGGGCGCTAGCAACGATCAAGGGTCCACAGCTGTCGCAAGAATAGAACGTAGGGTCGGGTGGGCGAGAAGCCGGCAGGTGCTGCAGCCCTTCCAGTCGGTAATCCTCTTCTCCCCCTGGACACGGGAAGCTTTCTGATGTGTTCTTTCTCAGAGTGGCGAAAATACCAAATTGCGATCAGACACATCAGTACCGGGTATGCGGACGACAATCTTCCAAAGCCTGAGTCGGAGCTCCGTAAACATGCAGGTCGCTGGAGGTAGACCCTCCTATCGCGCGAATTGACGATTTGGCTTCACGTTTCTGAGCCAACTAGAGTGATGACACCGGCATAACGCTGCAAACGCTAGCTATAACACGGCAATAGGTGCGCCTGTCCTGCTGGGAAGTCGAGTGGTAGCGTCCCTTTACCCGCCGTTCCGGACCATGGCGCATCCTTTGCCCTTTTATCCAGGGGGGCGGGAAGACTTGCAGCGATAGCTGCTGCTCGCTGCGCGTAGAAAGGGAATAGGCGGACCTCCCCCATCGGTTTTGCGGCTCGGGCTTGGCGAGTCGTCTGGTTACGGTGCCTGAAAATAGCAACCGCTCGAGATGGGTAAAGTGCTGTTTGGTGGGGTTTAACCTCTTGGAGCGGAATGTGGCGGCAGTCCTGGATCTTGGATTGAAGGCCCCCTCCTCGCCTGTCTGCTGGGACTCAAGAGGGGCATGGTGACAGGGGCTGAAGCGATGGTTCGTCCATATGAGTTGGGGTGGAAAAAAATAATCCGACGCGGTGGAACGCCGGGCTGGGTTCGTCCACAATATGTGTTGGGAGCAAGCGAGAGGGCTGGGTTCAAGCGACGGGAAGGTTCGGGGGTTATCAATCAGAATCCTTAATCTCGGCTCGTGTTTGAGTACCCCCCCGAAGAAGCCTGAGGAAGAAGACGATTGATGAACTGGCAGCGGTATGTCAAGCGGCCGGTAAGAGCGTGCCGGCTGGTTTTTGAGGCTGGGCTCCCAAGCCACGGACGGCAGAGTGGATGAATCGACGACGTAGAAGAAATGGACATGGGGTGGGAAATCGGTATTCCCCTGCTTGGCGCTCGAGGATCGTTGCTTGGCTAGTCGGTAAGACGGTGCTCGTTCCGGCAGCCCAGAACAAGAACAACAAGCAAGTGCTTGCGGTGAGCTTATCTGCTCAGGTACGATGGTGTCCCGCGTGGAGGTGTCCGCAGCGACACGGGCTGTATTCGCTCTAGCCTGTCAACGGGCGCTGGACCAGCCAAACGGATGGTCGCTGCAAGCCGGGAATTAATATGGGAAAGATTGAGAAACCTGGGACTTGGATATTGGGACGCACTCGTGTCCGACAGCTTGGCCCTGGGCATGATTCAATCAAACGGCCCTGACGGAACGCCAATCCGGGTGAACTCATCGAGGCACGATTTTCTTAAATATCCCGCCGGTGCCTACCAGGGCTGTTCTCGTGGGGCTTTGTTTCATTCAAACCAGTATCGCATTGAATACTACTATCCAGAATACTATCGCAAATATGGTCAAGTTATTGGTATTAGTTTCGTTGTTGTCGGCGACCGTCATGGCGCAGAGAGGACGGAGGCCGACCTCAACAGCGCAGCAACAACAACCTACGACAGCGAGACCAGCGGCACCGGGCTCAACGCAGGCTTTGTGGGGGCAGTGTAAGTGTTCCATGAAGTCAGATTCTCAGCGGAACAATTACTAATGTTTTCTCGTATAGGTGGCGGTCAGCAGTGGACCGGGCCAACGGCATGTCCCCAAGGCGCATTCTGCAGCAACGACGGCAAAAAGTGAGTGTTCCCCTTCCCCCTCCACCGAGATCCAGAACCTAGTCCTGACCGCATGTTTTTATAGCGTCTGGTACTCTCAATGCATTCCTCTCGCGGCAGGACAGTCCAGCGGCGCGGAGGTCCGCACACTCACAACGGCGTTTACCCTCGACGGGCCATACCCGACTGTCATCTCTACGCGCATCACCTACCTCCAGCCGCGGCCGACGTCTTCGTCGCCGGTGGAGGTTGTGACGGTCACGCTGACGCCTGATGAGCCGTGCGATCATGACTTTTACTGCTAGTTTTCTGGCCCGGGATCTCATGAACAGAGCGGAGAGTAAGCCCTGGGTGGGAGCAGGAAGTGGAGATATAGAATCTGATGGGAGATACCTTGAATGTTGGGGGACAAACGAGAGGAGTCCGGCGGTAATGTATATTCTGATGATGAGTATGGGCTGAGTTGGCGGGCGCCACTCTGCGCTTTTACATATCTATACAATTCATGTGGGAGGAGTGGTGTACGGAGACGCGTTTCGAAAGAGAGTTATAATACATATCATGTCATGACGATTTCAATGGGTACTTTTTTCAGCGTTGAGAGGTGCAGGGACCAGCCACCAATGTCGGTGGCGTAGAAGGGCTCGAGTTGCTGCCCGGGTTTGTGAGTCTTGGTTCTGGGTCCGGGTCTGCAACAGTGCCGATCTGTGGGGGCTGTTGATTAATATGCAGGACCCTACCAGTGCAGCTCGGTGGTCAGGCTGTATACGACTCTAAAAATTCGGCATATGGTGACGGGAATAGGTTGATGACATAGGTACCTTATCATCGTGTAGTACTCAGAAGGACAGGGTACGCGCTGGAAAGGCTTGGTTTGGTATGTGGGTGTTGAATGTTCATAGCACGGGTTGAGTCAGGGGCTGAGTGTCTTTGAAACAACGCCGGAGCACAGTACTGGCGCGTGAAAGGAGTTGAAATGCTTGCTACGCCACAGCAGCTTGTTTTATCCCGTCTCTTTATGCTATTATACTCAGTACCAGTGCAACAAGTGCCGCTCGGAAATGTAGTTGTCCTCGATGAACGCCACGGTGTCAAGCCCGATCTGGTCCATGATTTCGCATGGGGCCGATTCTGCGTGGAACATGTGCTTCCACAGCTTATCGATCTCTGCCGCGTCACTCACCTCTTCCGAGTGAATCATCATGACCTCGCGCTTCACCGCAGCCCATAGCCGGTTGAAGATAAACCTACGCCAGTTAGTATGTCCTTTCAACACGAAGCCATGGATCTTCCACTCACCCTGTGCTCTCCTTCCTCGCCGTAGCAGGCAACATGCCGCACCCCTCCAACACCCCCGTCAGGAACGGGAACACGCTCTCCTCCGTCTCCCCATCCGTCATGAGCTCCACGGTCCTGATCACATTCTAAGTTAGACCCTTAGCTGCTCACCATATCACCCTATCCTCATCTCTACGCACTTGGCCTCCTCAAACCTCCCCCCATCCATAATCCCATGGACATACGCCTCCCCCACAAACCTATACCGCCCCTCCCCATTTCCCCTCAGCACTAGGGGTTGCCGGCCCCCCTTCGCCAGCACCAACCTATCGCCCACCTCGGTTTCCGCCGGCAGGAGGGCCAACGACCCGTCCGAGCCGCGCCCGAGCCGCCGCTCGTACACATGCTCCAGCAGGCAAGCGAACTCGCTGTACTTGCGCCACGTGCGCATCAGGTAGCCGACGAACGCCACGGGGCGGAGCAGGCTGTCCACCTGCCACCGGCGCAGCTGGAAGATGGCGTGCAGGCTGGCGCGCCACGAATAGAAGAGCCGGCCGGTCGCGTAGCGGCCCCCCGGCGCCATCGTTCCCGCGCAGAGCGTCTGCCAGTAGACGGCGAACGGGTCGTACCCGCCCTCTCCGATGGGAGGAGGGACGGGATCGGTGGTCGGGGACGACGACGACGACGACGACGACAGGGTGGTATAGTCCTCCTCTTGGATGGCCGGGCACCGAGACTCCAGCGCAAACGTCTCCCAGTCCCAGAAGGTGGCCAGGTGCGGGATGACGGACGAGAGCTCCCAGTAGAACCAGATGAGGTGCGCAAACACCTGGCCGAGGGCCGAGAGCCGCGTCACCAGCGTGTCTCCCCGGTTGACGACCTTGGTGTTGCTGTCGCGTTGGAGGCGGTGTAGGACGGGCGAGAGACGCGTGATGTCCATTACTACGTGACCAGAGAGCTCGAGAACACCGCCGTCGCCGAGGAAGCGTGGAGCGGCCTGGGTGCCACCGGAGGCATGCGTATGACGAGGTCGGCCTCGGGCGTCGTGCATCAGAGGATGAGGCCCACTCGTTGTGGTGCTCCAGTCGGGCACCCAGGATGGAAGCTCCTGGTTGGTGGTAGCAGTGTTGGCGCCGAGGATGTTAAGGTCGCTTGATTGCAGCAGCAGCTGCCGAGCTGTGTGGCAGAATACCTGGCTCGCCGATAGCCTGTAGTCGGGCTCAATTCCGAGGGCGCTGATTTGACTGATTTGATCCGCGTCCTTGAGCCCTAAGAGGCCGTAGACCTTGTCTCGGGGATCCGAAGCCTGCCGGAAGCGGCACCGGATCAAAAGGTCCAGCAGAGCTTGCGCTGGTGCCGTGGCCGGCTGCCGAGGGGATTTCAGCGTTGAAAAGGACCTGCAGTGCTTCCGCAAGGCGCTCATCGACAAATAGGGGGCAACGACTGGGTCGACAATGATCCCTAGTAGCACGGGGTTCCAGATGCCAATCGCGAGACCGTAATCGATGCCAGTGCAAAAGCGGTCCCAGTCCATGGTAAACTTACCCGTCATAACAACGGCCTGTGACGCGAGGAGGATTTCCTGCACCGTCCAAGTGCGGAACCACCAGCGGGCACAGGCGAGATGGATGATGCTAAAGTCGTCTCGGAAGCGGTCGAAGATCGGGCTTTCTACGCGCTCCGCGCCTAACATTGACAAAGACAAATAATTCGAGCTGTTGTCGGCACCAGCGTCCTGCCGAGAGATGGCCTCAGCTGCTAGCTCGTCCACCATAGCATACGCCTTTTCCGTGTACGGAGGGCGGCTGTCTCCTAGCCACACAATAGTGCGGGTAGCGTTACGATAGATGTCATCCATGATGGCGACCTGCTGGTTTCTCTCTGATACATTGTCCTGGTCGATACAGACCGCGTCGACCCATAGGATGGATGGTTGATCGAGCTTGCGGATGTTGAGGAGGGCGGCCCGGAGATTCAAGGTGACTAGAAGCGTACGCCCATTGACTTGTATAGGCGTCAGCTCAGTAATTTCGCCCCAGACATAGCTCAACGCGTCATATTTCCGGAGCTCGCCGTCCAAAGAGCATTCAGTCAGGTTGCAGGCGATGTCTTGTTGGCGGGTTCCCGGGAGCAGCTCAAGCATACGGACGGACTTGGGGCCTCCGGTAAGGCCCCCGTATTCGTACTTGTCGCTGACAAACTCATTCCGAGTGCGGTCCTAGTCGCCATGATCAGACCAATGCCAGAGCACTGCCGCCCGTTAGAACCATGGGGCAGGACAAACCGGCGCGATCCCTGCTAGCGGGTCACCGTCCTCGGGGCTTTTCTTCCCAAAAAGCAGTGTCTCAAATACTTCTTCCACCTGCTCCCAGAGGCGCCGTGACATGGCTTCGGGCTGCTACGATTGGACTCGGTGGTTGTGTATTCGACCGACTCGGTTCTGGATGGGCGCAGATGGAAAGGGGAACCACAAGAGTGGCAGTTCGCTGGTGAAATAAACTGACGCTGATCTCACGTGACCTGCCCCTAGTACACCGCTTAGTCGCATACTGAGCACCCAACTAGGTGTAGTTCTGTTCAATCCTGCACTATTCAGTAAACGGGGTCTGTAATCTGTAAACAGTCAGAGGTGTTGCTTTGGCGGTGGATGAAAAGCCGAGCTTGATGAGAGCGACGCAAGTGACTTTTTCATTCAGTTGTTGAGTGGGAGTCGAGAAGATGACCGACCTCAAGAATCCACCCCGATGTCCTGCGGTGAGAAGTTCCAAACAGCTCTCGATGTCGGAGAACTTGTTTGTGGTGGTCGTAAAGCGACCACCGGGTCCCGCAGAGGACGGAGGCCCTCCTGGGTCCCGGCCCCTGCCCGCACTGAGCCCCGAGCGGGCTCTGCCCTCCAAAGGAAAGCCTAGACGACGGATACCGCCCGGAAATGCTCTCGACCTTGCGTAACTGGATCTGAAGGTCCCGGAAGTTTGCCTCGATGGCCGTGCGGATGTGGACTCGATGGATCGCCGACGAAAAGGAGGGCTCTCCCCATTCCTGCAGCCGTGCCCCCAGGAGGGAGAGCTGGATAGCAGCCATCAGCATCTGCCCAATGCAAGTCAAGCAAGATTGTACCTCGTCGCAAAGAAGATTATGGTCTTCTGAAGCACCTTGCTCGAGCGGTAAACTCTAGGTTGTCGATGCCGCCTTGACCAGCCCAGCGCATCCCAAAACCACCCCCGTGGCGAGGCTGGCAACCTCCATGTTGCTAGTCTATTGGTTGTGGTGCTTGTTCGAATCCACACGGTAACTCAGTCGCATCGGGGGGTATTCCGATGCAAAGGCTCTGGGCGTGATCTCGGGTGCCACCAGCCGTCATTGACAGGCTGGGAGAGAAAAGCTGGTGATACTTGTTCAAAGAAAAAAAAATCCGATGAAAAGAAGAGGGAAGATGATGGTTACGGTGGTTACTGGTGAGCTGCGATTGTCAACGTTGTGTGTGAAGGGGTTTGGCAAGAGCCAGTGGGTTGAATAGAAGAAGAGGGGTTTCCGGCTCTTAGGCATGGCGATGGCGGGCGCGGAAATCGAGCCCTAGTAAATTCTGTTATTGCCATGGTCCATATGTCTCCCCCGCGGATACGTGGTGCCACTTTGTCTTAGCTACCTGTCACGCTAATAACTGTTATAGAAATAAAGTACGGCCTTGGAAAACACATATGGGAGATTCCTCTTGCGGACTTCTAAGAGTTTATAAAGATCGGCATGATTAAGGTTCTTCTTACATATAACCTAGCGACATTGTTTATTAAGATGTCAATCCTCACCTTCTACCTCCACTTCTCGATTAACTGGGCCTTCTGGCTTGCCGTGTATTTTGTTATAATGGTTACGGTTGGCTATATGGTGCCTAGCGCGATTCTTATTCTGTACACGTGCTGCCCGATGCACGCGTACTGGGACTTTACGGTGAAATTAACGGCGCACTGTATTAACCTGGACGCGGCTTTTAACACGGTTAACATACTTAATATACTTACTAACTTTACCATTTTACTGCTCCCTATCTGGATGCTGCGGCCTATATAGGTGCCGTTCTTCCAAAAGATTAGCGTCGCCCTTATCCTTATAGCTGGTGGCTTACACATCTCCCCTCCCCCCTCCCCCTCTCTATCCCGCACATAGCCATTGTAAATAAGGTACTGACTATCTAACAGCGTCTGCGCTATCAGCCTCATACGCATGATCGTCGCCCTGCTAGGGATGTTCAACCCCGATATTAGCTTTTAGTATACCGATAACCTGATTTGGTAGTGTGTACTCCCCCTGCTCTGGTTCATGCAAAACCCCTACGTCCGCTGACCATCCGGGCCTCCTCTTCTATTGAGCACAGGATTGTCGAGACGAACTTTAGCATTGTTTGTGTGTGTCTGCCCTGCCTTAAACCGCTGGTCAAGTATTACTTTCCCAAACTCTCCATCTTCGACCCACACGTGGAGCAGCGCGTCGTGTCCTCGTTTCGCTTATCCAACCGCGTCGCCCACTTCGGCCAGCCATCCACAGACGACGGTCACAATGCATCAGGCGACACCTTGCCAGCAGGGGCTAATAGCAACGTGCTACGGCCCAAGCCGAGCGCGGGATCCGGTTCGTTTGAAGAAGAGTGTGGGATGCGGGATGAGAAGGCTGCCTACCAGGCGCACTCAAGTACAGTCAGACCTCTTCATAAGAATCGACTTCGTCGCATGAATATTATTCTTACAAGGAGGTTATTCTTACGG